>Ga0209819_10000249_pt1 | contig 15388 bp, 4 predicted proteins | sample PPLLak2March2015_FD_187248 | JGI IMG/M metagenome (GOLD analysis project Ga0209819, IMG submission 187248) | Freshwater sediment microbial communities from Prairie Pothole Lake near Jamestown, North Dakota, USA - PPLs Lake P7 Core (1) Depth... | ecosystem: Environmental > Aquatic > Freshwater >... | reverse complement strand
TGCCAATACCGGTTTTGTTTTGGGTTCTTCGGGACACATTAAACGTACTAACAATGGCGGTTTAAACTGGACAAGTGTTAACGTTCCAAGTGTTACTTCAACTTTTTATGAGTTGTATGCTTCATCACAGGCAACCACAGCATTCACACAGAATTTTGACGGTACAACATTCCCGCCAACCGGCTGGAGAGCTGTAAGCGTAGCAGGTCCGATTACCTGGGTGCGTTCAACCACTCAATATCATTCTTCTCCTGCCAGTGCATTTATTGCTTATGATTGTTCGGGTTATTCAATTGATTGGCTGATAACACCGCAAATACCGGTTTATGGCGGTGATTCATTGGTATTCTGGATGAGAAGATATGACCCGGGATATCCGGATACTCTGAAAGTTAAAGTATCAACAACAGATACTGCTATGTCAAGCTTTACACAAACAGTTCTTAATATTAACAACAACTCAGGTTATCCTGCCGCAAATACATGGGGCAGAATAGCTGTCAGCTTAAATGCTTTTGCAGGTCAGAATGTATATCTTGCTTTTATTGAATCAAATGACTGCGGAGAAGGTATATATTTAGATGACGTTCAGGTAGGTACAAACGGTACAACAGCAGTTGTATATGCTGCAGGCGACGCGTTCTATATTTACAAATCTGTAAATATGGGCGGCAACTGGTCACAGATAGATTTTCTTGACCCTGCTCAGGTATGGACATCGACATATTATTCAATGGATATAAACGGAACAACAATGGCAGCAGTTGGCGCAAGCGGATTAGTAAACAAGTCAACAAACAGCGGAGCCAACTGGACAAATTATAATACATGGCTTTTATCAGGAACGTTCTATGATGTATGGGCAGAAACCAATAACGGTAAAGTCTTAGCAGTCGGTTCAGGCGGCAATGATACAAAGATTATTTATTCAAGCAATGGCGGAACAACATGGATACCGCGTGATATTGTGACTTCAAAATATTTCAGAAGCATAAGCATGGTAAATGCAAATACCGGATTCATTGGCGGTTCATCAGGTGGAGTATATAAAACAACCAACGGTGGTGCAAACTGGGATTCATTACCATTCCCAAATACTTCAGCATTGATTTACAAAGTTAATTTTGTAAATGCAACAACCGGATGGGCTTCAAGCTCAACCAGCACTTATTTATGGAAGACCACTGACGCCGGCGCAACATGGACAGCTCAGGGTGCACCAACAGGTGCTGTTTACAGCATTGATATGCTTGATGCAAATACCGGTATTTATGTTGGAACAAGCGGTTCTGCTGCAAAGACTACCAATGGCGGTGCTAACTGGACTACATTAACAACAGGTACTACAAGCACTCTTTATGATGTTAAAATGCTGAGTGCTACTACAGCTTATATCACTGGTTCTTCTATATTAAAAAAGACAACTGACGGCGGTACAACATGGACAGAAATTACATTGCCGTACAGTACAACAATGTATGGTATGGATTGGTCACATGTAAATGTCGGAATGCTCGTTGGTTCTTCAACAGGATTTACCTGCAGAACCGTCAACGGCGGTGCAAGCTGGACAATCGAGACAACAAGCGGAAGTACAATGTACAATATATACATGACAGACCATGATTCAGCCTGGGCAGCCGGTTCAATCCAGGGTGTATATAAATGGGCAAAAGGCATGGTAGGTACAATTGAATGGACAGGTCAGGTTCCAACCGATTATTATCTGGGACAGAACTATCCGAACCCGTTCAATCCTTCAACTACTATTAAATTCGGATTACCAAGATCAGGTAAAGTAAGCTTAGATGTATATGATATAACCGGAAGTTTGGTAACAACAATAATCAATAATATGACGTTAAATCCCGGAAATGTTACAGCACAATTTAACGGTACTAATTTGGCTTCAGGTGTATATTTCTATACGTTAACGGTGGATGGTGTAAGAATCGATTCAAAGAAAATGATATTAGTGAAGTAGTTACTACATTCTCATTTTGTTAGGGAAGGCGTTCTGCAATGAACGCCTTTTTTTTATAACATTAGTACTTTTGATTCTAATAAGAATAGAATAAAAACTTCACTCTTCTATATCTTGTAGGATATGTCCTACAAGATATAGAAGAGTACAGGCATGTGAACTTATATAGGCTACAAATACCGTAAAAACATTAGCTTTTGTTGTGTTTTTTAAATCATTTCTTTTATATATTTCGTACTTACTATACGTTTTATTGTAACTCCTGTGTATAGAATTTAATAAAGTAAATCTTCTCTTACTTACTGCTTAATTATAAGAAAGGCCATAACAAAATGAAAAGACATGTAATACTATCTCTGTTCTTACTTTCTATTCTATCGTTTCAAAATTTTTTCTTTGGACAAATTAACCAGGATTGGAAATGGGTAAATCCAAAACCGCAGGGTAATACATTAACGTATGTAAAAGCATTTTCTGCAACCGATTGGATTGCTGTCGGTTACAATGGAACATTTATGCGTACGACAAATGCAGGTACAAACTGGACTATCTATACAAATGCCGGAGGTATAACTGCAGCTTACCTTTACAGAAATTTATTAAGCGGCTGGTTCTTTGATATATCAAACGGATTAGTTTGCGGCACAGGCGGATATATTGCAAGAACAACAAACGGAGGATTAAACTGGGATACTGTATCATCAGGTGTTACAAGTTCTCTGAACGGTATGCATTTTATTAATACTTCAACTGGATTTATCGGAACAACTGACAATATTTTAAAAACCACTAATGCAGGTGTAACATGGACAATGATTCCATTTGATACAGTTGCTAGTGTTAACAATATTTTTGCAATTGATGCAAATCATATTTATGTTCCAAGCAGCAGCGGTAGTTTGTTTGTATCTACCAACGGCGGAACTATCTGGGTAAAAGACTCAACAGGCAATGGTACATTAAATGACGTCAATTTTATTGACGCAAATACGGGTTATGTATGCGGAAGTTCAGGTATCGTAAGAGTAACAACCAACGGCGGAACAAGCTGGACAAGTGTTCCAACCGGCGTAAGTGCGACTTTTTATCAATTGTATACAGAATCTTCAGCAATGTCACGTTCTACATTTGATGAAAACTTTAACGGTACAACATTTCCGCCAACAGGATGGAGATCTGTAAACGTTCTGGGCAGTACTGTTTTATGGGTAAGATCTACAACACAATCGCATTCAGCACCTGCCAGTGCACTTATTGCCTACGATTGCGATACTGCCGCTGGCGGCGGGCTTGATTGGCTGATAACACCTCAGATATCAGTTAGTGCAGGCGATTCACTTTCATTCTGGCTCAGAACACTGGACTATGGCTATCCACCTGATTCATTATGTGTAAGAGTTTCAACAACAGATACGGCTTTAGCCAGTTTCACGAACAGAATATTATATTTAGCTGACGGAATAAATTATCCTGATTCAGCGCAATGGAGAAGATATGCCGTAAGCTTAAACTCATTTGCAGGACAGAATATTTATATTGGCTTTAAACACCAGGACAGATGCGGTGATGGTTTATATTTGGATGATGTCCATACCGGAGGCACAGGTACTACATCAGCTGCAATATATGTTGTAGGTGATACTTCCAGAATATTTAAAACTGAAAACCTTGGCGCAAACTGGACAGCAGTTCCAATACTAGACCCGGTGCACAAATGGACAAATTCATGGTATGCAATGGATATTAATGGTTCATTAATGTTAACTGTTGGGGTTGGAGGTGCTTTTAATTATTCAACAAACAGCGGTGTTAGCTGGACAGAGTTTTACAAAAAAATATCCGGTGGAACATTGTATGACGGATGGTGCGAAAGCGGAACAGGAAAAATGTGGGCAGTCGGAGCACCCGGAAAGACAGGTTCTTTTGACCAGATACTATATTCATCAAATGGCGGTATAACTTTTTCAAATCAGAATGTCGGGACCTCGACAGCAACATACAGAAGTATTGATATGGTAAATGCAAATACCGGTTATGTTTGCGGTACTTTAGGTTCTGTAAGAAAGACTACTAACGGCGGTACTACATGGGATACGTTAGCTACACCAATTCCTAATACTCTCTCATTATATAAAATTGATTTTGTTAATGCAAATACCGGCTGGGTATTTTCCAACACAACAAATCCCGGCGGAACTATCTGGCGTACACAGGATGGCGGAGCAAACTGGACACAGCAGACTGTTCCTGATACATTGCCAAATAGCCCAAGAATATACTCAGCTTGTATGGTAAATGAAAATACAGGTTTCTGCACTAACGGATATTCAGCTTTTTATGCAACAACAAACGGCGGTGTGAACTGGTTTACCCGTATTCCAAATGTATTTTTTGGACCTACAGTAGCTGAAATTAGTATGGTTGATAATAATACAGGGTATATGTGCGGTAGTACAAAGCTGTTCAGAACATATGATCAATTTGTAAACTACGATTCTGTTCCTCATCCGCTTATAAATTCAGTATCGGCTGTCAGGTTTGTTGATATTAATAACGGTTTTATATTATATTCAAACGGATTGACAGTGAGAACAACCAACCGTGGTACTGATTGGGAAATTATGCCGACATCTGTAAGCTCTCTGCAGAGAGTATTTCTGAAAACCGGAGATACAGGTTATGTTGTTGGTTCTTCAGGTTCTGTTTTAAAAATACAAAAAGGTCCGGTCGGTATTACCTGGAACGGCTCTGTTCCAACACAATACTTCCTTGGACAGAACTATCCAAATCCGTTCAATCCTGTAACAGAATTCAAGTTTGGTATTGCTGCAAGAGCAAAAATAACCTTGAAGGTTTACGATATTACAGGAAGATTAGTACAGACATTCTTCGACAATATGCAATTTAACCCGGGAACAGTTACAGTTAAATTTGATGGAAGTAACTTAGCATCGGGAGTTTACTTCTACACATTATTAGCTGATGATAACAGGGTTGATACTAAAAAGATGGTATTAATCAAATAACGGAAAAAAAACATTATATTTTAAAGGCGTTCAAATAATGGACGCCTTTTTTATTTATAAAAGACTTAAATACCGTATAATCATTAACTTTTGTTGTGTTTTTTCATTCAATTCTTTTATATATTTCTTTAAATATATTACATTAGTCTCTATACATTCTTTATACTTCTTCTTTTATGGAAATTAATGAAACAATTGTTTTAATACGGGCTTCTTATTAAATAAGAAAGGCCATAAAAAATGAAAAGACAATTTTTATTTTTCCTGTTTATACTTTCAATTCTATCCATACAAAATATTTTTTATAGCCAGATAAACCAGCAATGGAAATGGGTTCATCCCATGCCTCAGGGTAATACATTAAACTGGGTTAAAGCTTTTTCGTCTACTGAGTGGATTGCAATAGGTAATAACGGAACATTTATGCGTACAACTAACTCAGGGACTTCATGGGATGTATATACAAATGCCGGCGGTATTTCAGCAATCACAAAACAGGGAAAGCATTTAAAATCAGGATGGTTTTTTAATTCCTCAACAGGTCTTATTTGCGGTGCTTCCCGGTGGATTGCAAGAACTACAAACGGCGGGATTAACTGGGATTCTATTGGTGTGCCGGTTGGTAACGATTATACAAGTCTGGAGGATATGTATTTTATTAATAACTCCACCGGTTTTATTTGTGGTATCGAAATATTATTGAAAACAACAAATGCAGGTTTAAGCTGGACTGTTATTCCGGGTGTTACATATGTTGTCAAAAGTATGTTCGCTCTGGATGAAAGCAATATTTTTTGCGGTATTAATGGTTATGTTATGAAAACAACAAATGGGGGAGCTAACTGGATATTACATTCTACAGGAATAAGTTCAGCGTATGACATACTTTTTCTTAATAGCAATACAGGTTTTTTGTGTGGTGATGTCAGAAAAGTTTTGTTTACCACAAATGGCGGGATAAACTGGGTTTCAAAACAAACAAAAGCATCTTCATTAAGTAAAATCTATACTGATAATTTGTCTTATGGTGTCACTTTCAGCCAGAATTTTAATGGGACGACATTTCCACCCTCAGGATGGAGAGCTGTTAATGTGCTTGGCAGTAATTTCGTATGGGTTAGGTCAACTTCCCAATATTATTCTTCACCTGCAAGTGCGTTAATTCTAAACGACTGCAATTTTTCTACAGGGGGTGGACTTGACTGGCTTATCTCACCACAGATACATATTAACTCAGGTGACACACTATCATTTTGGTTAAAGCCGATTATTACAGGTTTTACAGATTCACTTTGTGTGAGAGTATCGACTACCGACACTGCACTTTCAAGTTTTAATACAAGAGTATTGTATATTGCCGACGGTGCAGGTTATCCTTCAACATCTACATGGACAAATTACAGAGTGAGTTTAAATGCTCTTGCAGGACAAAATGTGTACATAGGTTTTAAACACCAGGATATGTGCGGTGATGGAATATTTTTAGATGATGTTTTTATTACTTCACCGTCAGTTCAATCAACTAGGTTATTTGCTGTGGGGGACCCGGATAGTATTTATATCACTACAAATATGGGTGATAACTGGGCAACCACCTCAGTTCTGGAACCATCGCAATATTATTCAGACTGGTATTCAATAGATACGATAGGTTCTACAATGGTAATGTGCGGTGATAATGGAATATTCAATGTCTCAACAAATAATGGTGTAACCTGGACAGCCAAAAATTATAGAATTACAAGTACTAGCTATTATGATGTATGGTGTAACTACGGCACAGGAAAAGTTTGGGCAGTTGGTATGGCAGGTAATCCGGCTATACACGACCAAATATTATATTCATCTAATGGAGGAATTAATTTTCAAATACAGAACATCAATGGGTCAACAAATTTCTTTTTTAGCATTTGTATGCTTAATGAAAATACCGGATATATTTGCGGAGGCTCGGGGACTATAATCAAGACAATAAATGGCGGTATAAGCTGGGAGACGCTTGTTACATCAATATCAGCTTCCAATTCATTATGTAAAATAGATTTTATTGATATGAATACCGGATGGGTGTTCTCAAATACAAATAATGCAGGTGGTCCAATATGGCATACTACAAACAGCGGTCTGAACTGGACAGAACAAACACTAACTGATACATCAGCATACGGAAGATCAATATATACTGCAGATATGATAAATAATTCACTTGGGTATTGTATAAATTCACTGGCTTCTGTACACATTACTACCAATGGAGGTATCAATTGGACTGCCAGAACCCCCAGGATATTTAACGGATTATTTAATGAATTATATATGGTGTCTGATAATTCGGGATATGTATGCGGCAGCAGTTCGAAATTATTCAAAACTACTAACGGATGGCTAAATTATGATTCTGTTTCGGTACCAATTACAGGCACAACATTTAGTTCTACAAAATGGCTCGATATGGATAAAGGTTTTATAGCTACCGGTAACGGCAATATTCTTAAAACTACAAACGGCGGTGTTGTGTGGGAAATTATGCAAACATCCACTTCATATTTAATGAGAATATTTGCTAAAGCGATAGATACTGCATATGCTGTTGGTTCATCAGGCAATATATTAAAACTTGGCAGGGGACCTGTTGGTACAACAACTACATGGAAAAATACTATTCCATCAAATTATTATCTCGGACAGAATTATCCTAATCCGTTTAACCCGGTTACTGAGTTTAAATTTGGTTTATACAATAAAGCTAAAGTAAGCCTTAAGGTATATGATATCACGGGAAGATTAGTACATACATTCTTTGATAATATGCAATTGAATGCCGGAACTGTAACAGTAAAATATGATGGCAGTAACTTAGCATCCGGTGTTTATTTTTATACCTTATTTATAGATGACAATAGGGTTGATACGAAGAAAATGATACTAATTAAATAATGAATACGCATGGGTGTATAAACATTAATAATTTTAAAATATGTTCTTAAAGAATTCTATACTTCAGATTGCTCTTTTTGAAGGAAAGCAATTATAAAAATGAAAAAACAAATTTTTTATGCTGTACTCTTATTTACTATAGTATTATATCAGAATATTTTAAACAGCCAGATAAACCAGCAATGGAAATGGATACATCCTATGCCGCAGGGTAATACATTAAATTGGGTTAAAGCTTTTTCACCTGCAGACTGGATGGCAATAGGAAATAATGGTACATTTATAAAAACATCAAATGCAGGTATATCATGGGATGTTTATACCAATGCAGGCGGTTCAATACAATCTGAAAGACAAGGCAAATCTTTACGAAGCGCGTGGTTTTTTAATTCATTAACAGGTTTTGTTTGCGGTAATTATGCATGGTTAGCAAAAACGACAAACGGCGGGATTAACTGGGATTCTATTGGTACGACTGCTGATGCCTATACTACTTTGGAAGACATACAATTCATTAATAACTCGACAGGATTCATTAGCAGCGGCGCAGTTTTGTTGAAAACTACTAACGCAGGTTTAAACTGGATATCATTACAGAGTGTTTATACAACAATTAGAGGTTTCTGTGTGATTGATGAAAACACAATTTATTGTGTTGGCCCGGGTCATTTTCTAAAATCTACTAATGGCGGGAATAATTGGACAACCTATAATATGTCATTAAATTCCCCAAACTCTATACTTTTTATTAATGCTAACACAGGACTTTTGTGCGGCGAAACCGGAATTGTAATCGTTACTACAAATGGCGGTGATAACTGGAATTCAAAACCAACTACGAGCTTCCAAGCATTGTTTGATTTAATCTATATAAATTTGCCTTATGGAAACACCTTATATGAGAATTTTGACGGCACATCATTTCCTCCTTCCGGATGGAAAGCTGTTAATGTGCTTGGTAATACCATTGTTTGGGTCAGGTCAACAACCGGACCCCATTCTCCACAGGCTAGTGCATTAATACTCAATGATTGCAATTTTTCTACAGGAGGCGGATTAGATTGGCTTATTTCTCCTCAGATTCATGTTAATTCAAATGATACTCTTTCATTTTGGATAAAACCTGTTTTACTGGGTTCTACAGATTCGCTTTGTGTCAGAGTTTCAACCACTGATACTGCGCTGTCATCCTTCACAACAAGAGTATTGTATATAGCCGATGGGGCAGGATATCCCACTACTTCTGTATGGACAAATTACAAGGTTAGCTTGAACGCTCTTACCGGACAAAATATCTATATTGGCTTTAAGCATCAGGATTTATGCGGTGATGGGCTATTCCTCGATGATATTTCCGTCGTTTCAAACAGTATTCAGACTCATGAAATTTATGCTGTCGGTAATAATTCATATATAAATAAAACTACAAATATGGGAGATAACTGGACTAATATATCAGTTGTGGATTCTACTCATAAGTGGACAAATTTGTGGTACTCAATGGATGTTACAGGTTCAACGATGGTGATTGCAGGAGGAGACGGCGGTATTAATTATTCTACTAATAATGGTGATAACTGGACCGGGGCAATAAAGAAAACTGCCGGCGGTAATTTGAAAGATATTTGGTGTGAAAACAGTACGGGGAAAGTATGGGCTGTTGGTACCGGTTCTTCTTATGGTTCATTTGACCAAATTTTGTACTCTTCAAATGGTGGTAATTCTTTTCAGGTACAGACTATCCCAAATTCACTTACATATTATGAAAGCATTAGCATGATAGATGTTAATACCGGATATATTTGCGGTAATTATAATTCAATACGAAAAACGACAAACGGCGGAATAACATGGGATTCGCTTGCATTACCGGTTGCGAGTTATATAAATTTAAGCACAGTCGATTTTGTAAATGCCAATACAGGCTGGGTGTTTTCCGGTACAGAATGTCCCGGAGGTACAATCTGGCGTACAACAAATGGCGGCTTGATCTGGGTGCAGCAAGCTTTAAATGATCCCATACCTGGCAATAATGCAATATTTGAAGCATGTATAGTAAATGAAAATACGGGATATGTTCTTAACGCCGGTTGTAAAATTTATGTGACCACAAATAGCGGTAATAACTGGATTGCCAGAACACAGCAAATAGAAATGTCAGGGTTAAACAATGACGAGCTTTATATGCTTAATGCCAACACAGGATTTTATGGCGGACGCGGAAGAATATTCAGAACAATAAATCAGTGGATTAATTACGATACAATTATTACTCCCGGTCAGACAGATATCGTATCCAACAAATGGTTTGATATGAATACGGGTTTTGCCGGTACATCATCAGGTTTATTTATAAGAACTACTAATGGTGGAAATGTTTGGGAATTAATGCAAACTTCTGCAAGCAGTTTAAACAGGATTTATGTTAAAGCATATGATACAGCGTATGCTGTAACTACAGGCGGAGGAATATTAAAATTAGGAATGGGATTTGTTGGAAATATTTCATGGAAAAATACAATCCCATCTCAATATTTTCTCGGTCAGAATTATCCTAATCCTTTCAATCCTGTAACAGAATTCAAGTTTGGTATTGCAACAAGAGCAAAAATAAATCTGAAGGTTTATGATATTACCGGAAGATTAGTTCAGACATATTTTGATAATATGGAGCTCAATGCAGGAACAATTACAGTAAAATTTAACGGCAGTAATTTAGCATCAGGTGTATACTTCTATACATTATTTGCAGATGATAAAAGGATTGATACAAAGAAGATGGTACTAATCAAATAAAATAAATAATGAGTATTTTTATAATGTATCCCCAAAGAAAATGAAAAATAAATCATTACTATTTCTTTTTTTAATTCTCTCATTACATAATTTTTCCAATAGTCAGATTAACCAGCAGTGGAAATGGGTACATCCTATGCCGCAGGGTAATACAATAAACTGTATAAAAGCTTTCTCATCAACCGAGTGGATTGCTGTCGGAGATTACGGTACATTTATGAAGACAACCAATTCAGGTACAACATGGGATATTTATACTAATGCAGGCGGTACGTCACAGTATTCAAAACAGGGTAAATCTTTATATAATGCATGGTTCTTTAATTCTTTAACAGGAATTGTCTGCGGTGCTAATGGATGGATTGGCAGAACTACCAATGGAGGTGTTAACTGGGATTCTGTTGGAGTTCAATTAGGATATAATACTAATCTATCAGGAATTTATTTTATCAATAGTCAAACTGGATTTACTTCGGGTGGAGCTAATATTTTCAAAACAACAAACGGTGGTTTTAAATGGACTTCACTGCCCGGTGTCACAGGTTCTGTCAGTGATATTTATGCTTTAGATGAAAACAATATTTACTACTTTTACAATGTTTATTTTGCAAAAACAACTAATTGCGGAACAAACTGGACATTTTATTCCATGGGTCTTTCCGGATCCAATGATGCACTTTTTATTAATGCTAATACAGGTTTTGTATGCGGGGTGGGGGGGTATATTTCAATTACAACAAATGCAGGCATGAATTGGACCATAAAGCAAATTCCCGGGAGTGCACAATACTACAAGTTAATTAATACATATTTACCTTATGGAATTATTTTTAATCAGAATTTTAATGGTACAGCATTTCCTCCGGCAGGGTGGCGAAAAGTGAATGTGCTTGGCAGTTCAATTGAATGGGTAAGATCCACTACTGCTCCGCACTCTTCACCGGCCAGTGCGTTAATTCTTAATGACTGTAATATATCTACAGGAGGAGGGCTTGACTGGCTTATTTCCCCGCAAATACAAGTTAATTCCGGTGATTCACTTTCTTTCTGGCTAAAGCCATTAACTACGGGTTTTACTGATTCACTTTGTGTGAGAATATCAACTACTGATACTGCACTTTCCAGTTTTAATACAAGAGTTTTATATATCGCTGATGGAGCAGGATACCCTTCAACATCTACATGGACAAATTATAAAGTAAGTTTAAATACTCTTGCGGGACAAAACGTATACATTGGCTTTAAACATCAGGATTTATGTGGAGATGGAATTTTCTTAGACGATATTTCTATTATCTCTCCTATTATTCAGACATTTAAGTTATATCTTATTGGAGATGCTCATAATATTTATACAACGACTAATATGGGTGATAACTGGACTTTCATACCAATATTAGAACAGGAATCACAATATTCTTCCGGATGGCTTTCTTTGGATATAAACGGTTCGACAATGGCTATATGCGGCAATAATGGAATTTTTAATGTTTCTACAAATAATGGTATCAGCTGGACAGCTAAGAATCACAGGGTTGTCTATGGAAGCTTATATGATGTTTGGTGCAATTCCGGGACAGGAAAAGTCTGGGCTGTTGGCAGGCAAAGCCAGCCTGGTGTGACGTTTGACCAGGTATTATATTCAACCAATGGCGGAATAACTTTTCAATATCAATCTGTCGACAGTTCAGCTTCTTCTTACAACAGCATTTGTATGCTTAATGAAAATACCGGTTATATTTGCGGTACTTTTAGTGCCATAAGAAAGACAACAAATGGAGGTACTATATGGGATTCACTTGTTACTTCAATTCCTGCTAACAAAACATTAAGAAAAATTGATTTTGTAAATGCTAATACCGGGTGGGTATTTTCCAATTCAACTAATACCGGGAGCAACATCTGGAAAACAACCAATGGCGGTTTGTTGTGGACAGAACAGAGTTTAACAGATACCACGACCGGCGCAAAGTCTGTTTATGGTGCCGACATGATAAATGAGAATACAGGATTCTGTACAAATGGAATTGCAATTCTGCATATGACAACAAACGGCGGTATTAACTGGATAGCAAAAACACCAAAGTTGAGTAATGGTGTAATTTATGATGTGTTTATGTTAACAGGTTCAGAGGGATATGCTTGCAGTTCTGCAGGAAAATTAATCAAAACAACAAACCAGTGGTCGAATTATGATTCTATTCTATTACCGGTTTCTCCTATCTTATATTCAACAAAATGGTTCAATATGAATTCCGGTTTTATTGCAACATCATCGGGTTATATATTGAGAACTACTAACGGCGGTATAGAATGGGAAATTATGACGACATCTGCAAACTATCTTTCAAATATGTATGCCAAAGCGATAGATACAGCTTTTGCTGTTGGTTTTACAGGTAATATTTTAAAACTAGGCAGAGGACCTGTGGGGAATACAACATGGAAGAATACAATTCCATCCAATTATTATCTTGGACAAAATTACCCAAATCCTTTTAATCCGGTTACTGAGTTTAAGTTTGGCTTATTTACCAAAGGAAAAGTAAACCTTAAGGTATATGATATTACCGGACAGCTAGTGGAAACATTCTTTGATAATATTGAACTAAATGCAGGAACAATTACCGTAAAATTTAACGGCAGTAATTTAGCATCAGGAGTTTATTTCTATACATTATTTGTGGATGATAACAGGATTGATACAAAAAAAATGATACTTGTCAAATAGTGAAATAGTGAATTAATTTTAAAAATGAAAAGAAAAATTTTACTATCTCTGCTAATACTTATAATTCTGACTGTACAAAATATTTTATACAGTCAGATTAATCAGGATTGGAAATGGGTTCATCCCATGCCTCAGGGTAATACTTTAAGTTGGGTAAAAGTATTTTCACCGGTAAATTGGATTGCCATTGGAGATAACGGAACATTCATAAAAACCACCAATGCAGGTACAACATGGGATATATTTGCTAATGCAGGCGGCATATATTCAGCAACAAACCAGAGCAGGACATTATACGACGGATGGTTCTTCGATGCTTCAACGGGGCTTGTTTGTGGTTCTTACGGATGGATGGGAAGAACTACAAACGGTGGGACTAGCTGGGATTCAATCGGAGTTCCGGTTAGTGCTGCTATAACCCTGGATGGGATACAGTTTATTAATAGCACAACGGGGTTTGTTAAGGGCAACTCTACTATTTTTAAGACAATTAATGCAGGTTTAAACTGGATTACCTTATCTTCTGCTCCTTCTGCAATCAGATGTTTTATTGCAATTGATGAAAACAATATCTTTGGAGCCTCTCAGAATAATTTTGTAAAGACTACAAATGGAGGAATAAACTGGATATCTTATTCAATTGCTATGAGTATACCTTACGATATAATATTTTTTAATGTTAATACAGGATTTATTGGCGGAGATATAGGAAATGTTATACGCACTACAAATGGAGGAGTAAACTGGGTTTCGAAACCACCACCGGGTTCAGCAGTTGTATGTTTTAAAAAAATTATTGTGCCTTATGGATTTACATTCTCCGAGGATTTTAACGGTACGGCATTTCCGCCACCCGGATGGAGAGCCGTTAATGTGCTTGGCAATTCTATTTTTTGGGTCAGGTCAACTACCGGACCCCATTCTCCACCATCAAGTGCACTGATTCTCAATGATTGTAATTTTTCTACAGGGGGCGGCTTAGATTGGCTTATTACTCCGCAGATACAAATTAACACCGGTGATACACTTTCATTTTGGATGAAACCGCTTTTTACAAGCTTTACAGATTCCCTTTGTGTGAAAGTATCTACAACCGATACAGCACTTTCTTCTTTTACAACAAGAGTATTATATTTAGCAGATGGAGCCGGATATCCTTCATCTTCTGCATGGACAAATTATAAAGTGAGCTTAAATTCTTTTTCAGGACAAAACATATATATAGGTTTTAAACATCAGGATTTTTGCGGTGATGGATTATTCCTGGATGATGTTGCAATTATGTCTCCAAGTTTGATAACGGAAAAATTATATGCTGTTGGAGATAAAACAAATATTTATTCAACAACAGATTCAGGTAATAACTGGACGACAATATCCATACTTGAGCCATCTCAGAATTATACCTCATTCTGGAATTCTATTGATGTTTCCGGTTCATCAATAGTTATATGCGGAGATAAGGGTATACTCAATGCTTCAACAAATGATGGTGCTAACTGGACAGCTTATAATAATAGGATTGCTAACGGCTACTTTTATGATGCTTGGTGTAGTAATGGAACAGGGAAAGTATGGGTAGTTGGTTCATTAAGCCCCGGGGAAACCAAATATGACCAGGTACTGTATTCATCCAATGGCGGAAATACATTTCAAATTCAGAATGTCAATGGGTCAAAAGCATCTTACAGAAGCATCTGTATGCTTAATGATAATACAGGTTTTATCTGCGGCAGCAATGGAGCTATAAGGAAGACAACTAACTGCGGATTAACATGGGATACATTAGTCACATATATTCCTGATAACATGGTTTTATATAAAATTGATTTTGTTAATTTAAATACGGGATGGGTATTTTCGAATACAACTAATTCCGGTGGTACTATATGGAAAACAATAAATGGCGGTATG
>Ga0209819_10000248_pt1 | contig 15393 bp, 14 predicted proteins | sample PPLLak2March2015_FD_187248 | JGI IMG/M metagenome (GOLD analysis project Ga0209819, IMG submission 187248) | Freshwater sediment microbial communities from Prairie Pothole Lake near Jamestown, North Dakota, USA - PPLs Lake P7 Core (1) Depth... | ecosystem: Environmental > Aquatic > Freshwater >... | reverse complement strand
GAGGAAACGGCGGCGAGATCATTCACAGATTGCATGCTCTGGTCTGCATTCGCCCGGAGGAACTCGTAGGCAGTCAGCGCTTCGCTGGGTGAAGAAAGGCTGACCATCCCCATCGACGGTCCGGAGGCGGCCTGCATGTAGAGCTCGACTGCTTGAGACTCGACTCGGGTGGACAACACGACCTTCTCCTCCTGGCGTGCCTCATAGGCATTGCGGATCCGCTGTTCCTGGTACTCCGCATCGTCGAGCTCGGCGTTCGCCTCATCGAGTGCGACCGCCGCCACTTCGAAGTCGGAACGGGCCCCGCGATAGATGTCGTACGCCTCCTGGGAGTCGGCGCAGGCCTCGTCTACCTCTGCGCGAGATATGCCCAGGGCTGTACCAGTGGACAGGCTGGCAGTCAGCACTGCGGACAACGTCGCGACCACGACAAAGGGGCGCTTCGACCTGGGGCGATTCTTGTTCGCTGGGTGGCTTGGGGGCATGCTCGATTTCTCGTCGACCTGACTGTGGTGGTGGCGAGACAGCAAACTGCCCCTACACCACGCCATGAATGGGACAGGATGGCAGGTAATCGGGTCCTAGCTGGACTTCATCGAACCTCGGGTTGGAAGCGCCGACCCCCCGGGCGATGGTGGCACCCGGAGGGCGACAAGGTTGGAGAGGCCCTCTCCGGTCCCCCGGTCCGCTCCAACGTCACCCATATCGGCAGGACTGCGCCTCGAACTTGAGTGTGGGCAGACAAATAAGAAGCCCCAACAAGTCGCAACCGAAGTTTCGACCCGTCGGGGCTTCAAGTCGGAACTATACCCAAACTCATCGGGGCGTCAAACCGGAATCGAAGATGATTTGCGGGCATTCTTCACGTCCCTGCTGGCAAGGGGAAACCTCGGTGTCATGTCACCCGACCATCCTCCTGATCCAAGGCAAACTCCTCCCGCCTTGTTGAGACAGGACGCGACCGGGATCCCACCACGCTCGAAGGACCCCGGAGCGTCCTGTGTGACGCATCCGAGCTCCACATTCACTTCATGGACGCGTTACCCAGACGAAGGAGTCGGTTTACCACCGATCCGTAGTTTGAGTCGAGATGCCCGATCCTTCTAGTGGCCACGATCGTTGGGTCATCGATCTCCGTTCGAGGGAATCGAGGCGCAGAGTTCGAAGTCGGCCCATCCTGCGACGAGCCCGATATCAGCTTCGACGAGCCCTATATCGGTGTCGGAGACTTCGGCCACCTCACCGGCGTCTATCGGATCGGTGTCCGCAATATAAGAAGCCCCAACAAGTCGTAACCGAAGTTTCGACCCGTCGGGGCTTCAGATCGGAACTATACCCAATCTGATCGAGCCGTCAAACCAGAACCCGGCGGTATTTTTCGCGACTCGATTCAGACCGTCGTGGACGACAGGACGACCCCGCACATAACCACGATCACGATCACGCCGGCCACGGAGAGGAGGGTCGGCAGGACGACGCTGCGCCCTTCACGTCTGCGCTTGATGATCAGGTCGGTCACCGCCCAGGACAGGTGCGCTCCGAAGATGGAAGACAACGCTCCCAGGGTTATGTGCATCAGGGTCATCGATCCAAACCTCTCTACCGAAGTCAGGAGAGGGACGAACCGAGAAGACGCGTGTGCCGTCGGCCATGCCCAAACCCCCACCTCTAGAAGAAGTCATCGTCGCGTTGGCGGTTGATATTGAGTCGCCAGACAACGTCGATTTTCGCGACCTACTGACACCGCAGGTCCCAGAAGAGGCTGAATCGCCGCGAATCGACGACCTTAGAACGGGGGCGCCCCGAGACCGACGAGGGTCCCGGTGCGGCGTAGGCCCACATCGGTCGGGTGAATTGTCTCTTGCTCGAGAACAATCCTGGCTTCCACCCCGTTTCTCAGACGGATGGTTTCCGCATCTCCCCAATCGGATTCATTGAGCTCGAGTGCCTGGATCTGACCACCCCACGATCCCAAGCTGACACCGGGCGGCCGACGCGCGAAGAGACTCGCCGCGACCCTGTCGACAACCCGACCGTCCCGACCGATCAATTGAGCGGTCCCGTGGTAGGGCGTCGCTGCTATGACGGTCACGTCATATCGGTCGTCAACAGTGTTCATCCGCGCTTCTTCGATCCAGGTCTGCCCCACTATTCCCACTGATTGGCGACGCAAAACCTGGAACCTTCTTGCGCCTGCTCGCCGAGTGTGAAGGACTACCGCGAGGGAGCCGAACTGAACACCATTAGCCCTGGAGTTCTCCCTGGTTTGTCAGGCGGTTGGTCTCCATCTGAAATTCGGATTCGAGACTCTCGAGGCGGTCTGTGAGCGGTGCGAGGGCCGTCATCTGTTCCTCGAGGACGTCACCTAACTCGGTGTCGATTTCGTCATCGAGTTGAAGCTGTGCCAGCTTCATCGATACCGCCACTAACGACCGATGGATGTCCTCCAGACTGCGCTGGACCTTGTCTCGATGTTCCAATGTCTCTGCCATGTTCACTCCCGGTCTAGCGGTAGACCTCTTGGATGCCACCGATCACACTCATTCTGGCGTAAAGCGCACATTCGGCACCACTCGCACCAGATCGGCAGGTGTACGTGGGCCAGGTCGCGCCAAGTTGGACATCTGGTCAAGGCAATTTCCCCCAGGGTGAACCATCTGCGCGGTGTTCGACGACGACAACGGGGCGACGAGCCGTCAAGTCGAGCAGTGGTGAGACCAAAGACGGGTCTAGAGGCGAGGGAATCTGACGATCGGAGGTCAGAAACTTGCTCCGCGGGTAGGACTCGAACCTACAACCAATGGATTAACAGTCCACTGCTCTACCAATTGAGCTACCGCGGAAGGTGCCGACTGGCAGGGGTCAGGGTACCAGTCGGCTTCTTTCTACTCAGAGCGTGCGTCAGTGTCGATCGTGCGAAGCCCCCTGGCTACGGCTGTGAGCCCGGTAGCGGCGACATATCGTCCCCCATCGACCACGCCAACGGTCTGGTTCGCCAATTGGGCCATGGCAGGGTGTTTCCTAGCCTCACCGGCCCAATGCTTGATCTGTTCGTACCGCTGCCGCCCAGCGCGGGTACCTATGACATACCCGAAGGCTGCGCCGACCACGAGTCCGGATCTGAATCTCATGGACCCGATACTGCCACGACGGGCACTGCCCGCGCCCGAGCGATCAGGAGTTCTCCAAGAACCCTTCCAGCCTCTGCGACTTGTCGGGGTGCCGGAGCTTGGCCAGTGCCTTGGTCTCCAATTGCCGGATGCGTTCCCGGGTCACCTTGAAATGCGATCCGACCTCCTCGAGAGTGCGCATCCGCCCATCGGCCAGACCGAACCGCATGATCAAGACCTCACGCTCCCGCTCGTTCAGACCCTCCAAGGCCATGGCCAGCTGATCCTGCAAGGACGAGAAAGTGGCGACGTCCGGCGGGCGATCTGACTCGAGGTCTTCGACGAGATCGCCGAGAGTCCCATCGTCGTCCTCGCCAACAGGCGTCTCCAGAGAGACCGTGTCTTGGGCGATTCGCTGCAGCTCCGCGACCCGAGCGGGTTCGATGTCGAGTTCGAAGGCCAGCTCATCGAGAGTGGGTTTACGTCCCATCGTCTGGGTCATCTCCCGCTGGGCCCGGGTCAGCTTGTTGACCGAATCGAGGACGTGGATAGGCATACGAATCGTCCGGCCCTGATCGGCGATTGCCCTGGAGATCGCCTGACGGATCCACCAAGTCGCGTAGGTGGAGAACTTGAAGCCCCGGCGGTAGTCGAACCGCTCCACGGCTCGCATCAGACCGACGTTGCCCTCCTGGATGAGGTCGAGCAACGCCATTCCCCGCCCTACATAACGACGTGCCAATGCCACGACCAGGCGAAGGTTGGACTGAACCAGTTGCTTCTGGGCTGCGTCGCCGATGTCGATCTCATGCCCGAGGACGGCCCGGTCCTCATCGATCAGCCCCTCCTCGTCGAGCCGGGACTGCGCGCGATGGCCCGCCTCCATGTGCATCGCCAGCTCCACTTCCTGCTGGCTGGTGAGAAGGGGGTACCTACCGATCTCATTGAGATAGAGGCGCACCGGGTCTGAGACCGAGATCTGGCCGACCTCGACGAACTCCTCGGTGACGCCCGGCCCCTCCTCAGTGAGCTTGATTCCCTGGGAGCGGAGGGCGTCAGCGACCTCCTCGAATGCCTCGCCGGACGCCTCGGCATCCTCCAGCTCTTGCTGGACTTCTGCCATCGTGAGAAAACCACGATGCTTGCCCCTCTTGACCAGGGCGGCGACGACCTTGCTGAGTTCTTCGTTCACATCCGGGTGGAGGATCGCTTCTCCTGCTGTAAAGCTATCAAGCGGCGGAGGTTGTCGGAACGAGCCTGCGATTCCTCGTCCATCGTGGCGAGCTCGCGCTGGAGCACGGCAATCTCCCGATCGATGCGCCGCTCCCACACCCTGCGCAAGACCTCATCGGGAGGTGGGACCGGTGTGCTGTCGACTGCCAACCTCATCAGGGTCGAGCGTGCCACCGGATCGGCGACTGCCGAGAGGTCCAGACGAGTCATCCGATCGAGGGCCTGGACGGCTGCAAATGCTTGACGCAGCCGCTCATCGCTGAAGTCGTCGACCGTGACCTCGTCCATCCGGACCGGATCCTCCAAGACGGTGCGGAGGGCGGCGGCCTCCAGACGGTCGTAGGGGCGCTCCGGGTCGGGGTAGAACTCACGGGAGACATCTTTGCCTCTCACCGCTTGGTGCACCACCTCCGGCGACACCTGGACGTGAAGGGCCAGCTTGCGGGCGTAGGCGTCCAGCACGTTTCGGTCATTCACCTTTGCCAGATGAGCTGCCCCTGCATCGAGCGCCCGAGCTCGGCCTTCGGCCGTGCTCAGGTCGTGGCGGCTCATCTCGTGCTCGATTCGTTGTTCGACAAGGGGCCGGGCCTCCTTCACCGCCGTGACGAGCTCCTCGGTGCGCTCCTGCTGCACGAGATCGGCGGGATCCAGCCCGTCGGGCATCACCGCAACTCGAAGATCGAGGTCGAGACGGAAAGGGGATTCCAGCTCGTCTCCTCGTAGTGCCGCCCTGGAGCCTGCGGCGTCGGAATCGAAGGCGAGGACAATCTTCTCGCTGAATCGCCGCAGGAGGTCGAAATGGCCCTCGCCGAGGGCGGTGCCACACGTGGCCACCGCTGTCTTGATGCCGGCGAGGTGCATGGCGATGACATCGGTGTACCCCTCAACGATCACGGCGGGAGATTCCGGACCGATCTCGGTCCGGGCCCGGTCCAGAGCGAAGAGCAGTTGCGCCTTGTGATACACGATCGAATCGGCCGAGTTGACGTACTTGGCATCAGGGTTGTTGGTGACCGAAGGGTCGACCTCGTCGATCTTCCTCCCGCCAAAACCGACGGGATCGCCCCGCAGATCGTGAATCGGAAACATGAGCCGACCGCGGAACACGTCGTAGAGGCCATGCCGGCCGCTCCGGGAGAGACCGGCATGCTCCATCGAACGGTCGTCGACGCCAGCGGCCCTCAGCTCCTTGGTCAACGTGTCCCACTCGGTGGCGGCGAATCCCAGCTTCCACTCCTCGATGATGGCGAGGTCGTATCCGCGACTACGGAGATAGGCCCGAGCGGGGCCGGCTTCGGGCGACTTCTTGAGACGTTCGTGATAGACGCCAATCGCCTGTCTCAGCGCCTCGACGGCGGCTCCGCGTCTCCCCCGCTGCCGTGCGTCGGCCGGATCCCTGACCAGCGTGATCCCTGCATTCCGAGCGAGCAACTCGAGGGATTCAGCGAAGTCCACCCCCTGGGTCTCTTGGACAAACGTGAAGACATCGCCGCTCTTCCCGCACCCGAAGCAGTTGTACAGGCCGCGGGCCCGATCCACTGACATCGAAGGAGTCTTCTCCTCGTGGAAGGGGCAGACCGCCATGAAGCTCCGGCCCGAGCGCTTGACCTTGGTGACCTCAGAGATCAGGTCGACGAGGTCGGTGGACTCCCGCACCCGATCGATGTCACCTCGCTCTGCCATGCTCGGCCGATCATAAGGAGGGCGCGAGGTAGTTCGTTCTATGTCGCCGTAGGCCCGTATACGGGCCCACGTACCTCAGGTACGCGGTTTTCAGCCCAGACGCTCGCCGAGATAATCCACCAGGCGGTCCATCGAGACCCGGTCCTGATTCATGGAGTCCCGGTCCCTGACAGTGACCGCCTGATCCTCCAATGTATCGAAGTCCACGGTGACGGCATACGGGGTACCGATCTCGTCCTGTCGCCGGTAGCGCCGCCCGATCGACTGGGTCACGTCCATCTCGACCATCCACCGTTGCCGAAGTTCAGTGGCGATGCGCTCGGCAGGCTCGATCAGATCTTCCTTCTTGGACAAGGGGAGGATGGCCACCTTGTAAGGAGCCAGACGCGGATGGAGGCGGAGAACCGTCCTCGTCTCGTCGTTGACCTTCTCCTCGCTGTAGGCGTCGATGAGAAAGGCGAACGTTGTCCTGGTGGCCCCGGCAGCCGGCTCGATCGCGTAGGGGAAGAAGCGCTCGTTCGTGTCCGGGTCGAAGTAACGGAGATCCTCACCGGAGTGCTCCGAGTGCTGTCTCAGATCGAAGTCGGTGCGATTTGCGATCCCCTCGAGTTCGTCCCAGCCCCAGGGAAACCGGTACTCGACGTCGACAGTCTCGGCCGAATAGTGGCTCAGCTCATCATCGCCATGGGGCCGGATGCGGAGATTGGACTCGGTCATACCGAGTCCGAGATACCAGGCGAAGCGCCGCTCCTGCCAGTAGGCGAACCATTCGTCCACCTCCTCGGGCCTGACGAAGTACTCCATCTCCATCTGCTCGAACTCGCGAGTGCGGAACACGAACTGACCCGGAGTGATCTCGTTGCGGAACGACTTGCCCACCTGGGCGATCCCGAACGGGAGTTTGAGACGATTCGTGCGGCGGATGTTCTCGAAGTTGGTGAAGATCCCCTGCGCCGTCTCCGGGCGGAGGTAGATCAGGTTCTCGTCCGAATCGACGGGTCCCATGTGGGTGCGGAACATGAGGTGAAATGGCTTCGGCTCGGTGAACGTCCCTGACTTCCCGCAGGTCGGGCAGGTATTCGGGTCGTCCAGCTTGTCGAGCCGGTGCCGTGCGTTGCAGTTGCGGCACTCGACCAAGGGGTCGGTGAAGACCTCCTCGTGCCCCGACGCTTGCCACACCCGGCGGGCCTGGAGGATGGCCGAATCAAGTCCGACCACGTCGTCCCGAAGCTGGACCATATCCCGCCACCATTCGTCTTTGACGTTTTTCAGCAACTCCACGCCGAGCGGCCCGTAGTCATAGGCAGACCGAATCCCGCCATAGATCTCGGAGGCCTGAAAGACGAAGCCTCTCTTCTTGGCGAGATTGGAGATGGTCTCGAGTGTCGGTTGCGTCATGCGGAGGTGAAACGGTGGCCCGGTCCGTGCGCTTAGTCAATACGGGACAAGTCTTCGGCGGCGCCGAAGCGCCGCTCCCGGCCCTGGTAATCGATCACGGCGTCCAGCAAGGCATGTCGGTCGAAGTCTGGCCAAAGGATGCCCGGGAAGTAGAACTCGGCGTAAGCCGACTGCCAGAGGAGGAAGTTGGAGAGCCGGTGCTCGCCCGACGATCGGATGATCAGGTCGACATCGGGCATTTCGGGCACGTAGAGCGAGCCGGCCAGCAGCGTCTCGTCGATCTCGTCGACTGCCAGAGCCCCGGTGGCCACGCTGGTGGCGAGAGCCCTCGCGGCGTCGACGATCTCACGACGGCTCCCATAGTTGAATGCGAATACCAGGTGGAGACTGGTGTTGCCCGAGGTCATCCGGGCCGCCTCGGCCATGTGTTTGCGGTTCCGGTCCGGGATCCTGGGGTCGTCCATGTCGCCGGCGAAGAGCATCCTCACTCCTTGCTCGCGGAGATCGTCGCGACGACGGGTGAGGAGATCCTCGTTGAACCACATGAGGAACTCGACCTCCTCGTCCGAACGCGACCAGTTCTCAGTGGAGAAGGTGAAGGCGGTCAACCACTCGATGCCGATCTCGAGGGCTCCTTCGACCGTGTCGAACAACGCCGCCTCGCCTGCAGCATGCCCAGCAGTCCGGGGCAGGCCGCGGGCGTTGGCCCATCGCCCGTTCCCGTCGAGGATCAGCCCGACATGCCTGGGGATGCGGTCCGGGTCAACCCCGGAGACATCCAGGGTCACTCCATCACCGCCAGTGAGATGAGCTTTCGATCGAGGTGGTACTCGACGAAGCGGCGGGCGATACCCATCGCCTCCCCGGCCAGGCTCACATCTGTCTCCGGCATCCCACCGAACTCGGCCTGGGCCAGGGCGGCGAGGTAGATGGTCACGCCGTCGCGAAGACGCACGGCGCCTTCCGTCCGGCACAGGTCACAGATGGCACCGCCACCGCCGAATGAGAAACCATGCAGATCGTCGGCCCGGCCACAGGAAGCGCAGACGAGAAGCGAAGGCGCCACTCCCACCACATCGGCCAGTTTCAACAGATAGCTGGTGATGAGATCCGCTCCTATCTGACCGGCCTCGAGGGCCCTCAGACCCCGATGGAGCAGGAGGAACAGCCGCGTCGAGGATTCCTCTTCCTGGGCAACCGCGTCGGCCGCCTCGACCATGGTGCCCGCCGCGACCACGGCATCGAGGCTCGCCCGGAGTCGAGGGAAGGGCTCGATCACCGCCACCTGAGTGATGGTGTCGAGATTTCGGCCCTCGTAAAGGACCAGGTCTACGTGAGTGAAGGGCTCGAGGCGCCCACCGAACCTGCTCTTCGTCTTGCGGATCCCCTTGGCCACCGTTCGGATCTTGCCGCTGTTGGGACTGAGCAGCACCACGACCCGATCTGCCTCCCCGAAGGGGTAACTGCGAAGGACTATTCCTTGATCGTGACGGAGGGCCATATGGAGACCTCAGGCTAAAGGCCCGAGGTCTCGTTGCAGGTCTTACGTTGTAGGTTCCAGGTATGGCAATCGTTTCCGACAGCGAAATCGAGGCTTTCGTCGATTCCCACCCTGGCTGGGGCAAAGTCGACGACGGCATCTCGCGCACCTACGAGTTGGCCGACTTCAACGAGTCGATGGGCCTGGTGACACGGGTCGCCCTGGCTGCCGAGAAGGCCGACCACCATCCCGACATCGACATACGGTGGAACAAGGTCACCTTGACCCTGTCCACCCACTCAGAAGGCGGGGTCACCGCCAAAGACCTGAACCTCGCCGACCTCTGCGACGGGCTCCTCTGATCCGGACCTATCGGTCGAAGCCCAGGCGGTCGAGGAGCTGGGGCTTGCGTTGCCAGTCTGGTTCGACTTTGACCTGAAGTCTGAGGTTCACCCGGTTGCCCAGCAAGGCCTCGAGGTCGTGTCGGGCCGCGGTCCCGGCCTCCTTGAGGAACGAGCCACCCTTCCCGATCACGATCCCCTTCTGGCTCTTTCGTTCGACGATGACGTCGGCGGCGATGTCGATGAGCCCATCCTCACGTTGCTCGAGGTCCTCCACGACCACGACCAGGGAGTGCGGAAGCTCTTCACGAAGCCTGTCGAGGAACTTCTCGCGAACGATCTCGCCAATCACAAGGTCTTCGGGCTGGTCGGTTGTGATACCGGGCGGGTAATAGAGAGGTCCCTCTGGCAGACGGGACACGACTTCGGCTACCAGCTCGGCGACACCTGACCCGTCGAGGGCCGAAACCGGCACATAGGAGGCGAAGTCCCACTCTCCCGCCTTGGTCAACTGCTCCACAACCTGGCCGCGGCGACTGATGTCGACTTTGCTCACGACCACGAGCACTTCCGCCTCCGCCTCGCCGAGACGCTCGGCGATGAGCCGGTCACCCGGCCCGATCGCCTGGGTCGCATCGACGAGGAACACCACGACGTCGGCTTCGGCAAGCGTGCCATAGACCAGCGAGTTCAACCTGGTCCCCAGGTCGTTGCGTGGCTTGTGCAGCCCCGGGGTGTCGACGAGCACGATCTGATACTCGGGATCGTCACCGGGACCGTTCACGATGCCTCGGATCGCGTTGCGAGTGGTCTGGGGTCGCGAAGAGGTGATGGCCACCTTCGACCCCACCATCGCATTCACCAGCGTCGACTTCCCGACGTTGGGGCGTCCCACGACGGGCACGAACCCTGACCTCATTCGGCGTCCACGGCCTCCGATACGGACACGGAGACATCCGCCACTCGCCTGCCCTGCATCCGGGTCACGGTGAGGGTGAGGGGGCCATGTGAGAATTGCTCCCCCTCGTCCGGGACACGCTCGGCGAGACCCATGACCAAACCGGCGACGGTGTCCCAATCCTCATCGGGCAAGTCGACACCCGCGAGCCTTGCCAGATCGTCGACAGGGAGTCGACCATCGACGTCCCAACCGCCGTCACGACGTGCGGAGATGAATGTCTCCTCTTCGTCTGTTTCGTCGGCGATCTCCCCCACCAGTTCCTCGAGCAGGTCCTCGATGGTGACCAGGCCGGCCACCTCCCCGTACTCGTCTACGACGATCATCTGGTGCCGGTGATTGGCCTGCATCTCACCCAGCAGCGCAGAGGCAAGCTTGGTCTCCGGAACGAACTCAACGGGTCTCATCACCTCCGCAACCGAGGCGGGGCGTCGGCCCTCCCCCAGAAGAGGCAAGAGGTCCTTGACCATCACCATGCCCACTACGTCGCCGTTGCTGGTCACCGGGATCCTGGAGAAGCCCTCGTCGGTAGTGACCGAGATCAGATCGTCCACAGTCGCGGTCACCGGCACTGTCACCATGTCCGGCCGTGGGGTCATCACCTCACGCACAACCGTGTCACCGAACTCGAGCACGGAGTCGATCATCTCCCGCTCTTGCTCGGTGACTGTTTCTGGCTCCGGCTCGATCTCTCCTTCGTCATCACCGTTCGATTCAGTGATCAGATCGGATGCCCAGCCACCGAGCCCGACGGCAACGGCGAGCAACCTGGCCGACCTGTAAGCGATCGAGCGCGGTCTGCGCCTCCCCAGCTGGCGCGGGGCCAGGTCGCCGAGAAGAAACACAACCAGGAAGACGATGGCGGCGTAGGTGATGGCGGTGCCGAGCGTCTGCTCGGCTGTGACCAGAGCAGTCCCCGCCACCGCGGCCACGACCAGCAAGGCAGAGCCGACCATGGCCACGGCCGGAGTTATCGCCTCACGTTCCTCGAGTAGCGCGGCCACGATGCCGGCACCGCGGACGCCATCGGCTTCGTCTCGCAGCGCGTCGGCTCGGGGAACTCGGGTGATTGCCGATCCGGCGGCGCGCAACCAGGCGGCGAGGGCGAGGGCGGCAACGACCACGATGATGATCGCCACATTCACCTTCGCACCACGCCAACCATCGACAACAACTCGGCTTCCCGACGCTCCATCAACTCGGCATCGGCGTCTTCGATGTGGTCATACCCGAGCAGATGCAGGATGCCATGGGCGATCATGAGCGCCATCTCGTCGTTGAAATCAACCTCGGTCTCGACCGCCTGACGGCTCACATAAGCAGGGGCGACTATCACATCGCCGATCACGAGAGGCGGCCCGGCGGGGTCATGGTCGGGCACGAAGCCCGGTGTCAGCTCCTCTACCGGGAAGGCGAGGACATCGGTGGGCCCGGCTCGATCGAGGAAGCGCTCGTTGTAGGAGGCCATCTCGTCGTCGCTGACGAGGAGGACGGTCACCTCGGTCTCGTCCGGGTATCCCTCCTCGGTGAGCAACAGTTCGGCCAGATGACGCAACTGGAGGAGGTCGACCGGCTCGCCTTGTTCGTCGGCCAGGAAGACGCTCACTGGCCGGCGCCGGGTTTTCGACTGGGAGGGTCGTCCATCAAGTTCCGGGGAAGTTGGGATACGCGATCCGCTGATGGTAATGACCGACGAGCGAGTCGAGGAAAGCCGAGCGGATGAGGGTCATCTCGGCAAGTGTGAGCGGCGATTCGGAGAGCTGGCCGTCGTTCAGCTTCTCATCGATAACGCGGTCCACGACCTTCTCGATGGCTTCGGGCGTTGGCTCCTCGGTCTGGAAGTTGGCGCGGCAGGCCGCTTCCAGAGAGTCGGACAGCATCACGATCGCGGTCTCGGCCGTTCTCGGCTTGTGCCCGATGTGGCGGAAGTCGTTGGGATCGACGTGATCGCCGTTCTGGGACCTGGCCTTCTCATAGAAGAAGCGCATGATCCCGTCCCCATGGTGGCTGACGATTCCCGTGGCAACGTCGGACGGGATCTTGAATCGCCGGGCGAGCACGATCCCGTCGCTCACGTGCCTGCGGATCACCTCGGCTGATTCGAGCGGCGTCATGAAGTCGTGAGGGTTCTGGATCCCGAACTGATTCTCGATGAACATCGTCGGGTTCTCCGTCTTGCCCAGGTCGTGGTAGTAGGCCATCGCTCGGGCCAGAAGGGCGTTGCCACCGATCGCCCGGGCGGCGGCATGGGCCAATGTCCCAACCATCAGTGAGTGGTTGAAAGTTCCGAATGCCTTTTCCTGGAGCAACTGGAGCGCCTCGTGGTTGCGATCGGTCAGATCGAGGAGGCTGAGACTGGTGGTGATGTCGAAGGCCGACTCGAAGAACTGGAGAGCGGCCAGCCCCACGAGTGACGCGATCGCCGATATGCCGAACGCCCACGCCATCGAGATACCCACGACCTCCCACACCACGTCATTAGGGCCCACATGGAAGAAAGACGCCGTGGCTCCGGCGGCGAGGGCAGCGGTGAGAGCAGAGAACACGACGGCGGTCCTGAAACCTCCACGACTCGTCACCGAGCTCACGAACGGGATCGGGGCCAAAGTGGCGAGGGTCGCATAGACCGCGACCCCGGTGTCCTGGGTGCCAACCGCGGCGATGACACCAACCGCCAACGCCATGAGCACGGCGATGCGTGAGTCGAAGAGCACGGTCGTCATGAACCCGAATGCCACCGCCGGCAGGACGTACCAGCTCGATTGAGGTTGGAAGATGACCGTCGCCCGGACGGCACCGGCGGCAAGAACGATCATGATCCCGAGCAGCGCGATCATCCGGGGCCTTGCCCAGAACTCGGCCCGGAACCGCGAAAGATAGAGGCCAAGAAGCCCAACCAGCACACCGAGAACGGCGAGCAGACCGCCGTCCGCCTCCGCCTGAGATGCGGAGGACGTCGTGGCAGCTATCGCGTCGATCTGGAGCTGGGTGACCGGAACTCCCGGGGCGACTATCAACTGGTCAAAGGCGTAGTCGACCTGCACGGCTTCTACTGCTTCCGCAGCCTCGTCCCTCGCCTCTTCGGTTGCCGCCTCGTCGACCAGATAGTTGGCCTGGAGGAACGTCGCCACGATCTCACCTGCGGCTTCACTTGCTGCGGCATCTGGGCCCGGAGGACTGGTATCCAGATAGACCACCTGGGGTGGGTTGGAGCGGAGGCGTTGCTGTGCAATCTGAAGTTGGTCGGGCGTGATCCTCAGGCCGAACTCCTGGAAGAGCCGATCGACCGCCGCCTGACGTATCAACGGGAAGTGGGGGTCCTCGCCCAGCGCCGCGCGAATCACGTCATCGCTAGCGGCAAGGGCAAGCGTGGAGACCGCATCGCTGGCGACGGTGTTGGACGCCGTCACTCGAGCGATGACCTCATCGACGGGGCGGAGGTTCACTTGCAACGGAACCACCTCGGCCGTGCAGGTATCGCCAGATTCGCACTCCACCAACTGCTGGTAGTTGGGGCTGCCCACGACGTAGCCCTCCGGTATCTGGGCATCCGCCGGGTCGATTCGCACAAGGGCAGCACCTGCGGGCACCTCGGCCGACCAGACACCATTCGCATCGGTCATCCGCTCGAATGTCTGCTCGCCCGCCTGGATAGTCACTGCGATCCGCTCGACCCCGGTATCGACTCGTGCCCCTTCCGCCTCCGGGTCGAACGTGCCGTCGGCCTCTACGTCGAGGAACACCGTGCCCGTCAAGAGGGCGGGCTCGAGTACTTCGGTGGTCTCAGTCGTCTCCTCGGCCACCGTTGTCGGAGGTGCCTCCGTGGCCTGCGGCGCCGGGGGTTCCAAAGCATCACCGATCGCCAGGGCCTGCACATCGTCGAACACACCCGTCACATTTCTATTCACCGTGCTCTCGATTTGCTCGTTGATCTGCTCGATCGGCGCAACGGACTCCCTGGCCTCCTGTCTCAGAGCTTCGGTCTCGGCCTCGTCGGTCACCGTCCCCGGAATCTGCGCCCGGTACTCACGAGGGGCCAATTCGCCTGCCGTCAACTCGGGGTCAGCCGACCCCCCTCCCAGGGACAACACGCCCCACGCCGCCACCACGGTGGCGACGAAGGTTGCGAGGCGGACCAGTGTGGGCCGCGGCATCACTTGACCTTGCTCTCGAACCGGGCGTAGGCCTCGACGATCGAGGCGACGATGCGATGCCGGACGACATCGCGAGCCGTGAGCTCGACGAAGGAGACACCGGGAATGTCGCTGAGGATCTCACGGACGACCATGAGACCCGACCTCCGGTTGTCCGGGAGATCGGTCTGGGTCATATCACCTGTGATGATCATCTTGGAGTTGAAGCCGAGCCGGGTCAGGAACATCTTCATCTGCTCCGGCGTCGTGTTCTGAGCTTCGTCGAGGATGACACAGGCGTCGTTGAGGGTCCTTCCTCTCATATAAGCGAGCGGTGCTATCTCGATAGTTCCCTTCTCGACCAACGCTCCCGTCTCCTCGGGGCCGAGCATGTCCCACAAGGCGTCGTAGAGGGGTCGCAGGTAAGGATCGACCTTGGCGGCGAGATCTCCCGGCAGGAACCCGAGCCTCTCCCCCGCCTCGACGGCGGGACGGGTGAGGATGATTCGACGCACCGATCCGCTGACCAAGCTGTCCACCGCGGCGGCCATGGCCAAATAGGTCTTCCCGGTCCCGGCAGGCCCGATGCCGAAAGTCAGGGTGTTCTCCCTGATGGCCTCCATGTACTTCTGCTGGCCATGGGTCTTGGGGCGGATCATCCGCCCACGCCCCACCGGGATCCCGTCGGAGAGCACCCCGGATGGGCTGGGCACGTCCTCGATGACCATCTTCACGACCTCGTCGACCCGGGCCGAGTCGAGGGCATGCCCCTCCTGGACGAGGATGAGCAATTCCTCGAGCACGGTTCGGGCTCTCTCGACCTCGGTATCGGGCCCCTTGAAGGCCACCTCGTCCCCGCGCGCGATGAATCGCACGTCCGGGAAGTGGGCTTCGACCTGACGCAGGTGTCGGTCGGCCTCGCCCAAGAGATCCAGCATCAAATGATGGCTGGGGACGCGTAAACGCGAGTCGATAGATTCGGTGGGTTGCTCAGTGGGCACAGGAGACGACGCCCTCTCTGTGGCGTCGCGACCATTGTAGAGGCCGCCCTGTGCTG
>Ga0209819_10000245_pt1 | contig 15481 bp, 17 predicted proteins | sample PPLLak2March2015_FD_187248 | JGI IMG/M metagenome (GOLD analysis project Ga0209819, IMG submission 187248) | Freshwater sediment microbial communities from Prairie Pothole Lake near Jamestown, North Dakota, USA - PPLs Lake P7 Core (1) Depth... | ecosystem: Environmental > Aquatic > Freshwater >... | reverse complement strand
AATCTATTCTCATCCCATTCCCAGATGCTTCTTATGGCAAGCGGTCGAGATACGTTTTTTCTCAGCACTCTCGTAAACTCGGGCGTAAAGGCATGGGCGTGAACATCTATCCTCGCCCCGCTCTCATTGGTTATTTTCGTTGTCATGAGGTTAGACCTCGTTTGGATTGTTCAAGCCCAGAGGGCAACATGCAACACTCTGTCATCGAGGGGCGAGCTTGGAAGAGTGAAGGCATGGAGACGAATTGCTTCATTGCCGTGTTGGGTGCTTGGCTCGACGTTCGTAATTCTCCAGGACTTTTGCTCGGCAAGTTTGGTTTGAAGGTTGATCCAAGCCATAGGCCTGTTGCCTTCACTCTGGAGAGCTTGCCCCTCGATGCCTGTCACGGTAAATAATCCAGCTTGCTATTTGAAGAACCCTTTATCCGTTAACTCTTTAATAAGCTCCCGTCAAACACATCCTCCATCCGCAGTGAGGCCACCTTGGGGTTTCTTGGAGCCAACATATCGAAGACAAGCTTAAAGCCTTTCTCCGTTGGCAATGGAACTTTCTCATAAACGTGGTCCTTGACGTACTGCCATTGGCGCTCCAACAGCTCCTTGTTCGGATTTCTCAGATTGCGCGCCGTGATCGCAATCGACTCTTCTTTGTTTTGCTGGAAAAATCGAACCCCCCTCATATATCCTCTGATCATCGCCAGCACGGCGTCTCGATTGGCCTGCGCGTATCTCCTCGTTGTAAATATTGCGGTAAATGGAAAATCAACGCCGAGTTCCGTCAGGTCGACAACTTTGTGCAGACCGGCGCCACCGCCGATAAACGTTGCGCCGCCAATGTTTGCGGCGTCTATCGAACCCGAACGAAGGGCAGCGAGGCGCTCCGCCGACCCGCCAACCTGAAGTCTCACCACACTCGCCGGATCGACACCCAAATGTTCCAGGGCAATTCGCGTGGCGACCTCATCGGAACCGCCGACAGAACCTATGCCAATCTTCTTCCCCTGCAGGTCGCTAGGCCTTTTCACCGGCTCCCGCGCAACAAAGGTATAGTCCAACCGGTTCATCGGCACCGCCACGATGACCGCGTCTTCTCCCGCCGCCCTTGCGGATATCGGACCCGCGGACCCCGCGATGCCGGCTTGAACCTCTCCAGCCAAGAGCGATTGCACTCCCCTGATGTTCCCCTGAATGTATGTAATCTCGACCTCAACTCCCTCTTCTCTGAATAGCCCTTTATCCCGTGCGATCCATAATGGGGCGAAATCAATGACGATGCTAGGAATGGCCACGCGCATTTTCTTTAACGGCTCTGCGGCTTCGATGGTTGTCAGTAACGACAAGCAAAAAAAGAAATAGTGTATAACAAGCGAAAAAGCCAAAATGAGTTTCCCGACTTGGCGATTTGTTATCATGCCCCACCTCGTTCCAGTGAAAAACTGTTCAATAATTCCGCAGCCAGATCCATGTTGGATCATTCTTTGTCTTGATAGTTGATACGATGCCACGAACTGAAGCGATATATTTACCCATATCGATTTGCGACGAGTAGAGCGCCAATGTTAAACGTAAAGTTGCAAATTCTTGACTAAACCGAACTCGCATGGACCGCCTTCGAACAATGCAGAGCTTTGTCGAAGTCATTAAACTTGGCAGCTTCTCCGAGGCCGCCAAGATTCTCGGCCTGTCGCGCGCGCTGATTTCGCGCCATATCACGGACTTGGAGAAACAGCTTGGTGTTCGGCTGCTGACGCGGACGACACGCCGCATAACTATGACAGAAGCCGGGACGGAGCATTTCAATTTTTGCCAGCAAATTATTAAGGAAATCGAAGCGCAAGACACTGCCCTCAAAAGGTTACAAAAGGAACCCGCCGGCTCGCTAAAAATTCTTGCCCCCAAATCGCTGACTACATTGGCGCTGGGGGACGCCATCGCGAGTTTCGCGGCGGCCTATCCTCATCTTCATATCAATCTCATGCTCGATGACCTTTCGTTTCGGAGCTATGATTTTATCGAACGCGGATTCGACGTCGCTGTGCATACGACGCCGGTCCGCGAATCGAGCCTGGTTGCCAGAAAAATTGCCAATTTGCGTTGGCTGCTGTGTGCCTCGCCCAAATATCTCGCGCAACATGGCGAGCCGCGCCGACCGCGAGATCTCACCCGGCATCAGTGTTTAGTCCATGTGAACTCGGACCCGAGCGACCGGGTTTGGCGTCTCCGCGAAGCCACGGGATTGGCCTCGATAAAAGTCCAGGGACCCTTCGCCTCCAATAGCGTGCTCGTGCTGCGCAAGGCCGCGTTAGAGGCCCTTGGCATCGCGATCTTGCCGGCCTACTGTGTTATAGGGGATCTCAAGTCTGGCTCCCTGCGTGAGGTGCTTGCCGACTTCCCGATTCCCGTTCACCCGCTTTCTCTTGTTTGGGCCCCCGGCCGCGAAACGCCGAAAAAGATCCGCCACTTGGCCGACTTTCTCTCGGACTGGTTCCGCAAGCACCCTGTACCGCAATAGATTGTTCCTTTTGAAATTCTCGCGCCAAGCATGTCCTGAGCAACGTCGAAGGGGCGCCAAGAGCGCAAAGTCAAAAATATTCTTAAATCCTCCGAACTTGGCGTCTTTGCGTCTTTGCGCGAGTCATCCTCTTTACGATTCTGAAGGCACTACTCAACCAAAAATTTCAAATATGTTGGGCAATATGTCCTTCAACCCCAGACTTCGCGCGCCACCCGCACGACCAGCGACAGTTTTGCGATCTCGGCATCAACGGTGATGTTGTTGCCCAAAACCGTGCTGGAAAAGCCGCACTGCGGGCTGAGCGCTAGCTGCTCGAGAGGAACGTAGCGGCTTGCTTCGTCAATGCGCCGCTTGAGGTCGTCGGCACTTTCCATGTCGCCGCTCTTGGTCGTAACCAGGCCGAGGACGATTTCCTTGTCCTTGGGCACAAAACGCAGCGGAGCGAAGCTGCCCGCCCGCGGCGAGTCATACTCCAGAAAAAAGCCGTCGAGTTTGAATTCGTTGAACAGAATCTCCGCCACCGGATCGTAGCCGCCCTCGGCGGCCCAGGCGCTGCGAAAGTTGCCGCGGCAGATATGCATGCACACGGTCATGTTGGCCGGGCGGTCTTTGATGCACTCGTTAATCAATTTGGCGTAGGTGTGCGGCAGCTGGTCGGGGTCTTCGCCGATATGGCGCACGCTCTCACGCATCTTTTCGTCGCAAAGATAGGCCATGTTGGGATCGTCAAGTTGGAGATAAGTGCAACCGAGATCCGCCAAAGCGTGGATCTCCTCGCGGTAGACGCGCGCCAGGTCGGCATAAAATGTCTCCATGTCCGGATAGGTCTGTTCGTCGATGGCCGCGCGGCCGCCGCGCATGTGCAAAATCGTCGGCGAGGGGATGCACAGCTTGGGCGTTCGGGCAGTCGCCGACGCCAAGAATTTAAAGTTATCCGTCTCAAAGCCCCGGCTGCGCTTAAGGCGGCCTGTGGCATAAAATCTTGTCGGCGAGCGCGCGATTTCTTGACCACCGGACTGAAACCTACGAGTAACACCAGCGTCGGCGGCGGCGCCCTCCTGGACGCTTACGCCTTCGATCTGTCGCAAAAAGTCTGCGTGCCAGATGGTGCGGCGATATTCGCCATCCGTAATACCTTGCAGGCCGATCTCTTCCTGCAGCTTCGCCACATCCCGAATAGAGCGGTCTTCGATTACCCGCAACGACTCGGCGGAGAGAGTTCCTTGCTGATGCTGCTCGCGCGCGCGCAAAAGTTCCGGCGTCCGCAGCAAGCTGCCGACATGATCGGCGCGAAACGGAGGTCTCCCATAGGTCATCGTATGATACCTTTCGCTACAATCTTCAAAACAGTTGCTTTGATCATTGCCACGTTTGAATTCTGACGGGAAGAGCTAACAGATTAAACGTAAAGTTGCAGTGGCTTGATCAATAAGGCAACTGAGATGTCGTCAAGCTATTTGATCCCGGAGTGCTCTAGCGGGATGAACGAAACAAAACACACAAAAGCCTAAAGTAAACAGTTGTTGAAAAACCCAGTCGGAGTCCTTCGACTGGTCTCAGGATGAACGGAGTAGAATTGAAATGATTTGAACAAAATCCGTTCATGCTGAGCTTCGTCGAAGCATGTCCGAGTTTTTCAACAACCAGTAAAAGTCCGACCCTGAAGCGGATCGAGCCCTACCGACGGAAAAGAAATAGCCGAGATGACGACAACAACGCACGGCTCAGGCGTGACCCCAGCCTTCACTCGACGCAATGACTGTTCCGAACTGTTCCTAAAAAGCTCCTAGTCGGAAGCAAAGCCAAAGTTGCCCTGCTTGTTTTCGCCCCATTCACTTCAAGACCGCGCACCGGATTCAGCGATCTTTGGGCGGAGCAGCTGAAAGGTAAATTCGATTTCGCCAGCGCTCTGGTTCTGGTTGCGTTTCTGCCGGGTGATCTGGATCGTGGCAAACCTGGGCTGAGCAGCGTTGATAAGATACACACTCATCACGCTTAAATGCCGGTTCTCGAGGGTGAGCTTGTGGGGACCGGCCCCGAGCGGGCTGGAGATTGCGGAGAATTCCATCTGAATTGTTCCCGAACCGGTGCGGAGCTCTGCGGGCGGGACGAATTCAGACGCGGTGAGTTTCAATTCTAAAATTCGCCCGTCCATGCGGAGCGTGAGATCCCGCTTCAGCAACTCGGCATAGGCTACCGCTTCGTTCTTGGAAATTGCGCCGTTGCGGTTGCGGTCGATCTTGGCGATCACCTGTTCGGCGACAGCCACGCCCGGCGTAAGGTTGATTTGCAGCCGGACGCCACTCGGTTCGATCGCCACAAGCGTCGCTTGTAGATACTGGTCATCCCGATGCGCGAAAACGGCGGACGGAAGCGCGAGTAACGCGAGCAGCAGCGGCAGACGACAAAGTGCCCTGGTCACCGCTTCCACCATTTTACTCCGTAATCGTTCGTTGGATCGCGGTAAATCGTGTGGATGTGCTTTGTCGCGTCGCCCCCCAAGCGCTGCGGGGCGTATTCGATGATTACCGTCGGCCCCTGGATGCGGAAGTAAGCGGCGCTGCCTTTTTCCGTCGGGCCGCTCCACGCGAACCAGGTTTCGGCGATATTCTTTCTCATCTCGTCCAATTTCGCTTTCGCGACAGCTTCGTGCAGGATGCCGGTCCATTCGCCGGCGAGATCCAGCAGCATCTCGCGCTGCTTCTCGGTCAGGGCCGAGCCTTTGATGCCTTCCGGCTGAATCGTCTGCCCGTCGCGGCCGGGCCCGAGTACGAGGTCGCGCATCTGGAAGTCAAGGATGGCCTGCTTGCGCTGCGCTTCGTTCAGCGAACTCAGCAGGGCAAACGCCTTGTCAGTCTCGCGACCGAGAGGGCGCACCGTCTTGCCTTCAAGTTCGTAAATCGCCGGCTGCGCGCCGGTGTGGCTAGGGGCGAGCGAGCGTTGCTCGCCGGCAAGCGTGATGTTGAGGCCGAGATGGTGCCCGCCGAACTGGATCATCCACGGCTCGGTGATGGAAGGCACGCCAAGAAATGAAACATAATATTCATCGCGTCCGAAGATCGTCTGACCGCCCGATTGCTTCAACACCTCGTCAGCTTCGACGATCTGCAGAATCTTCTCGTACCCCTGCGGACTCAACGCCGCCGCCAGCACCGCCAGCACGGCTTCGCGCTGCGGTTTTGTCAGGTCGCCCATGCGCAAGCCCTGCCGTTTGAAGATTGCGGTCGGAAGATTCGACCAGCGCTTGCGCTGTGCCTCGTCTTTGAAATCAAACACGACCTTGCCACGCTGGGCATCGTCAAGCGTGGCGAGGAATTTCTTCGTCGCTGCGACGATACCCGCGGTCGGCGCCCCGGGTGCAAAGTTCGTCTGGGCGAAGCTGTTCAGCCCGGCACCGAATAACACGATCAAAACCATCGCAATCTTTTTATTCATCACTAAATTGAAACGTAATCCCAGCCACGGGTCAAGACGCACGAGAGTTCATCGAACATATGGCGGCACCGACTGCGGTCTAGGCGGCCGTGTCCATTCGCAAATCGCCTGAGCCAAGCTGCTCGCCCTGTGCGACGGCGCGAGCGAGCAAGAGGTTGTGGAGTTCAAACGCGCCTGCGACGAGGACGACGGCATAACCGAGCCCCTCGCTGCGATGCCGAGTTGGAAGCGAATCCGTCCGTGGAACATGTCGCTGGAACAGCTTGATCGAAAGATCAAGCGCCGCGGAATTTGATGTGCCTCATACCATATTTGAACGAGGCCCCACTTGTCTCGCCTCGGCATCATTCGCACGTGCAGTCCCGGCGTGATCTCAGGGACACGCGATTGAGTCCCCGGCCGTCCAGGTTAGCGGGGTGGTAGAGGGCCGGCGTGGTCGTCTGAGAATCTTGCTTTTAGAAAAGCATTTCTATTTCTTCGATCGCAACTCCGTTTGCACCTCTCTTAGGAGGTTCACGTTGATAATTTCCGCCAGTGGAATGTCCCGAGTTATTTTCGCCTCTTTTTTAGCTTGTTCCAGCACAAGACGAAGTCCCTCCTCCGGTATGGTTCCATCGCTTGTATTGAAAACCGATGCGCTACCGTCGTATGCTTCCAACGCGCTTTGGTGTTCCACTTTGGCCCATTCCATAAGTGCCTGAATTGTCCCTGCTCGGTCCTGTCTCATATAGCGGTTTGCCCGGATGAGCGCCTTGAGGACCCGCTTTGTCTCTTCCGGGCGCTCTTTAATCTTCTTGTCCGAAGCGGAGAGGCCGATCGCGGCAAAACGAAAAACTTCATAAGCCCTGGCAAGAACGTTAAACCCCATCCCCTTGCCCAGGCTGTCTGCCGGCGGAGATACAATAGCGACGTCTATGAGCTTCTCTCTAAGCGTGGCGAGCCGCGCAGAATCGGGGCCCAAGCCAAGGATCTTCATTTCCTTGTCCGGTTCCACTCCAAAGTGTTTGATCATGATTCTGGCGGCCAAATCAGACGAGTCACCCAAGGCGCCTACGCCCAACGTTTTACCCCTGAGTTCAGAAACGGACTTAATCCCTGTTTGGGCGACGAGTGCGAACGTCAGAGCATCAACAAAATTGGCCAGAACCTTTACGGGAAGCCCACGCACAGCGGCTCTGACGGACGATCCCAGGACCATGACATAGTCGATATCACCACCCATTAGCGCCGCGACTGAAACCGGAGGGCTCACGCGCACAATTTCCACATCCAAGCCTTCGTCACGAAAATATCCCTTTTTTGCAGCAACACCAGCAGGCAAGAAGGTCACGTTAAAGTTAGCGACGGCGATACGAACCTTGTCGGCGGCCGATGCCGGGTCGCCGGAAGCCGCAACGATGACGACCGTTAGAGCGCCAATAAGAATATTTCTTATCCTCATGATAGGTCCTAATCCGCAAAGCGCACGATAAGATGCGCTGGATGTGACACGCCTCCAGAGGCGCGCGGGCTAATGACCCTTACTGTATACAGGCCTGCTTCCGTAATGGCCTCGGGCGGCACTATCGCTTCGAGAGTCCCTTCTACAAACCGAGTCTCCAACTCGGCTCCATTAAGAGTCACCTTGTGATAACGACGCACCCGTTTGCCGGTTACTTTCAACACAGTTGGCCCTGAACGTTGATCTACCGAAAGAGGTTTAACTTCGATATCCCATGGGATCGAGTAAGCTGGTAACGGCGACGGTATCGAGTTCCTCCAGTGGCGGTGGAAGTCGATATCGATGAGTTTTCCGTTCATCACGACCATTTTCACGTTCTGCGTCATCCAAATATCCTTTAACGGATCACCTTCGATAATGCTGAGATCGGCTATCTTTCCCGGCTCCACACTGCCGAAATCTTTGTCCTTGCCAAAAGTCTTCGCAACATTGAGCGTGGCCGCTTGTATCGCCGTCATCGCAGGAACACCCGCCTCAACGTCCATCGCCATTCCGATATGCATCTGCAAGCCCGGCATTCCTTCGGGAGGATCGGATCCTTCTTTCAACATTCCACCCGCCCTGACAAACCGGCGAACAAACTCCAGACTGTTCTCATACGCCAATTTGGCGCGGTCCAGTTCCTCTGGACTGTACTTCATCAGCAGGGTCGCATAGCTCCGGTTGACCACAAAACGAAGGGCGTCCGGCAAATAAGCGGTATTCGGGTTATTTAGAATTTCCCGCTCCCGGGCTCTGAACCGGTCCGCACTACGTGAAAGCGGACGGAAACTTTTCGCGATTGTCGGTGTCCAGGCGACGCCCTTCTCGACCATCGCGTCGATGATCGCGTCGTAATTCTTCGGCTCGTAGTATATCCCAACCTGCTCTTGGTCGATTTTCCACCCCAGCCGGTCGGCTACGATTTGCCGTCGCTTTGCAAGGTCGGTGATGGATGAATATCCAACCGAGACGATGTGCTCGATGGCGTCGATGCCGGCACGGGAGGAGCCGATCGCATCCCAGCTATGGCCGGTAACGGGAAGCCCGAGTCCATGGGCTTCCTCTGTGATATCCTTTATCCACTCAATGGGAACAAACTCGTTGATCTTGATGATATCGTAGCCGTCTTGCTTCTTCTGCCGCACCACCGCTCGGGCTTCCTCGGGACTCGATATGTTGATGTTGCCCGCCGCGGAACGAACGCTTTCCGACACGGTTACGCCCTGACGGGTTCCGATGGCACGACCGGAAGCCCATATCCGCGGCCCACGGATCTTGCCCAGATTCGTGCCGTCTCGCTGCGCCAGCATCCAAGGCCCGTTCTGATAAAGATGGATATTGGCGATCGAGGTTATGCCGAGATGAAGATAGATCTCGTTGTCGAAATCCTCCCAGTGAGCATGCCCGTCGATAAACCCAGGTAAGACAGTCTTGCCGCTGACATCGATCACCTCACTGCCGGGAGGAATTTCCGTTTGACCGCTTGTACCAACGGCCTTGAAACGGTCGCTTTCAATGACAATTACAGAATTCTCAATTGGCGGTTTTCCCGTGCCATCGATCAGTGTCCCGCCCTGGATGATGAGATTGGGCCGATCTGACAAGTTGCCTCCGTCGGGAGTTTCAAGGCTAACCTCTAGGGGTCTTGCGTGCCGATTCCTGTGTAATTGGCGCGCCACCAGCCTGCCAGCTCGTCGTGCGTCGTGAAGACCACGCCTTTAAACTGCTTGACGTATGCAATGAACGAGTCAAGCACCTTCGCCCTTGAAGGCCGGCCCGTTATGAAGTCATGAACGGTCAAGGGGAAGACGCAAGTCTTTTCGGCGCTCCTCTCGTACAGAGCGTCAAAAACAGCCTTATAGGATCGCAGAGTAAACTCAGGCGGTGCCGAGGTCCAGGTGCTGTAAGCGCTAGGTGGTGAGAAGGGTTGCGTAATTTGCGCCGCGTAAGCGGGATCGCCAGGCGCAAAAAATGGTATTTCCAGTAGCTCGCGACCGTGTCCTTCGACGATGTAAGGCAAGTCATCGTTTGAGCGGCTCCCGTCCCATTCGAAAGCAAAATGCTCCAAGAGAAGATCTACTGTGTTGTGACTAGCAAAACACGTGCGCCATCCCCGGAGGCGCTCACCGAGACGATCTTCAAAAACGGAAACGGTCTTTCGCATGACGGCGAGTTCTTCATCCGGCCGCAAGTTACACATGAACTCGTGTTGATACGCATGGCCGGCAATCGCATGTCCCGCCTTCTTTACCGCGCGACTAATCTCCGGGTATTTCTCCAAGGTTGCGCCACAGATGAGCCAGGTTCCTCTTACGTTATGTCTCTCGAGAATCTCCAGGATGCGCCAAGCTCCGCGTCGGCCGCCGTACTGTCTTTCACTGAAATCAAAGGGATCGGGTTGTCCATCCGGGAAAACAAAAGGGCCTTCCTCTGCCTGATGATGAACGCTGATAATAATCGGTAGTCGAACGTGCTGCGGCCATCGAAGCGCTTCTATTGGATTTTTTTCTTGCCACATAGCATCTCCCTTTCGAGCCGGCAACGGATATGCGTTTATGCGCCTTGCGGGCGCAGGGTCTGGCTAATCTCGCCGCACCGGGCGTACCAAAGGCCGTCAAAGCTCGCCAAGCGGCTAAGCAACTGGTCCAGCACCCGCAATACCGCCGGTCGCCCCACAACCCATGTTTGCATGCTCAAAATGAGATAACGCGCATCCCTTTGGCTTTCTTCATAGAGCATGTCGAATTCACTGTTCCAGACGTTCAACAATCCGTCCGGGCCGCCGCGCTGGGGATGCGGATACGAGGCAAAAGTCTTGTCAGCGGTGCTGGTGGTAAACGGTATCTCCGCAAGAAAGCGGCCGCGGCAGTCGAACAGGTACGGCAGGTCGTCGTTCAAAAGGCTACTGTCCCATTCAAAGTCGGCTTCGGCAAGCAGGTCGAGGGTTTGCGGGCTGATACGGTAATCTGGACAACGCCAGCCTTTGATCATTGTGCCTGCGCTATCCTGCAGGGCCTTCATGGAACGTCTTATAATGTCCCGTTCCTTTTCGGGACTCGCCGTTCGAACCCGGTCGAAACTGTAACTCATCCCCGCCAGCTCATGGCCAGCTTTCTGTACAGCTCGTACGCCTGGCGTGTACCGCTCAGCCGTTGAACCAGAGACAAAGAACGTCGCTTTTACAGAATGTTTGTCCAGTTCCTCCAGTATGTTCCATAGCCCCCGGCGAGCACCATACTGGATGGCATCACTGATCATGTAGTTTGGACGGTCCCCGAAGATCGGTTGAGCGCCTTCTCCTGATTGATGCTCAAAGGTCAGAACGACCGGCAGTCTCACCCGTGAGGGCCAGTGGAACTCGGCGCTCCTTTTAATTTCAACCGCCATTTGCACCTCCGCTGCGAAGCGTACTAGTTGTTATGTTCTGGCATCATGCAGATGCCTTGTTGATTCACACGCGCTACCAGGACACCTCTCTTCTCACCTCTTCCATGAACTTGCTATCTATGATCTGATTTGGATCTTTGATCTTGATAGGCACCCCGCTCTCCATCTCCATCTCCAAAACGAGCCGTGTCCCCTCTAGTTCCGGTCTCAGATCTGCACTTAACGCCGGTTGATACAGATCGTACGCACGACTGGCAACGGAGCGCTCCAGCCCAAGCCAGTCGACCATAACGTCTACCCCGCTTGCCTTATTCTTCTTGATGAAGCGGCGCGCCTCCCAGTCGGCTTTGACCATCCTCTTAACCTGCTCCCGGTTCGTCCCGAGTATCTCACCGGTGACCGCAAGTCCCGTTAGTGGCATGTTGATCTTCTCCGCGGCGTTGGCCAAAATCCTAAATCCTTCCTTTTCCGCGAGCACTGGAAACGGCAGGCTTAGCATGGCGGCACCAAAACGTCCGCTTCGGAAGGCCTGATAAAGAATCGGCGGATCGCCTGCGTACACGAATTTTACGTCCTTCTGGGGATCGAGGCCGGCGTCCTGCAGTAGGAATCGCGCCCCCCGATCACCGGTACTGCCCGGATTGCCCGGTAGCCCGATCTCTTTCCCCTTGAGAGCTGCAATGTCCACCATGTCCGGCCGCCCCAGGAGACTAAAAAAGGGCGCGACAACACCAACCGAGACGATTTTGACGGGCGCCCCCATTGCCGCCGAACGGATGGCGGAGCCGGCGGTGGCCAGATATCGAACATCACCGCTTATGAGCGATGCGACGCTCACCGTCGCCCTCATCTGTATTGGCTCTACCTCCAAGCCGTGCTTGTTGTAGAAACCCATTTTCTGGGCGACGTAAATATGGAGGGCCCCTAAAGAGCGCGCGGGATAGGCAAGCCTGACTTTTTCTGCGGACATAGCCGGGGCGGGAAGTACAAGGGCTGCAAACAGCCACGCTCGAACAAGAAACTTAATCATCGATCCGCCTTTCTCACGACAATGAAGCACGCGCCCGCGTCTATGATATGTCTCACTGCTACAGGCACGCTGCCGTCATAGTCGGGCAATACAGACTTCAAAGAACCAGCTGCAAATTGCGATTTTAGCTGTCGCTTATCAAGCTTAAGATTGATAAATCCCATCGAATTTACCCAGCTTAATCCGAACCATGTACTGAGCGCTTTCGCGCACCAATCGCTCGTCGCGGGGTGTTTTGACGTATCGAGCGATGATCATTTCGGCTGACTGGGCGGTGTGCTCCCTATCTGCGACCATGTGCACTGTGCGGCAGTTACCAAATCGCTTTTCAATTCCTCGATCTCGCTCATGGGTTACCTCGCTTTTCGACTGATGTCGGTACAATGCTATTTCTTGTATAGCGACTTGATAAAGCCGCTTTGTTCAATACGTCTAACAAACGATGCATCGAATATCTGGTTGGGATCCGTCTGCTTGGCTTGAGGATATTCTAGAGCAGCGATATCCAGGGCGGTTTCAAATTCGCGCAAGGTGGGAGCGGGCACCGCCTCCAATCCGGCAGCCGTATAGCGATAAGCCTCTTCAATCATCTCGTCATTCGCTCCCCGCATATACTTCCTCATGACGTCCAGACTTCTCTGCTTATCGGTTTTGAAAACATGAACCCCTTCCACCATGCTCCGCAGGATCCTGTCCACGAGCGTCGGATTGCGAGTGAGGGTTTGTCGCAGGGTTATGACGCTGTTGTAGGGGTACAAGATTCCGACTTTGTCGAAGTCGAGGAGTTCTCTGAAGCCCATTTTGTTGGCGATAAACGAGTTCGGCACGGTCAACGCCGCCGCATCAACCACGCCGTGCTCCAACGCTTGCAGCATTCTGCCGGGCTCACCGATGGGAAGCAGTTTGACCTCTCGATCGGGCGCAAGACCAAATTCCCGGCGAATGACATATCTGGTCAAGAGATCGAGTAATCCCCCGGGCCGGCCGGTTGCAACCGTTTTTCCCTTGAGATCCTGTTTGGTTTTAATCTCGTTCTTCGAGAATATGGATCCGCCGACTTTGTTCACGAAGGTGAGAATCGCGACCTGATCTTTAATTCCAAGTATATGCGATGTGACCGCCCCAGTGCCTGAACCTATGACAAAGGGAACCTCGCCCGTCGCGAGGAATTGTTGAGGCCGAACTCTCCCGGCATAGATTGCTTTCAGCTCGATACCCTGTCTTTTGCCCAACTGATTTTCAACGGTCATCCATATGGGGCCGAATGCGCTTGAAAATCCCGAGTAGGCAACGGTTACAGTTTCGGCTTGAAGATTAGCCGAGCAGCAAAGTCCAATGACCAGCCAAAACTGCAAGACGATGCACAATCCTGTGAGCTTTCCACCTGTAGACATGTTGCCTCTCCGTGACGCCGTCAAACGATGCCTTCGCCCAACGACTGCGTCCGATGCGTTGTCGCAGCTGTTAATCAAATCGATCGCCCGGTTTTCGAGTGGGGAAAATATCGATCCTAGCTCGCACCGAGGATGCGCTTGATATTTCCTCCGAGGACCATCTTGAGTTCCTTTTTCGTCCAACCGGTGTAGCGGACGGCATATTTCACAAGTTTGTCGATTTCCATTTGAAACGGATTGTAGGGATGATCCGAGCCGTACAAAACCTTTTCGTATCCGACCTTGAGCACTGCGGGCGCGAAATGGTGTGACATCCAGGCGCACGTTGACGTCTCAAGAAAAAGATTCGGAATCTTCGCCGCTGCTCGAGCAGCTTTCCGGCATCCCTCGTAGAGGCCCATATGTCCCAAGATGACGGGAACTTTAGGATACTCAGCCGCTAGTTCACCGATGATCAGCGGATCGGTATTGGCCGTGTTGCCACTGTGAAAAATGATCGCCGCGCCCAAGTCGCGCGCCTTGTCGAAAATCGGCGCCAGAAGGCGCTCATCCAGGTTAAAATGGTCGATTTCCGGGTGTAATTTTATGCCTTTCATCCCGAGATCCTTAATATAGTGCTCAAGGGCTGCGACAGCTGATTTTTCGCCCACATTGGGGTTGATCCGGCAAAACCCGATTATTTTGCCAGGGTGTTCCTTCATTGCATTAGCGATCATGTCGTTCTGGTCGCTGTAATCGTATTCTGTGCTGAAGCCGCCCATCGGAAACCCTATGACCGTGTCCACGTTGCCTTCGGTCATGGCGTCCAGTACCTGCTTGGCGTCGAATGAATTGAAGAATGCTCGTCCAGCTTTTGCGTCCTTCATCTCGGCTTCGAACCGCTGGCGGCGCGGTCGACCACCCATATGAGTATGTGCATCAATTACCTCTATGACTTCGCCGTCGATCGTTGTAATGCTCACGGGACCTCCTTGTGTTACCGAGTCTCGAAAAGTCGATGCTCCTAAGCGCTGCGGCACTCTGTGCTCTACTTCCCTGTCTGACCGTCGGTTAGTTTTCTAAAAAACCCCTCTTTTTCGAGTGTGCGCAGCGTACCCTCTTCAAGAAAACTGGCGATGTCGAACTGTTCGCGAGTCTCCCGAGCATGCTGACTCACTAAGTCCACCACCGTACGTAGGGCCGCAGGATTAGGGAATGGCGGGAATGAAAAGCGCGGTGCGTAGTAGTCGTAAGTTTGCTGAATCACTTTTGGATCTCGTTGACGAAGGCGCTTGCTGAAAACTGCCAGTCCCTTGCTCTTGTCGGTTTTGAATTGAAATATGGCTTCGCTGTATGCTTGAAGATATCGTCTCACGATGTCTGGGTTTCGCTTCAGATAGGATCGACGCGTGCTGATTACGGTATGAGGAAAGTCGATTTTTAAGTCGCTCATTTGTGCCAGGACGTTCATTCCGGACCGCGCAGCAACAAAACTTTCGGGTGGTGCGAGAACGGTAGCGTCAACGGAGCCGTTCAAGAGCGCGGTGAATCGAACTCCATCATCTCCCATCGGGAGTATCGTGACGCTAGAGAGGGGAATTTTCCACTCTCGGAGAGCTGAAGTGACAGCCAGCTCTGAGGCGCCCCCGAAATTGAGAATAGCGATCCTTTTGCCAGACAAGTCTGCGGGCTTGCGAATATCTTTCTGGCTCAAGAAAGTAAACGGAAATGTGTTCAGCGGCTGGGCTATCACTACTACCTCTGCGCCACGCGAGGCAGCGAGGATCGGAGAGGCAGGATCACCTTGAATGATTTGTGTGCTATCAGACAGCAAAGCTTGGATGCCGCGCGCCGATCCGGGGATCATTACCGTGTCAACGCTCAAACCGTATTTCTCGAAAATTCCAAGGTCCTTGGCGGCCCATAATGGTCCATGGGTTCCAGCGCTCGCCGGATAGCTCACGACCAGTTTGTCTTGCGCCTCCGCACGCTCAACCGTAAGAAAAGCGCTCAAAAGGATGATCAATAGTGTCCCAAACACTTCCTTATATCCGGTTGTGATCGACCGCCCAAAGATAAGATCCAATACTTTTTCTTGAGAGGACATGTTCCTCCTGTGTCTTCAAGGCGGTCAAAAAATGGATAACTGCTTTTCTTCTCCGACCTCGGTCGACCGCGTCGGGTGCTGGGTCATCCTAATATCGTTGGAAATTTCGCGAACCCATCTTCTATCGAATAGTCTTTGGCGATTCAAACATG
>Ga0209819_10000242_pt1 | contig 15593 bp, 10 predicted proteins | sample PPLLak2March2015_FD_187248 | JGI IMG/M metagenome (GOLD analysis project Ga0209819, IMG submission 187248) | Freshwater sediment microbial communities from Prairie Pothole Lake near Jamestown, North Dakota, USA - PPLs Lake P7 Core (1) Depth... | ecosystem: Environmental > Aquatic > Freshwater >... | reverse complement strand
TATAATCAACAATCATGCAGCCAATTCTTTGGAACGCGGTCTGCAAACCTTCCGATACGATACATTTGGAGATGAAGTTTTCTGGGGCGATTTGCTCCAGCTTCACCAGGCGATACAAGGTGAGCAATTTGGAGGCGTTGGCCCGGGTGTAAGTCCAAATACTGCCCTGGCCGTTGGCCTGAAAGTCGATGTCGATGCTCTACCCAGGTCATTGCAAAATGACCTTAGAAGAGGCCGGGTGGATCTTGACGATCCGGCAAATACGTTAGCTTTGCTCCAGTTGAATGCTGTCGTCGGTGTAACTGGGTTTTTCAATGAAGACGGCAGCCTTGAGTCTTTTGGAATTCAGTGTGCATTGTGCCATTCTACGGTAGATGACTCTTTTGCCCCTGGAATTGGTCACCGGTTAGATGGATGGGCAAACCGTGACCTCAACGTTGGTGCGATTATCGCTCTGGCGCCAAACCTACAACCACTCGCAGATCTTCTGGGCGTAGATGTGGAAACCGTAATAACAGTACTCAATAGTTGGGGACCTGGCAAGTTTGACGCCGAACTCGTCCTGGACGGAAAAGCTTTTCGCCCTGACGGAGGCTCAGCCGCCACTTTGATTCCACCAGCATTTGGACTTGCCGGAGTCAACCTGCATACATGGACTGGCTGGGGTTCAGTTACCCATTGGAATGCATTCGTTGCCAATCTGGAAATGAACGGGCAGGGAACATTTTATGATCCGCGCTTAAACGATCCTGAGAAGTTCCCTATCGCAGCCGCCAATAATTTCGGAAATGTGCGCAATACGCCAGATCTGATCACATCAAAACTGGCAGATCTCCACTTCTATCAGCTCGCCATCCCAGCTCCAGCGCCAGCTGAGGGAAGCATCGATGAGGAAGCCGCAATGCGAGGTCAGGAACTCTTTGCAGGAAAAGCTCGCTGCGCTGAATGCCATGTACCGCCCCTGTTTACAGAGCCGGGTTGGAATATGCACACTCCAGAAGAAATTGGTATAGACGACTTCCAGGCAAACCGGTCTCCAGATGAGCGGTATCGAACAGCCCCCCTCAAAGGGTTATGGACACATACGGAAGGCGGCTTCTATCATGATGGAAGGTTTGCAACCCTGCGGGATGTCATCGATCATTACAACAGCTTCTTCGAGTTGGGACTGGATGAACCGGAAATCAATGACTTGACCGAATATCTAATGTCTCTTGGAGATGAGCAGGTTGATATTCGTATTGAGGAAACTGAATAAGTCGAATAACAACCACAAAAATTGCAAATCCATTCAGATACTGTGGTTTTCATAAGAGCTTTACTATCTAAAATAAAGAAGCGTCTGGAACGAGGCTCCAGACGCTTCTCCTTATCATTGTCCAATAGACTAGCGTGTCAAACTGCGGTACTTGATTCTGTGAGGTGTTTCAGCATCTTTCCCCAAACGGCGTTTCCGGTCTGATTCGTAATCCGACCAGTTGCCCTCAAAAAATTTCACCTGGCTTTCGCCTTCAAAAGCAAGGATGTGCGTGGCAACGCGATCCAGGAACCAGCGGTCATGCGAAACTACGACAGCACAGCCGGCATAATTTTCAATCGCTACTTCTAATGCCCGCAGCGTGTTCACATCCAGGTCATTGGTCGGTTCGTCGAGCAGGATTACATTTGCTTCTTGCGTAAGGACTTTTGCCAGGTGGACCCGGTTCCGCTCGCCGCCTGAAAGGTTGCCAACTTTTTTCTGCTGATCGGGACCGAGGAAATTGAATGAAGCCACATATGCTCGAGAGCTTCGACTCCTCCCGCCCAGGTTGATCTGCTCTTCACCACCGCTTATCTCTTCCCAAACCGATTTCTCCGCATCAAGGGTCTGCCGGCTCTGGTCTACGTAAGCAAGTTGAACTGTCTCGCCGAGCTGAACACTGCCTGAGTCAGGCTTTTCTGCACCGGTGACCAACCGCAGTAATGTGGTCTTTCCAGCCCCGTTTGGACCAATGACGCCGATAATACTACCCGGTGGGATACTCACACTTAACCCATCTATTAACAAACGCTCGCCATAACCCTTTGAGACATCGTGAAAATCTATGACCCTGTTACCAAGCCGTGGCCCGGGCGGAATGTAAATCTCCAGGTCTTCGCGTCGTGACTCGGATTCCTGGCTCAACAGGTTTTCATAGGCTGTATAGCGGGCTTTTCCCTTCGCCTGGCGCGCTCTTGGTGACATCCGGATCCATTCCAGTTCCCTCTCAAGGGTTTGGATCCGCTTCGATTCTGCCTTTTCTTCTTTTCGCAGGCGTTCCTGCTTTTGCTCTAACCAGCTCGAGTAATTCCCTCTCCATGGAATGCCATGACCGCGATCCAGCTCTAATATCCAACCAGCGACGTTATCCAGAAAGTACCGGTCATGCGTAACACCAATAACGGTTCCCTTATACTGCTGTAAGAAGCGCTCGAGCCAGGCAACTGATTCTGCATCAAGATGATTGGTGGGTTCATCGAGAAGTAGGATATCGGGTTCGGTCAGAAGCAGGCGGCAAAGAGCAACCCTACGCCGCTCACCACCAGATAGAATGGACACGGGTGTATCTCCTGGTGGGCAGCGAAGGGCGTCCATCGCCAGCTCCAACCGGTTGTCCAGAGTCCAGGCATCGTGATGGTCTAGAGATTCCTGAAGTTTCCCCTGCTCCTCGATAAGTGAATCAAAATCAGGATCCGGTTCTGAAAAACGGGCACTGATTTCGTCATATTTCCGCAGCAACTCTACAATAGGTGCAACAGCTTCTTCAACAACCTCTTTTACCGTTTTTTGGGGGTCTAATTGGGGTTCCTGCTCCAATAATCCGACGGAGTATCCAGGTGCAAATACGACCTCCCCTGTATAGCCGTCGTCTTTCCCGGCGATGATTTTTAGAAGGGTGCTCTTACCGGATCCGTTCAAACCTAACACGCCAATTTTCGCCCCGTAGAAAAAACCAAGCGAAATATCCCGTAAAACCTGGCGGTTGCCGGGTGGAAAAACCCGTCCTACTCTCACCATTGAAAAGATCACTTGCTGATCAGCCATAAGAAATACTCCACTTGAAAACAGAATAGTCTATTTTACATCAAACCGGATTGATTTTATAAGAATATAAACCTGACAGATAGAAACTATGCTTATGCCGCCTACTTATCGAAGCGATAATACCAAAACGTTTAATAAAGAAAAAAGCTGTCCAGTTTAGGACAGCCTTTTCATCCTTGTAAGTAGAAAATTACTTTCTCCGATTCATAGACGTATACATTGCGGTACCAATAACTCCCAGCAGAATACCACCAATTGAAAATGCGTAGGAGAGGAATGACAGTAAGAATGTCGATTCTAACAACTTCATAACCATCAATAATGGGAAAAACCAACCGGCCAGCACCAGCAAAAAACCAATAATGATCATCAGGATGGGACGTCTATTCTGCATCTTACTTATATAACCAACATTTAGTAAAATGCTGAGGTTCCAGTTCGAAATCCGGCGGTTCTTCGACTTCACACAAACCTTCAATAAAGTGCGGACAGCGCGGATGGAAACGGCAACCGGGCGGAGGTGTGATCAGGCTTGGCGGTTCTCCGGGTGGCACTTCCTTGAAAGTTTCCGCATTCTTTGCATCCGGATCGGAGGTTCCAGCCAATAAGGCATGGGTATAGGGATGGAGCGGATTTTTTAACATATCGCTGACTAGTGCTGTTTCCACAAGCTTGCCTGCATACATCACGAAGATCCTTTCAGAGAAGTAGCGCACAGTAGATAGATCGTGAGTGATATATATGACAGCCAGGTTGTGGATCTCCTGGAGATTGCGCAGCAGTTTTAGAATCTCCACCCGTACGGAGGCATCCAGCATCGATACCGGCTCGTCTGCCACAATCAGCTTTGGCTCAAGCACCAAAGACCGGGCAATGACGACGCGCTGCTGCTGGCCACCGCTGAGCATGTGTGGGTATTTTCGTAAAAAGTCATCTACTGGGAACAGCTTGACTTCTTCCATCACTTTCCGAATGCGCTGTTCGCGTTCAACCTTGCTTTTGACTCCGTTGACAATCAGAGGTTCGCTTAGAATCCGGCTAACGTCCATGAATGGCGCTAATGCCCCATAAGGATCCTGCTGCACGTATCCTACGTTAGAACGATAAGCACGAAGTTCCCTTCCACTCAATTGGCTGACTTTCTTACCCTGGAATACCACGTCACCTTTTGTGGGCATATGCAGTCCCAGAATAGCCCGCATCAGGCTGGATTTCCCACAGCCGCTCTCACCTACGATGGCAATCGCTTCTTTTTCATGGAGATCAAAAGTTACACCATCCACAGCCTTGACATAACCGGCATGACCAAAGCCCCAACGCCTCAGTTCGAACCATATCCGCAGTTCCTGCACCGACAGCAGCGCTCCATTACGCGCGATCTTCTTGCTGTCGACGCTTAATACTTCTTGATTTTTTTCCATTTCAGAGTTCGCCAACATGCTCTCTTCCTCTCCCGTTATGAATGCAGCCAGCACTTAACAAAGCGCTTATCTTTCTTGAACAGCGGCGGGTCCTGATCGCACTTTTCAAATCGATATGGACACCGTGACGCAAACCGGCAGCCCGTTGGTAAATCGAGCAAACTTGGCGGCTGACCCGTGATAAATTCAGGTTCTTTGTCTTCCCGCAGCCTTGGGACGCTTGCCATCAACATCTGTGAATATGGATGCAGCGGCGCAGTGAAGAACCGGTGAGCATCGCTCCTTTCAACAATCTGACCTGCATACATCACGGCAACACTGTCAGCAAGTTCACTGGACGTAGCAATATCATGGGTGATCAAGATAAAACCGACCTCCAGCTCATGTTTGATACGTTTGAGAACATTGAATATATTGGCTTGAGTGAGTACATCTAATGCCGATGTTGGTTCGTCCAGGATGATCAACCGGGGAGCTGTGACGAGCGACATGGCGATGGCTACACGCTGGCGCATACCACCGCTCAATTCAAATGCATAGCGGTTAATGAAGTTAAGTGGTACACCCACATGCTGGAACATTCTTTTCGCCTCATTTATGGCACTTTCTTTTCGCATTCCAGCATGAACCATTAATGGCTCTGCTACCTGCTCGCCTACTTTAAGGACCGGATTGAGGGAGTTCATTGCTGCCTGTGGGACCATTGAGATCTTTGCCCAGCGGACATTCTTTCGAAACTCTTCATCGCCCATACCCATAATTTCGACGCCATCCAGGTATACTTTCCCGGAATAGGTGCCGACATTTCGAGGCAGCAGCCGCAGTATTGCCTTTGCCAGGGAAGTTTTGCCGCATCCGGATTCTCCCAGGACCACCATTGCTTCTTTCTGTCCCAAATCAAATGAAACCCCATCGACTGCCTGGACGAGACCTTTCTGTGTTCTAAAATGAAGGACCAGGTCTTCGATATGCAATAATGAATGATTGTTATTATTCATCGTATTGTATTTACAAACCTCTCAATCTGGGGTTAAAGACGCGATCCAGGGCAAAACCAAGCATAGCAAACCCTAACCCGGTAAACATGAGCAGGGCAGCCGGCTCTACAATCCAGTAATAAAGTCCCTTATATAACGCTCCGTTATTCTGAGCATCGTTAATGATCTTCCCCCAGGTCGGTAGGACAGGGTCACCTAAACCGAGGACAGCCAGAGATGCCTCCAGGAAAACAAAAGCAGGTACGGCAGAAACCAGACCCGGGAGAAGAAGGGGGATCAAGCGCGGGATCAGGTAATGGAAGATAATGCGAGAATCTTTTGCACCATAAGCCTTAGCCGCTTCAATATAGGTAGATTCCTTGACTTGCATGAAGATCGCCCGGTAGCTCTTGATCCCACCGGTGAAGATGCTCAATAAGATCGTAACCCCAAGGATGGTCCACAGGCTGCGGTCGTAAAATGTGCCCACCATGATCAGGATCGAGAGGAACGGCAGCACCAGGTTGACTTCCGTGATGCGTTGAATCAGGGAATCTACCCAGCCGCTGTACCAGGTGCCGACCGCAGCAATAATCATCGTCAGCACTGATGTACCCAGCGCAGCGAGTAGACCGAAAGCCAGTGCAACTGGCGTACCCCAAAGCAGGGGCAGCATCAGGTCGCGCCGCTGGTGATCTGTCCCTGCAAGTCCAAATACCTGGCCGTGCATGACGAATTCCGCATTAATGTCAGAGCCCTCCTCAAAAGTCACTCCATTAACTAACAACTGATAGCTCCCTTTAAGTGGGGTAGGCGTTTCAAAATTGGGATCAGCGAACAGACCGATTTCCGGTGTAACACCCCCCAGGCGGCGCTGAAGCTTGGAATCCTGTGAAAAACGATAGGTTTGCCGGTTAGAAACTGCAAAATCTCCAATACGCAATTCCCGTCCATCCGGAGTTAGCATCAAGATGGAGACAAAAGGTTCCTTTGTATCGTATTGGGATGTGAAGTACAAGATTAACTCTTGTGGGAATTCGTCGAAGTTAAAATCGAAATCATACGTGTAGTTGATCCGTGTGGTCCCCTCGCCCCGTTCTTCAACTACTTTGGTTACATTACTATCTTCGGCATCCAAGGCAAAAGATTCTGCCAGTTTTTTGGAAGTGAACAGGTTAGTCCAGGCGGGAGGCACCCATTTTGGATTTTGATACCAGACGGCTTCCCCACCTCGCCACATCCGGATCGCTTCGTTGTATGGAATTTTTATCATTGCGTAGATGGAAATGGCAATTAGTGTAAAGACTACAATGAGACCAGCGACTGCGGAGGGATAGCGCAGGATCTGTTGAAATGAGCGTTTCAATGTTTTCATGGATTTTTTAACCCCCAACTTTTACTCTGGGGTCGACTATTGCATAGATGAAGTCCAACAGGAACACTGTGATTGCCAGTAGATAAGCATAGATAATCGTTGAGCCAACGATAACCGGGGTATCATACTGACCAATGGCTCGGAAGAGGGTGCGTCCCAATCCAGGCCATAAGAATACGGTTTCAGTAATGATCGCACCTGTCCACAGGCCGATGAGCAAAAGTGCAAAGTTTGTAATAATCGTTGGCAGGGTTGGGCGCAGGATATAACGCCGTTCCACGTCCCGTGATGAGAGACCTTTCGCCTTTGCCATCTCGACGTAATCCTCACTGGAGTAGATCAAGAAAAAGGTCCTCCAGTTATAAATGCTAAGAAAGAGCGAGCTGATTATCAAAGCAGATGCCGGGAGAGTAAGGTGTTTCAACACACTTAAGAAATACAGGAATGGGTCATCAGGGGGAGGCGCATCGACCATACCCCCAAAAGGCAGCACGTGCAGGACTGCTGCGAATATCAAAATAAAGAAGATTCCATAAAACCAGGGTGGAGCAGCAGAGGTGGGCGAAAGAGCAATAATAAATTTATCCCAAAAACTCCCGTAAATACGAGACAGGGATAAGGCAAGAAAAATACTACCGAAGAATAAGATCAGGTTGGAGGTCCCCATTAAGAGCAAAGTAGCAGGCAGTCTTTCAAGGATAATCAGGCGCACCTGCCGCGAGCCGCTGTCGCTGGTCATATTTTGGGCCCGGCCAAGGTTCAGGGTCAGGGCATTGGCCAGGTATCTGAAGGACCGAATCACCAGGGGCTGGTCTAATCCCAATCGTTTTTCTTCCAGTGCGATTTTCTCAAGGACCAACTGGTTGCGAGCATCAGGATCCAGTCTCCTGACATCTGGATTATTGACCACCTGTACTGTAACACGCTCTCGGATCTCCCCTCTCATGATCTGGTCAACATAACCGCCCATGTTCGCGATCATAATCGTCAGGTATACGCCGATAACAACTGTGATAAACAGGGTGACCAGGCGAACAGAGGTGTATTTGGCTACACGGCTTAATGTGCTTGTGCCAGATTTTTTTACCGATTCAACTGAAGGTGGGATTACTTCGTCTGTTGTAACTGTCATCAAAGCCCTCTCTACTGAATATATCTCAAAAGTGTTCTAAAAAGACAATATAAGTCCATTTAGTTTACCATTATTTTATTTAACTTGATTACCAAATAAGAACCAAGGATGTCAAGCTTTATGAACCGGCTTCCAAAAAGGGCTGGTGTTTGGGGAGGAGCAAGGAAAACCTTGCTCCTCCCCATCTAAGATTGTTAATGGGAGACTATGGAGCAGACACAAACTCAAGGTTGGTGAAAGCCGGTTGGGCGACTACGAACGAGACCGCAGCCACTTCCAAGAGGTTCGCACCCGCCTCAAGTTGGTTCGTGATATCCGCCGACAGAACGATCTGGTACTGCCCATCGGCAACAGCTTCAGCGGATCCGGTCGCGACAACCTCCCGGTTGGCATCGAACACAAGGTACTTCACGTCCTTGATCTCTGCCTGCGGGTAAGGCTCTCCTTCGAAGGTAACAAAGACATCAAAGGTCGCTTCTTCGCCGATCGTTACCTGACCGGGTCCGTCCAGCTCAGCTTCTACCAACTTCGGTGTGCCGAAGGTCGACCAGCGGTTCGCCAGGTCGGGGTAATCTGCAAAGCGGTGCAGGGTCAGGGTCTTTTCAGTCAGGAACACTCTGTCCACATAGTAAGGACCGGTGCCCAAATGGAAATGGCCTTGCTCATTGTACCAGTTCGCCAGGTTCTCATACCGGCTAGCAACTTCTTCGGGAGTGAGGTATTGACTGAGAGTCGGTTCGTAAGGGATGTACCCTTCAGCAGTCGCTGAATCAAGTTGAGCCTTGAGGATCTCCATGCTGGGACCACCGATGAAGCTCATCCATTCGATCTCGCTCGCATCTGCCTTGTCTGCGGAGTAAGCCAGCTCACTAGCTGCATCAGCCCGGTTGGCTACAGCAATCTGATGCCAGCCCATTTCGCCGTAATTATATTGCGGAAAGCCTGTGTTGGCAGCGACATTGAGTTCTGCATCCAGCTGGAACCCAAGTTGGTAGAATTCGATGGTTAGAGGATCGGTGGAAGTGATCTTAAAGCCTTTGAATTGTGACTTGAAGGCTTCCACACTGCCAACCTGCGACTCATCAAAGATGGCGCTGCCCTCGGTCCCCGGATCAAATTGCATGATCATATATGTCATGAAATCGGCTGCGCTTATATTGCTGCCATCATGCCACTTGACGGTATCGTACATGTCAGAGGGATAGACAACCTCGACTTTGAGATCAGCAGTTTGTGTTTCGGTGAATGCCTCCGCCGCAGTAAGGAACACCTGGTTTTCAGCATCCCAATCGACCAGAGCGTCATCCGGTACGACAATTTCAGGTTCAAACTCGAGAGTGAGCCAGTCAAGCGTCTGACCAATCGGCAGACCTTGCCGCGCGGTTACTGTGGCCGACTCTAAGCGAAGAGGCCAAACTAAACCGGTATAGGGGTCATACATTACACCACCGGTTTGGGTAGCGCGGATAGCCGCTTGATCGAAGGCCCAGTTGCTGCCCGCAAGTGGGTTCCAGGGATCGACGAACAGGTCAGGCTGGCCCCAGGCCATGCGCCCGCCTTCTTGGTCTGCGAAGCGCAGGGTGTACGGCCAGATCTGGGCGCCGTCAATGCCGGCTGCCAGGTCATAGCCTACTTCAACATTCTGGTTGTAAGGTGAGTAGCCTTTTCCATCGATCAGCCATACATGGATCGCAAGATCTGCTGCCATTTGTAGAGCCTGCTGCATGGCTTCCGTCCGCTCATCCAGTGAAGTAAAGGTATTGTAAGCCAGATCATCGGCAACTTGTTTGTATTCTGGAGTGATGGCAGCATCAAAGGCCTGCCATAGCGGCGAGAAGCCGTATGCGCTGTTGGGCGAGTCAAAGAACTGGAAGTTATCGCCCTCGTCACGGTCGATAATCGTCGCGCTCCAGGCGCCGGTGTAGATGTGCCACAAGCCGTCATTCGGGTTGCCGCTGACCCACAGAGGTGAAGCTTCCGATGAGCGCTTGTACTGCCGGTCGACCGTAAAGCCGATGCTCTCAAGCTGGTTGGCAATGTAATCGCCGATCGGGACGCGGGTGCCGTCACTGTCGTTACGGATGAGGAAGATGAGGGTGACGGGTTCACCTTCATACATCCACAAGCCATTTTCCATGGTCGCGCCCATGGCTTCCATTTCAGCCGTGATAACCTCTTCCGCCATCTCCGGGTTGAAAGCTAACTCAGCTTCGATAGCACGAACTGTGTCAACAAACTCGGTGTAGGTTGGGAATTGGGTGACCATCGAGGTGTATTTGGGTAAAGCGCCGCCAGCATAAACCTCCTGGTTGATATAATCGCGGTCGATCAACCAGTTCATCGCATGACGGATTGCCTGAGACGAGAAGGGGTTCAACTTCCCGGTGCCTTCAAATGTAGGCCCAACGGGGTTGAAGGTCAGCTCGTAATACAAACCGTTAGAGAGACCATAGTTCAACCCGGCCTCCTCGATAGCAGCCTTGTCAGCCGAAGAGAGGGCAGACGCGTAGATATCGATCGCCGCAGCTTCGAGCTGGGTGACGACAGCGTCTGCATCAACGACTGAAAAGACCACTTCGTCGAGCCAAGCACCGGTGCGAGTCGTCGGCACCGGGGTGGGGGTAACGATAACCTCACGCTCGACTTCTACTTCTACTTCTTGCGTGACAACTTCAGTCACGACCTGGGTGACTATCTCCCTCTCCGTCACAACTTCGGGGGTTGGAGTTGTGCAGGCTGCCAACGGTATGCTAACGATTAGCACCAAGCTCAAGGCAAGCCAAACTTTTGAACGGATATTCATGTTTTCTCCTCCTCAAGAGAAAAAGGATTTATGAAAGGTTGGGTAACATATATCGTTTTGTGAACCGAATAGTAAAGCGAATTTTCCCAAGAAACTACTTGGGGGTGAATGTTGTTTATCTTGTTCTATAACCACCTCCTTTTTCTAAGTTTCCAACTTTGGTTAAACAAATGCAATGCTTCTGCATCACAAAACACAAGAAGCGAAACAGTGATAAATTGTTTCGGAACAGGGGGGCGCAACGGGAGTCAGATAAATACGACCAACAAGCATCATTTGGTGCAAGTTAGCATTTCTAGATGGGCGATTTATTGATGATTTATACCGTATAATCATTAATGCGTCAATCCTGGCGCGATACGAAGAGAATCTATACAACCTACCATCAACCAGTAGAAAAATGAATTTCTACTACTAATATTACCTGCGCAGACAATATATGGTTCAAATCTTTTACTACCAGGCAGGCAATATCGTTCAATTTTCCCACTTTTGCTGTTAATTCTTACGTTTATCAAGCAATTGTATATGCAGTTAAACGAATTTTCGAAGTATCTTGTACTAATTATATTCATTAAGGCCATTTTAGTCTATACGAAAAATGTTGATTCGCTTTCAATAATTATCCTCATGGTTGAATTACAGGTTCGTGCGGAATTTTATATAAAATGCCCCTTCAAAACAAAAATTCGATACCACATCGATGACACCGATTCCAGGGATATATGAGTTTGCCGTCTCATATACACCAGGATAATAGGTTCCCAAATGCTCGATAGAACGGATTGGCTGATAATCTATGTAAGCCCTTTCCAGAGCATCACCTAAATTTAGCGCATCTTCAATCAGGACAAGGCGTACGCTTTGTCCGGTGTATCCACTTTCAAGAAAATCATCGAAAAGTAAGTCATCGAATGGCATCTGACGAGGCCGGTAACCATCGCCGGATAGGAATTGTCCATAAAGTCTATCCTCCATTACAGTTCCCATCGGAATCCATCCATGTGCCTCGGCCATGTCTAAAAGTCGATACCATGCCCAATTTTTAATTTCCAATACTTTCTCTGGATTACTTTTATTGATCAATTGGTAAGACACTCAACCTCCTCAAATAAATTATATACGATAAATAAACTCTTATAAATCAAAAAATGAGAGTTCGATAAGTACATGTACAAAATATTGACATCGCTAGAGAAATAGTATATTATATATACAATATCTGTACAAAATCTAAACACTAGAGGTAAAAAGGATGAATAACAAACATATACTCTCATTACTGGTACTACTTTCACTGGCACTTTCTGCTTGCGCTCCAGGGGCCGCGTCAACTCCTGACCAGGCTGAGGAGGCTCTACTACAAGAAACCCAAAATATGGAGCCAACGCCCACACAAATGGAGGAATCTCTCCCCGATACCGGTTCGACCGAAGAGCCGGCACAAACACCAGCACCAGGTGACATCATCGATATCGCTTCTGCAGACGGCCGTTTCACCACCCTGGTTGCAGCTGTTCAAGCAGCAGGTCTTGTCGAAGCTTTGAAATCAGAGGGTCCATTCACAGTATTTGCCCCCACGGATGAAGCTTTTAGCAAGCTTCCGGAAGGAACTCTTGATGAACTACTGATGCCAGAAAACAGCGATCAGCTTGAGAATATTCTTCTCTACCATGTCGTCGAAGGAAAGGTTATGGCAGAAGATGTGGTCAAGCTCGAATCAGTGGAAACGCTTGCTGGTCAGGCTGTCCAGGTAGAGGTCATGGGTGATGAAGTGATGATCAATGACGCAAAAGTTATCATCACGGATATCGAGACATCCAACGGCGTGATCCATGTGATAGATACTGTTCTCCTTCCTTAGGTACTTCTGAAAATAAGTACCCCCTGTTTACAGTACCACCCGATGAAAACCGGGTGGTACTTTTTTTAAAGAAGTGTAGATGACTTCGGATCAATCGATGGTAGAATGATCTCCAATTGTTCCACTAATTACAACAAAAAAATTTGGGGTCACTAAAGGTTTTCCATTATGGACATTCAACCAAAAGAACAACAGATATATCTTGATCCAGACCGGCCAATCTCCGATCGGGTGCAGGACCTCTTGTCAAGGTTAACCTTGGAAGAAAAGATCAGCCAGATGGTAAGCAATGCTGCGGCCATTCAACGGCTGGGAATTCCGGCTTACAACTTTTGGAGTGAGGCGCTCCATGGGGTAGCAAGAAATGGACGCGCTACTGTATTTCCGCAAGCGATTGGAATGGCTGCTACATGGGATCCGGGTTTGATCAAGAAGATTGGATCAGCGATTGGGGATGAAGGCAGGGCAAAGTACCACGAGGCGCTCCGCCAGAAGGGTCGAACGAATATATACCAGGGACTCACTTTTTGGAGCCCGAACGTTAATATCTTCCGTGACCCCAGGTGGGGACGGGGACAAGAGACCTGGGGAGAAGATCCCTATCTCACTGGCGAAATGGGCTCTGCCTTTGTCACAGGTTTACAGGGGGATCATCCAGTGTATATGAAGGCAGCGGCCTGTGCTAAACACTACGCTGTCCATTCCGGCCCCGAAAAGCTGCGCCATGCTTTCGATGCTCAAGTCTCTATGAGGAACCTTTACTCGACTTACCTCCCTGCGTTTAAAAAACTTGTAAAAGAAGCCAGGGTTGAGGTGGTGATGGGCGCCTACAACCGGGTCAACGGCGAACCGTGCTGCGCAAGCCCCTTCTTGCTGCAAACCGTGCTTCGAGACCAATGGGGTTTCGAGGGACACGTTGTTTCGGACTGTTTGGCACTGAGCAATATTCACAAAGATCATAAATTTACAAAGGATGCTGTCGAATCATCTGCTGTTGCACTTAAGGCGGGCTGCGATCTGAGCTGCATTTGTACTTATGATCACCTGGGAGAAGCGCTTGAGCAAGGTTTGATCATTGAAGAGGATATCGATTCCTCATTGGCTCGGACACTGACCACGAGGTTCAAGCTTGGTATGTTCGATCCGCCGGAGAGGGTGCCCTTCACAACAATACCGATGAGCGTAATCAACTGCGAAGAACACCGCCAGTTGGCATACGAAGCTGCCTGCAAATCAATCGTCCTGCTAAAAAATAAGGGCAACACCCTGCCGGTTTCTGATTCTGTCAGAAGCATTATGGTCCTTGGTCCAACTGCTGCCGACCAGATGGTTCTTCTCGGGAACTATAATGGGATCAGCCCAACGATGACCACGATCCTCGAAGGAATTGCCGGGCGTATCCCTGAAGGTGTGCGCATGGAGTACCGTCCAGGCTTCATGCTGACACAAGATTCCACGAACCCAGTCAACTATTCGCTGTTTGATGCCCCGAACTATGATCTAACAATTGTGTGTGCGGGAATATCGCCGCTGATGGAAGGCGAAGAAGGGGAATCTATCTTGACACCGGAAAAGGGAGATCGTTCAGATATCAGTTTACCGGCAGTCCAGTACGAATTCATAAAACGCCTGGTGATTTCTGGGGCTAAGGTCGTACTGGTACTGACCGGTGGAAGCCCAGTTGCTTTAGGCGAGTTAGCTGAAATGGTTCATGCAATTGTGTGGGTCTGGTATCCTGGGCAAGAAGGTGGCAAGGCGGTTGCCAGCGTCTTATTTGGAGATGAACTCCCTTCCGGAAGGCTGCCGGTAACCTTTCCAAAGTCCATCGATCAGCTTCCCCCATTTATAGACTACAGCATGGACAATCGAACTTACCGCTTCGCCAATTGGGAACCGCTCTATCCGTTTGGTTTTGGTTTAAGCTACACGAAATTCCATTATTCAGATATCTGGGCAGCGAGCCATATTGTGTTTGAGGTAGAATCCTTCGAAGTCAGCGTTTCTATAACGAATGAAGGAAAGGCAGGCGGGGAAGAGGTCGTGCAGTTTTATCTGACGGACCTCGAAGCATCCGTACCGGTCCCAAAACACAGCTTGATCGGGTTCCAAAGGATTTCTTTAGAGCCCGGACAGACTCGAAAGATCGATTTCACTGTCACACCTGGAATGATGATGCTGGTTGACGATAGCGGCGAAAGCAAGTTAGAGCCGGGCGAATTTCTACTGACCGCAGGTGGCTGCTCACCGGGAAAGCGCGGGATAGAACTCGGAGCATCTGAACTTGTTACCTTGAATTTCAGTGTAAAGGCAACACAGTAAGGTTTTCACCCTGCAAAGAAGCAGCAATACCCCATCCAAATGGCTCCGTCGTACAAAGGGCTGCACTGATTTCGTGGCGGCCCTTTTTCATGGGAATGCGAAGAATATTAGCATTTTGCTCGATGTACCCTCGCTCATTGTAGCTGCCAAAACCCTGAAAAGTATTCTGCCCCTGGTAAATTTCATTCCCATCAAGGTATAGGATGATTTCGTCGCTGAACCCAAAGCAGAAATCCAGGCAGCTATCAGCCTCTGCCTGGATTTGACGGGTGAGCACAGCTTTCCCAGTTGAAAAAGGAAGGACCTTGTTCAGATTGAGGACACCGTTCGGCTCACAACCTATCACACCCTGACCTTTCAGGAACCATTCCGTGACCGTCCCCGCGGGAAGCTGGATCGGAGCCGATTCCGGAAGGTTTTTATTTTTAATTTCACCAGCCCAGAAGTTCCGGAAGTAGGCTGGTCTGTACGTCCAGATTCCCAGCCCTCCTTCTTTCACTGTGTGGGCTAATCCCTGGACGATTAATGGAGTCTGATCGTTCACCTGAACAACAGCTCTGTCTTCGAAAAAGTCCACCCACAGATCAAACCAATAATTCATAGTAATCTGTGCGGACTTTTGGTACCGCGGCCCGTGA
>Ga0209819_10000239_pt1 | contig 15625 bp, 17 predicted proteins | sample PPLLak2March2015_FD_187248 | JGI IMG/M metagenome (GOLD analysis project Ga0209819, IMG submission 187248) | Freshwater sediment microbial communities from Prairie Pothole Lake near Jamestown, North Dakota, USA - PPLs Lake P7 Core (1) Depth... | ecosystem: Environmental > Aquatic > Freshwater >... | reverse complement strand
ACCTAAGACCTACAACCTTTTCGCGATCTCGTCGAGCATGACCTCGGTGGCGCCGCCGCCTATCGAGGCGATCCTGACGTCCCGATAGAGCCTCTCGACAGCAGTCTCGGCGATGAAGCCCATGCCCCCGTGAAACTGCACACAGTCATACAGGACCCGGTTGACCATCTCCCCGACGTATGCCTTCACCTCCGAGACCAGCCGGGTGGCGTCCTCACCCTGGTCGATGAGCCAGGCAGCGTGATAGGTGAGCTCCCGCCCTGCGTCGATCTCAACCTGCCGGAGTGCGACCCGATGTCGGATCGCTTGCTTGTCCCACAACGGGCTGCCAAATGCGCTCCGGTGCTTGACATGGTCAATTGTCAGCTCCAGCGCCCGCTGGGACTCCCCCAGCCCCTGGCCCATGATGGCAAGCCGTTCGTTCTGGAAGTTCGTCATGATGTAGTAGAAGCCCCGGTTCTCCTCGCCGACCAGGTTGGACTCCGGAACCCAGACATCCTCGAATACGAGCTCGGCGGTGTCCGACGAGTGCCATCCCATCTTCTCGAGGGCTCGGCTGGCCTTGAAGCCTCGAGTGTCCTTCTCCACGGCGAATATCGAGATGCCGCGGGAGCCCTTGGCGACCGGGTCGGTCCTGGCGGCGACGAACACCAGGTCGGCGATCCCGCCGTTGGTGATGAACATCTTGGTGCCGTTCATGACGAAGCCGTCGCCCTCCCTCTGCGCTGTCGTTCTCATGGCCGCAACGTCCGAGCCCGCGTCGGGCTCGGTCACAGCAATGGCAGTGAGCACCTCACCCGTGACCATTCCCGGCAGCCAACGCGCCTTCTGCTCCTCGCTCCCGAAGTTGGTCAGATACGGCATGGCGAGGTCGGTGTGGACGAGCACCGTGATGCTGAACCCGCCAAATGTCGAACGACCCAGCTCCTCGGCGAACACCACTGAGGCAAGCGCACCCAGCCCGATTCCGCCGTGCTCCTCGGGCACGCGAAGCCCGAAGAACCCGAGTTTCGCCATGTCGTCGAGAACCTCACGCGGAACGCCGCCGGTCTCCCATGCGGCGGCTCGGGGCACGATTTCCTTCTCGACGTATTCCCGGGTCTGAGAGCGGATTGCCGCGAGATCATCGCTTATATAGATCGACTTAGTCATTCCCCATCCCTGGAGGCCATCACCGCCCTCCCAGCGGCGCTGCTGTAGGTCAGATTGTGGTCGGCACAGAATCGTTGGGCGACCCGGGCCACATCGAGGATGTCGATGCCATGTTCGATTCCGAGGCCGTCGAGGAGGTAGAGGATGTCCTCGGTAGCCACGTTCCCCGTCGCCCCGGGAGCGTACGGACACCCACCCAGGCCACCCGCCGACGAATCCATCATGGCGACGCCGCGGTGGAGGGCGGCGACGGTATTGGCAACGGCCTGCCCGTAGGTGTCGTGGAAATGAACACCGACCATCTCGACCGGAACGCGTTGCAACACCTCATCGAGCAGACGCTCGACGTGTGCCGGTGTCGCCCTGCCGATGGTCTCCCCGAGAAAGACGGCGTGAACCCCCCACTCCACGAGTGTCTCGGCAAGATGGGCCACCCAATCGGGATCCTGCTCCCCCTCGTAAGGACAATGGGTGGCGGTGGATATGTAGCCCCTCACCATCAGATGCTCGGGGGCATTTAGGAGAATCGAACGAATTCGGTGCATGGATTCGTCAACCGTGGCATTGATGTTGCGCTCGTTGAAGGTGTCGGATGCAGCGGTGAGGACGCCGATGCCATCCACACCGGCCGCCACGGCGGCATCCAGCCCCTTTGCGTTCGGGACAAGCCCGAACAGTTTCAACCCCTCTCTACGATCGACGCCGGCCAGCACATCCGCCCCGTCTGCCATCTGGGGCACCGCCTTGGGGCTCACGAAGGACACCGCGTCGAAATTGCGCAGCCCGGCGTCGGCGAGATCGTTGATCAGGCCCGACTTGGCAGGAGTGGGCACGAATGCGCCCAGGGATTGGAGACCGTCACGAGAGGATGACTCGGTGATGACGACCCGCGAGGGCAGAGCAGTCACGGAAGAGACGGTAACCGCAATCCGTCCGTGGGATCAGCCGCTCTGCTTGAACTCTGCGAGACCCTCGATGAACTGAATGCGTCGGCCACTGCGAGCCAGCCGATTGCCGATCTGGCTGTAGGTCTCGCCCTGGTCGCGCAACTTCAGCACGACCCGCTCCACGGGTCGCAGCGTGTGATCAGTGGCAGCCTGGTCGGGCAGCCCATCCTGCTTGTACTCGGTCATTCGCATGATCCGGGTGACTGTGCCGGGTTTCTTCCCGACCTTCTTGCCGATGTCCGCCAGAGAGCAGCCTTCGTCGTGCAGCCTCATCACAACCCGCTCGATGGGGCGAAGCCGGGCGCCGGCGATCTCAGGCATGAACTGCGTCCTCGCTGTAGGGCTCGATCATGATGCACTCGCCAGGACATTCTTCAGCCGACTCGATGGTGTCCTCGATGAGGGCATCGGGGACCCTGGCGACCCCGCGGGCCCCCTCTGGCGCCTGCTCCCCGTCGAATACCACGGTGCGCCCGAAATACTTCGACTCCTCTTTCACCACCCACAGACCGTCGTCACGTCCCACGAAGACGTCCGGTGTGATCTCTTCGCATATCCCGTCGCCCGTGCAGAGATCCTGATCGATCCAAACCATGAGCTTGGTCTTGTCGGCCACTTCTTTTCACCTCGTCTCGAAAGCGCCGTCATTATGACCCTACCCGGGGCGGCGACTCATCAATCTCCAATGGCTCCAGGACAAACACTCTGATCGAGCGATGAGATGCCCGGCCGGCGTAGTGCCGATACCCGGGATAGGAGATGGCAGCCCGGTCCCAAGTCTCCGACTCCTCTCGAGGCTTGGCTGGCCTGGCGCGCACCGGTATCTCCGTCCCCCCGAATGCGACTCTTGCGTCGGGATTGACTACGAGATTGTGCACCCAACCCGGCGTCATCTCGGAACCGAAATGGGTCCCGAGGATCGCAAGGTCGTCATCCAGCGGGAATCCGATGAGGGGGACAGTTCGGTCGGCGCCTGACTTTGCCCCGCGTGTCGTCAGCCACAGCACGGGCAATCCACTCGTCACGGAGGTGACGGTCGATCTACCTCCGGTCATCCGGAGTGCGAACCGGTCGAGTGAGGGCAGGATCTTGCGGCTTAGAGCCGACATCAGGCGGATCGAGGCCAGGGCGATGACCCAACGCTGGATCAGGTTCTGATCGCCCGGCGGGTAGCCGAGATGAGAGGCGAGACCCATTCACCTACGGTACGCAGGCATGGATCGACACGCCCTCGTGATGATCACGGTTGGCGACCGAGAAGAGGCCAGGGACATAGCTCGGCGACTGGTCGAGGCGGGGTTGGCGGCAGGAGCTCAGATCCTCCCGATCGACAGCATCTATCGCTGGCAGGGGGACCTGGTCGAGGACGGCGAGTGGCTGATGCTGGTCAAGACCCGCCGGGATCGATTCCAGGCGATCGAGTCTGTCGTAAACGAGATGCACTCGTATGACGTCCCGCCGGTCCTGATGATCGAGATGGACGACGCCAGCCGCCCCTATCTCGCCTGGATCGACGAGAGTGTCACCTGAACGGAATGCCGCCCCCAGGTGGAAGCGGCATGGTGGAGGTGCGGGGAGTCGAACCCCGGTCCGTCGAGCCGTCGGCGCCGGCATCTCCGAGCGCAGTCGTCAGCGAGCTTTCGGCCACAGGAACTCTGACGACGAGTTTCCCTGCGCCTATTCGGAATTGGCTTGGCCCCACGGTCCCGAAACCCCGTGGGGGGCGTCCCGCTTTGCGGCGCCCGGCCCCGACCGTGCGGGATTCGGTCGGGCGGACGGGCTACTTAATTAGGCAGCCAGTGCGAAGTTATCTTCAGCACTTATTGGTTTTTCCGGTTTGTTGACGGGGCCCCGGAGACCCCGGCTCGCTTCCAACGCCTCAACACTCAACGTCGAAACCGTTTCACCCCCTTGGGTGACTCAATTCTAGCTGATAGGAAACGCTGTCTCACCCGGGCGGCGGTGAGTTTTGGGTGGTAGGTGGTAATTCAGAACCCACCATTCACGACCGACGACTCTTGATGGCTCTCTCCATCTCACGGTCGGCATCCCGCTCTCTCAGCGTCTCTCGTTTGTCATAGGACGTCTTGCCTTTGGCCAGGCCAAGCTCGACCTTGGCCTTTCCCTGCTTGAAGTAGACCTGGAGCGGGACGAGAGTCAGGCCTTTCTCGGCGATCTGACCCCCGATCCGGTCGATCTCGCGACGGTGGAGCAGGAGTTTTCGCTCCCGTTCCGGCTCGTGGCCACCATCCCGGGCGAACTCATAGGGAGCGATATAGGCGCCGATCAGGAAGGCCTCGCCACCCTTGATCAGTGCGTAGGAGTCCTTGAGATCGAGACGCCCCTCACGCAGGGACTTGACCTCGGATCCGAGAAGAGCGAGACCCGCCTCGAGCGTCTCGACAACCATGTAGTTGCGTCGGGCCCTCCGGTTGCTGGCCACGGTCTTGACCCGCTCGGTCTGAGCCGAGCCCGCCACTAGGCCGCTCCGGTCGGGATCTCTTCCCCGGTCCCGTCGGCCTCACGGAGGTAACGACTCAATCCGAGGAGAGAACCGATGACGCCGGCCGCCGCACCGAAGATGATGAAGAGCAAGCCCCAACGGAAGAAGAACTGGTTGCTGACATCGAGGCGGAACAGGGCGAAGCCTTCACTCGCCTCGGCCAATCGAGATGCACCCAACCAAACGGTGAACACAGCGAGAGCCGCCCCGACCACCCCCTCGATGAGCCCCTCCAGGAGGAACGGGATCCTGATGTACCAGTTGGATGCCCCGACCAGCTTCATGATCTCGACTTCGTCGCGGCGGGCGTAAATGGCGAGTCGGATGGTGTTGGCGATGAGGACAACGGCCGAAACGCCGAGCACGACGGCCATCCCGATGCCGAGCACGTTGAGCACACTCGAAAGGTTCTGCAACTGTTCGATCTGTTCGGCGGCGGTGTCGACCCGCCGCACCACCTGCTGCTGTTGCTCCAGCTTGAACTTGACCGATTGGTGCAACTCGATGGCCACCAACTCGATGCGGATCGAGGCCGGGAGGATGGTGGGATCGATCTCCAGCAATTCGTCCTGGCCGGCGAAGATCTCCTGGTACTCGACCCAGGCCTGCGCCTTGTCGACGTAGAAGGCGCCGTTCACCTCTTCCCAGGACTCGACCTCACCCAGCAGGGCCTGGTGGGCACCCGGGGGAACCCCATTGGACCCCTCGTCCTGAAGGAATGCGATGACGTGCACCCCCTCCTGCCAGGCCAAAGTGTTCAGGCGCAGGATCTCATTCACCACCAGGGCGCCAAAGGCGAGGCTGAGGGAGATGAACACCGCCAGAACGGCACCGGCGACGACCAGGAAGTTCCGCTTGAGATTGACCAGCGCCTCTCTGAGGAGGAAGAAGAACCGGCTCACGCCTGACCCTGGTCGTACTTGCCCGAATGCTCATCCCTGATGACAACGCCCTTGTCGAGGGCGACGACCCTCCGCTGCATGGCGTCGACGATGGCGAAGTCGTGGGTGGCCATGACGATGGTGGTGCCAGTGCGGTTGATACGGTCGAGCAGCTTCATGATCCCGACCGACGTCTTGGGGTCGAGGTTCCCGGTCGGCTCGTCGGCCAGCATGATCGGTGGTCTGTTGACGAATGCCCTTGCCACCGAGACACGCTGTTGCTCGCCACCGGACAGCTGCTTCGGATAGCGCCCGCCCATGTCGGCGAGACCGACCAGATCGAGCACCTGGTCGACCTGGGGACCGATCACCGAGCGAGGCCGCCCCAGCACTTCGAGGGCGAATGAGACGTTCTCGGCCACGGTCTTGTTGGGGAGAAGCTTGTAATCCTGGAACACAGTGCCCACTGAACGTCGCAGGTAAGGGATCTTCCACTTGGGCAACGTCGTGATGTCCTTGCCGGCCACCCAGACCTTGCCCCTGGTCACACCTTCGTCCCTCAGCATCAGACGGATCAAGGTGGACTTGCCAGAGCCCGAAGGTCCGACGAGAAACACGAATTCTCCCTTCTGGATGTCGAGAGAGATGTCATGAGCGGCGACGGTGCCGCCCTCGTAGACCTTGGTTACGTGTTCGAGCCGAATCATGGGGACAAAGGGAGTGTCGCAGCCTCGCTTGGCTGAGTCACGGACCTGCGAACGGTAACGGCCTGGCCAGAACTACGCGGAATCAGTGCCCGCCTCGTGGAGGGCCCGCCGCCAACGGAGATAAGCCTCTGAGAAGCCCATGAGATCACCATCGAGCACCCCTTGGACATTTCCGACCTCATGATCGGTGCGCAGATCTTTCACCATCTGGTAGGGCTGGAGGACGTAGGAGCGGATCTGTCTGCCCCACGCGGCCTCCCCCTGATCTCCCCTGAGCTCTTCGAGATGGGCCTGTCGCTCCTGACGGGCCCGCTCGGCGAGGCGGGATTGGAGAATGGCCATCGCCCGCGCCTTGTTCTGCAGCTGGGATCGCTCGTTCTGGCACTGCACCACGATCCCGCTGGGGATATGGGTGATCCGCACGGCCGAATCGGTGGTGTTGACGTGCTGGCCACCGGCGCCCTGGGAGCGATAGGTGTCGATGCGGAGGTCGTCTTCGTCGATCTCCACCTTGGCCTGGTCGCCGAGATCCGGTACGACGACGACTCCAGCGAACGAGGTGTGCCTGCGGGCTTGGGAGTCGAACGGGCTTATCCGAACCAGCCGATGCACGCCTCTTTCGGACTCAAGCGTTCCGTAGGCCCGGTCGCCCTTGACGGTGAAGGTGGCCGACTTGATCCCGGCCTCCTCCCCTTCGGTGACCTCCTCGACCGTGTAGGTGAAACCGGAATCGGCCAGAAAGCGCTGGTACATCCGTGCCAACATCTCGGCCCAGTCTTGGGCATCGACTCCACCGGCGCCTGCATGCACGCTCAAGATGGCGTCACCCTCGTCGTACTCGTCGTAGTAGAGCGACTCGAGCTCAAGCGCATCGAGCTCGCCGGTGACTTCGCTGAGCTCTTCGAGCGCCTCCTTGCGGGCCACGTCGTCGCCCGCCTCGTCGGCCAGCTCGAGGAGCACTTCGGCATCGTCGATTTTGGAGGTGAGACCGCTCACCATGTCGAATAGGCCCTCGTAGCGAGCGAGACGCTGGCTGACGATGCGCGCCTCGTTTTGATCGTCCCACAGGTCCGGAGCCTGGGCCCGCTCCCGGAGCGCGTCCAGCTCCTTCTCTTTGGTCTCGAGGTCGAGGAATCGACGCGCCTCAACCAGTCGGTTGCGAAGCTCGGCGAGAGTCGCCTTCGGATCTGTGATCTCGGTGGTCATCGAACTGCCTACGCAGCGCCGTGGCAGCGCTTGTATTTTTTCCCGCTACCGCAGGGGCAGGGATCATTGCGGCCGATCTTGTCCGACACCGCCTGTTTGGCCGGAGCGGGCCCGACCGGGCCCGGCTCAACCCGTTGCGGCTCGGTCTTGGGCTTGGCCAGCTCGACGTGGAAGAGATAGCGAACCGCATCACGCTTCACCGAGTCGACCATCTCGGTGAACATGTCGAATGCCTCGCGCTGGTATTCCGAGAGGGGGTCCCTTTGGCCCATCGCCCTCAGACCTATCCCGGCACGGAGGTAGTCCATATCGGACAGGTGCTCACGCCATTTGTTGTCGATCACCGACAGCATCACGGACCGCTCGACCTGGCGAAGCAAGTCGGCGCCCAGCTCCTCCTCACGTTTGGCGTAGGCATCGAGCGCCTCCTCGACCGCAAACTCGACCACATCGTCGGCGCCACCGGAGACCTTCGACTCGTCCAGAGCAGTCGGGTAGACCTGGGTCAGCTCACGATGAAGGGCTTCCCAGTCCCAAGCGGAGCGAGGGATCTCGGATGAGACCTCCGACTCGACCGCCTCGGCCACCACTGTCTCGATCCAGTCGCCGATGAGGTCGTCGCCGGCGGTGCCCTCGAGGATCGAGCGCCGCCAGTCGTACACCACCTCACGCTGGCGGTTCATCACTTCGTCGTACTTCAGGACATTCTTGCGGATCTCGAAGTTCTGCGACTCCACCTGGCGCTGGGCGCGCTCGATCGCCTTGGAGACCATGCCGGCCTCGATCGGCTGGTCCTCGGGGAGACGAAGACGATCCATGATCCCCGTGACCCACTCACCTTGGAACCGCCGCATCAGGTCATCCTCGAGAGACAGATAGAAGCGTGACTCCCCTGGATCGCCCTGACGGCCGGAACGGCCCCGGAGCTGATTGTCGATGCGTCGTGACTCGTGACGCTCTGTACCGACTACGTAGAGACCACCCGCGTCGATGACCCGCTGCTTGTCTGGAGCAATTTGCTCCTCGAACTCCTGGGTCAGCTTTTGTTCCAGCTCTTCGTAGGACGGATCGTCATGGGTGATCCCCCGTCGTTTGAGCTCGGTGCGGGCCATTCCATCCGGATTGCCCCCGAGTTTGATGTCGACGCCGCGTCCGGCCATGTTGGTGGCAACGGTGACCGCCCCTGGTCGTCCAGCCTGGGCGATGATGTCTGCCTCCCGGGCATGGTGCTTGGCGTTGAGCACTTCGTGCTTGACCCCGCGATGCTCCAATTCCTTTGACAGCTTCTCGGACTTCTCGATGGAGACAGTTCCGAGCAGAACTGGCTGCGAGATCTCGACGCGGGCGGCGATATCTGCCACCAGGGCTTCGTACTTGCCGTTCTCGGACTTGTAGACGAGATCGCCCTCGTCGTCGCGCGCCACAGCCTGATTGGTGGGGATAGCGATGACCTCCAGCGAGTAGATCTGGGCCAATTCGGCAGCCTCGGTCTCCGCGGTGCCGGTCATCCCCGCCAGCTTTTCGTAGAGCCGGAAGTAGTTCTGCAGCGTGATCGTGGCGAGGGTCTGGTTCTCGTCCTTGATCGTCACGCTCTCCTTGGCCTCGATGGCCTGGTGCAGGCCTTCGGAGTAGCGACGGCCTTCGAGTACTCGACCGGTGAACTCGTCGACGATCTTCACTTCCCCGTGGTCGATCAGATAGTCGACATCCCGGAGATAGAGCTCCTTGGCCCTCAAGGCGGCCTCGAGATGGTGGACGAAGTCGACAGCGGCGTGGTCGAAGAGATTCTCGATGCCGAGCACCTGTTCGACCCGGGTGACGCCCTCCTCGGTAGTCAGGACCTGCCTCTTTCGCTCGTCGACCTCGTAGTGGAGGTCTTTCTGGAGCCGGTTGGCGATCTTGGCGAAATCCCGGTACCACTTGGCACTGTCGGAGACACGGCCGGAAATGATCAATGGGGTTCGTGCCTCGTCGATCAGGATCGAATCGACCTCGTCGACGATGGCGTACGGATGGCCTCGCTGCACCCGGTCGTCCGCGCGCATCGCCATGTTGTCCCGGAGGTAGTCGAAGCCGAACTCGTTGTTCGTCCCGTAAGTGATATCGGAGTCGTAGGCGGGATGCCGCTCGGCCGACGACATGCCGTTTTGGATCAACCCGACATTCAGCCCCAGGAATCGATGGATTGCTCCCATCCACTCGGCGTCACGAGATGCGAGATAGTCGTTGACGGTGACCAGATGCACACCCTTGCCGTTGAGGGCGTTGAGGTAGGCGGGCATGGTCGAGACGAGTGTCTTCCCCTCGCCGGTCTTCATCTCGGCGACCATCCCCCGGTGCAATGCGGCCGCGCCGATGATCTGCACATCGAAGTGTCGTTGGCCCAGCACCCGCTTGGCGGCCTCACGCACGGTGGCAAAGGCCTCGACCTGGAGTTCGTCCAGGCTCTCGCCGGCAGCACTGCGATTGCGGAACTCTGTTGTCTTGGTGGCTAGGTCCTGGTCGCTGAGCGCCTCGAACTGCGGCTCGACGTCGTTGACTGCGGCGACGATGCTCTGGAACTGTTTGAGTGTCTTGCCTTCCCCGGCGCGCAGGACCTTGGAGAGGATTGGCATTGGGATTTCATGCTACCGGTGGGCCCGAGTTGACCCACCTCCTGATGGAGACAAGCCGGTCAGCGGACCTCGATGAGACCTTCGCGCTGCGCCCAGGTGACGGCCTCGAACCGAGATTTGAGGCCCAGCTTGTCGAGGACGTTGCGCACGTGGTTGCGAACGGTGTTCTCGGAGATGTAAAGCTCGGCCGCAATCTCCTTCGAGGTCTTGCCGGCGCTCACATAGCCGAGGATCTCCAGCTCGCGCCCAGTGAGCTCAGGGCTACGGGCGACGGCTTCTCCATGGTGCCGGAGCAGGTCACGGAGGGCACTGAACAGCTTCCCCCCCATCGCCGGAGAGATGGCGGCGCCCCCGGCGACAACATCGTGCATGGCTGCCACAAGGCGGGGCAGCGGCGTGTCCTTGGTCAGGTAACCGGAGGCTCCGGCTTTGACGGCTGCCAGCAGGTCCTTGGCCGATTCGCTCGATGTCAGCAGCACGACCCGCGTGCTAGGACACGACTTGATGATGGTTCCGACCACCTCCACCCCGGACATGCCGGGCATTAGCAGGTCCAGCATCACCAGATCGGGTTGATGCACCTTGGCCATGTCGATCGCACGCATTGCATCCGCGGCCACCGCTTTGACTTCGAAGCCCTCCTGGACGAACGCGGCGCGCAACGCCTCGCGAAACAACTCGGCGTCGTCAACTATCACCACAGAGGCCATCAGCGCGGGCCTCGAGGTGCAAAATGTCGATAATTCATGTGCTCTCCAAGTTCGATCATCGGGGACTAGACACCGTATCGGCCAAAGTGGCCGCCAGCACAAGCGCGATTCGCTCAGATCCCAATGTCTGCACGGCAGTGCTGATTGTGGCCCCGGTCGTGACGACATCATCGACGAGGACCACAGGTCCCAACAATGCCTTCGCCGCCTTGAGCTCCGGAGGTGGGCGGTTGTGGTCACCGCCTGCCCGCCGAGGAGCATGGAGAGGGGCCGAGAGAAGGTCGACGAGCGGCACACCCTTGGCACGTGCGAGCCGCAGACCGATCTCACGGGCCGGGTCTATGCCGTAGCGGAGTTGACGTGACCATGTCCTCGGCACAGGGACGACGGGAAGAGGGGGCACTCGAGAGGAGACCGTCGCGACCACCAAATCGGCGAACGAGGTCATGCCCCTGTATTTGAGCAAGTGCACGAGCTCACGGGCCACACCCTCGTGTTCGAACGCCGCCACCAGCCGGATGCCGCCATCCAGTATGCGTTCCGGAGCAGGACGCAGCTCCGCCCGGCACTTGGCACAGAGAAAGCCCCGTGTAAGGGAGTGACAAGCCTGGCAGAGCATCGAGCTCGACCGTATCGACTCTCCGGGACAGGAACTAGGCCGTCCCCTCCTGCCACCCGCTCAGATAAGCGACCTGGTCCTCGGTGAGGGTGTCGACACCTCCGCCAAGATGCTCCAACTTGATCCGCGCCACCTCTGTGTCGATCTCGGATGGCAGCGTGTAGATCTTCGCCTCGAGGTCATCGACATTCAGTGCCAGGTATTCGGCGGCAAGGGCTTGATTGGAGAAGGACATGTCCATCACGTCCGCGGGATGTCCTTCGGCCGCACCGAGATTGACCAATCTGCCTTCGGCTATGACGAGGACACGTCTGCCGTCCTGTAGCTCGAACTCCTCCAGGTTGTCGCGGATTGGGCGACGGGCCACCGATGCCGCTCGCAGTGCAGCCAGGTCCAGTTCGATGTCGAAGTGCCCGGCGTTGGCCAGGATGACGCCGTCCTTCATCACGTCGAAATGCTCCATCCTCAGCACGTGCTTGTTTCCGGTCACGGTGATGAAGACATCACCGACGCGGGCAGCGTCGGCTCCGGTCATGACCCGGAAGCCATCCATCGCCGCCGTCAGGGCCCGCACCGGGTCGATCTCGACCACGATCACCTTCGCCCCCAGCCCGTCGGCCCGGTTGGCCACCCCGCGCCCGCAATCGCCGTAACCGATGACGACGATGTTCTGACCCGCCAGGAGGATGTTGGTGGCCCGGATGATGCCGTCGATCGCCGACTGTCCGGTCCCGTAGTGGTTGTCGAAGAGATGCTTGGTGGCCGAGTCGTTGACTGCAACCACCGGAACTCGAAGGGTGCCATCGGCCGCCATCGCCTTGAGACGGATGACACCGGTGGTCGTCTCCTCCGTGGAGCCTATGACCTCGATGTCCCGCCGATCGGTGTGGAGCAGCGTGGCCAGGTCGGCTCCGTCATCCATCGTGATCGCCGGTGCATGGTCGAGCACGGCGTGGATGTGCTTGTAATAGGTATCGGCGTCCTCGCCACGTATCGCGAACACAGCGATGCCCTCGGCAACTAGTGCAGCCGCGACATCGTCCTGGGTCGAGAGCGGGTTTGAGGCACAGAGCAGAGGATCTGCCCCGCCGTCCCTAAGAGCCAGCATCAGATTGGCTGTCTCGGCCGTCACATGGAGACAGGCGGCGACGACCAGCCCTTCGAGGGGCTTCTCCTTGAGGAACCGCTCCCGCACGGTGGCCAGCACCTGCATGCGGCGCCCGGCCCATTCGACTCTTCGGGCGCCCGCTTCGGCAAGTGCGGGGTTGGCAATGTCGTAATTCATCTCAATCCTTCACGAGTAGTTTCTTCAGCTTCTCAATGGTCTCGACCGGTACCGGGTCGACACCGGCCTCCTCGGCCAGCATGAAGGACACCAGGTCCCCGCTGACCGTGAGTGACATCAAGCGAGCGAGTTCCGATTCACCCCGCGCCGCCACCTCCCCGAGCCACGGCACCGCGAACTTGGTCAGCTGTGACGTGTGGTCGAGTCTTGCCCGAACACGCTCGTGGTCGGCGACGTCGGTCAATGCCACGACGCCGATCGATTCACGTGTCATCGACGGCAGCGTCTCCCACCCAACGATCTCATTGTGGTCGAGCTCGGGAAGAACCGACCACCAGGCCGGCATCTTGGCATTCTCGTTGATCTGGGTCTTCCATCGCTGGGCGGCCGTGGAGCTGATGGGACCCCCCCCGTAGACGACGGTGACCCGGCCGACCAGTTCCTTGGCCAGGCCCTGTGCCATATCCCAGGTTTCCGAGCCCTCGGTAGCGGCAGCGTCGACAAGATCGGCCGATTCATCGAGAGCAGCGGTCTGATCGGGCAGGACGCCGAGCGTGTTCAAGAGTCTCGCCAGGGCGCCGGCCAAATAGCCCACGGCAGCCCGCGGCTGGAGCCCTGCCGGAACTTCGATCGTGGGCCACGCGTTGCGGGCCGAAAGCTCGGCCAGACGCCCACCGGTGGTCACGGTCACGATCGGGAGTCCGGCGGCGGCCGCAGCCCCCACCAGGTCCAGGGTCTCCTCGGTGTTCCCGGAGTACGAGGCAGCAACCACGGTCGGATTGACACGCTGCGCCCATCCTGGGAGCGGCGAATAGCCCTTGTGGACGGCAACCCGCCCGAGGGTTCCAGTGGCCAGGGCCACCCCGAAGTCGCCCGCTATACCGGAGCCCCCCATGCCGCCGACGAGAACCTCGTGATTGGCGGGGAGATCGGGCACTCCTAGGTCGCGTGCCCAACGGATCTGGTCGCCGAGGGTCCGGATCATGTCGAGCATCTCACTCATCGGGGCCACCTTCCGCCTCCTCGACCAGCATGACGGGTATCCCATCCCGCACCGGGTATCGGCGGCCACATGACGCGCAGACCAGCCGGGAGGCCGCCTCGTCTTCTGAGAGGTCGGCCTTGTCGACCGGGCATACCAGGATGGCGGCCAGCTGCGGATCGATCAGGCTCATCTCTCCTCCTCGAGAGTCGCGGCCAACTCGTTCACGGTCGATTCCAAGGCATGCTCGTCGGCCGATTCGACATTCAGCCTCAGCAAGGGCTCCGTGTTCGACGGCCGCAGATTGAACCAGACGTTCCCGATATCGATCGTCAAGCCGTCGACGTGGTCCTTGATGGCATCGGGATACATGTCGTCGATGCGTTTCATGGCTGTTTCGGCGTCCGCGACGATGAAATTGATCTCCCCCGATGCCCGATATGGCTCCACCTCGCCACGGAGCACCGAAAGCGGGCGACCGGCTTCTGAGATCACCCGCAAGAGGATGAGCATGGCCAGCATCCCCGAGTCCGCTCGGAAGTTGTCGGCGAAGTAGTAGTGGCCGCTGTGCTCACCCCCGAACACAGCGCCCGACTCCGCCATGACCTGTTTGATGTAGCTGTGCCCGACCCGTGTCCGAATCGGCGTCCCGCCTGCTGCTCTGATCGTCTCCGGGACCGCACGCGAAGTGATCAAATTGTGGATAATCGAAGCACCGGGGTGCCGCTCGAGCATCCATCGGGCAATGAGAGCGGTCACAGTGCTTCCGCTGACTGCTTCGGCCCTGTCGTCGATGAAGAAGGCACGATCGGCGTCACCATCGAACGCGACACCCAGGTCATGCCTACCGTCGGCCACCTTCCCGATCAGATCACGCAGGTTCTCGGGTTGAATGGGGTCCGCGGGATGGTTTGGAAACGTGCCGTCGGGCTCCAGGTAGATGCCGTCCAGCGTGGCTTCGATACGGGCGAAGACCCTCTCGATGGTCACACCGGCCATCCCGTTCCCGCCGTCGACGGCAACTTGCAGCGGACCGATTGTTGACCCATCGACTATGCCCAGAAGATGATCGACGTAGTCGTCGCTGGCATCGACGGATCGGAGGGCGCCGTGAGAGCCAGATCGACGTGTATCGCCTGCGATCACCGCCTTCTTGATGTCGTCCAGTCCCGTATCTGCGCCCACCGGAGCCGCTCCTGCCCGACATAGCTTCAATCCGTTGTACTCGGGAGGGTTGTGCGACGCAGTGATCATCGCCCCCGGGACCGAGTGCTTGCCCGAGTAGAAATAGACAAGATCGGTCGGCACCTCCCCTAGATCGACCACGTCGGCGCCTGCCTTGGTGATCCCCTCCACCAGCGCCTCGAACAAGGCATCCGACGACTCCCGGCAGTCCCGCCCGACCGCTACCTCGTCGGCCTCGACCAGCAAGATGAACGCACCGCCGATCTTCCGGTACAGATCCGGGGTGACCTCGCCGTTGTCCGTGCGCCCGCGCACGTCATAGGCCTTGAACACGGAATCGGGGCTCATTCGGCGGCGGAGTCTAGGGGTGGGCCTATCCCATGCTCATTTCTACACTTGCGCCCGGATGCGCCCCACCTTTTCGATAGTGGTCCCCGTGTACAACGAGGCCGAATTCATCCCAAAGGCCGTTCCGGCGCTTATCGAGCAGATGGAGAGCATCGGCGAGCCGTACCGGATCTTCCTCGTCGAGAACGGATCGACCGACGCCACCGCGACCGTGGCTCACCAGGTCGCCGAGAATCATCCCGTGACGGTCTTGTCCCTCGACGCCGCCGACTACGGGGCGGCGATGCGGCATGGGTTCCTGGCCAGCGACGGCGACTGGGTGGTCAACTTTGACATCGACTACTTCTCGGCCGACTTCTTGAAGCGGGTTCTCGCCTTGGACGACGTCGATCTGGTCATCGCCTCGAAGCGCGATCCCGGGTCGGAGGACAGGCGACCGCTGCTCAGAAGGGTCGCCACCTTGGTCTTCAACCTGTTGTTGCGCA
>Ga0209819_10000236_pt1 | contig 15667 bp, 10 predicted proteins | sample PPLLak2March2015_FD_187248 | JGI IMG/M metagenome (GOLD analysis project Ga0209819, IMG submission 187248) | Freshwater sediment microbial communities from Prairie Pothole Lake near Jamestown, North Dakota, USA - PPLs Lake P7 Core (1) Depth... | ecosystem: Environmental > Aquatic > Freshwater >... | reverse complement strand
CCTGTTGTAGACCCAGCAGATTTCGATTTCCACGTTTATTTGCCACTGACGACGAAGGAGTGAGTTGGGTATCTGGTGGAAACGACCACCGACCGCCTTTGTCATCGAAAGACAGAGCAGTATTAGGTAACAAAAACGCCTGGCCAAAGTATGGTCAGGCGTTTTTCAACAGGCATTATAGAGAAATAAGTAAAGTATTTACAGAGTTAGTAAAGATACTTATATCGCAGTTCGTCTAGATTGTTATCAAACAGAAAACTGATAACTGATTACTGGTAACTTACCTTTCCTCAGGGATTCTGAGTCGGTGCGGGGTAGGCAGGGAGAAGGTACGGGGTACCTTGTTCTGCTCCATAATTTGTATCCTTTTCCAGGGGATCCGTACCGTTCAAATATTCTTCTAAATCGGTGTATCCATCGCCGTCGTAGTCGGAGCTGGAGTCGAGTGCTGAACCGCGAAGAAGATCCCCGAAATATTTCATTTCCCACTGATCTGGCATACCATCCAGATCCGAATCGACGACATGTTCTCCATTCGACAGTTCAGGCCAGGAGATGGCATCGAAACCCTGCCTGCCACCATAATCCATACCATTAAAGAAGGATCCTTCTCGCTTCACCAAATTTTTGATGATCCGCTTATCGACCTCATCTCGAATTTTTCGGAATCTTCCGTTTGAGTTAGCAACCTGTTTGTTCGCTCCTGCCGTCAGTACGACCTTACTGTATGCCCTGCGAGGGCTGTCCTCGTTGATTATGGAATAAGGTTCAAAACGAGTTTCTACATATACCCTTTTGGGAGCGCCCCGAATCGTATCAAAACCTTCCGCAAAGTTGTTGTCTTCAAAAACTGTTTCTGATCGGAGATTTCCACCGGCTTCCACTTTTGGCTGCCATGCCACCATGTATTCTTCCATGGTTGTCATTGGTCCTGGTATGTAATAGTTGTTGATCAGGTTAACGCTGCGTGGATTTCCCTGAGATGCGGAGAATTTCCAGTTGTAAATTACATTATTAACAAAATCAATATTCTCTCCGCCAATAATGCGGGGGTTACGATCGGCGGAAGTCGTCAACAGGTTATGGTGCACGGTGATCCTCTTCGGATAATATTGAGAATCTAATTCAGTTATGTTCATCGCCATGGAATGACCCTCGGTTCTGCCTCTTGCTTCTGGATGATTCGATAGATACAACCCCTCACCAATAATTGAATAAGAGACTGTAGAATCTCTGGCACCGTTCAGAAAAGTAAGCCCCCCAATGTCCGATCCCCAGGTTAACGAGCTGTGGTCGATGACAATGTTAAAGGCATTCAGGTGGTCGTTCAAAGTTATCGCATCACGATCGGATGTACTACTCGAGTTCTGTTCATCCCCGCTTCGAACTTTAAGATAACGGATAATTACATCATGGGTCTTAATGATGATTTGAGCGCCGCGGATCTGTATACCTTCTCCGGGAGCAGTCTGCCCGGCAATTGTCACGTAGGGATAATAAACAATGATATCGCTTTCTAGGGTAATAGTGCCAGAAATATTAAACAGGATCGTCCTATGCCCTGCATCTGTTAAGGCTTCGCGTAAGGTACCAGGGCCTGAATCGGCTAAACTGGTTACATAGAAAACTTTTCCGCCTCTACCCCCAGGTGTATCTGTACCAAATCCCTCCGCACCAGGGAATGCTTTTAATTCTGGTTTATTCTCGCTCACAAGTATTCGAGTATCTATCGTAGATGCATTGCTGTACCCACAGGTGTTGCCAAGAAAAATACTCACGATGATTAATATCGATACTCGAAATACATATTCCTTTCTCATTACATAGACTCCTTCAAAATTAATTACCTGTTTCCAGCTATATTATAAAGTAATAGTACTTTAGAACTATCAAACACGTTAATTTTCATCGGATGCTCAGATTGAATCCCATAGAAAAAGATAATTAATTGGTAATCATTCGTTTTCCTAACAAATATGTAAAGTTACTATAGTACTGATACCGGATTTTCCATCTCAAGCCCCACCTGCATAATGTGTCGAGTTGAGGATACCTCAGCTATATTTATTACAGGTAAGGAGCATCTATGAAACACCGACTATTCATCCTGGCTGTGATGGCCATGATCGTTATGCAACTCTTTGCCGGCAGCAGCCAGCCGGCAAAAGCCGCTGTCCCCGCCTTTCCAGGGGCCGTCGGCTTTGGCACCTCCACCCCCGGTGGACGGGGCGGCAAGGTCCTGTACGTCACCAACCTGAACGATTCGGGCGCCGGCAGCCTGCGGGACGCCCTGACCGCGACTGGCGCTCGCACGGTCCTGTTCCGGGTCTCGGGCACCATCACCCTCAACAGCGACATCGACATCAACAACCCGTTCCTGACGGTGGCCGGGCAGACGGCTCCTGGGGAAGGGGTTCAGGTGCGGGGGGCCCAGATCAAGATCCAGTCGCACGACATCCTTATCCGCTACCTGAAGGTCCGCTCAGGGGATGCCCCCAGCAGCTCCAGCCCAGCCGACCGGGATGCGGTCACTCTCAACCCCGGCAGCAGTGGCGACGGCGTCTACAACGTGGTCGTCGACCACTCGACCATGATCTGGGGACCGGACGTGGCCGGGATCACCTTCCTGAACGGTTCCCGGGATGCGACCGTCTCCTACTCGATCATCGGGGAAGGGCTGTATGCCTCCAACCATCCCGAAGCGGTCGTTTCCCAGGGCGGACACTCCTTGGGCACCAACATCACCGAGCTCAACTCGAGCAGCTACCCGACCCGCATCACCGTGCACCACAACCTGATCACCACCTCCGATGACCGCAACCCGCGCATCATCGGCGGGGTCAACATCGACCTGGTCAACAACGTCATCTACAACTGGGGCAAGGCTGCCTCGCAGGGCAACCCGCGCTCGGTCAACCTGATCGGTAACATGTTCATCAAGGGACCCATGACCAAGAACCCGACCGGCTGGACCCCCAAGGTCGAATCCGGCGCTTCGCAGCGCTCGGGCGTGGTGTATGAGGCCGGCAATGTCGGCGAGGGTTTGACGGCCATGCGCGGCTCACCTTCCAGCGTGTATGCCGGGGCGCGCTTCAGCCCCTACTCGATGGGCTCGGAAGACAGCGCCCAGAATGCCTACAGCAAGGTGGTGGCCGATGCCGGCGCAAACCGCAACGTGGCCAATGCAGCCGGCGATTACGCTACCCGCCGGGACGCGGTCGACCAGCGCATCCTCAACAACCTGACCAGCCGCACCGGCAGCTTCCTGAACGGGGTGGGAAAAGGTGGGACTGGCGGCTACCCGGAGATCGCCTGGCCCAACCTGGCCGGGGGACAGTCAGCGGCTGACGGGGATAACGACGGCATGCCGGATGCCTGGGAGCAGAAGTACTTTGGCAACACCTCGCGCGGCTCGGCCAGCAATTCTTCAGGCGACCTGGACGGGGACGGCTACACCGACCTGGAAGAGTACCTGAACGGTACCGACCCGGCGGGCGGCATCACGCTGCCTTCCGAACCCACTCCTCAACCGACGGCTCAACCTACGGCGCAGCCGACCGGACAACCGACGGCACAGCCAACCGCGCAGCCTACAGCCCAACCCACCGCACAGCCGACCGCGCAGCCGACCGCCGAGCCAACCAGCCCACCTGTCGATCCTGCCTCCAAGAGCATGGTCTCTACCCCTTCGGATGATGCGTCCGTGCTCGAATCCAAGGCTGGCAACAACTATGGCTCCGATAATTTCCTTGTTGTTGACAAACAACCAGCGACTGAGTTTTACATGAAGTTCCAGGTCAACGGCGTCAATGGTGCGAAAGTCACCAGTGCCAAGATCCGTCTCTTCTGCAAGGATAGCTCCGCAGAGGGCGGCAAATTGAAATTCGTCAAGAACAATGACTGGAAAGAAGGCCAGATCACCTGGAAGAACAAGCCAGACACCGTCGGCGACGTGGTTTCGAAGGTCGAGAAAGTGGTAGAAGGCACCTGGTATGAGTTTGATGTGACCTCACTCGTAACAGGCGACGGGACCTTCTCCTTCCGCATCCATTCACCGAACGACAACAATGCCAATTACTTCTCGAAGGAAGGCAATAAATCGCCGGAACTGGTGGTAGAAGTAAAACCATAACGATGAATTTTTAAAACCGTTTGGTAATTTAATTTCTGTAGATAGCATTTAGGCGAGGAAAAATCCCTCGCCTAAATGCGTTACCAAGGAGATCCGCGACAGGAAGGACAGGATTTTCCTAGTATTAACCTTTGATTTCTGCTGATTTTTCTGTGCCAACCACCCACTTTAAGAACCGGGCCGGATTTCCAACAACGATGGCTCCGGGAGGCACATCCCTTGTCACTACACTACCAGCACCGATGATGGCTTCTTCCCCGATCGTAATACCGGAGAGTATCGTAGAACCACTCCCAATCGAGGCGCGCCGTTTTACGATGGTCTTTTCCAGATTCCAATCTGCACCGGTTTGGAGACTGCCGTCTTCATTTGTTGAACGTGGATAACGATCGTTGATAAACGTTACCGAATGTCCGACGAAAACCTCGTCTTCAATTGTTACACCTTCGCAAATGAACGTGTGGCTGGATACTTTCACGCGTTTGCCAATGATTGCACCGCGTTGGATCTCAACGAAAGTTCCTATTTTGCTTTCATCGCCGATCTCGCAGCCGTACAAATTTACAAAGGCATAAATCTTGACATCCTTGCCAAGTTTTACATCCGGAGCGATCCTTTTGAAGTCAGGATCGACATTCATTTTGTGACGCCTTCTTGCTCCGGATGATGTCCGTTGCTGCTTTCTGATTCACCGTTGCTTGATTTGGTTCCATTTTTCTGTATAAAGCCGCGCTCTTCCAGGAATTGGATGATCTTACAGGCGTTCTCCATCGGGGTAAATTGTTCTGTATCGAGAGTGATCTCTGGGTCAACTGGCGGTTCATAAGGATCGTCAACGCCTGTAAAGCCGGTTATCTGACCCCGGCGGGCTCGAGCGTACAAACCTTTGACATCTCGCTGTTCACATACTTCTATCGGTGTATCGACGAACACTTCGATAAACCTATCTTCCCCAACCATTTTTCGTGCTTCATTACGAGTAGATACATAGGGGCTGATAGCGGCAGTAATCGCACATCCGCCGTGGCGAGCAATTTCTCCGGCGACAAATCCAATCCTCAAAATGTTCACGTCTCGATCTTCCCGAGAAAATGTGAGGCCTTTTGAAAGGTGGGTGCGGACAACATCTCCATCGAGTAGAGTGATTTGGCGGCCTCGTTCGAGGAGTAAAGAAGTCAGAATTTCTGCGGTTGTGGATTTTCCTGATCCGCTCAGCCCGGTAAACCAGATGCAGAACCCCTGTTTATAACGCGGTGGGTACATTTGCTGCAAGATCTCAGCAGTTTCTTTCCGTGTGAACCATTCCGGAAGACTCTCACCTTTGGCGAGGTAATTTTCACGCACATCTGTACCTGAGATGGTATATACATTTGCCCCTTCGGGTACAAGGTCTTGTTCCTCGTACCGTTCTTCGTCTGCGAGATAAACCAGCTCCTTAAATTTCATCGGCTGGACTCCGATTTCTTCTCCATACTGCTCGAGCATCGTTTGAGCCTCGTAAGGACCATAGAAAGGTACCCCATGGCTGTCCTTGCCGGGTCCTGCGTGATCGCGCCCGATGATAAAATGCGTAGCACCAAAATTTCTACGAATAATTGCATGCCATACGGCTTCTCTTGGACCTGCCATCCGCATAGCGAGCGGCAGCAAACTGAGAACTGTGTTGTTCGCATCATAGTAGTTCTCGACAAGGGTCTGGTAGATGCGTACACGGGTGTAGTGATCGACATCTCCGGGCTTTGTCAGACCGACTGCCGGGTGAATGAGCAGGCTGCCGTTCACTTCTTGAGCAGCCCGCTTTGTCAGTTCTTCGTGAATCCGGTGCATCGGGTTGCGAGTCTGGAAGGCGACAACCTTTTCGTTGCCCATTTCTTCAAGTGAAGCGCGCACCTGTGCAGGAGTCCGCCGGTAGTTGATGAAATCTTTGTAATCAGGAAGGTTGAGGACCTTCAGCTCACCGGTCACATACAGTTTTCCCCATTTGATCATTTCGGATATGAGCGGGTGGCGGGAATCTGTTGTTCCTAACACCAGGCGTGCTTCACGCTGCGGATCCCAATGATAGACTTCCTCTATTGTCAGGATAGCCATGTTGTTGTTGCGGGCATCTGCCAATACCACTTTTTCTGCGAACTTGGTCAGTTCTTGTTCCCCAACAGGTAAAGTGATCGGGATAGGGAAGAGCGTTCCTTCTTTGAGGCGCATTTCTGTTAACACCCGGTCATAATCAGCTTTACCCATGAATCGATCCAGTGGAGAGAAAGCACCCGTAGCAAGTAGTTCTAAATCACATAAAGACCGCTGCGAGATTTGTACGGTCGGCAGATGCTTTGCTTCTTCTAGCAATTCCTGGCGTTCCTCACCTGTAACGACCAGGTTCACAAGTTTTCCACCGTATGGTTGTATCAGTATTCCTTGATTTTCTTGAGTTTGTAACATTGATATAGTTCCTTTGGTTAAGATTTTTATTATTTAAACGAGACCTTTGAAAATTTCACATTTTCTCGTTAATTACCAGCTGATGCCTTGATAACGGCCGTTCAACATTTCGGGGGATGGAACGATCCGAACCAGGTCAATGAGCACCTGATCATCTTTCATTCTGTCGAAGATATCCTGGAAAGCTTTCGATTTTGTTCCAACGACAATGATTTCGCTGGTATCCAAAATCTCTTCGATCGAGTCTGCCATGAGAGAGGCGACATGCGGTACTTCTTTCTCGATATATGCCTGGTTCGAGCCTTGCAGGTTCGCGAGGATCACATTCCGGTCATAGATGCGGACATCGAAACCCTTGCCGATCAGCTTTTCGATCAGCTCCACAAGTGGACTTTCCCGAAGATCGTCCGTCCCTTCTTTGAAGCTGAAACCAAGGATGCCGACCCGCTTCTTGCCGGTGTTCTTTATCATTTCATAAGCAAGCTCAACCTGCCGGTCATTACTCGGCAAGATCGACTCAAGGACAGGTGTCTGTACATCCAGACGCCGGGCCTGGTAAAGCAGAGCCCTCAAGTCCTTTGGCAGGCAGGACCCGCCAAATGCATAGCCCGGTTTCAGATAATACGGCGACAGGTTCAGTTTCGTATCCATGGTGAAGATGTCCATTACCTGATGGCTGTCGATCTTCATCTGCTTGCACAGAACGCCAATTTCGTTCGCAAAAGTTACTTTAAGCGCATGGAAGGTGTTGTTGACATATTTGACCATCTCAGCAACTTTAAAAGGTACGATGAGCACCGGAGCAGACAGCATGCTGTAGATTTCCTGTACCATTGAAATCGCTTTTTCGTCCTCAGCTCCAATGATGGTGTATGGGGGATTGTAGAAATCTTCAATGGAAGAACCTTCGCGAAGGAATTCCGGGTTGAAACAGACGCCAAAAGTTTCCCCTGCCTTTTTCCCTGAGGTTTGTTCCAGGATTGGAATCGCCATCTCTTCTGTCGTACCAGGCAGCATCGTACTGCGCATTACGACGATGTGATACCCGTCTTTTTCAGACATAGCAGTCCCGATGTCTTCACAAACCTGGGCCACGTGGTTTGTATTCAGGCTGCCGTTCGCGTTGCTCGGGGTACCGACACAGACAAACGAAGCATCGCTTGCCAGAACTGCTTCGCGTGCGTTTGTGGTCGCACGTACCTTGCCGGCCAGAACTCCATTTTTGAGTAGTTCTCCAAGCCCCTTCTCAACAACCGGTGGGTAACCCTCATTGATCATGTCAACTTTCGTCTGGCTGATATCAACACCGATCATGTCGTATCCGCTATCTGCCAGACAGGCGATTAAAACGGATCCAACATACCCTAACCCGAAAACACTGACTGTGGTCATACTTATTCCACCCTTTTCATCATGAATTTTTCTTCTATTTATCCCCCTGGATCAGACCGGCCAACTCCTCTATCTTTTTCTCCCAAAGGCGTCGATTCTTCGTTCGAAGCTCTCGGATTTCCTCCTGGAAGCGGTTATGGTCTGCAATCATCTGATTAACGCCTGTGATGATCCCTTCTTTTGAATTATCTACATGGACCGATCCGGATGAGAAATAATTTTCCAGGATCGGCCAATTGGAAGTAATTACCGGTGTGTTTAGGGACAATGCCTCACATGCGCCGCATTGAAGTGTATGATCGCGCTTTGTCAGGCACATGACGGCATCGCTGTTTTTGAGCAGTCCGTAATATTCCTTGTTTGGAAGATAGTCAGTAAATATTACGTTTTCCGGGGCTTCAGCCAGAAGGCGGGGATCTGCTTTCACTTTCTTTCCTGTAACGTAAAACCTGGCTGATGGTATTTCAGCAGCAGCCTGCACGATCTCTTCAATGGGTTCATCAAAGGCAAACTTATTCACAACGGCAATATTAAAGCTGCCGTTGACCGGGAAGCTTTCTGTTTCATAGCTCGTTACGGGGTCTTTCAGTACAAGTGCCCGCCCGCCGCGTGCCTCTATCTGGTTACAAAAGTAATCATCTGTGATGAGCGTGGCAACCGCATGTTTTGTCAGATGGTTATGAAGCCATTCTGGCCTGTTCCATACGGAACGTAGTAAAGCGTCACTATGAGCATCGATGATATATTTGCTCCCTGTATGAGCACAATACAGGTATACGAACAGGGTAGCGAAACTGGGCGGGCTTTGGACGAAGACAACCCGCGGTTTCTTTTTGTAGAGAAGCTGAAGGGTTTTCAGACCCTGGTAGACATACCGGTACGATGCAGTGATTGTCTTCCATGGTTTTTTGCGACTCGCACTCTGATATATAAAGTGGAGCTCGCGGATGCCCAGTTCTTTTGACAGTTCTCGGCTGCGGCTGCTTCCCCAATCAGGGAGGGACCAAACCAGGAATAACGTGCGATTTTCTTCGAAAAAAGGTTTCCAGTCCATATCATTAAACCGGTTTAGCTTCGAAACCTGGCAAGCAGGAGGCGAGCATTATTCTCCGGATCGAACTTCTCGACGATAACTTTACGCCCATTTCTTCCCATTTCTCGACCCCAAGCCGGATTTTCTAAAATCGAGCAAAGTGCATCAGCAAGGGCATGCGAGTCTTTTGGAGGCACCAACAAACCATTCACACCATTTTCAACTACTTCTGGGATGCCGGAGTGATTTGTGGAGATGACCGGGATCTCCATGGACATGGATTCCAGGATTACGTTTGGGATACCATCCCGGTCCCCATCTGTGCCAAGGATTGCTGGAAGGACGAAGATGTTTGCTTTTTCGTACTGCTCGATCACCTCTTCAGGGGTTATCGCTCCCAGGAGTCGCACTTTCCCACTCAGGCCAAGTGTTTTGATCTGTGATTCCAGCCCAGAACGCATTGGGCCTTCGCCGATGATCAGGCACTCAAAGTCCAGTCCCTTTTTCATCAGGAGAGCGCAGGCTTCAACCAGGTATGGGAAACCTTTCCTCTCTTTTAGCTGTCCAACAGAAAGAATGATATGACCGGAAGGATTTTGTTCTGTCTTCCGGCTGTATTTTTTGGTATCCAGACCATGGTAAATGCAGCTAACTTTTTTCGAACTGCCGTTTGCACTTACGGATGCCAGGTGCTTCTGGTTGTAGCCGGTGCAGGTAACTGCAAATTTCGCTCCTTCGATCTTCTCCTGTACGAGAACCGGGTCGACGTAGATTTCTGAAGCATGGGCTGTAAAACTATAAGGTATTTTTAGAAACCTGCTGACCACCAGTGCCACTATTGCAGCTCGATCCATGAAGTGAGCGTGAAGATGATCCAGTCCCTTTCCAGATAACAACCGGGCTGCGTAAACTCCTTCGAAGAAATGCAGGAGTGTCTTCCAGCGTGATTTTATGGAAGGTTGCTTGCGGCTGAGAAGGAAGAACAGAGTGCCGAAGAACACAGCCGGATTTTTGAACATGAACGTAAGCTGGCTGCCGATGAACTTTGACCACTGAATAGGCATCAGATAGATAACACCTTGCTGAAGTTTTTTCTGTTCGTCCGACAGCATCGTCCAGGGCCGGCGAATGGAAAGGATTTGGATTGCTTCGCCGATCCGCCGCAGCTCCTGAATCTCGCGATCGATAAAGGTGGTGGTTAAACCGGGGTAAGTGCCAATGATATAGACAATTTTCAAGGTATATCTACTCCATCAATATCATTTCCTGCCAATCCCCATTGACTGCCGTCAAAATACAGAGCCGGTAAGTAGCTGCAGGCTGTTGTATTACCAAGCGAGGTTGGTTGGCAGATGAATACATCTTCGTTATCTCCTGAAACGCCGCTTACAGAAAAGACATTTCGGGTTGAAAAGTACAGGTTTCCGCTTGTATCTATGCTTAAGCCATCGATATCTTCACCACTGTTCGTTGCCAGATCGACATCTGAGCCGTCAAAGTAAATCTCCCATGAACCGCTGGTATTATCTCCCAGGCTCGTTGGGGAGAGCGCTGCCAGGTCTTCATCTTTGCCACTGAAGCCCGGCACTGAGATATTCCCTTTGGTAGAGATAACGATGCGGCCATCTGGCAGGATGTCGAATGCATCTATTGCCTCAGCAGAAGCATCCAGACCTACATCAATACCGTTCATATACATACTGAACGAACCGTTCGTGTTATCTCCAAGCGATGCAGCGTTGAACTGAACGATATCGGATGGGCTGACAGCACCGACGCCGCTTATCGTGGCAGAACTGCTGAACGACATCAGTATCGTGTTTGGACCTGTAACTGCAAATGCGGTGATATCGAGACCGCCGACGCCAACATCAGAACCATCAAAGAACATTGAGAAGCTGCTGCCGTTGAAAAGGATGATATCTTCATCTCGTACAGACAGGCCGTTTACTGTGCCGTTAGCAACAAGGGATAAGTAGAGAGCGTTATCGCCAGGCGGTGGAGTCGGTTCTGTTGGTGTTGGTTCTGTTGGTGTTGGTTCTGTAGGAGTGGGTTCTGTAGGTGTTGGCGATATTGTCCCTATACTGATCTCATAAACTTTGCCGTCATTTTCCTTGGGATCACTATTGTTGTCTACACCGCGTGCAGACATATAGATGTTCATCTGAGAAGAATTATTACTTCCAGGACCGATGCCAACGCCAGAAGGAGCGACGGCATTCAAAAAACCAATATCAAAGGTATTGATGACATTACCCGTTGTGCTCACTTCGACGAGCAACTTTTTATCGGGCCGGCTCACAATAAATAGTGTGCCGCTTGCCGGGCTGAATCCGATCCCCTCAGGATCGCGCAGTCCCATGGAGTTTGTGTCAAAATGACTGACGTTGTCATCTCCAGCAGGAGGAGCTCCGTCAAAAATTCCATTCGAACCCGGCCGGATGCGGTAAATTTCTGCACTGAGACCGTCTGCAATATACAAATCACCGTTTCCGAAGGCTAACCCTTCGGAATCAACGACACCATAGTCTGAGTTTCGGACAGAGCGAACTTCATCATCATTCGTACAGTAATCCCCATCAGCACCCAGGTCAATTTCGAAGATGCGGTCTTTGCCGTCATCGGCAAAAAAAATATGGTTGTTACCAGGATTGATCGCCAACCCGGGTGCTTCCTTTGAAAAATCCAGCGTAACACACGTGCTTACAAGGTTACCATTGGTCCGAAATTCGAATACGTTTTTTCCTTCAAAAATTGACATCTCATCGACTTCACTGTCACTTAACAGAAAATTTCCATGCGATTCCCAATAATCGAGCCCGGTAGGGTCTGGACTTGGTGGATTCCATTTTGAAGTATCGATTGTGTTTACCAAAGATGGAGACACTGCTGCTGGTACTTCCTGGGTTATCTCCGGTTCAGTAAAGGAAAATTCAAGAATCTGAGCGTACGTCTGACCATCAGAATTTTCACCGGAATCGGCGATGAATAAATTCATAATCGCAGGATCGTCAGTCGGGTCACCACTTGCCGCAAACAACATAGCTTGCGGATCTCGGATGCTGTTGTCGGACAGGTTGTGAGTGCTTACGTGATCCCCCGTATCTGTAAACTCGAGCACTTCTTTCGTCTTAGGATTCATTACATACAGGTGAGCGTCGTTTGAGTTGTAACCGAGACCTTGAAATTTGTCATTTGAAACTGTTTTAAGGTCTATCAGTACATACCTTCCTCTCTGGTAAATAACCTCCCCATTGAATCCCGCTTCGGGGTCTTCTGTGACAGCCAGTACCCGCTTTCCGGCCGGATCGAGGAAAAATAAACGCCTGTTTAACGAGTCGAATGCGATACCCTTAGAATTTTGGATGCCAAAAGCTTTGAAGTTGTATCTTGCGGATGCTTGAGCTGCTGGTGGCAGCAAGCCATCCGGCCCGGCAGGTACCTGGACGAGCTCTTGAGAACCCGTATCCACGAAGAACAGGCTGTTTGTCTTTTGATCGAAAGCCAGGTTTGTCGGGTCGGGGATAGAATCGCTGAGTGTCGAGGAACCGATGAAATCCTCAAACATTGTGATTTCTGTGAGATCATTGACGGGAGAAGGTGGACCCTGTGCACTTCCTTTCCTGGCTACAAAGAATGCGTTCGCTGCCGGAGAGAAAGCCAGCCCGGCAGGGTGATCAATACCCAGTTCTTCCGTTTCGATTGCACGGACAAAGTAATGATATTCGTTTTGGTTTTGAGCACTGGAAACTGATGTAGAAACTGCGATGACAAGAACGAGAATGATGAACAGAAATGTAATCTTATTGATATGATTCATAATTTTGTCTCACTTCTTAGACCACCAATAATCTACCGATAATTTATGATTAGCTTATTGACATTAATGGCAAGGGCGAAAAGTTGAAGCTTGCAATTGTATTGCACATGTCCCAAAATTCGGCACTAATCCTGAAGGGAGGCAGCAAAGGCGGTAATCAGCCAATCCTCTGCTGCCTCGAGTTTCGGTGTTTCTTTAATGAACCCAGAAAGCCATGTTCGGATGGTATTTCCAGAGTTCTATAACAGTTATTCTAGGAAACTACAATTACTGTCCTGTCTGCATGATGAACGGCAGGAAAATACGTTCCGATCCTGGTTGCTGTGGAGCATTACCGATAGACACTTCGTAAATCATCCCATCGTTTTCCATTGGATCGGTATTATTATCGATACCTCGATCGGCGATAAAGAGATTCATCTGAGAGGGATTGGTGCTGCTTGGTCCGCTGCCCAATCCCCCGAGGCCCACAAGGCTTAGAGAGCCAAGATCCCACATGTTCAACGGATCTCCATTAATATTAACTTCTAGAATAAAAATTGGGTTCTGACGACTGATCAGGAACAGAGTTCCTCTCCCATGGTGGTAAGTCATCCCTTCCAAATCGAAGATATTCAATGATGCTGTGTCGAAACTCCTGACAGTTGCATTACTATTGAAGACACCGTTTTGGTCGGGCGTGATAACAAAGACTTCTGCGTTGAGACCGTCACCAATGAATAATTTTCCGTCACCATGTGCAACAGATTCGGGGTCGATGACACCAAATTCTGTTACTGAGAAACGGTAAAAAATATCATTAGCAGTACAGAAGTCTGTGACCACATTTATTCTTTTAAATTCGTTAGGTGCGGTGCCGTGCCAGTTGTCATCTGCCACATAGACATCGCCGTTGGCAATGTTTACGGCAACACCGGTGGGCTCTTTATCGTAGTTGTACAAATCATTACAAGTCTGGACGACTGTACCATTGGGTTGCATAATCCAGGCATTCACACCCGCGTCCAACCATGCCAATTCATCTTCATCGATCTCACTGTCTACGACCAGCATGTTCCCGTCATGCATCGCATCGATTCCAGCAGGATCAGGTGAAGCAGGATTCCATAGGGATGTCTGAATGGTATTGACTACCGATACGGATGCTTGAACAGCCGGTAGGTCGACGAGCTGAGGTTCGGTGAATGATATTTCGGCGATCTGACCGCTCGCATCGGCGATGAACAGATTCATGATGGTAGTATCGTCGGTCCTATCACCGCTGGGGGCAAAAATCATCCCCTGAGGATCGACGATTGGAAATCCCGACAGATCATAGTAGGCAATTTTGGCGCCAGTCTCATCGACTTTATAAACATTTTTGTTCTGTGAATTCATGAGATACAGATAACCATCGGCCGGGTTGAAAGCCATACCACTATAAACAGCATTTCCCAGCGATTTCAGATCGATTGCCCCAGTTGATCCTGATACCTCGATCTGGTTTTTGGCAGCATTCAAAACGAAGGTACGCCCGCTGGACGAATCACTGGCTGTAGTAACAGGAGCAGGCAGTTGTGTTGCTGAGTTTATATCTCTGAGGTTTTCATACATGGTTATCACAGCCAGCTCCTGCCCACCAGCGGCAGTTTCCTGGGCCACAGTAAAAGCGTTTGCTTCTGGCGAATAAGTCAGACCAACAGGATGAGCGACTCCGAGTTCTGCAGTGTGTATACCGCGTACGAATCGTACATAACCCCCTTGATCTTGAGCCATCGTTCGAAGCCCAGCTACAGATGCGAAACTAAGTGCTAGAATAGCAACTAAATACAGAATTCTCGTTGTGTTTTTCATTTTTCCTTACCTCTTCCAATGAATTATGTTTCCCCACATTACATTTTGTAAGGTTGTTCTTGAAGCCAGCTTTCGTACTTTGTGCCAGCCAGAACATTCCTGACCTCGGTGTAATTCCGGATCACTTCTGCCTGACTTTTTTGCCGGATCTTTTTAAATTTTGATTCTGGTAGCTCATCTTGTTCCGGTAAAGACAGGAACCTGCAGATGGAACGAAATACTTTTGGATCTTGGACTAAATCTTCATAAGCAATCTCCATATGAGGTATCAAAGAGTAGTGGAGCAGCTTCCGAAACCTATCGACGATCTGCTCCTTCCTGTGTAGTCGTTTAAGCAAAGTGTCAGTATTGATTTCGACCTGAACATCTTTGAGGTGGTGATCCTGTCCTGAAAAGCGGTGCGCCAGATGTACTTTTTGATTAATTGCTTGAGACACAACGACGTTAAGGTTGTTGCGTCGAACCAGATGGATTACCCTTATCCTCAGGAGTGGGAGAACTACGAAGAGTTCAGGGTACTTATCCAGGTGTGTGTACATGAGTTTGAAACCAACCGCACCTTTTTGCCTGTAGAGGCGGTTCAGGTAAGAAAACACTTTGAAGGGGCGCATTGGAAGCTTCGGTGAGTAGAGATCTACGAAGCGAGGATATGCAAAGTCTGCGTCCCATTGAACTTCGCGGGGCTGTCTTTTCCTCGGAAGGAAAAGCTCTCCATAAACTGAAGCCCCTTCAACCTGGTTCAGTATACTGACCAACCAGGTCGAACCACTGCGAGGCGCCGTCAAAAGAATGAAGTTCGTGTCTTTGATCAAACCTCCTATCATGAATTTTTCTCCCACTCTTGTTGGAACAGAGCGATATGTGAAACTGCCTGTGCTCTGGCACTGTAACATTTTTCTACGCGCTCTCGAGCCGCTTTTCCCATTGCAAAGGATCTTGCCGGTTGAGATATGAGAACTTCAATTGCACCAGCAAGTTCTCCAGGATCTCCGGGTGGTACCAGCAAGCCGCTTTCCTT
>Ga0209819_10000230_pt1 | contig 15780 bp, 15 predicted proteins | sample PPLLak2March2015_FD_187248 | JGI IMG/M metagenome (GOLD analysis project Ga0209819, IMG submission 187248) | Freshwater sediment microbial communities from Prairie Pothole Lake near Jamestown, North Dakota, USA - PPLs Lake P7 Core (1) Depth... | ecosystem: Environmental > Aquatic > Freshwater >... | reverse complement strand
TCTCGGCATTGCCGCGATAGAAATCAATTTGGATGAACGGGTATTCCTTCTCAAAAGCCTCTTTCACGGGTCGCACCACCTGATCGACGATCAAGGTCGTGTACCACATGAGCTTTCCTTCCTTTTTCGCCCCCTCGATGAGGATCTTCTGCCGGTCGGCGGACTTCATCATCGCGACGTCTTCGACTGAGGCGGCCATAGATCGCCGCGGACCCGTCATGGCCGCGCCCGTGATTGAGAGAACTACGGCGAACCACGCGAACAGATATTTGCTCTCGATGGTCATTCTCCATGTCTCCTTGAAGTAAAAGGACTGAGACAAAGCTATTCCTGCAACGTGCGGCTTGTCAAGATTAATCGTCGTTAACCGCGGGAAGCGCCGCTTCTATGATATCTTCACTTCAGGATTGTTTCGGCAAACTTTCCCGCTGGAACTCTGACCTTGGTGTATTTGTCTTCGAGGTGATTGCGCACTCGGTGATATTCCTGGAGGGTGATGGAATCTTTTGCGGCGTCGACTCCGAGTTCCTTCAACCATTTGGTATCGACATCCAGGCGGCGCGTGCCGTTTTGCATGACTCTGCTATACCAGTCCTGACCTTCTCGGCTGAGAAACCAATTGATGAAAACCTTGGTGGCATTCGGGTGCGGCGGATCCTTCACGATGCCCAAAACACCGAAACTATTGCTCGCCGGCAAGCCTTCCTTTGGCGGCGGCACGGGTTTGACCGGCAAGCCGGCTTTGACGAAGGGCTCCATTTGACTCCTGCCCACGCCAAACGTGATAGCGACCTTGCCCTTTGACAGGGCGTCGGCGAGTTGTCGCAGGTCACGACTCAAGAAAAGATCTTGCTGGACCAATTTTTTGAGAAACTCTTCGCCCTTGACTTCCCACATAAAGGACCAGATCGACTGCCCCGAACCGGGAATCCGCGGGTCGCTGAAACCTATTTTGCTCTTCCACTTCGGAGCGAGATAGTCGTCCAAAGAACGCAGCTCCTCAGGTTTCACTAGGCTGGAGTTGTACCAGATACCGTGCGTGCTTACATCGGCCAGAAACGAATAGAGATAACGATGAGTGCTTAGGTTGTCTTCCCATATGTGACCGCCCCACCATTCTTTTGCATCCTTGACCTCGGGAAGAATCAGAAACGCCTCGACGGGCTCCAACATGCCGTCATGAGCAAGACCCACTGCCGTGCCGGTTCCGACGATCAAGGCATCGAAATAGCTTAAACCGGCCTTACGCTCCGAGGCGATGCGGCTTGCGTTGCGCGGGCCCGGCGCCGAGACCAGTTCGGCATCGATGCCAAACTTCTGCTTCAAGATTGGCTCCATCTCTTTTCTGAGCTCGTTGGCGGGGGGGATCGCGATGACGATCTTGCCCTCTTTCCTCGCGGTTTCCAGAGCTTTATCCCATTCCGCCGGCCGCCGCGCTTCGGCGGCCGAGGCCAGGTGAGTATTTAAAGAAACAATCGCGACCGCCAAAAAAACGATCGCAGGATATAACCTGTTTCTCATAGACTCCTCTACGAACGGAATTCTCTTGCGAGCTGTATTTGAAAACCCCATGGAGTGTCAAGGAGGATTGTAACAAGTCCCAGAAAAAACTCTGTTTGCAGGCTGCTCAAAAAGACTCAGAGGCAAGGCGCGCGAAGATCGATGAGCGGAGGCGTACTCTTGTACGTTGACACGAAATCGGTCGAGGACAACGAAGCATATGAGTGTTTTTCAGCAGCCTGCGGGAAAACACGCGGTTGACTCGCAGAATCGTCGGGTGGTAATGCCATTGATGGTGAACGAGCGTCGCAAAGTATTTGTAAGGGAGGGGTTATGATTACCACGAAGGGAATTTACCATATCGGCATCCCCGTCAACGACGTGGAGCGCGCCGTCAAATTCTACACCGAAGTTTTGGGAATGACTGTCGCGAAGTTGAACCGGGACGACATGGGAGACCATCTAAACCGGGCTGACCTGCGATCGGGTGACGGGATGGTTGTGCTCTTCCAGCGCCCCAAGCCGATAGAGAAAGATGCTCTAATGGAGGACGGCGCTACCCACCACGCCTTCACCGTCTCCCCCGAAGACTTCGAGTTGGCGGCGCAAAAGATGAGAGATTGGGGCGTCAAGATCCACAGCATCCCTACGGTCGATCGTCCCACCGGGAGAGGATTTTACTTTTTCGATCCGGACGGCAATCTTTTGCAGCTTTACGCGCCGCCGAAAAAATAGCGCAGCATACTCCCCCTCACTTCTCTCCCCCGCGACGGGGGAGATGTAAGAGGGGGCCTCTGGCGTATGCCAAGGAAAATTCCTGTCGCTCTGGGCATCCTAAATGGCAAATTTCAAGGTTATCGGCAAATCTTATCCGCGCCTGGACGGTCCGGACACCGTGACTGGACGCGCAGCCTACACCGTGGATGTCGTCTTGCCGTCGATGCTCCACGCCAAGCTCTTTCGCAGTTCCGTGCCCCATGCGAAGATCAAGCGACTCGACACTAGCCGGGCGCGCGCGTTAGCGGGCGTCGCGGCGGTTCTGACCGCTGATGATGTGCCGCGCAAGAGATTCGGTTTCACGGTCCAAGACGAGGAGATCTTCGCCGGTGAAAAGCTGCGTTACGTTGGCGATGTCATCGCGGCGGTTGCCGCCGTCAACGAAGAAGTCGCGGAACAAGCCATCGGCCTTATCGATTGCGACTACGACCATCTACCCGCGGCTCTCACGCCGGATGAAGCGTTGCAGGAAAACGCACCACTGGTTCATGAGGAGATCAGTTCCTATCGGCTCAATAGCGCGCTCGCGCGCGACTGGCATCCGGTTCTCGGTACCAACATCGCCCATCAAACGGTTTTCACCAAAGGCGATATCGATCGCGGCTTTGCTGAAGCCGACGAAATCTTTGACGACACATTCTGCTCGCAACAGGTGCAGCACTGTTCTCTAGAGCCGCATGCAGTCGTCGCCCATTGGGATGAGGCGCGCCTTACGGTCTGGACGAGCACACAAAAGGTTTTTCTCGTGCGCACCGGTTTGGCCGACTTGTTTGATTTGGCGGAAAGCAAGATCCGCGTCATTGGAACCAAAGTGGGCGGGGGTTTTGGCGGCAAGAATTCGATGCGGCTTGAACCCTACGCCGTAGCGCTGTCGCTCAAGACCGGAAGACCGGTGCGGCTCGTTAATAGTCGCGCCGAGGAGTTTTCGGCCGCCGCCGGCTCGGTACCCGCAACGGTTCGGGTCAAAACGGGAGTCAAACGGGACGGCACAATCACGGCGCGGGCGATGGATTTTACGTGGGATACCGGAGCCTATGCGGAAGGGTTACCTGGCAGCAATCGGGCGCTCAAGGACGGAGTTGGGCCTTACAAGATTCCCCATATTCGCGTCACCTCGACCCTGGTCTACACCAACAAACTGCGCGGTTGTCCATTTCGAGGCCTTGGGATACCCGAAGCCGTATGGGCCGGCGAGTCGCAAATGGATATCATCTCCGAGAAGTTGAAAATTGATCCCGTCGACCTGCGTCTGAAAAACTGCCTCGATCAGGGTGACGAAACCCCAGCGGGCGACCGCGCAAATCACATCGCGCTGCGAGATTGCCTGCTCAAGGTTTCCGCTGAACTCAAGCGCTGGAAGAAGCATGCCCCTTTGAATCATGGATTCGGCGTCGCGCTGCTGCATAAGTCACCAACGACTTCGGCAGCAACTTCCAACGCGCGTGTTCGCATAGGCGCCGACGGCAACGTGGAGTTGTTTATCGGCGCAACCGACGTCGGCGGCGGAACCGGAACGAGCCTTGGACAGATCGCCGCAGAAGAATTGGAGATGCCTCTGAACGAAATCAAGGTTGTCATCGCCGATACGGCGCTGACGCCCTTCGATCACGGAACTTATTCGAGCCGGGTAACCCCCTACGTCGGTGCTGCGGTAAAGCTGGCTGCGGCAGACGCCCGGCGACAGCTGCTCGAAGCGGCGTCTCGCTTCTGGAATCTGACGCCAGATGCTCTCCGTCTTGCCGGCAAGAAGGTTGTGGCGAAAGGCCGCAGGTCGATGACTTTTGCGGGAGTTATTGAACAATCACAGGTCACGGAGATCGTGGGATTGGGATCGATTGAAAGCAAAAGACTTTGGGCCGGAGATGCATCAGGAGACGGAAAAGGTTTTGCCGCCCCGGGGTGGCCGTTTGGGGCTCAGGCTGTCGAGGTCGAGGTCGATCACGAGACCGGCGTGGTGAAGCTCATACGAGTTGCCTCGGCGCATGACGTGGGTAAAGCGATCAATCCCATGGCGCTCACGAGCCAGATCCAGGGTGGAATTATGATGGGGTTAGGGTACGCTCTCTGGGAAGGGCTGCTCTTCGAAGAGGGAAAAATCACCAATGCGAGCTTCGCAGACTACAAGATTCCCACCTCCCGTGATATTCCAACCGCCGTGCCGATCATCGTTGAAAAAAACTATGCCGCGGAACCGTACGGCGCCAAGGGAGTGGGAGAGATGGCCGTATTCGGTATCGCCCCAGCCTTGGCCAATGCGGTTGCCCGCACGGTTGGCGTGCGCATCAAAGAGTTACCGCTGTCGGCGGAGAAGTTACTCGAACAGATCGAGAAAACCGGCTATCGCGGCGTCAAGCAAAGAGCTGAAGAAGGAAATCCGCGTAAAATGGCGCGAGACAATTTATGAATAGGTTCCATCTCCGCAAGAGCTACGAACTCTCGCGCAAGAACTTGATCCGCGACCTCTCTAATTTCCCTCGCCGTCGAGACTGCGTCGCAATACCTAAAACATCGTCTCTCTTGAGCTCTGGTGTCATTTCGACCGTCGGGAGAAATCTTAGATCCCTCGCTTTCGCTCGGGATGACAGTCGGATGAGAGCTGCTACGATACAATCTCCTCTAGGCAAGCATGGGATAGCCAAGATTTTGGGTTTAGCACTTCTGCTGCTCTTTTTTGCTGGCTGGCTCAACGCCCATGAGCCGCTGCGAGCGGGAACTATTTTCAGCGCAACGCAGGCGCCGCTTTGGGCCGCCAAGGAAGGACGTTTCTTCGAAAAGTATGGAATCAAAAACCTCGAAGTGATCCAATTCTCTGGCGGTCAGCCTGTTACTCGCGCTCTGATCGGCGGTGACATTCAGATCAGCACCACAGGCGGCGCCGCGGTCGTCAATGCGCGGCTCAAGGGTGCAGACACTGTCATTATCGCCCGAACTGTAGGCGTGTTTCCCTATACGCTTTATGTGAGCAAGGACATTCGGAACGCCGCGGAGCTGAAAGGAAAAAAACTTGCCGTCAGCACGGTTGGCGGGTCAGGCTACGTTGCGATGCAGTATGCCCTGAGAAAACTGGGATTGGACCCGGATAAAGATGTCGCCATGTTGCAGGTGGGAGACTTCGGCACACGTCTCGCGTCCCTGGCATCCGGAACGGTCCAGGGTACTTTACTGCTTCCGCCATTTACCTTACGGGCACAAGAGCTCGGCTTGAGGCCTCTCTACGATTTGGTAGGCAGCGGCATCCAATACCCGATCAACCAGATTACGACCCGGCAGTCTTTCATAAAGTCTCAGCGTGACACCGTTAAGAATTTTTTGAAAGGTTTAGTGGCTGGGCTGGCGCGATTTCGGACCGACCGTGAGTTTGGCGTCAAAGTATTGGGCCAGAACCTACGTGAAACAGATCCCAAGATTCTGCAAGAGACTTATGACTTTTGGCTGAAGGTTTTTCCCAAAGTTCCCAACCCCGGTCCTGAAGACGCCACGGTTTTTCTCGAATTCATGCAAGTCAAAGAACAGCGGGACTGGAAAGACTTCGTTGACACAAGTCTCATGGAGGAATTGGAGCGCGAGGGTTTTCTCAGCAGCGTTTACAGGTGAGTAGAACGTTGCAATCTTTCGACGAAGCGCTCGCAAAAAACTGTCACAACATATTCAAGGTTGGCTGATATGGCACTGAAACTAACCATGACTTGCGGTCCCTATGACCGCGCTCGGGCGCTGATCGATGGAACCGTCAAACCGGAAGGCATCGATCTGGAAGTCTCCGTCAACAAAGATCCGGGACGCCACACAGCAATCGACGGCAGAGAGTTCGATATCGCCGAGTTCTACTCCGGCCTCTACATCGCCGACCTGCAATACAAATCGCTCGGCTACACCGCTATTCCCATTTTCGTCAAGCGGATGTTTAGACATTCTTATATTTACATCAACAAGCGAGCCGGTATTCGTTCACCCGCTGACTTGAACGGGAAGCGCATCGGCATCCAAAACTGGTTGACCACGACCGCCGTCTGGGCGAGAGGCCTGCTCGAAGACGAGTACGGGCTCGATCCGAAATCCGTGAGATGGTTCACGGAACGGATGCGGGGCGTGGGAGATTGGAAGCCTCCCAGTTGGCTCAAGCTCGAGCGCATTTGGGAGGGCCGCAGCCAATTCGATCTTCTCGCCGCGGGCGAAATCGATGCCGGCATCACCACGGGAACCTGGGCGCCCAACGTTCATCCGGATATCGGCTTCCTGTTTCCAAACTACGCTGACCTGGAACGAAATTATTTCAAGCGCATTGGCTTCTTCCCGATCATGCACACCTTGTTGATCAAAACCTCGGTGTTGGACAAAGATCCCTGGGTCGCCATGAGCATTTACAATGCCTGGCAAGAGTCGAAACAGAAATGCTACAAATGGCTCCAATGGCAGCGCGTGCACCAGACCTCTCTATGGTACCGCGCTCTGTGGGAGGAGGAGCAGGCCGTGGCGGGTCCCGATATTTACCTCTGGGGTTTTCGCAGCACGCGACCCGAGGTAGATAAGCTACTGGAATACTGCCATCGCCAAGGCCTCACGACGCGCAAGTTCGAACCCGAGGAAATGTTTCACCCAAGCACGCTGGCTACTTAGCGATTCCTCTTTTGGACCCCACTCCCCAAAAGGAATTGGCTCGATGCTTTACTATAACCCGCGACTAAAAACGAAGGCGCGCTCTCAGCGAGCAAATCCCACTGATGCCGAACTGCGCCTCTGGTATCGCTTAAGGCGAAAGCAAATTCTGGCTCTCTCACAAGCCGAATATGACAAACGGAGGAGCGAATATCTGGAGCAGTGGGGCCTCAGGGTTTACGCTTTGACGATAGGCAAGTCTTGCCGCAAATAGAATCTGTAACAGAGGCGATTTTTCAAGCTATGAAAAATCCCTCCCAACCTCCCTTTACAAAGGAGGAATGAACTTGTCGAAACCGGCATTATCATCTATTGGCTTGACTCGAACCTTTTATCCCCCTTCGAAAAGGGGGACTAAGGGGGATTTTTTCAGCTCAAATCAACGCCGCGGCGTGCGCAAGCAACATGACTCACTTCAATAGGAGAATCTAACTAACCATGTTGACACGATTCGTCGTTCAAAGAAGAGAAACCTTCGCCAACGGTTACGAATTTCCCATCACCGGTGCTTACGAGAAGCTCGTTGGCAAGATTTACGGGGAAGTCGATCCGAAGAATCGGCTGAATAAAGTCATTGTCAACCTGGATAGAGCACCGCGAAACAGACGCGGCAAAGTCGAGTACTGGAGCGACTTCTGCATTTTGAAACCGGTGGACATGGCCCGGGGCAACGGGAAGATTTTCTACGACGCTCCCAATCGCGGCGGCAAGCGTATTGTCGCGTTCTTAAACGACGCGCCCCAAAGCAATGATCCCAGCACGATCGAAGATGCGGGAAACGGCTTTCTCATGCGCCAGGGTTACACGATTGTCTGGTGCGGCTGGCAGGGCGATTTGATGCCACAAAAAAACTGGCTGGTGATGGGGGTGCCGGTCGCCCAGGTCAACAGGAAAGAAATCACGCGCCAAGTGCGTACAGAGATCGTGGTCGAGGAAAAAGGAATCCAATCCCAACCGCTCAGCGGCGACGAGAGGGTAAAAAGTTATCCAGCAGCATCCTTCAACAAATCATTGGCTACGCTCACTGTCCGAGAGAAAGGCTATGGCCAGCGCATCATCATCGACGAATCGCAATGGGAATTTGCAGTTTGCAAGGAGCGTGGGCGACCAGGTAATAAAACCATCCGCCGAAGCGCGCAAGATCTCTATCTTCGCTCTGGTTTCAAACCGGGCCACATCTACGAATTCATTTATCCGGCAAAGAATCCATTGGTTCTTGGCTTGGGATTTGCCGTGGTTCGCGATCTCGTTTCCTTCTTGCGCTACGAGATGAAAGACGCGACGGGCAAACCGAATCCGATGGCTACCGCCAAGCAAACGGCCCCCCTCATCCGGTCCCGATTCGATGGCCCCCCTCTTTCATTATTCCCCCGCGGCGGGGGGACCTCCCTTTTCTTCTCCCCCCACCTCGGGGGGAGACAAAGAGGGGGGCCAGCCACCGCCATTCGCTATGCCTACGGCTGGGGACGCTCGCAGAGCGGCCGATTTCTTCGCGACTTTGTCTATCACGGTTTCAACCAAGACGAGTCCCGCCGCAAAGTATTCGATGCCATCGCTCCCCACGTCGCGGGCGGCGGCCGACTGTTTTTGAATTACGAATTCGCCCGTCCGGTGACATCTTCCCAGCAACACACCAACCAGCTCGAGCCCGAGCTTTTCCCCCACGCCTACAATATCTTGAAGGATGCACAGACCGGTCAACGGGACGGCATTCTGAAACGGCCGAAGACCGACCCTTATGTCTTTCATACGCAGACTTCCACGGAGTATTGGCAAAAGCGTGGGTGTCTCGCACACACGGATGGCAAAGGACGCGATGTTACACCGCCGGATAAGGTGCGCATCTATGTGATCGCCAGCGCTCAACACAACAGCCCGTTTGGCTCCGAGCCTGTGAAGGAAGATACCCAGCAACTCGTGAATCCGTTGCCCGCGGGCGACGTGTTGCGCGCGCTTATGGTCGCGCTGGATCTATGGGTCACTCAGGGAGTCTCGCCACCGCCCAGTCAGTACCCGAAAGTTGGAGACGGAACTTTGGTGCGACCTGATCGAAAGTCGACGAGCTTTCCCAAAATTCACGGCGTTTGTTACCAAGGCCTACACAATCGACAGCTTTTCTTGGATTATGGCCCCCACATTAGGCGCGGCCGGATGGACGTTCATCCACCGCGACAGATCGGCAATAGCGCTTACACTATTCTCGTGCCCAAAGTTGATCGCGACGGCAACGATCTCCCTGGGATTCGTTTGCCGGTAGTCCAATTTCCCATCGGCACCTACACCGGTTGGAACCTTCAAACACGACGTCTAGCCGAAGACGAGTTGAGCGGTCTGCTCGGCTCCTTCATCCCTCTTGCGAAAGCGAGAGCCGAACGAAGCAAACTGCGTGATCCGCGTTTGTCATTGAAGGAGCGCTACAAGAACCATAGCGACTACGTCCAGAAAATTAGCCATGCCGCGAGAATGCTAGTCGATCAACGTTATTTGCTGCCGGATGACGCCCAGCGAATGATTGATGAGGCAAAGAAAAGACGCGTTCCGTAAAATCACTGCCCAATCGCGCTAAATAATGAGACGATAGGATCCACCAATCGATCCCAAGAAAAAGTAGTCGATGCATCCTTAACAGACGCTGGATGATGAATGGCCAAAGCAAGCCGGTTCCGTTACACAATTTTGGGACGAGAATCGATGCTGTTGTTGCTCACCTTGGCAGCCGCCAGCGTCGATGCCATAAGCTATCTTGGATTGGGACATGTTTTCACGGCCATGATGACCGGAAACACGGTCTTGCTCGGGTTGGCATTGGCTCAGGGAGAAGTGCTGGCAGCGTTTCGATCCATCCTCGCTTTAATCGGCTTCGCTCTTGGAGTTTTTGCCGGCGCGATCATTGTCGAGCGTGAGTCCGAACCAGCGGAATGGCCGGTTGCTGTAACCGCTGCCCTCGCTTTTGAAACCCTTGTCCTCGCTATCTTTGCCGCGGCTTCTACCGTGTTCGACAGCACCCGCGCGGTCATCATTTACTTGCTGATTATCCTGTCGGCTTTCGCCATGGGCATTCAATCAGCGACCGTGCGTCGCCTCGGCGTCCCGGGAATCGCGACAACTTATATCACTGGAACGTTAACGACCCTGATGATTGACCTCTTGGGCTGGCTCCGTTTCATCGCCGCACGACTTCCAGTCGCAAAACCAGCCGGACATAGAGAGGTTGAAAGAGCACCTTGGAACCAGCGCGTCGGCCTTCTGGCCGGCGTCGTTACTCTATATTGTCTTGGAGCGCTGATCGGCGCGGTTCTACAAGTGTATTCCCCGCCGCTCGCCGCCCTATTTCCGCTGGCAACCGTGATGCTGGTGGTGGTTAATGCCGTTATTCGCCAGCGCCACCGCCAACGCAGCTCAAACGATTTGCGATTTTAGATTTTCGGTTTCTCGAATGAAGAACCCCGCCGCAAGCAGCGGGGTATCGAAGGAACTTTATAATAATTTTCCCCAAAGTTGTCACCTCGGAATGTTCTTATCGTGGTTCGACTATGCTCACCACGACCCTGAGCCAGGCCGAATGGATCGGGGGTCCAGTCCGAGGTTCGCTGGATTCCACTTCGACAAGCTCAGTGTGGCGAGCCCAGTCGAGCCACCGCTAAAAGCATGCGGGAATGACGGACCTTAAGAAGACTTGGGATCGCCATTACGCAGCAAGCTGCGGGGAATTAAACCCGTATCGATTGAAGAGTTAAAATTATTTGATGACCTTGTCCGCCCGCACCAGCACATTCGGCGGAATCGTCAGACCGATCTGTTTCGCGGTCGTCAGATTAATCACGAACTCGAACTTGGTCGGCTGCTCCACCGGCAGATCGGCAGGCTTGGCTCCCTTCAGTATTTTGTCTACAAAATATGCGACGCGCCGGTAGCTCTCCGCGGCATCCGCCCCGTAGTACATGAGCCCTCCGGCTTCCACAGCTGTTCTGATAGAGTATATCGCCGGGAGCCGGCTCTTTATCGCTAAGCCCGCCATCCGTTTTCCATTGACATTCATGAGCGCGCCTCCGGTAACGTAGAGTCCGTCTGGTCGGTCCTTGTTTAGCGCGGCGAATACTTTATCGAAATCGTCCGCAACTCTTACCTCCCAAGACCGAATCGTCAACTTCAGCGCACGCGCCGCGGGTGGAAGATCCTCTTTCACCTGGAGTACGTTGCCCGGACTGGCCGCATCGTAAAGCACGGCAACACGGGTAGCGTTACGAATGGCTTCTTTGAGTATCTCCAGTCGCTTACCGCCCAGTTCTGGGGTGAGATTTGTAATGCCGGTGACATTGCCGCCGGGACGAGCCAGGCTTTCAATGAAGCCTGCTTTAACAGGATCGACCCCCTGGCCTGCCATAACGATGGGAATCGTCTTGGTCGCCTTCATGACAGCCCGGACCGTCGGCTCCCCTCCTGCTGCCACGATGATATCAACCTTGAGGCGTACCAGCTCGCCTGCAAGCTCGGGGAGCCGATCCAACTTCCCTTCTGCAAATCGGTACTCGATAACAATGTTCTGTCCTTCGACGTAGCCAAGCTGACGCAAACGCTGCCGAATTGCCTCGGACCGGCTGGACTCGCTATTGGGGTTGCCCGTCACCAAATACCCTATCCGGAAGACTTTCTTCGGCTGCTGCGCGATGGCGTGAACGCAAAGCGCAAAGAGCATGGCGCAAAGAATCAGGACCGTGATTTTTCTCTTCATGTTTTTCCCTGCTCTCTCACTCGACACTTGACGCTCTCCCCTTCTCACTTGATTCATCGCACACCCAGTTTTGGACGTTATTTATCACGCGGACGGAAATAAAGAAAAGGTGATTTCCGGGCGGAAGGCGACAGGTAGTCGTCGAGTCGGAAGCCCGGATTTTTCCTAAGATTAGACTGATCGACGCCTCGGTGATGTCGTACCTAGTGAGTAGCTGAGCGCATCAAGCTTGTATCTTGTATATAGCAGAGATTTGGGGTCGGCGTGATATTTTTGCCTTTCGCTTCAAAATAGCGTTTATTTATCACGCCTGACCCTCTCCTGCTTTCGAATCCTGGGACGATTTCCTGGATTCCTTTTCACATCCCTACAGGTCTGGTGGGGGACAGACGCGGAGTGACGCGAATAGTTGAGGGGTCAGCCTACTCGGGGTATACTTCGATCTGGCATTTTGTCGGATTGAATCAGGTAGCATATGGAAGGAAGAGCCATGAAGACGTTTACCATTTACGCGATATACGAGGATGGAAAGCTGAGGCCGTTGACGCCTCTTCCCTGCGAGGATAAGGAGCAAGTGCTGCTGAAGGTGGTTCGGCAAAGCGTTGTCCAGAAATCACAGGGTCTGCTCCAAGGTCTTGATCCCGCGGTAGTCCAGGAGGTTGCCGAAGGCGATGAGTTCTCGGTCCTCGCCTAAGGATGTGGCGGCGCTTCCGTCCGGTAGCCGCGTTTTTATTGATGCGAACATCTTCATTTACCACTTCACTCACACCCCGCTGACTGCCGCGTGTACAAAATTTCTCCAAAGGGTAGAGGTCGGTGATATCGAAGGGATCACTTCCGTTATCACTTTAGCCGAAGTAGCCCACCGTCTTATGATTCTGGAAGCAATCCAGATCCACGGACTTTTCCCTCATGCGGCTGTGAGGAAACTAAAAGAAAATCCTACGCTCGTGCAACAACTCTCACACATTACAAGGTCGTAACCGAGACAGTTCCTGCCTTTAACGTCGTTGTCGAAACGATTACCTCAACCCATCTCCGAATTGCCCAAGGCTTGTCTGGCGCCTACGGGCTCCTGACCAACGATTCTCTCACCGCTGCGGTAATGCAGTCCCTAGCTCTCACCGACCTCGCCTCGAACGATCCGGATTTCTCTCTGGTGCCTGCGCTTACTGTCTGGCAACCCCAACCCTGAGCGGGCAAAACAGAAAAAAGGTGCCAGGAACCTTTTAAGTTCACATGAGCTACCCCGCGACAAGCTGTGGGTATCAAAAGACATTTACAGAATTTTCCCAAAAGCTGACCCCCGAATTTCTTAATCGGAGGTCCAGCCTGCCTGTGCGTCGCACGCAGACAGGTCAGGATTTCGCTGGATTCCCGCTAAAAACATGCGGGAATGACGTTTATTCGTGCGGGATTGAGTCCACACAACAAGCTGTGGGGGAATCACACTCGCAGCGATTGAAAACTTTGATATGAAAATTGTTTTTGCCTTCGAACTTTGCTGTTTTCTCCGCTGCTCTATGCTCTTCGCTACGTGCTCCCTGCTCTTTGCCGCTATCTTTGGTCGTAGAGTTTTTTGATGAATCCGCTCTTATCCAGCTCCGCGACTAAGCTCGGGTCCATGAACTCCTCGGGCTTGCGACCGCGAATCTCCGGTCGCGTCGCCGCGACGTAGTCGTACGTAGCCTCCAGTCCCTTCATAATCGGATAGGGCGTGGAAATAAAGTCCTCCTTGAAGATCGCGTAGGATCCCTCCAAGAGTTCCTGATCGTCGTTTCTTAGATACTTGCTCAGAACTTTCATGCTGAACTCTTTGTGCGTCTTGAAGTAGGCAATGGCTTCGATATGGGACTTGAGCATGCGCATCACCGTATCGCGATCGTCCTGCACGGTCTTGCGCCGGGTCACCACCGACATCGACGGATAGACGACTTCTTTTCTCGCATCCCAGAGAATTCGATAACCCAGGCGCAGGCCTTGCGCGTCGGTGGGATAGGACAGGTCAGCGGCATCCACCCGCCCCGTTGCCAACGCCTGCAGCCGCTCCCCCGGCGTACCGATGGAAAGCCAGGTGACGTCGCGAATTGGATCCATGCCGTTTTTTCGGATGATATATTTGAACAGAAAATCGCCTAGCGAACCTAAACTCGAGGTCGCGATCCGCTTTCCCTTGATATCCTCGGGGCGTTTAATTTCCTGCTTGACGAGCAATTTACTCTGAACTCCTGGCACCGTATGAGCGATGTTGACCAGGTCGGCGCCGCCGAGGTTCGCCATCATCACTTGCGGCACCGCAACCGGCGCGGCAAACAGACTCCCGCCGAGAATCGCCGCTGAAGTTTGGCCCGAGCCTTTGACTAGGACTAACTCGACATCGAGTCCGTGCTTCTCGTAAATCTTCGCGTCCTTGGCGATCCAGGGAATCCAATTGGACGCGGACAAGGACGTTACGCCCCAGCTGATCTTCTTGAGCTTATCCTGCGCCTCGGTGGAAGACACCCAAATCAATGACCCTATGATAAACGTAACGAAAATTGCCCGAGAGAACGCCTTTTCCATGAACTCTCTCCTTCCTCTTCTGCGGCCTATGGTCTTTTCGCTAATGTCTTCGTGAATCCGCTGTCTTCAATTTTTTTCAGGAAACTATTGTCGTAGAATTCTTCCGGCTTTGCCGTCGCCGCTTTGGGTTGACCCGCGGCGAGAAACTGTAGCACAGCCCTAATGCCATTGTTGCTGGCATAGGGCATGACTGGCATAAGATCCACATAATACTCGTAACCCTCTTCAGCCCGCGCCCGATCATTCATCTTCATGAATTTCATGATGCCACTGACGGTTTGTTCCTTTTGCGTTCTGAAGTAGTGAAGCGACTCGATGTAACCTTTGAGAAAGTTCTCCACCAGCTGTGGATGGCTTTTTATATAGCCCGCCATGCCGGCGATCGACGAGCCGGCGTATTCGATGTCGGTTTTCCGCAAATCCACCAACTCGCGAAAACCCAATTGTCTCGCCATACCGCTAAAAGGAGGCGTGAGGGCAGTCGCCGATACCGAGCCGCGATGCAACGCGTTCATGCGCCCCTGCTGGCTATCCCCGACCGAAATAAAAATAACATCCTTGCCCGGCTCCATCCCCCATTTACGCAGCACCAATCGAAACGCGCTATCAGCCGACGCCCCGGGTCGGGTCCCGGTTACGATCTTTCCCTTCAAATCTTGCGGGGTTTTAATGTCCGGCGACGCGAAGATGCTATATTCCAGCGTGTTTGACTGGACCGTGAGCATGGTAATATCGACACCGCCCAGTCGGGCACTAATTGTCGCCGTCGAACCCGCGGAGAGAAACTGCACCGAGTTGGACGTAACCGCCGCCAACGAGTTCATCCCGCCGCCCATATAAATCGGTTCGAGATCGACACCATACTTGGCAAAAATCCCGTATTGATGACCCACCGGAATGACACTGGTGTTGACGGAGATCGAGCCCAAAGCAACGCGAACTTTTTCCTTTGCTGACTGCGCACCGGTGAAGTGTGGAGCGAAAACAACGACAAACGCGAGCAGGAACATCCAAACGTATTTTGGTGTAGCAGGTCGGTTTAAAACTTCCTCTCCCTCGATGGGAGAGGACTGAGGTAAGGGTGATTGATATTTCCTCTGCCCCCTTACACCAACCCTCTCCCACCAGGGGAGAGGGAATTTGTTTACAACACTGCGTAGAAAAACTGAACTAATTTGTCGTATCATGAAGACCCCAAATTGTTTAGTCAGGTTGCTTACTCTTCGTACTGCTCCTTCAACTTTGCGACGACCGTAGGATCAGCCAAAGTCGTCGTATCGCCCAACATGCGCCCGTCGGCAATGTCGCGCAGCAACCGGCGCATGATCTTGCCGCTGCGGGTTTTGGGCAGCTCCGCGGCAAAAAGAATCTCGTCCGGCCGAGCGATGGGCCCGATCTTCTTGGCAACGTGCGACTTTAGTTCGTCAACCAGATCCGTGCTCCCATCCACTCCGGCTTTGAGTGATACGAAAGCGCAGATCGCCTGACCTTTGATTTCATGGGCTTTGCCGATAACCGCCGATTCGGCCACCTTTTGGTGATCCACCAGAGCG
>Ga0209819_10000226_pt1 | contig 15826 bp, 14 predicted proteins | sample PPLLak2March2015_FD_187248 | JGI IMG/M metagenome (GOLD analysis project Ga0209819, IMG submission 187248) | Freshwater sediment microbial communities from Prairie Pothole Lake near Jamestown, North Dakota, USA - PPLs Lake P7 Core (1) Depth... | ecosystem: Environmental > Aquatic > Freshwater >... | reverse complement strand
CCCAACAGTGAGTGATTTGATCGCGTCCCTCCCGGGTCTCGTCAGGTCCTGATCCTGCAAGCTACGTCGGAGACGGCCCGCGATGCGTCACGCGACGTGGTTGATCAAGGCTGACACCACGAGGGACTTAGCCCTTGGGCATCACTCGAGATTTGGGAACTGGGTCGACTAGCCCTCGGCCGAAGCTTCGACGGCTTCCTGCTCTGCTTCGAGCTCGGCTGCATAACCCATCAGCATCCCCAGCCCGATCAAATCCTCAGCAGACAGGGTGCGGTGGGCGAGGACCACGCCGCCGGCACCGCGGACCGCATCCCGCAACGGCACCGCCCACAAGTGCTCGAAAGCAAGCACCAGCGCAGAGCTGCCATCAGGAAGCTCGTCGATCAGATCGGCAGCGAGCGACTCGGCCACGGTGAGGGCATCGACATCCACAGAGGCACCCGCCTCCGCCAGAGCGACAGCACCTTCCTCTCCAGCCACTCCCAGTCCGACCAGGGCACCCACCACCGCACGCAGCTCGGCCCGCTGCTCGTCGTCGAGACCAGAAACCGACAGCACATCGATGTCATCGCCGTCGCGGGTCACGAACACGGCATCAATAACCCGAATCTGTCCGACATCACTGAGACGTGCCAACTCTTCGGCGATCCGACCCTCGAACATCTCGTTGTCCGGGAAACCAATCACCAACCCCTGAATAGGTCCAATCGTCATGCTGATGTACCTCCTGTTCGACGTGCGCCGCCGGTCGACGGCAATTTCCATTCCTGGCCACACGGCCCTCTCTCGCCACACCCGGATGGAACCATACGCGTTCGAAACCGGCCGACGACAGCCGGGATGCAGACGGTCGCACTCGCCAGCTCGTGACGGGCCCTAGACGCCGACTCTTTCCGATGAGGACGGATGCGGAGCTGGCAGGGTATGGGTGCTGGCGGTGGCAGCTGCGGCGTAATCCACGGCCATCGGCGCCGGCGGCCGGTGCCGGCCGGCCAACCAGGCCAGGAGGATCCCCGCGGCCGACGTGATGGTGAGAAAAACGGCAGCCGCTCCCACCGCGGCGGCCAGCCCGTCGCCGGTCGAAGCGCCGGCCGCGATCTCATCTGCGCTGACGCTGGAGTAGAGCGTGGCGACCACCGCGGTCCAGACCGCAGCTCCCACATAGCGCGCCATGTTGGAGATCCCGGAGGCGGACCCGACCTGCTCCTCAGGTACCGCACTGGTGGCAACCGACGAGCACGGCCCATTGGACAGGGCCATGCCGGCGGCGACGGCGATCAAAGGGAAGACGAACGCGGCGTATTCCCACGACGACGAGATCCCGATCAGCACCGCGAACCCGACGGTCATGATGACGAAACCGAGACCCACCACCTGCCGGGTGCCCATCTTCGTCGCGAACCTTGGGACCAGCGGTGCAAGAACCACGAGACCGACTGTGGCGGGGAGCGTGGCCAGACCCGCTTGAAGAGCGGTCATCCCGAGCGTCGCCGGGTCCTGGAAGTAGAGGCTGAAGACGAACATGAGCCCGTTGATCGTGCCCGCCCCGATCAGGATCCCCAGCGTGGCCCCGATCAGGGCCCGGTTCTTCATCAGGTTCAGGTCGACCAATGGTGAATCCGAGCGGCGTTCCACGTAGACGAAGGCGATCGCGGCCACGATCGAGACCAGGAACGAGCCAAGTGTCGCCGGTGAGGTCCACCCCCAATCGGATCCCTTACTCACCGCCAGTATGAACGGGGCGAGGATCGCCGCGACGAGGAAGGTGCCCAGCCAATCGATGCTGCGCGATCGATTCGGGTCCAACGATTCCTCGACCCGGCGCAGAGTCATAGGCACGCAAAGAGCGGCGATCCCGGCGTCGATCCAGAACAGCGCCTGCCACCCCGCCGTGTCGACGAGGACCCCGCCGACCAGAGGTCCGGCGGCGGCGCCGATCGCCGACGCCGCTCCCCAGTAAGAGACGGCCCTGAGGCGCTCCGCTCCGGAGGAGGCGACCGTGAGCAGGCTCAGGCCACAAGCCAGGATCGTCGAGCCCGCCGCTCCCTGAATGGCGCGGCCGCCGATGACACCGGCGGCGGTGTCGGACAGGGCGATCAGGGCACAAGACACGATGAACAGGGCCAAGCCGCCGAGGAAGATGCGCCGGCGGCCAAAGACGTCTCCGAGGGCGCCGGCGGTCACGATGAACGCCGCCCCCACCAGCGAATAGCCGGTGACCGCCCACTGCAGGGTGCTCACCGGTGCGCCGACATCCTCGCCGATCGAGGGAAGCAGGATCGAAACCGCAGAGGTGTTGGCGTTTACCACCAAGGCAGAAATGCAGGTGGCAAGGAGAACACCGAGACCAGGCTTGATATTGGTGCCGGAGGATTCCGGCATCGGGTCAGACTTCGTCACGGGTCGAGATCCTATCCATCACCTTCCGACCCACCAGGCTCCCTCTCTTTTCGATTCGTGCGATCCGACTCGCGTTCCCCGAAGGCCGCATCCCAGCTCGACGGCATCAGCTGGAAGGGGAGCAGATCCAGGGCCGGGCGCACCGTGTGGCGGTACAAGGGCTTGACCGAGTCCACCAGCAAGTACCCGCAGAGGACGCCCACTGCGATGGCAACCATGGCGCCTACCGTTCCCAGGAAGTCCTGGACCCCGACTATTGGGCCGGATGCTATGTACTCGGTGACCCCGATCAGGCCTAGCGCTCCAGGGACCAGAAGCCAGAACCCGGGAAGGAAAGAGACCAGGGCCGGAGGGCCGAACCTGGTTCGTTCCACCAGACGCGCGGTGGGTGTCATGACAAGGGCACCGATGAACCCGCCGACATAGCCACCGAAGAAGGCGCTCCCCACTTGCTGACCGACAAAGGCCGCAAGGAGCACCAGGAAGAGCCCGGGCAGCGAGCCTGACGGCGCCGAATGGAACACGGCGACTCCGATCCCGAAAACCACCATGCCCAGCCATGGCGCCCACCACCCGATGAGGTTCTGTGGGGCGTTCACCAGGACCTCCACCGAGGGCAGTCCGAAAGCCTCGGCCGCGCTCACGATCCCGAATGCAAGAAGGACGAGTTGCAAGCCCCCGGAAACGAGGCGACTGGCTCCGGCGACCATCTGTCCAGCCGAGAGCTCGATCACCGCCATGGTGAGAGCAGCTCCGGGAAGAAAGGTGACGAGTGGCGGGATCATCGTTCGCAGATTGGCGTTGGCCCATCCCTGATTGGCAAGCAGGAAGGTGAGCGCCGACACGATGAAGGCCGCGGCGATGGGCATCAAGGTTTGTGCCGGCGCCCAGCGGGCCCCGACGAGCTTGAGCATGCCCACCACCAGGCCGAAAACCGCGGCCAAGGCCACGTCGGACCAGGTGGGTTGGAGAATCAGACATATCCCCATAGTGAGCACCACGTGCCCGGCCAACGTGGACACGGTCCGATATTTCGAAGGGCGATCGACCACCTCGAGCACCTGACGGCTTCCTTCGGCGGGATCGATCTCGGCCCGGGTGGCGCGTTTCAGGATGTCGAAGAGGGCGGATGTCTGGTCGAGTCGGAGCACACCCCTGAGCTGGGGCGTGGGCTCCAGGGTGGCGGGCCGGCTCGGATCGAGAGCGACCACCACGAAAGTGGGCAGCACAGCGAACCGGGCTCTGGTCGCCCCGTAAGCCGCGGCCACCGCCTGGAGGTGGTCCTGGACTTCGTTTACGGCCTCCCCCGCCGCGGTCAGCGCACTCCCCAGGTAGAGGAGGAACTGCTGCAGCGCTGCCTCGCGTGCAGCGTCTGGTGACTGACTGTCTTGCTGGGGCTCGGTCACGGGAAAATCATGCCACGACTTCGAGACGGTTGACCGCACCCGTTGACTCCGCGCGGGATGTAGTGTAAAACTGAAGTGGATTGGCGATAGAAACAGTCGTCCGGTGCGCACCTACGAGGAGGTCGAGTCATGACGGAGTCGAGCTTGTACGAGAGGCTCGGTGGCGTATTTGCCATCGCCGCGGTTGTGGACAAGTTCAGTGACGCGCTGATCGAGAACCCCATCGTCGGCCAGGGTTCGAGCAATCCAGCTCTGCGCGAGTGGCACACGAACAACCTGGGCCGGCTTCCCGGTCTGAAGTTCATGCGAACTCTGTGGGTCTGCAACGTTTCCGGAGGGCCGTTCGAGTACACCCCGACCGAGCCAGGGAGCACGACCCTGGGACTCGAAGAGGCTCATCGCGAATTCAGGATCACTCCTGCCGAATTCGACGAAGTGGCCGCCGAGCTGGCAAGGACGCTCGATGCTTTCGAGATTCCGCAGCAGGAGAAAGACGAGGTCCTGGGTGCTTTCGCCGCACACAAAGACGAGGTGACCGAAGGCTCCATGGCGACCGCTTAGCTGTCGATCCCGGCGGCGGTTGACACCGGGAGACCGCCCTTGGGCTTGAGCGGGGTAGCCTCGATGTCATGGAGAGCAAACGACGGACTCCCACCACCTCGATCCGGGGCCTCTGGAGGCTGGTTCTTGCGATCATTGGCGTTGTCGCCATCATCCAGGAGCTTCGGAAATCGCCGAGTGAGCGAACATGGAACGGCAAGGTCGCCGACCTCGTGCCTTACGACTTCCGCATCCCGACCGTAGAGCGAGTGCGGAGCACGTATTGGAACCCGCAGGGGCCGATCATTACCGGGAAGGTTTTCGGCGTCGGCTGGGCACCTAACTTCGGTGCGCTGGCGACCTTGGTTGGAATTCGAACTGATGGGGACCAAGCCCAATCTGGTGAATAGCCAACGACGCTCACCGACGCGGCTTGGCTGAAATGGCTGCCTCGACACCGTCGGGAGAATGCCGAGCCCGACTCGTAGATTCACCATCGACTGCTGTTCCACGTAGCTCGAGCCGTCGTCAGGGGTGGGTAGGTGAGACTGTTGGGAGAGCAGCCAGGTGGTGTTGGGGAATCGATCAGCAAAGTCGGGCACGTTCTCATCGAGCGCGGCTGACTTTGTCCGCCACCAGTCCCCTTCGGCAGCGAAGACGACATCGTCTACGACGAGCGGTGGGGAGGCACTCACGTCGGCATCGAACAACCCCTCGAGGACAATCGCCGCGAACTCGAAGCCAACGGCTGGTCCGTGCGCCTCCTCGAAGGTCTCGCTCACACCCAGGCCATGCAGCCTGGCAACGTCTTACCGGTCATCCGGCCCTGGCTCGCTGCCGAGCTGGTCCGGCCTGGGTGACGATCTGGTGAAGCTGACGGGATTGAGCCCGTGATCCCTCAGGCGAGGCTCACCTCGAGAGGCACTGACCGCGACAAGCAATGCCCGACCGGGGAGGTGGCGATCACCTTCTCGTGGAGGGCCTGGATTGCTTCGTCCTCGGCGTCGGCCTCGATGTGGACCTTGGCTCCGATCGAGGAGAATCCGGCGTTTCCTTCACCCAGGCCGAGGAAGGTCTGCAGGTCTAAATCGCCTTCGAGCTCGATGCGAAGATCTTTCAACTCGATGCCGGCAACGGTGGCATTGGCCGCGTAGCCGATGACGAGGCAGGAGCCGAGAGCCCCAAGGAGTTGCTCGACGGGGTTGGGCGCCGTGTTCGTGCCGCCTAAGCCGGGGGGCTCGTCGAACGCGACCGGGGCCAGATCACGCGACCGAGCCGTGGTTCGGAACGCGCCGCCCCAGGTGACTTCGGACTTCCATGTGGTTTGTCCCTTGTCTGGATCCTCCTGGACTGCTTGGACCAGGGCGCCGACCGTCGGGAGGTCGACATCGTTGAGGTAGGTAGTGGTCATGAGAATTTCCTTCTGTAGCAATATGAATACGGCGAAGCACCGCTGAAGCGATATCTGCTCTCGGGTGGTGGCGGTGCTACGAGCGTCGAGCGCCCGGGCATTCCACCCGAGAGCGTCGACAACACATGCACCGGAAGGATCCGGGGATTCGACCTCTAACTCGTCGCACGGCTGGCCTCCTATGTCATCGTCTCAACGCGCTCATACGAGCGCCCGAGGCGGAGGTCCGCCGTAGGCATCTCATCGATCAGGCATTGGCACCGAACTAATCGGTTGCCGCGGTTTCACAGGGCCTGTCCCTCCACCGCTCTTGATGAGCGCTGTCAAGTACTCGACAGCATGACCGTCTTCACACATGCAGTCAAGACCGAACATATGGTCGACCGCGAGCGATAACCGCCTTTCCCGGTGGTCGGAGACGATCACGGCATCACGCTTTCGGAGATCCGATGCTCCAGGCCGGGCAGGTCGAGATCAGCCATCGACGGACCTGGGCTGACATGGAACGTGTCGATCACCTCACCCTCGCGGCTGTCGAGCTTGGCGAGACGGATCTCGAGACCACAGCCGTCGAGCACCCCGAGGATCTCAGCCAGTCGCCCGATGCGGTCTGAGCACTTGACTATGACCACCAGATCACCAGTTGCGGGATCGGTAGAGATGCGTGCGCTGGGCTGGGGGCGGGACGCCTCGGGCATTGGGTAGGCGGCGGCGCGGATAGCGACCCTGTCATCGGTGTCGAGGTGCCCGAGTAGACCGGCTTCGACATCGACGCGAACCCGGTCCCACCGCTCCCCCGGGACCATCCCACCGGTGCGGTCGTCCCTGACCCGGAACGAGTCCACGACCAGGCCATCCGAACGCCCGAAAAGTCGAGCCTCGAGCACGTCGACCCCATTGGCGGCAAAGACGGCGGCGACAGTCCGACGAAAGCCGGGTTGGCTCGGGCCGACCACCACCACGGTGTCGATGGGCTCGCCGACTCGAACCCCCAGGTTGGATGCACCCACCAGGTCCGAGACCAGCTCGAGATGCCAGAGCACATCTTCGACCGAGAGGCTTCGCAGATAGTCGTCGGGCATCGCATCGACATGTGCCGCCATCTCATCCATCGCATCGCCCGACCGAACCAATACCTCTTGCCTGGTGGCCGCGCCCGTTGTGACGGCAGACTCCTCGGCGCCAAACCTGGCGGCGCATCTCAGGAACAGCGTCCTGAGCAAGCTCGCCTTCCAGTCGTTCCACATCGAGGACCCGGTAGCCCTGGAATCGGCGATTGTCAGCAAATAGAGCACCTGCAGCAACTCGATGCTGCCTACCTCCTCGGCCACGCTGTCGATCACGGCCGGGTCGGCCAGGTCACGTCTCGTGGCGCTCAGCGGCAGGAGAAGATGATGGTTCACGGCGCCGACCAAGAGGTCTGTGGTCTCAGCGTCCAGTCCCATCCGCTTGGCGAAAGTGGCCGCGATCTCGGCGCCGACCTTGGCGTGCTCCCCACCGTGACCCTTGCCGATGTCGTGGAGGAAGGCGGCCAGACGAAGCAGCCGGGGATCGTCCAACTCGAGTGCAACATCGCCGAGGGGACCTATGTCCGACAAGGCCGCCTGCATCTCCGCCACTGTGCGCCAGAGGTGTGCGGCCACTGGGTGCTGATGAAACGGCTCGAGTTGAGGCAGGGTGGCCACGACGTCCCATTCCGGGAGCACATCCGAGAGGTGCCCCTTCTCCCAAAGACTGTCGAAAGTGGCTCTCCCCCGTTCACCGGCCTCCAAGAGCCGGTCGAGATCGTCGATCGTTGGCGGTGAGTCGTTCTTGACTGCTTCCTTCGGGGCGGCGCCGCGGGACCAGAGCCGTCGGCCGGCAGTGGCCGGACGGTCTTCCAGGATCTCTGGCCATTTACGCTCGGCAAGACGGTCTATCGACTGCATCGCGGCCACCAGGTCCCCCGCCGTCTCGAACGTGTCGCGTCCTAGCCAGCGAGAGACAGGCTCGCGCAATTCGGGCGAGAACACATCATGCGCCTTGCCGGTCACGGCATGGAGTGCGTTACGAACCCGAAGGAGGATCTCGAGGGCGTCTTGTTCCTCTTGCTGATGTTGGGTGGAGAACCTGCCGATCAGCTCTTGGCGTCGCCGCTCCCATTCGAAACCTTGCACCGCTCGCAAACCGCCGCGGCCGGTCTTGATGTCCACCGCCATCAGTCGATACGGCGCCTCGGCCCGACGGTTTCGTTCGGCATCCACCAGGTAGCGGCGGAGCGGACGCGCTCGCGTCACCCGGGTGACTGCTGCCATCAGCTGTGCGAACAGCTCCTCGGAACCGGCCACGAGACGACTGGTCAGGAGCGTTGTCTGAGTGTCGAATCTCTCACGGGCGGCGTCCGAAGCCTCCCGGACCGTGCGCACCGAGTGGCCGACGCGGAGCTTGGCGTCCCAGAGGGGGCGGAACAGGTCTGCCGCGGCAGCTGCAGCATCTCCCACGTCATGAAGCAGCATCAGGTCGACGTCGGAGTAGAGACTGAGCTCGCCCCTGCCATACCCGCCGAGGGCAACCACTGCGATCGGGGTTGCTCCAGGCGCGACCAGGGCGGACACGGTCTCGTCGAGGCTCGCCGTCAGCGCCGCACACACTTCACGACCTCCATCACCGATGCGATCGTGTCGCAGCGAGTCACGGAGGTCGATGAAGTCGTGGAGGAGGCTTCTCCCCGAATCAGATGGCGTCGGCACCTCTCTCACTGGTACGGATACGTACCACGTCTTCGACCGGCACGACGACGATCTTGCCGTCGCCGATCTCCCCGGTGTGCGCCGCCGACTCGATTGCCGCCACCGCCGGCCCCGCCAACTCGTCGGTGACGATGACCTCCAGCCGCACCTTGGGCACGAACTCCACTTCGTATTCTGCGCCCCGGTAGACCTCGGTCTGGCCTCCCTGGCGGCCGAACCCGGAGACGTCACTCACCGACATCCCGGAGACACCGGCGGCCTTGAGCGAATCCCGCACCTGCTCCAGCTTGAAGGGCTTGATGAAGGCGATGATCAGTTTCATTCCCCAGTCCTTTCGACCCCATTGCTCTCGACCAGAGCCCGTAAACGTGTTGTCGTTTCTTCTCGCTTCATCGTTTCTCCAGTCAGTGCCCGGCCAGAGTGGCGCTGCCAGTGCTGTAGGCCGTCTCTGCGTGCTCGGCCAGATCCAGGCCGCTGGTCTCGATGTCCTCGGATACCCGAACTCCGATCGTGGCCTTCAGGGCCAGCATGATCAGAGCCGTCACCACGAAGCTGTAGATGATGACTGCGCCATTGGCCAGGGCCTGCACACCGAGGAGCTCGAGCCCACCGCCGTAGAACGCCCCCGCCAGGAACTCGCCGCCGAAGTAGACCGGATCGGCGAAGAGACCGATGGCGAGGGAGCCGACGAGCCCGCCCACGAAGTGGACTCCGACCACGTCCAGGGCATCGTCATAACCGGCCTTGGTCTTCAACCCGACCGCGAAACAGCAGATGACGCCGGTGGCCAGCCCGATCCAGATCGGCGACATCCCGGCCACGAACCCAGCGCCGGGAGTTATTGCCACCAAACCGGCCACGATTCCCGATGCCACGCCGAGATTCGTGAATTTGCCATCCCGGAATTTCTCCACGAAACCCCACGACAACCCGGCTGCGGCGGCGGCGAGGAATGTGTTCATGAAGGCCTGCACCGCCGTGCCATTGGCCGCCAGGGCCGAGCCTGCATTGAATCCGAACCAACCGAACCAGAGGATCCCGGTACCCAACATCACCAAGGGCATCGAGTGCGGCGGGTGACCCTGGCCCGGCCAACCCTTGCGTTTGCCCAACACCAGCACTGCAGCGAGTGCGGCGATGCCTGCGTTCACATGGATGGCGGTGCCGCCTGCGAAGTCGAGCCCACCGCGGTCTCCGATCCAGCCCCCGTACACCCATTTGAAGACCGGGCTGAACACGAGAAGCAACCAGGCGGGGGCGAAGATCGCCCAAGCCGCGAACTTCATGCGATCGGCCACCGCCCCGGAGATCAGGGCCGGCGTGATCACCGCGAACATCCCCAGAAAGGCCACTGTCAACAGAGTCGAGCCGCCATCTTCACCGGTTATGCCCAGGCCAGAGAGGAAGGCCAGGTCGAGGTTGCCCAGGAAGGCCCCGTCACCCGATTGCGCCAACGAGTAACCGACGACCACCCAGGCGATGGGGATGACCAGCAAACACCAGAAGTTCATCATCAACATGTTCAAGACGTTCCTCGTCCGGTCCATGCCTCCGTAGAACAGCGCCAGACCCGGTGTCATGAACAACACCAACGCCGAAGACGCCAACACCCACGCCGCATCACCAGTATCCATCAGCACTCCTCCCAGCCGGTTGGTTGTGTTGCGGGAGCATCGTTCCGAGGCTCTGTTTCAGCAGTGTTTCTGCTCGCCGAACAAGTCGTTAACACGACGACGGGCGAGACCCAGTGACGATGTGGCTGACGATCCGATGTGCTCAATAGATATCCACGGGAGCGGACAGCGCGGATCTCGAGGCCGAGTGGCACGAGAACGGGTCTCAGACGCGCCACCATGACTCGAAGGTTGCCGGCCCTTGCATCGCTGTCGGGCCACACCGACGCGACCAGTGCCTCGCGACCCACCACCGCCCCGAACCGTTCGATCAACATTCGCATGAGATGAACTTGATTCTCGGAGAGCCGTGCGCTCGCCCCTCGATAATGGAGGCTCCCATCGTCAGTGATGAGTGGCAACGCCGGCGCCACCCGCGACTCGAGAACGCGGATACGAGCGTTTCGGTCTTCGCGGGAGACGGGCAGCCGAACCCAATCCTCGAGGATGTCCGAGATATGGGGCGGATCGGCGCGAGGCTCGACGAGAAGAAGGCGAGGATGCTTGATCTGGGCCAACTCGACCCGTAGGGCCTCATCGGATGGCCATCGGATCAACGCCACATCCATCGACGAAACGTAAGGCCCGTTGGTTTCCACACTGTTTCGAGTCGATAAACGGAGCCGATGGGCCAGCCCGCTTCGTTGCATGGTGTCACCCACTCGCACCGCTACGACTCATCGCCGGCACGGCGTTACGATCCTCACCGGTCAGTCCACCCCCGACCCGACGATGCCAGATCTGGTCAACGATTCGAAGCACGCCCCCGCCAACTCCCACGCCCGCACGGGCTGATTCATGACACTCGGGTCCTTCGCACGCCGGCGTGTGCTGCAGGCCCTGGTCACGTTGCTGGCACTCACCCTCGTGGTTCACGCCGGCATCTCCCTGATCGGCGGCGACCCCGTCCGAGCCCTCTTTGGGTTCGTGCCCCCTTCACCGGCGGAGTTGGCCGAGTTGCGCGCTCGCTACGGCCTCGATCAGCCCTACCCGGTGCAGTACTTCTCGTATCTGACCCAGCTATTGCAGGGCAACCTCGGCGTAACCATCAGCTTCACGCCGCAACCCGTCACCTCCGTGGTCGGTGCGACTCTCCCGACGACTGCGGTTCTGATCGGAATCGGACTTGTCCTTCAGCTGACCACTGCATACGGCGTCGCAGTGGTGTCGATGCTGCGACGCAACAGGCTGGTCTCGGCCCTCACGTGGTGGCTCGCCGTGGCCGCAACGGCCGCTCCCGTCATTTTCACGGCGTGGGCACTCCGCTCGTATTTCACGCTGGGCTATCAGGGACTCGACTGGTTTCCCTACCCCTTCGACGGCACACCGGGAGCTTATGTGTTGCCGCTCATCGCCCTTGTGGCGATGCTCACCGGTCCTGTCATCCTGCTGTTTCGGAGCGAGCTACTGGACACGCTCCAATCCACCTTCACCAGGTTCGCAGTTGCGAGCGGGCACTCGGATCTGCGGATCGTGGGCGTGCATGCGGCCAAGGCGTCGGCCGGCCCGGTGATCGCATACCTCGGCGCCAGCCTCGGGTACCTCATGACGGGTGTGGTGATCGTCGAGGCGATCTACGACATACCTGGTGTCGGCAACCTGATCCTCGACAGCGTTTCGCGGCGTGACCGTGCGGTCGTTGTGGGTGGTGTGCTCGTCATATCGGTGTTGGCGATCCTCGGCGGCATGGCCGCTGACATCGTGGCGGCGACCCTCGATCCCCGTCTCAGACTCGAAGGCGACGGGCCGCGTTGAGACCCAGGCTGCTTGGCGCCGCACGGGCGAAGTGGGTGACGGTTGCCGCCGCCACGGTGCTCGCTGCGGCAGCCGTCCTGGCCGTTTTCTCGGAGGCACCCGCCGGCCTGGACCCCCGCGGCTGCTCGCTGGAGCGTTCGCTCAACCCGCCATCGTTCCCGGCGCATGTCTTCGGATTCGATCTACAAGGGTGCGACCTGTTGGTCCTGACGATGGCGGGAACCCGTAATTCCCTGCTCGTGGGAATCCTGGCCACGATCTTCGCCCTGGCCGTGGCCATACCGGTCGGAACCACATCGGGCTTCGCCGGAGGTTGGGTCGACGGACTGGTGGGGCGGCTCGTGGATCTGGTCACCGCCCTGCCGGTCATCTTGATCGGACTTGTGATCCTCAGCGCGCTCGATGAACGCGGTGTGTTGCTCGTGGCAATCGTCATGGCGGTCGCAGCCTGGCCCATCTACACCCGTGTGATCAGGGCCGCCACATCGCGCGAGTCCGAGCAAGCGCATGTCGATGCGGCCAGGGCGCTGGGTGCTTCTCGCTCACGCCTGCTCGTACGGCATGTGGTGCCGGGTTCCATTGGGTCCGTCATCGCCGTGATCCCTCCCACAATCGCCTTCACGATCGGGGCCGAGGCTTTGCTGAGCTTCCTGGGGGCCGGGCTCCAGCTACCGGACGTCTCATGGGGTTCGTTGCTGGCGGAAGCACAGCGGTACATCCGTCAGGCGCCTCACCTCATGCTGCCAGGGCTCTTCCTGCTCGTCGTGACCGGCGCCTTCGTCGTCGTCGGTGAGTCAGCGCGGGTGCGAGTGCCGGAGTGAGAACCGTTTGTATTTCGAGACCGGCGGTGGGAAGGACTGAGAGAACTGCTTGGCGGACAGCGACGGTGGTGGCTGCATACGAGACCGGGTTGGTCGCACCACGAGCCACCGAGGACTGAGATTTCAGGATCTGCTCCGTCGGTCCGAGCGGGCGACGATGGCTCGCTGGACCACGATGAACACCAAAAGCAGAGCGCCGATGATGATCTGCGTCCACGACTGCTCGGCCCCCATGAACGAAATGATCGTCTTGATGGTGCCGTACACGAACACACCGACCATCGAGCCCAGCACATAGCCACGGCCTCCCGCAAGGACGGTTCCTCCGATGACGACGGCCGCGATCGCGTCGAGCTCTGTGCCCACTCCGTTGCGGGGATAGCCGGCGCCTGAATATGCGGTCAGCACGAGCCCGGCGAGACCGCCGCACACACCCGAGATGACGTAGACGGCCACGGTGGTTCTCGCCACCTTGAGACCCATCAGGGCTGCCTGCTGATTACCGCCGATCGCGTACGTGGTCCGCCCGAACCGAGTGAACTGCATCACCCAGGCTCCGACGAAGACCACCAAGAGCGCCAGGATGCCGGTCGGCGTGATATACCAGTCGCCAATCCGGATACGTGTCGACTGCAGCCACAGCACCTCGGTGGCCTCGACTTTGATCGATGAAAGACTGACGACAAAAGCGAGACCACGGGCGAGGAAAAGGCCGGCCAACGACGCGATGAATGGCTGGACGTCGAAGAACTGCACGAGTGTTCCGATGAGCAGACCGACCAATGCGCCGGCGAGCAGGATCGCTGGTATGGCGATCGCCAGCGGCGTGCCTGCCTCGAGCAGCTGCGCCAGCCAGATGCCGGTGAACGCCATCACCGAGCCGACAGAAAGATCGATGCCCCCGGTGACGATAACGAAGGTCATACCTACCGCAAGGATCAGCAGGTATGCGTTGTCGAGCAGAAGCGCGGAGATGTTTCTCGGAGTGATGAAGTCGCCCCGGACGAAGATCTCTGCACCGATGAAGAGCAGGATCAGGATGACGACCGCCGCGAGCGTCGGCAGCAGCGACGCACGTCGGCTCATGAAAGTCTCGAAGTACCCGGCCCGCTCTCGAGTGGTCGTGGTGGCGGTGTCGAGGCTCGTCATCCTGCAGCCTCAGCATCACTGGTGGATTTTGCCGTCACGCGAGAACGCGCCGAATGGGCGACGGCGCGGGCGAACCGATGCAGGCGCGGCGACTGGATGACGACCACGACCACCACGACAACGGCAAAGAACACCGGGCTCTCCGCCGAAGGCACCCCGAGGAAGAGGATGGTGGACTCGAGAGTCTGGATGATCAATACACCCACGACGGTGCCGGCGAGGCTGAACTTGCCCCCCATGAGTGAGGTACCGCCCAGCACAACGGCGAGGATGGCGTAGAGCTCGATGAACTGGCCCGCCGCGTTCGCGTCGGCCGCTTTGATGTTGGAGGCGTAGATGATGCCCGCTATACCCGCGAGCACGCCGCTGGCCGCGTAGGCGCTCCAGATGATGCCGCGCGAGCGCACCCCCGCGAGACGGCTCGCCTCGGGGTTGATGCCAACGGCCTCCGTGAGGACACCGAGTGCAGTGCGCCGCTCCATCCACGCGACCACCGCGACTGCCGCGACCCAGATGAAGAAGGCGAATGGCAGGAGGAGGTATCCGGTCGAGATGAACTCGAACGGCGTGCTATTGACGGTTGTGATAAAACCCTCCGTGATCAGAAGTGCGACCCCTCGGCCGGCGAGCATGAGCACGAGCGTCGCGATGATCGGCTGTATGCCCAGCAGAGATACGAGAAACCCGTTCCATGCGCCGAGCAGGAGCGAGACCAGGAGCGCGACCACCACGGCAAGCATGACCACGCCGGGGTCACCGGGATCGGCCGAGCCATCGATGATCGTGAGCCCCACCGCACCGGAAACGGCCATGACCGCTCCCACCGAGAGGTCGATGCCGCGGGTGGCGATGACGATCGTCATCCCCAACGACACCAGCATCAGTGGGGCGCTCTGACGCAGGATGTCGATCAAGGCGCCATAGAGACGGCCATCTCGAACAGTGATGCTGGCGAACTGCGAACGAGCGATTGTGTTGATCAGGATGAGGGCGACCAACGTGGCAACCGGCCAGAAGAGCCGGTGCTTCATGACTCTCCTCAAGCTGCGCTCCCCTTGCCCTCGTTGGCGATGAAGTCGATCAGGCCGTCCAGATCGAACCTTTGCGAGTCGAGCTCGCCAATGGACTTGCGGTCTCTCATGACGACGATCCGCTGAGCGAGCCGAAGCACCTCCTCCAGCTCCGACGAAATGAAGATCACGGACAGTCCCTGCTCCGACAACTCGGCAACCTTGCGCTGAAGGTCCGCTTTGGTGCCCACATCGATTCCACGAGTCGGCTCATCGAGGATCAAGAGCTCGGGCGCTGTGGCGAGCCAGCGCGCAATGAGAACCTTCTGCTGGTTGCCCCCCGAAAGGTTGCCGGCGACCATGTCCGGGTCGGCCGGTCGCACGTCGAGCGCCGCGATGTACTCGGACACGACCGATGCCTGCGTATCGCGGCGGATCTTGCGGAATCCCTTGCGCGCCTGGATGCCAAGCACGATGTTCTCGGCGACGGTCAGGTCGGCGACGATGCCCTCCTCACGCCGGTCCTCGGAGGAGAATGCGATTCGGCGGTCGATTGCATGGCGAGGCGAGGTCATCCTCGCCGGCGCGCCGGCCACCTCGATGTCGCCCGAGTCGGATCGGTCGGCGCCATACAAAAGCCGCACCAACTCGGTGCGGCCGGAGCCCAGGAGCCCGGCGATGCCCACGATCTCACCGTCGAACACGTCGAGGTCCGCCGGCTCGAGCACGCCGCGCCTGCCCACGCCGGTCGCTTTGAGAACTGGCGCAGCCGTGCGGTCGATGGCGCGCGTGGCGGTCGAGGAGATGGCCTCGAGGTCGTCTAGCTGGCGACCGATCATCTTGCTCACCAGATCATCCCGTGGCAGGTCCCTGACGACGTACTCGCCCACGAGCTTGCCGTTGCGGAGAACCGTTATCCGATCGGCGATCTC
>Ga0209819_10000224_pt1 | contig 15868 bp, 11 predicted proteins | sample PPLLak2March2015_FD_187248 | JGI IMG/M metagenome (GOLD analysis project Ga0209819, IMG submission 187248) | Freshwater sediment microbial communities from Prairie Pothole Lake near Jamestown, North Dakota, USA - PPLs Lake P7 Core (1) Depth... | ecosystem: Environmental > Aquatic > Freshwater >... | reverse complement strand
CCTACCGGCGACGCCGCTTTGGTATGTGCAAAAGCGAGGGCCTATTGGTGCACATACCAAAGCGGCGTCGCCGGTAGGCCTGATAAAACATCGGCCTCCCTCTGCCGCCGCACTCCAAAAAAAGCGGCTCTGTAACGCGACTCCAGCATGGTGCTCCGGACTCTCACTCCGGCGTGACTTCAATGGCGTTAATGCAGGCGTAGTTCTTGACGGGGACGAAGGTAATGACGAGCTTGTCCTGCGCGTCGGACGCGAGGCCGTGGAACACTTTGTCCAGGGCCCTGCAATCACCTTGCGCCTCTTTGGCGATATCGAAGTTTTTGAGGAGCACGACACCGTTGCAGTGCACATTAAAAACCCGGTACCCATCTGCCGTGCCCCGGAAGTTTTTTTGGCCGAAATAGGTTTCGGCAAACTTAAGGGTCAACGTGTACCGCCCAGGGACGACCGGTATCCGGTAGGTAAAATGCCCGTAGCGTTCGTTTTGATACAACGGTGAATCGGGGGTTCCCGCGACCGGGTGAAGCCGGCTGACCTGTCGCCCGCCCCGATGAAAGAAATCCGGCTCCCAAACCACCTTTTCAGACGAGATGTAAGGTTTGTTTCCGGTGCTGAGGTGGACCGGCCGCATCTTACCCGGAATGCCGGGCAGAATCTCGATCCCGCTAAGCAGCGCTTCCTGGGCACGCGGTTCGAAGGAAAGGTGAAGGAAACCGTCAGCCGCGGGCTGCATATCCTTGAAGACCTTCACGTCCAGGGTGCCTATGTCCGCAATGTCCGAAATGATGTCGAAGTCGGTGAGGAGAACCTGGTCGTTCGCCTTGACGTCGAAACGCCGGGTCGCCTCCCCTCCGGGTTCCGGTTCCACCCCGTAACGCAATTCGGCGAAGTACAGGTGCATCTCGTAGATGCCTGGCTTTAACGGGATGTCGTAGCGGAACGTTCCCACCCGCGCCGTCCGACACAGGATCGAGTCCGGTTCCCTGATCTGGGCGGTCGGCAGCGGTTGGTACGGTATCCCGCCTGAGAAATATCGATCGGCCTCCCAAATCTTTCCGCGCTCGTCAACGGATTCTGCGGCGGAACTGCCCGCGAGGATCCGGATCTCCTGCCCCGTTGGCACAATTGCAGCAGAGGTCGGCTGTGCTGCGGCTGAAGACAGGGCACGAGCTCCGGTCTGGAGCGCGCTACTATCCGGCCCTGAATGCGTCCACCAGAGTGACAGGGCCGTACCCGCAAAGAGCAGCACCCCGGCGAAGGCAGCCGGCCGAAGCCAGGACGACAACCGACCAGCTTTCTGGAGATCCGCCGGCTCGGTTAGTTCCCCTCGCTCCTCGGGATTATCCTCTGGAACGTCATTCCCGGAGTCCGGCGAATCGTCAAGTTCCTCGATCTCGGGCGGTATCGATTCGCCCGGGCTGCGATGATGAAAGACCGGGGCGTATTGCCCGGACGGAATGCTGATGTAGACCGGATGATCTTTACCTTCGGTCCGATAGTAGCGGCGAAGCCGTCGTCTAAGCCGGTTGGCATCTACGCGGACGATCGGGTCGTTCTTTGAGTGGAACTCCTCGGGCCTTCCGAAATGCTCGACCGCGATTGTGTATTCCTTGATCTGGTCGACGCGGCCCTCAAAGTACTTTTGGCAGATGTAGTCGAGCAGGCGAACGAGACTGTGCGATCGGGCGAACGAGCGGGATTTCAGAACGGCGTCCAGTTCCCGTTTCTCTGCTTCGCGGAGCCTCGGATCGAAGGACACTCCCTGCCTCCTCCCGCCGGTGCCGTGATACCACACAGATGTATCGTGTGTCAATTCACGTGTCAGGTTAAGCACAACCGTCAACAAGAGTTAGGCAAGCGTTACCAGAACTGGAACAGCCCCGAGGGGTAACGGGCGTTACCTTGTGCAAAGACTTAAGGTTGACATATACCAAGCATCCACGAGCATTCGTCCCGGGCTCGCTTATCTGTCGGTCCCGTTTGTGTCTGATCAAGGAGGGGAGAATGAAGCAAAAACGTCAGGAAAACTGGAGCTTGGCAGCTTGGCTCGCGGTCGGCCTTCTCATCGTCGCCATGGCTCCGAACGCCCACGGGCAAACCGCGACGCTCACCGGACTCGTCACCGACCAGTCCCAATCGGTGGTTCCGGGAGCCGACGTCATCCTGATCGATGAAGCATCGGGTGACACCCGCAGAAGCATCAGCAACGATGAAGGGTACTTCACCTTCACGGCGTTGATGCCGAAAACCTACAAGCTGCGGGTGGAGATGGCGGGCTTCCAGACATGGGAACGTGTGGGGATCGTTGTGCACCCCACTGATAAGATTCACATCGGCGACATCACGATGGTGCCGGGCGCGCCCAATGAGATCGTTACCGTCAGCAGCGGCGCCAACCAGATGATCCCGGTTGACTCTGCCGAGAAGAGCAACACGATCACCGCTTCCCAGATCCAGAACATTCCGGTCGTCGGCCGTGATGCGACCGAGCTGTTGCGGATTCTGCCCGGCATGGTCCAGGTTACAGGTGTTTCCAACCGGGCGGCGTATACCGGTGAGAACATCGGCATCAACGGCAACGGCGCGGGTGGCAAGCAGAGCGCCATTGGCAATTACAGTGGTAACGGCAGCCGGCCGGATGCCATTGACATCACTTCGGACGGAACTCACGTATCCGACCCCGGGTGCAACTGCGCGGCCCCTGTCAATCCCAACGTTGACATGATCCAGGAATTTAAAGTCCAGGGCGCCTCGTTCTCGGCCGAGAATTCCAAAGGGCCGATAGTTGTGAGTACCGTGGCAAAATCGGGTGGTGCCCAGTATCACGGCGAGGGCTATCTGTACAGTCGCCAGAGCGCGTGGAACGCGGCCGACTGGTTCACGAACTACAATTCCCTCACCAAGCCCAACAATGATTATTGGTTCCCGGGCTTCAACATCGGCGGTCCTCTACTTCTGCCTTTCACCGACTTCAACAAGAACCGCGACAAGCTCTTCTTCTTCAGCGGCATCGAGTACATCAAACAGAATATCGATACCGGTGTGAGACGCACGATCGTTCCGACCGAGGCATGGCGGAAGGGTGACTTCACCGATCAGGCGTACATGGACAAGCTGAACGGCGCCTGGTACCTGGACAAGTCCAAGCCGTACAGGAACGGGTTTGCGGACGGCAAGATCGTCGGCCCCATCAATCCGGCGGGAAGGGCCTTCATGGACCTGTTCCCTATGCCGAACATGGATCCCGGCGCTGCCAACGCGGACGGGTACAACTGGAAGCTGCTGAGCACCGTGAGCCAGCCGATGGTCCAGTTCCTGACCCGCGTGGACTACAGCATCAGCGAAAACACCAAGCTGTACACCCGCTACAACATGCAGCGGGAAGACCAGCCGCAGCAGTTCGGCATGTGGTGGGATCACTCTGAAGTGCCGATGCCCTCAATGATTCTCGCCCGTAACGCGTCGGACTCGATCTCGACCAACCTCAGTCACGTGTTCAACCCGACCCTGACCAACGAATTCACTTTCGGGTACACCTACATCGACTTTCCCAACAAGTTCGAGGATCCCAGTAAGGTGTCCCGTAAAGGTCTGAACTATCCGTACAAGGGAATCTGGAAGAACACATCGGATACGATTCCCGGATTTACGGACTGGGCCAGTGGCGGAGTCGCTGACATGGAGATTGACGGTGGTTTCAACCCGGTTCTCTTCGCCACGAAGCACCTGGTCAGCGTCGGTGACAACGTGACGAAGGTGATGAGCAGGCACACCGTCAAGGCGGGCTTCTACTATGAGTTCGTAGTCAACAAGCAGCCCAACCACGATCATGACAACGGCCGTTTGGTGCCAGTGACGTGGAACGGGGATCTTGACACCGGCAACGCCTATGCAAACCTGTTGATGGCGGTGGGAGATCAGTACTACGAGGTGAACCAGAGCATCGTCTTGAACGAAGGCTACAACGTCGTGGAAGGGTTCATCCAGGATAGCTGGAAAGTCCGCCCGAATTTGACGGCCGAGTTTGGAATGCGCTTGTCTCACCTCGGTCCGTGGTACGGTCGGGACGAGGCGGCGATGGCCATTTTCGACCCGAAACGGTACAGCAACAACCCGGCTGACCTGACCAAATACACAGGAATCATCACCAACCTGAATGATTCGAGCGTTTCCAGGGCGGGAACCGAAGCCCGGGCGCTGGTCTTTGGCCCGCGCTTCGGCCTGGCGTATTCCATCCGCAAGGACACGGTCCTGCGGGGCGGGTTTGGCATGTATAACTTCCATGACGCCCAGCAGGCGGATCCGCTGAAGAATCCGCCCCAGACCCTGGCGACCACGATCGGGGGCGGGGTGAAGATGGCCGACATGGACAGCGTCACTCCGCAACTCGCCAAGGTGACCGCGAACGTCGTGAAGCTCACGGACAACAAGTTGCCTGTCCAGTACAACTGGAACTTGACGATCTCGCAGCGGCTACCCAGGCAAACGCTCCTCGAGGCGTCCTACGTCGGAAACGCTTCAAGGAACCTGTTAACCGGAGGTATCAACCTGAACGCGGTGGCGCCCGGCACGAAGTTCCTGCCGCTCGGTCCCGACACACTGGTTTGGGATGATTACCGGCCGTATCAGAACTACAGCGGAATCAACGAGAATCGGCACGAGGACTACTCGAACTACCATTCTCTGCAGGTTCTCCTCGCGAAGCAGACAGGCGGCCTGACTTACTCGGCTGCCTACACGTTCAGCAAGGCGCTCGGCATCCGCAATGGAGGGACCGGCACCGGCAACGGGCTGGGCAACACGTTCTTCCGGAAAGAGCACCAGTACGGTGTCTTGGCGTTTGACCGCACTCAGGCGCTCAACATTGCCTGGAGCTACTTGATTCCGACTCTCTTCCACGGGAATTCGGTCGGCCGCGCGCTAGTCAACGGATGGCAATTCACCGGGATTACGACCTTTCAGAGCGGTCCGAACCTTGGTGCGGAAACCGGGCGCTTTAATATGGATATCACGGTGACCAACCCCGACAATCCTCAGGAAACCTGGGGGTTGTCGGAAGCCCAGGTTACCGGTACGGACGCCATCCCGGTCATGCCTGTTCTGACCTGCGATCCGCGTAAGAACCTGCAGCCGGGCCAGTACATCAACGGCCTGTGCTTCGCCCCGCCGACCAAGGGGGCGGACGGCAAATACCTCAACGGTGCGTTCCAGTTCCCGTACATGCGCGGTCCGGGGTACATGAACCACGACTTGTCGATCTTCAAGAACTTCCAGGTTGGCAAGAACGAGGATCGGAAACTGCAACTGCGGTTCTCGGGTAACAACTTCCTGAATCATCCTCTCGACAGCTTTATTAACGGCGACGAGGAGAACCTGCAGCTTGATTTCCTCGACGGGAAGCTGCGGAACCCGAACTTCGGGAAGACCCACATCAAGTACGGAAGACGCATCCTCCAGGCTGCGATCAAGTTCATGTTCTAGATGTGGATGTCGTGAAAGGCAAAAGGGCGCCGTGGTTCGGCGCCCTTTTTTGAAGTGCCACCAAACGAAACAGAGCCGTGAGCGCAGCGTTTTTCAGCGGAGCGACCCGGCCCGTGAATCCCTGCAGGCGCGGGCCGGGTCGCTCCGCTGAAAAACGCTGCGCTCACGGCTCTGTTTCGTTTGGTGGCACTTCACAAAACCCTCTAGCTCCACATTTCTGCCGCTATAATGGCGGGTGAAAAGAGGCGGATGAGCGAGCGCTTCGTGTTTTTCCTCCTGGCCTTGTCCCTTTTCCTGGGGAGTCGTTTGCCGGGCCAGACCCAAGCCCAGCCGGACCCGCACTACATCAAAGGGGTCGACCTCCAGAAAGCCGGCAAACTGGACGAGGCGGTGACGGAGTATGAAGCGGCGCTGAAAACAGGGGCGCGGCTGGAGGTTCTCGGCAATCTTGGAGCCGTCCTCGCACAACTCGGCCGCTACGAAGCGGCCGTCGCGCGCTACGAGGAGGCTTTGAAGATCGCCCCCGGGCAACCGATGATCCTCTTTAACCTGGCCCTCGCCCGCTACAAGTCGGGCAATATGACGAAGGCCGCGGAGGTCTTTGAGAGCCTCTCGATCTCCGATCCCAAGAACCGCCGGGCGGCTATTCTGCTGGCCGACTGCCGCTTTCAGCTCGGCCAGTTCAAACGAGCGATCGATCTGTTGGAGCCGATTCATCAGGCCGATCGCGATGACCTGAGCGTTGTCTACCTTCTCGGGAACTCCTACCTGCGGGATCACCAACCTGAGAAGGGTCAGCCGCTGCTCGAGAAAATCCTTCGGAATGGGGAATCAGCCGAAGCTCACCTGATGATGGCAACGGCGCTGTCCGGCGTATTCAGGAACAAGGAGGCAATCGTCGAGTATGAGAAGGCTCTCCAGCTGAATCCGAAACTGCCCATGGCCCACGTTGGACTGGCGACAGAGTACCTGCGGCTGAGCGATCTCGACCGGGCACTAAAAGAGTATCGAGCCGAGCTCGAGGTGAATCCGAACGACTATACAGCCCATTTTTATATTGGGTACCTGGCCCGCAGAAGTGCGGATTACGATCAGGCTGCCAAATCGCTTCAAAGAGCGCTCGCGCTGAGGCCCGGAGACGCGGCCGCGCTGCTTCAGCTGGGGCTGGTGCATTTCCTTCGCGGCGATTTGGATAACGCGCAGGGGGCGCTCGAGACGGCGATCCGCAACGAGCCCGAATTCATGGACGCTTACGTCCACCTGGCCCGGATCTATTTCAGGAAAGGGATGCCGGCCCAGGGAAGACAAGCTCAGAAAACGGCAGATGAACTGAAGATAAAGCGCGAAACGGCCCGGAAGGCGGCCGGTTATGATCCCGATCAGATCGATCCCTCGGACGTTCCTCTGGAGGCGGGAGACCGAAGGCCATGAGAAGAGAGAGCGCCGTCTTCCTGGTCCTGTTCTTCATCTCGGCTGCAATGTCGAGCGCCCCGCAGCAGCCGACTCCTCCCCGTCCGAAGCAGGGAAGCGGCCCGGCAACAGCATCGCCGAAATCCCCTCCAAAAAAGGCGCCGGTGTCCGAAGCCGAATTCCAAAAGCTGAAAGTCCAGGCCGAGGCGGCACGCGATACCGACCAGACTGCCGAGGCGATCGCACTGTACTCCCGCCTGGTGGCCCTGAGGCCGGACTGGGCCGAAGGCTGGTGGCATGTCGGAGCGTTGCACTATGACCGGGACGAATTCGAGGCGGGCGTGACGGCATTCCGGAAATTCGTCGTCCTCCAGCCGGACAACGGGCAGGGATGGGGCATGCTCGGGTTATGCGAGTATGGAGCTCGGAAATACGCGGAAGCCCTGCAGCATCTGACCCGGGCCCGGACTGTCGGACTGGGCGGAAACGACGATTTGGCCCGGGTGGTCCGGTTTCACCAGGCCCTCCTGTTCATCAGAGGGGAGCAGTACGAGGCGGCTCGCGGCATCCTGCACGGTTTTGCCGTCGAAGCACGGGAATCGCCGCAGGTCCTGGAGGCCTTCGGGAGGGCGGCTCTCAGGATGGCACAACCTCCCGACGCCTCCGATCCGGATCAGCAGTCGATGATCCTTCGCGTTGGAAAGGCCGCCTTTCTCGAGGCAGAACGTAAAGGTGACGATGCGCTTCGGCTGTACGCCGGCCTGGCCGAAGAATTCGTCGGGAAACCGAATGTGGCATACGCCTACGCTTCCGCGCTCGCGGGACAGGGATTCGGGGCGGAAGCCGTCAGGTATTTCGAGCAGGAGCTGAAGCTCAATCCGAGCCACGTCCCGGCCATGCTTCAACTCTCGCTGGAGCTCATCTCGCTGACGAGGTCGGATGAAGCCCTGACCTACGCCAAGCAGGCGGTCCAGCTCGAGCCCGACAATCCGATTCCCTATTACCTGCAGGGCCGGATTCTCCTGGCCCGAAACGAGCCGCAGGTGGCGGTCGGGCTGCTTGAAAAGGCGAAATCCCTGGCGCCCCGGTTTGCTCAGCCCCGCTACCTCCTTGCCCAGGCCTACCAAAGGACCGGGAAGCCGGACGCCGCTCGACGCGAGAAAGAGGAGTTCGAGCGTCTGAAAGAAGCAGAAAAAGAGCGCCAAGGCAGGATCGGCACGTTCACGCTTGAAGAATTCGCGGGGCTGGACAAGCAGCCCGACCAGTAGTTGACAGGTCGCTACAGAGCCGTGAGCGACGCGTCTTTTTGCGGAGCGACCCGGCCCGTGTCATTACTACCGATGGGCCGGAGGGGCGGGTAGTAACGGCACGGGCCGGGTCGCTCCGCAAAGAACGCTTCGCTCACGGCTCTGTTCCAAAAATACGATCGAAAGTGGAGGCGGGCAGTTCATTGTGGCCGGACTCTCCAGAGTCCGGTGCCGGGCCCGCCGAGAGCCCGGCCATACGAACGATCCGTCTCCACTGCGACGGAGCCTTACGACCGCTCCAAAAACGCGATCGCAAGTGGCAAGCAGTCAGATAGTTATGGCCGGGCTCTCGGCGAGCCCGGCACCGGACTCTGGAGAGTCCGGCCACAATAAAATGCCCCTCTGCCACGATTTTCATGCGTCACAGGGTGCGCCGCAGCGGCGCGTGGCGGACTGTAAGAACTTCACCTTCTCCCCGCCCTGTACAGGAATCCTGCGAGCAGGAGGACGACCCCTAACGCGACGATTTCCCCCGCAACTCCGGGCACGATGGGCGCCATCGAGCGCGGGGCAACTCCGGCTGCTACCAATCCGGCCACCAGCACACCGGCCAGCCCCTCCCCGGCCACCAGCCCAGACGCGGCAAGGACGCCCGGATCACTCTCGGCTTTGGGCCTGTCTTTCGCCTGGCGTTCAATCATCGCCCGCACACATCCACCGACGTAAATTGCGGCCATTGAAGAAAGCGGGAGATAGACCCCAATAGCGAAAGCCAGGCCGGAAACTCCGCAGAGCATCCCGGCGAGCGCCACGCCACCGCCGGTCAAGACCAGGTTCCAGGGAAGCGCGCCGGAGAGCACTCCTTCGATGATGGTTTTCATCAGCGTGGCCTGGGGTGCCGGAATATCGCGAGAGCCGAAAGTGTAGACAGTCCCAAGCAAAAGGACCGTGCCGGCGACAGCCCAGCATGCGAAGGAAGCTCCGATCAGCTGCCCGAACTGCTGCCGCGCCGGCGTGGCGCCAACCAGGTAGCCGGTCTTCAAGTCCTGAGAGATATCGCCGGCCTTTGAAGCCGCGATCGCAACGACGGTCCCGACGGTGAGAACCGCTGCCTGCGCCGCTGACCCGGTCCAGCCGGCTGCGGCAAAGACTGAAGCGACACCGAGGAGCGTCACCAGCGTAATTCCCGAGGTCGGCTGGGAAGAGACGCCGACGATTCCGACGATCCGTGCAGCTACGGCGACAAACAGGAGGCCAAAGAGCCCGACGCCCGCCGCACAGACCAGGCGAGGCACAAATCCCATGTTCCCGGCGAAGATTCCCGGGACCAGGGCCGTAACGGCAACGACGAAAGCAATCACCCCGAGAACAAAGGAGCCGGGCAGGTCGCGGTCTGTCCTTGCTGCGCCGTCGTCTCCGGCCGTGGTCGTTTTGCGCCTCACTCCGCGGGCCACAGCGGCGAACGCTCCGGCCATGGTCGGCAGCCCGCGCAGGACAGTGATAATGCCGGCGGTTGCCACCGCCCCCGCACCGATGTACCGGACGTATCGAGCCCAGATGTCCGCGGCTGACATATCGGAAATCGGTCGCACCGTCTCAGGAAACAGAGGCGTTTGAAGGCCGGTGCCCATCCAGGCAATCAGGGGGATAAGGGCCAGCGAGGACAGCACCGACCCTGCAACCAGGACTCCGGATTGGCGATAGCCCAGGATGAACCCGACTCCCAATAGTGCCGGTGCCAGCTCCAGGGCAACTTGGGCCTTGGGCAGGATCGGGAGGTCGAACTCAACCGCCGAGGGAAGGAGAAAGGCGAGGGCTACCAGGAGCTTCACTCCGCCGCCGACCAGCATTCCACGAAAGATCCAGACCCCGGCTGATGCCCCGGCCGTCGTTGCCCTAAGAACCTCCGCGCAGGCCGTTCCCTCCGGGTAGGGCAATTCGGCGTGCGCGTCAACGATCAATAAGCGCCGGAGCGGAATCATTGCCGCCAGGCCGAGAATCCCGCCAAGAAAGCTCAGGGCTACGATCTGAAGGTACGGTGGTACCATGCCCCAAAGGAAAAGGGCGGGGATGGTGAAGATAGTCCCCGTCGCGAGCGACGTGGAAGCAGAGCCGATCGTCTGCGACAGGTTGGCCTCGAGGATCGTCCCCGGTTTCTGCATCAGCCTGAAAATCGCCACCGTCATGACGGCGGCGGGGATGGACGCGGAGACGGTCATTCCTACGCGCAGTCCCAAGTAGGCGTTGGCGGCCCCGAAGAGGACGCCGAGTAACACCCCGACGACGACGGCCTTGAGGGTGAATTCGGCGAGCGAATCGTTATGGTTGGGCATCCGAACGGTAGTTTAGCCTGATCCGGCGACGGAGATTGTATCTAATCCAATTTACCCACGCCTGGCGGACGACTTCGCTGCGAATGCCGAACTGCGGGAAAACCAAAAAGAGGCTGGATATTACCGGCAAAGTCGTAATAGTTTAGAGTTCGACTCGAAGGGAGATGCGATGGCTCAGCTCAATCTCGCTCCGCCGCGTGCGGTCGTGATCCATTGCAGCGACTCGAGGTTCCAGGCGGCCTTTCACGATTTCATTCAGAACTACCTGCACCTCAACCCGGGGGAATTCACTCCGCTGATTGTCCCGGGAAGCGCCACGGCACTTGGTTCCCTCGTCCAGATGCAGTTACCTAAGAATTTCAAAATCCTCACCGAGCAACTGAGCTTGATTTTCGCGAACCACCGGGGACAGCCGGTCGAAGTCGCGATCATCGGCCACGAAGACTGTCGGGGCCAGCAATTCCTGGCTCAAAAACTCGCGAAATTCCTGCCGATCCCCGATCTTGCAAGCCGCAGCGAGTGTCTCCGGGCAGAGCGTGTCGTCCGCGAGATTGCGCATCAATTCGTGCCCAGCTGCCGCGTCAAACTGTTTCAAGCCCGCATGGCGCCCGGCAACTGCGTCTCCTTTCAGGACGCGCTCACCGGCGAGCGGGTCTGGCCTGATTGATAACCCGGCACAGCGCCTGCCTCTTGACATGTCGAGCGCATGCAAATATGCTAGCGGCATGCCGAAGATGATCCAGCTTCGCAATGTTCCTGACAGTCTTCATCGGAAGCTTAAGGCGCGGGCCGCGCTGGAGGGGCTTTCTTTGTCCGATTACCTGCTAGGCGAGATCCGGCAAGCTGCCGAACGTCCTACCCTCTCCGAGCTCAAGGAGCGTCTGGCAAACCGATCGAGAGTTTCGACCAGTATCAGTCCGGCGGATGCGGTTCGATCCGAGCGTGAGAAACGATGATCATCGTCGACGCGTCCGCAATCCTGGAATTGCTTCTCCGAACTCCTCTGGCGGGGAAAGTGGAAGATCGACTCTTTTCGCCCGGGACCGGTCTTCACGCGCCTCATCTCTTAGACGTGGAAGTCACTCAGACGCTGCGCAGATACAACCTGTTGGGAGAACTGACGGACGAACGCGGGCAGCAGGCGCTCGATGACTATTTGTCGCTCTCCATCGTCCGTTACCCTCACGATATCTTCCTGCAACGCGCCTGGGACCTCCGTAACGCGGTGACGGCCTACGATGCTTTATACCTGGCCCTTGCCGAAGCCCTGTCAGCGCCACTCCTCACCTGCGATCGCCACCTGGCCCGCAGCGCCGGACACACGGTACGCATAGAATGTCTCGGCTAGTCAAAACGCCCGCGGCCAAATCCGGTCGCAGATAGAACCGCAGGTTAGTCGGAACCCGGTCGGTTCTCGATGCGCAGGACGCGTCCAACTCCGCTCGTTTCGAAGTTTGCCCCGTACTCTTTCCGAAAGATCTCTATAGCCGCTTCTCCGGTACAATGGCTTGGAGCAACTCGCTCGACCCCGAGCCCGTGGAGTTCTTTCGCGATTTTCTCGACTTCGGCAGGCGGTGTCTGAAGAAGGTGGAAGCCACCCATTACCAGGCGAATTCTCTCTCGGCTGATTTCCTTGACGCGCCGGACAATATTGACGATTCCCGGGTGCGCGCAGCCTGTGACGACGACCAGGCCTCGCTCCGTGGTCACGACGAGCGCCTGCTCATTGACCGGCTGCCCGGGCAACTCGCCGGTGGTCCGAAAATCTCGGTCGGGAAGAACCATCGGATCGGCGACCTCGATGGCCCGGACCTTCTGCTTGAATTCCGACGGGAACGATGCCAGAACATAGACCGGCGGATCAGTTACTACCTCGGTCGCAAGTGCGGGCAAACCTTGCGTGTGGTCGGCATGGATGTGGGAAAAAACGACGGCATCGAGCCGCGCGATGTCGACTTTGAGCGCTCTCAGGTTCGAGACAAGTGTTTCCGCCTGTGCCCCGGTGTCGAAAAGGACCCGCGTCGAGCCTTTTTCGACCAGGCATGAGAAGCCCCAATGCGTCTGGAGGTTCTTGTCAAACGGGATGTTGTCATAGAGGACGGTCAGCGTCAGCGGGTCAGAGCCGCCGGTCACCACCGCGGGTAAAAGACAACTGAGCAGTACAAACGCCGCGAACAGCATCGCCAGCATCCCCGAACGCCGTTCAGATAATCGCTTGGTCATTGACTCCCCCTTTCGGACGCTATTGGCTAACCCCACCGTATATCCTAAACCACTTTGGCGCTGAACTCTTGGATCTTGTCTGCCGTCTTTATTTAAACTGGAATCGAGTTCCCACTGGTTTGGCGCCAGTTTCGAGCTGACGGTTCCCTTTCAGAGGAGGTTCATCATGTGGCGGAAGTGGTGCGTTCTGGTATTCCTCGCAGGTTGGCAGCACGGATTGTTTTATCAGGCGCAGGCCCAGCCCGCCACTGGAGACATCCGGGGATATTTCCCGCAGTTCGTGCTGGGCGGCGGAGTTCAGTCGACCATTGTGATAGTGAACCCGTCCGGCAGCAGTTCCGTGCAAGGAACACTGGAGCTGTTCGATCGCCTCGGGAACGCCTGGCCGGTGGTCGTTGACAGCGTTTCCCACGGAGATGGGCGAGTCCCCTTCGAGCTTTCGGCTGGAGGAACCCGTTTCATCTCCCCGGACACAGGAGACTGGCCGGTAGCGACGGGGTGGGCACGCATCCGTGCTCATTCCCCGGTGACCGGTACCATTCTTTACAGCGGGTCAGTCGGACAGGCGGGTTTTCCGGCGGTGAACGCCGCCCTGGACTATGTCATTCCGGTTGAGGGCCGCGCGGGCCAGGCGCGGACGAGCCTTGCGGTATCAGTGCCGGGCGGCCAATCCGTCGTATTGAAACTCCGGCTTCTCAACGGTGCCGGACAAGTGGTGACAGGGGGGACAGCGTCCGTCGACATGAGTCCACGTGGCCAGATGGCTTCGTTCATTGATGAGCTGCTTCCGGGCGCTGATCTTTCCAACTTTAGAGGCAGCCTCCACATCGAGAGTGACACGAGCATCGCCCTGGTTGCTCTGCACTCGGCGCCTGCCCGGCTCTCGCCGCTTCCCGTTCACTTGCGGGACCAAACCGCTTTCTTCTCTTTTGAAGACAACCTGCAGGGGTGGGTGCCGCGGGCTCTCGACGTCCAGGACGCCGGATCGAAGGCTGACTGGTCTATTGCTCCGTCGGCCGGCCGCGCCGACGATGGCGGCGTCTCGCTGCTGTTCCTGCTCGACAACCTGACGGACGCGGGCAAGATCTGGATCCAAAAGCCGTTTCTCGTGCAGCCGGCTCGAACGTACAAGGTGAAAGTCAGCTATTCTTTCGCAACGAAAGACTTCGGCACGCTCAACTTGTGGCGGATTATCACCGGCGTGCGGACGAGTCCGCCCGAAAAGGCGGAAGACCTGACTTTTCAAGCTGAAACCGGCCATGGATCGCCTTCGGATATCGGTTACGTCTGGCTGGATAAGAACTACGAGTTCGAGGTTGAGTCAGGTCCGGACGGGCTTTTATACGTGTTCGTAGGCGTCTGGGGGACCTGGGAAACGGTCAGGGGCTACTATATCGACCGCTTGACCGTCACGATTCGGGAGTGAGGTCTTTGCCCTCGGACGGATGTTTGAGCTTTTTTGGAGTGCGGCGGCAGAGGGAGGCCGGTGCTTTATCAAGGCCTACCGGCGACGCCGCTTTGGTATATGCAAGCCCGGTCGGGTACTTCCGCACAATTTTGCATATACCAAAGCGGCGTCGCCGGTAGGCCTTGATAAAGCACCGGCCTCCCTCTGCCGCCGCACTCCAAAAAAGCTCAAACATCGGTCCCTTCCGGGGCAAAAACCCTAACCTTCCTGCCAGCGCGGGCGCTACCGGCTCCTGAAGATCACTTCCTGGTGGTCATCGGTGCCGATGCTGCGGCCGATCAGGGCGCCTGCCAGTGCTCCGATCCCGCCGCAACTCAGCGCCATCAGGTCGCGTCGGGCAAAGAACGTCTCGTCGAAGCGGCCGCTGATCGCGACGCCGGTCAAGGCCCCTGCCGTCCCGCCAATAACCGTCCCTAGAAGTGTCCGCCTGTGGCCCTTCTTTTCCTCGAGGACCCGGGAGACCGCCTTTTTCGGCACTGTTGTCCGGTTGTTGGTTTCGATATCGATCGCCAGTGATTCTGCAGTGGTGAAGACGAACTCGCCCTGGATGCTGTCTCCCGACTCCATTTGAACAACGATGCGAGTGCCGGGGATCAGACTGGCGACTTTATCCCAGCGGCCGGGGATTACGTCAGCGAAGCTGAAGGTGGTGCCGAGGATAACCAGAATCGCGGTCATGCTCAGTTGCGACTTGCTCATTTGGTGCCTCCGCTTCATGCCTGAGCAAATCGGACGCCAAGCGCTCCGCTATTCGTTTACAGGCTTTCCCGGCTGCGGACCGCCGATTCCTGCAACAGAATCCGGCTCCCGCTGCAATTCTCTCCGGACAATCGGACTTTAATGCGATTGTGGTCCGGAGTAGGGCAGGCGTCATGGGCGGTTTCGCCCCTGGGAGCGCAGGCATCCTGCCTGCTCGTGCCACCTGCAAAATCAATAGTGCAACCAGCACGAGCAGGCAGGATGCCTGCGCTCCCAGGGGCGAACCGCCCATGCTCTGATTCAGCGGTCGTCGTCTCTAGCCCTTGATTCCCTTGTCGAATTCAGCAGCGGCGAGGCGATTGTCGTGGTCGGCATCCAGGTAGCCAAACCAGCCGACCGCGAATTCATCCTGGTCAATACGGCCGTCGCTATCCGAGTCCCACATGCCAAACGCGGCTGCGTCCACTTCATCCTGGTCAAGATCGCCGTTCTTGTCCGAGTCCCACTTGCGGAAGTAGTTTTTGCCGCCAAGGTGGGCTGCTTCGTTCTTGTCTACCTTGCCATCGCCGTTAGCGTCCCATTTGGCCATCAAGTCCAGCTTGTCGGTTGCGCCTTTGAACTCGTCCTGGCTCATGAAGTTGTCCTTGTCCTTGTCGGCATCCGCGAACCAGTGTCCGTGTGAGAAACCGGCGGTGAACTCGCTCTCCATGATGTAATCGTCACGGTTGATATCCCAGTCGTCGAAGCTTGCCGCATTCGGCGCGGTTGAATTCAAGCTGCGTTCATTCGCGCCGACGCCCGCCTCCTGTGTTTGACAGGCGGCCTGAAATGCCGGAATCGACAAGAGGACAAGCGCCAGAAAAACGCGACCAAAATTCCCTGTTCTGACTCCTCGCAGACTTCTTTGCACTTCCCCTTAACCTCCGTAAAGTGTTGATGAGATGAGCTGCCTGCCCTCCTGGCGGAGGGTTGACCCAGCGCTTTTATGCAACTCTTTTGCCAGAGCG
>Ga0209819_10000223_pt1 | contig 15912 bp, 12 predicted proteins | sample PPLLak2March2015_FD_187248 | JGI IMG/M metagenome (GOLD analysis project Ga0209819, IMG submission 187248) | Freshwater sediment microbial communities from Prairie Pothole Lake near Jamestown, North Dakota, USA - PPLs Lake P7 Core (1) Depth... | ecosystem: Environmental > Aquatic > Freshwater >... | reverse complement strand
CGAGATCGCGCGGGCCGTCGCAGCCGGCCATCGCGGCGTCAATGTGCTGGGGCAGATGCCCAAGTCGCTTCCCCATCTGACCGACCCGCGCTGGGATCCGCTGTGGAGCGTCTGCCAGGAGTTGGGTGTTCCCATCCATTTCCACGGTTCCGCCGGCTTGCGCGCCGGCGCGTCGGTGCGAAAATGGAGCGGCTATTCGCCGCGCCAGGCGCACTCGGCGTCCACCGCCACATCGGCAGTGACACCGGCGCAGATCATCCCGCAACTCATCTTTTCCGGAATGACGGAGCGCTTTCCGCGTCTCAAATGTGTGTTTGCCGAGGCTGGAATCGGCGGGCTCAATTATGTGCTCGCCGCCTGCGACCACGAGTGGGAGTGCCGCCATCTGTGGACCGAGGGCATTGCGACGCGCCCGAGCGAGACCCTGCGCCGGCAGATGTACGTGAACTTTTGGTTCGAAACCGAAGGCATCAAGTTGCGTCACCAGATCGGCATCGACAACATCATGTGGGAGTCGGATTTCCCCCACGTTGCTTCCTTCTATCCGCGTTCCTGGGAATCCATCGAGCGGGTGATTGACGGCGTGCCGCCCGAAGACCGCCGCAAGTTGCTCTACGAGAACGCTCTGTGCATCTATGGGATCGAGGCTTCGTTATCAGAAAAAAAACAGTGAACCTGGCGCGGCAGAGCCGCAACCAAAAAATCGGAAGATCCCCCTCTTACATCTCCCCCGTTTTCGGGGGAGAGAAGAGAGGGGGTTTAAGGCAACGGTATAAATATCATTTCGAGGACAATGAGCACGTTTGAAAATTTGCGGAAGCAGCGAAAACTTTAACGCATAGCAGTGCGGCATCTCCATGCAACTGAAATACGGTCTGATTAGCGTTGACGATCACGTCCAGGAGCCGCCGAATCTATGGATGGAGCGGCTTTCCAGGAACCGTTGGGGCGACCGCATTCCCCACCTCGAGCGGGCTGGTGACGGAACCGAGCGCTGGGTCGTCGATGGGCGCTTACTTCTCGATGGCCGCGCCGGAAGAGCCGGCGCGTTGATGGCGGACCGCAACCGCGAGCCGAGTCGGTGGCAGGAAGTGCCGCCGGCTGCTTATCTGCCGTTGGAACGCTTGAAAGTCATGGATGCCGCCGGTATCGACTACTCGGCCCTCTATCCGACGGTCGCGGGTTTGGCGGGAGAGACCTTCGGGCGGCTTGAAGATCCGGAGTTGGAGCTGGCCTGCGTACAGGCCTACAACGACTGGCTCATCGACGAGTGGGCGGCCGCTAGCGAGCGCTTCATTCCACAGTGCATCGTGCCGATCTGGCCCGCTCAGGCGACCGTTGCGGAAATCAAGCGCGCCGTCGCCAAGGGCCACCGCGGCGTCGTTTTTCCTTCACTGCCCATGCATCTGCGTGACGTGCCCCATGTTAGCGGACCCGAGTATGATCCGGTCTGGCAGATTTGCGAGGAGCTACAGGTGCCCGTCTGTCTCCACGCCGGCGCGTCAGCCGAGTTGCAATACGAGCCGTTCTCCGGGCTCAATCCCGTGCTGGCCGAAGCCCTGAGCGCGGTGACGCGGCCGGTTTCGAGCGTGTTCGTTATTTCCCTCTTGTCTTTCTCCCGCGTGTTGTTACGACACCCGCGTTTGCGCGTGGTGCTTTCGGAAAGCGCCCTGAGCTGGGGCATGCTCTACCTGGAGTGGGCCGATCATCAGTTCGACCATGACGGCCTCGCCCGCGAGGGTTATCCCGTGAAACCTTCGGAAATGTTCCAGCGCCAGTGTTTCTTCACCTCGTGGTTCGACGAGGTTGCGCCCTTCGCGCAGTACGTGGGCGCGGACCATATTCTTTGGTCGACTAACTTGCCTCTGGCGACCTCGACCTGGCCCCGCACGCGCGAGACCATCACGCGCTGCTTTCGGGAAGCGCCGGCGGAGACGCGGGAGAAGGTGCTATGGAAAAATGCGGCGAGCCTCTACCGACTCTGAAGATCGCGACCGTGCGGCGAGAGGAAGGTTAACCTCGGATGGCAGCTCAATCCGCTACGGCTAATCTACTTTTGATACTTACTAAGGAGTTCATTGGTTAGTGGACATACGAGAACCAAGGGACGAGTCGTGGAGAGCGCGGGCATCCGAACCTACAGGAAGCGTTCAGGCCCAGGTCGTCGGAATAACCGCCCTGGAGCGGATTGGGTGGCGGCCGACAAGGCACAGACCTATTGTCCGCGCTTGGAAGGGCTCGTCCCTTGGTTTTTGAGCTGCGATGTCTAGATACTCATGAACTCCTTAATATATGGAAGGGAAACAGGATTATGCGCCGAAGCGTCAAAATCGTTTTTGCTAGCTTTGCTCTCTTCATTCTAGCCTCGACGGGGACGCATGGGGCAACGATCGCCGAGGTTATGGCAAAGATAAAATCCCTCAAGCAAAAAGAAAAACTGGAATACCTCGCCAAAGGCGCTCAGGCGGAGGGAGAGCTGGTTTATTATGGGACCTTGCCGATAGACGAATTTCTTCCTCTCGCCAAAGTCTTTAACGCTCGCTATCGCGCGTTGGCCCTGCAGCATTATTTTTCACCGCGTCAGGGAATTCTCAACCGCGCCTTGACGGAGGCGCGCGCCGGCAGGCATGCAGTGGACGTGATTCAGGTGGATCTCAGTTACGGGTATCAGTTGATGAATGACAACTTGGTTCAACCTTACACGATCTCCGGCCGTGAAAGCTTCTACGATGGCACTTACGACGCGAGCGGTTATTGGCATAGCATGTATCATTTGACCACGGCGCTGATTTACAACACGGCCTCGGTCAGGCCGGAGCAAGCGCCGAAAAGTTATGATGATCTGCTTCATCCTTCATGGAAGGGAAAGATGCTGTTCGATCCCGAGGCGGGATATGTTCTAGCGGCCATGGAACAAGCTTGGGGCAGGGAAAAAGCCGTGGATTACCTGACCAGGCTTTCCAAACAAGATATAAGTTACCGCCGCGGTGGAACTTTGACCACTCAGGTCGTGACCTCGGGCGAATATCCCGTCGGCATCGCGATCAACGGCGAGACGTCGGCGGCGATACGTGAAAAAGGAGCGCCTTTGGGTTTTAGAGTTCTGGCGCCGAAAATCGTCAAACCTGAAGGACTGTTTTTGGCAAAGAATGCGCCGCACCCTCACGCCACGTTGCTTTTCGCTGAATGGGTTCTCTCCGAAGAGGCTCAGTCTTTTTTGGCGACAACTCTCGGCAAAGGCAGCGCGATGAAGGGAGTGCGCAGCAAGTTTAATGAATTTCAATTGCAACCCGACTTCGTCGTTACGCCTACCCTTGGTCCCAAACTGCAGAACTATATCCGAGACTTCGCCAAGATCATGGGTGTTCCTTAGGCCCGGCACTTGGTTCGGGAACATTGATAAACGAAAATATGAAGCTCGAAATCACGGAATTCCCGGTCAGGCAAATTTGCCTGGGACATCGTTGCAAGTATGAAGCGCAAATCCTCGAAGTCGACCAGGAGGAATTGATTGCTCTTGTTCTTGAAGACCCGCGTATCACGAACGCGACGCTAGCCGTGGCGATACCCGAAGAGAAGACGCGCATCACCGGGATTCGGGACATCGTCGAGCCACGACACAAAGTCTCAGGGAAGGGCCAAGTTTTCCCCGGCATTTTAGGACCTATCGAAGATGTGGGCGATGGACGAACGCACCGCCTTTCGGGCATGGCAGTCATTGCCGCGGCGGAATACGAAGGAACGATCCGGGCGGGCACGACAGTTCAAAGAAGCGGGATCTTGGACATGTCGGGCCCCGGAGCCGAAATTTCCCGATTCAGCTCCCTTGTCCACTTGGTCTTGAACTTTCGGATCGTTCCAGGGCTCGCCGAGTTGGAGGCGCACACGGCGATTCAACTAGCCGAGTATAAGCTTGCGCAACGGCTCGCCCAAACTACCGCAGAACTTTCACCGGAGAAGATCTCCATCTACGACCTCGGCAAGCAAGATCCCGATCTGCCGAACGTGATGTTATTGCAAGGTTGCATCACCGATCCGCAACACGTGCATTCAGGGGTCGGCTATTATGGCCTCGCGCTGCGGGATTCTATGGCGACGTATGTTCATCCCAACGAGCTTTTCGACGGGGCGGTAACCGTTGATACGACACGTTCAGGCCGCGGGTACTATCCGACAACCTGGGATTGGCAAAACCACCCTTTGGTTCTGGGACTGTACCAAGCGCATGGGCAAAGTTTGAACTTTAGCGGCGTCATCTTGCAGCGCATTCGCTTCGAGACCTATCACGGCAAAGAGGTGGGCGCTCAAAACGCCGCCCGATTGGCCGATGCCATGAAAGCCGACGGTGTGCTCGTCACCTGGATCGGCGGCGGCAATGCGTTTGTCGATGTGATGTTTACCATCCGTGCCTGCGAGCGCAGGGGTATAAAAACCACCCTGGTGACTTACGAGAATGGCGGGAAAGAAGGCAAGGATAGCCCGGTATTGTTTTATGTTTCGGAAGCGGACGCGGTCGTGAGCACAGGAAGTCTCGACCGAACTCTGGACTTGCCGGCGATGGACAAGGTGATAGGCCCCTACGAAGAAATCAAAATTTTTCCTTTTCCGGGCGCGGCGCCGGTATCCGCGCAGGGACCTTTGTCGTTGGATGCCAGAGATGTAGTAATGGGGGGAGCGGATATTTGGGGCCAGGGAACCTGGCAATGCGTGGAGTACTAGATTAACCAGGAGACTATCGCTATGACCACTGTCGTTCATGTCGTCAATCAATTTTTCGCCGGTCTCGGCGGCGAGGATAAGGCGAGCATGCCTGCGGGCATGATCGAAGGCAGCGCCGGCGCAGCGCGGGGTTTAGCGCTTCACCTGGGCGAGGACGCAAAGATCGCTTGCACGATTTATTACGGAGATAACTACTTTCATGAGCGCAAAGAAGACGCGATGAAGACGATTCTTGACGCTGTGCGCTCAGCCCAACCGGATGTGCTAGTGGCAGGGCCGGCTTTTAATTCCGGACGCTACGGTCTTAGCTGCGTCGAGTTGTGCAATGCGGTCGCCGATGCTTTGGGAATTTCTTGCGTGACCGCAATGCACGAAGAGAATCCTGGTGTGGGCGCTTATCGCGATTTTGCGAACGTCCGGCTTTACTGTCTGCCTACGGCGGAGACTACGGCAGGCATGACCGATGCGTTGAAGCGCTTGGCGGCATTCGCGATTCGGCTCGCTCACAATGAAACCGTTGGTCCCGCGCGGCGAGAAGGTTACATTCCCCGCGGCATAAGGCGTCTAGAGAAAGTCAACCGCCCTGGGGTCGAGCGGGCCATCGATATGTTGCTCAAAAAAATAAAGAACCAGCCCTTCGAAAGCGAACTGCCGATGGAGGTTTGGGATGATATGCTCCCTGCGCCGCCGCTGACCCAAGTCAGGGACCGCCGGATCGCCCTGGTGACCACGAGTGGTGTCGTCCCCTGGGGCAATCCGGATCGATTCAGGACGTACCGCAATTCGCATTGGCAGAAATACAATATTGCCGAGCTCAAGGAGCTTGAACCGGGAAAGTGGGAGACGGTGCACGGAGGATATAACGTCGTCTACATGAATCAGAACCCTCACTATGGAGTTCCCCTGGACGCGCTGCGCGCTTTGGAAGCGGAAGGAGCGATCGGCCCGGGCAAGCTTTACCCGGCCTACTACGTCATTCCCGGTAATCAGGGTTCGCCGCCAGTGATGCGTCGGGTGGGCCAGGAGATTGCGGCGGACTTGAAAAGGGACGGCGTTGAGGGCGTGCTTTTCGTCGCCACTTGAGGGACCTGCAGTCGCAGCGGCGCTGTGATGAGCAAGGAACTTGAAAAGGCGGGGCTGCCGGTAGCTTTGGTGAGCGCGATGTTTCCCGTGGCCATGCAGGTGCGTGCGAACCGTATCGTCAAAGGCGTCAGTATTCCACATCCTTGCGGCGATCCAAGCTTGCCAAAAGAGTTGGATGCGCGCCTCCGCCGGGAAATCGTCCGGACGGCGCTCCAGGCGCTCGAATCTGAAGTCAAAGGACCCACGGTGTTTTCGCCCCCATCGCTGTGAGCCGTAAACTCACGCTCAACGTAAAATTTGGCAGCCCATGCGGATTATCGTCCACGTCGACATGGATGCGTTCTACGCCGCGGTGGAGGAGCGCTATAACCCGGCCTTGCGGGGTCTTCCCGTAGCCGTGGGCGCCGATCCTAAAGAGGGCAAAGGCAGAGGTGTCATCACCACCGCCAACTATCTGGCGCGTAAGTACGGCATTCACTCGGCCTTGCCCATCGCGCGCGCGTGGCGACTCGCCGAGGCCGCGCGCCAAAAGGGCGAGCCTGCAACAGTCTTCATACGTCCCAACTTTCCTTTGTATCGAGAAGTTTCCGCCCGCATCATGCAGATTCTCGAACGTTCTGCGGATGCTTTCGAAGAGGCAAGCATCGACGAAGCTTATCTCGACGTTTCGTCGCAGGAGAATTTCCCGGCCGCTATAGAGCACATGACGAAACTCAAAGCTGAGATCCGGGAAAGAGAGGGGCTCGGTTGTTCCATTGGCATCGGATCGAACAAGCTGATCGCCAAAATCGCCTCAGGCCATCAAAAGCCCGACGGCCTGACCGTCGTGGCAACGGAGATGGTTCAGCAGTTTCTCGATCCGCTGCCGATTCGGGTGATTCCCGGGATCGGACCGAAGGGCGAAGCCTTTCTCCACCAGCAAGACATCCGGACGATCCGAGATCTCCGTGAAGTTCCCGAGGTTGCCTTAAACGAGTGGTTCGGTAAGTGGGGTCAGCGGCTGTTTGAAAAGGCGCGCGGCATCGACGACTCGGTGGTGTCGAACGAATGGACGCGCAAGTCGCTGGGAGAACAGGAGACATTCGAGCAAGATACTCGCAGTTCCTCTGTCGTCACGGAGCGGCTCTACAGTATGGCGGAACGGATTATTGGCAAGTTACAAGAGAAGGAGTTTTCGGGTTTTCGCACCGTAAGCGTCACCGTGCGCTTTGCCGATTTTCAAACCAGCAATCGCTCTCACAGTATCAAGAACGGAATCAAAGTTCATAACCACGAAGAAGCGGTCCAGTCGCTTAAACAAGAGGCCTTGTCGCTCCTCCTGCCATTTTTCGATGCTCGGGAAAATCCCCGGGGCAAGGCAATCCGTCTCATCGGCCTGCGCCTGGAAAAACTTTTCTGACCGTGTGGTAATTTCATCTCAGGACTGGATGCAATCGTTATTGCTTGTAGAGACGATCCATGAATCCTGACTGCTGGATTTCGTCAAGCAAGCTCAGATTCCAGTGGTCTTTTTCGCTGAGCTGTCTTACCCTGGGATCATCGATGGCGAGCTGGTCGAGAAAGTAGCGCACGGACTCCGGATGAGGGCGAAGGGTTTTTTCTATCCGTGGCATGGTTTCGTCGTATAGATAGGCCATCGCCGCCGTGTCTGGATTCTTAAAGTACTTGAAAAAAACCCGCAGGCTTTCTGGTTTATGCCTCGCCATGTACTGGATGCCTTCCAGGTAACCCTTGAGAAAGTTAATGAGGGTTTTGCGGCTGTGCTGCACCAAAGCCGGCGTCGTGTTGATTCCTCCTCCGAGTGTCGGGACATCGACCTTGATTAAGGCTTTTAAGCCGTCCCGTTCAGCTGCTAGATCCAGCGGCGGGGTAAACATAGTTCCCTGAATAAGCCCGGCTTTCAAAGCCGATAGCCGTCCCGTCGGAGTTTCCCCAACCGGCAAGAATTTTACTTCGGTGTGCGGGTTGATGCCGTTATCGCTCAGCACTTTGATCAAGCGCGCATAACTCGCGTCTCTGCCGCGACCAATCCCCAGCACTTTTCCCTTTAGGTCTTGAATAGAGCGAATGCTCGGCGGGGCAACGAGAGAGTAGACCAATGAGTTCATGGTCACGCCCAATCGGCTGATCGCTACACCCTGCAGATTTGCCTGGGTTACTCCTGTGTCAGAGCCGAGAATGAGTTGGACACTGTTGCTGACCAGGGCCGGCAACATGCGGGCCCCACCACTAAGCAAGACCAATTCAACATCCAGGTCGTATTTTTTCCATACGCCGGCTTCCAGGGTTACCCAAGAGGGAGTCGAACCTGGCCCGAGAGTGGGAAATGCCACCCGAAGTTTGTCAGCGGCGTGCGCCGGACAGATGGTGAAGGCTAGTAAGAAAGGAAGAATGATGGAGCGAACACAAATCATGCTCATAACGTCTTTTGCTATGCTTAAAAATTTTTGCAGCTTGTGCAAATTTTTTACACTGCTATTCATATAGATGCGCGCTTGACGAAAGATATACTCACTGCGAAGGGTTCAGATATTTTCGATTATAACTTCGTGCTCTTCGTACTACTACGCTTAAGAGTTGTCACAGCTTGCGCAGGTTTCCGACGATGCTGGTTGCGACTCTGCCGCATTATGGCTCAGATGATCTTTCTTACCACAGAAGACCCAAAGGTCACAGAAAAGAAATTAAATCCAGATTGCATCAACGCCCGGAGCGTAGCTCCTTGCGTGCGCGGTCCAAGAAGCTGAAGTCGACGACTTGAGCGGCGCTGATGGGTTGGGTGATGTTCGAGGTCTCGCGGGTCAGGTCGACGAAATACTGCACGCCTTCGGGGCTGATCACGGCGTCCTTGGCGAGACCGCGTTTGAGATACCTCAACATTTCATCGGCGAGCTTCGGGTCGCTTACTCTCCACTGCTTCATCATGATATCGCGCGCTTGATCCCGCGTGGCCTCGTCGATGACAAACGTTAAGCCGCGCAACGTCGCACGGACCATTCGGTAGACTTCGTCCGGTTGTTGCTGGATCCGCTGCACCGACGTGCCGAAGCCGTTCTGCGGGAAGGTTACGATGTCGCCCAAAAAAATCAGCTCGTGGTAGCCTTTTTGCGCGGCGATAATGTTTTCCGGCACGGAAAGAAGCGATGCGTCGACGAGCCCCGACTCCAACACGGCCAGCCGGCCCGCGCCGGAGCCGCCCATGGGCGTGACGGTAACGTCTTTTCCGGGTTCGAGTCCGAAGTGTTTGAGCGCCCGGTGAGCGAGAATTGTCGCCGAGCCGCCCGGCGAGCTCCCGGCGACGGTTTTGCCGCGAAGATCGCGCGGCTCTTTGATCTCTTTGCGGCTGACGAAGGACTGGAGCGGCTTGGCGACCGTGAAGATCAAGATTTTCGCGGGATAGTTTCGCACCGCGGCCAAGGCCAAACCCGTCAACCCCGCGCTGTAATCGATCTCGCCCTTGAAAAAAGCATTGTTGGCCGCCGCCAGCGACATCAAAATGATTTCGAGGTCGATGCCTTCGTCTTTGTAGAACCCTCGATGGTAGGCGGTGTAAATGGGCAAGAAACCGACGCTGGTCGCGGCGATGCCGAGCCGAACTTTCTTTAACGGCGTTTGCGCGCCTGCGCCGGAATACGACAGCGCCACGGCACTCGCGCAAATCCAAAAAGCGAAAAGGAAGCGGCGGTAAAAGCCATGTGAAAACATAGAGCCTCCCCGATAGGATCCCGGTTCACTGACGCGCCGTCTAGCAAACGCTCGACTTCTTATTACGGCCGCTGTCGATTAGTCAAACGATTTTCTGGCGTTCGGACCGACGCCATCGGTCAAGCATCAAACATCGCTTTATAGTGGCGATACCAATCGCTCTGGAAGCGCTCCCCGGGATCGTACTTTTTCTTTAGCCGGAGAAACTCGGGGAACTGTGGATAACAGGATTCGACCTGCCTGCGCGTGGCTAAACGGTGGTAGGTCAGATAATAGCTTCCGCCATGTTGGATCGCCCGGTCGATGAGAAGGCGGAAATCTTGCGCTGCTTTTCCCAAACCCGCCCGGCTGTGGACCACATGCAGATTAAAGATGATGCAAGCATAGGGCTCCTTGGCCCAAGCCAGAAAGCTCTCGTCATCCTTCTCGATGAGGCGGAAAACGCCGAAGATAACATCTATTTTCTCTTGCCGGCAGTCTCTACGTATTTCCTCGAGCCAGCGCGCCAGCTCGTTCCTTGGAACGTAAACCTCGCTGATCATCTCGCTCGCTGGATCTGCGCTACCCATCTGCCGATCCAACTGCGTGTGATAGTTATCGATGTAGGTGCTCAACTGATGGGTATCGGACCAATAGAGTTGCCCCGAAGTCGCTCGATAGTAACTGGAATACTCCTCAAAAACCCGTCTCTTATCGACGTGAGCCAAATAGATCAGTTGCTGCCAGTCCTCCACCGAAAGCTCTTTCTGAATTTCCGGGATGGGTCGGTCGCCAGGCGCGGGACGATAGCGCGAGAATATTCCACGCCGGAGAAAACCGGCGGACGCCGGATCGCTCATATACTGAAAGTCTCCGTACAGGGAGCCGTCGGATATGCGCTGCTGAAACACGGGAATCAAGTCGTCCACGTCAATGACCTCAACGACCCGTTCCAACTTTCTTCGGGGCGCGAGACGAAGTGTGACCGAAGCGATCACACCGAACAAGCCGTAGCCGCCGATGGCGAGTCTGAACAGTTCGAAATTTTCCCGGCGGTTGCATGTCCGGGCATTGCCGTTGGCGTCGACCAAGACGAAGGACTCCACGTCGTTGATGATCGGCTTTAGGTGGATGCCACGACTGTGAATGTTTGCCGCAAGCGCTCCGCCGATGCACAGCCGGTCGGCGCCGGTTTGTTTTTGGTTTATGCCCCACTGGGTTGGCCGCCCTTGTTGCGCTTTGATGAGGTAGCTAATCAATTCGGGCCACTGGATCCCGGCTCCGACCTCAATCTGCCCTTTTTCCGCATCGAACTTGAGAACCCGGTTCAGCGATCGGGTGTCCAGCAAGACCGTATCGGTGCCAAACTGTTGGCCGCCCATCGCGTGCATTCCGCCCGCAATACTGACGGCCCTTCCTTCTTCACGGGCAGCCTGGATCACGACCGCGACTTCTTCGACGGACTGGGGTCTGACGATGCGCCGCACGCGGGTGGGGTTCAATTGCGAATGGATGTCGTTGATCAGGATTGTGGACGGCTCGGATATGGGCCTGGAACAGCCGGCGCTGCCCAGTGTGAGGGCTGCTCCCGCTCTGGCGCTTGCCTTCAAAAAATCCCGTCTCGTAAGCATGCGGGTGTGAATTTGTTAGAAACTAGTGTAGTGCGTCCAACGCTTCTTTACATTAACAAGATGCTAAAAGAGGGTTTTTACGTGTCACCCTGAACGAAGTGAAGGGTCTCATGCATTTGAAAAGGCGAGATTCTTCGCTTCGCTCAGAATGACAATCAAAGTCAAGAGATTTATGACGCACCACACTAGAGGGAACAATGTTCATTGTACTGCACCATCACGTGGCGTGCGAGGAGATTCTGCAACCACCGTCATCTTTGCTGAGCGCTTCGCCGCTCTTTACGCATGATGTGACTGCTGGTAATGCTGGCGCAAAAAATCTTTGCCGTAATCGTTGCCGTTAGGCGTGCGCACTACGACGTGGATATGATCCTTATAGGGCTTCTCGTATTGGCGGAACGCGATGCCCCGCTGATGGTCGAACTCGATGATGATCACCGGGCTTTGGACGCGATAATAAAAAACGCTGTCGTCCTCCATGCCGCCCATCCAGCAAAAGTGGGTATCTCGCAGATGGCGCTTTACTTCTTCCATTCTTACCTGAGCGTGGTCCGGCCGCATCCGGCCGACGTGCAGCTCAACCAGGCGAAGCAGCAGTTCATGTTGCGGGCTTGACAGATCGTCGTATTGAATGCCCGCGTAGTTCAGCTCCAGGTTGTCGCGAAAGGCTGAGGTGAATACTTCGCCTGACGGTTCGGGCGCGATAATCGCTTTTGCTCGCTGCTCTCCGGAAAGCGCGCGGATCACCGCCAATCCCTGATCCTCGTCCGCCTTGAAGACCCTCGTGCCCGCGTATCTGCCGCTTTTGGCATGAACCGGCTCCGAGCCTAAAAAAGTCGGAGTCATGACCACCTGGTCGCCGAGCACGAAGTAATTGATAATCAGATGATGGCCGTCGATCTGCCAGCCCCAGGGCTCGCTGGCAGAAGGTTTCCCCATGATGCTCATCCAATAAAGATCCTCGCCGTATTCGGCGAGCCGGCCGGTCATTTCCATCACCGTTTCATTGAGACGCATGACATCGCGCGCGGTTTGAAATCCCTCCGCGCTCAAGCTCTGCCTCAGGAGTGAAAAAGCCCGGTCGCGCTGGGTATCGCTCATCTCGAAGAGCGGCATGCCATGGCGCATTAACGTAGGATGAATGTTACTCCATTTGCGCCACTCGGCCGTATCCACCGCAAAGAGCGTCTTGGCGCGTTGCTCCGGGCTGAGCGAGTCGAGGAAGTCCTCGGCGGCCGCCTTAATAGGCAGCGTTGACACTCCGGTCTTCTGAATCGAGAAGAGACCCGGAATCACGGTGCCGGCGGTAGTGATTCCTTTAAAAGGTTCAGCCGCCGCGGCGAGCGATTTCTCGAGGTAGCCCGGTGAGCCGCCCTTGGTGTGTAAAGGTCTGGTCGGGTCGCGAAAGACTCCGGCTGTCTGGTTAAGATCGCTCATGATCAATCTCCTGTGTCCTGGGATTATTGGGTTGAAAAATTATCCAGTTCTTGACACAGTTGGGCGGACTTTCCAAGTCCTCGCAAGTGACGTTAAGAAAGGAACCTTTTATGGCGGATAAACATACCGTTCCGGTGAGCACTGGAGCCGAGGCTTTCTTTGAGCAGGTACGGGCGCTGGGTGTTGTGCGTTATCTCTTTGCGAACACGGGAACGGATCACGGGCCTCTCATCGAAGCGCTGGCTAAATCCGCCAAGGAGGATCCGAGCGACATTCAGCCCATCGTCGTGCCGCACGAACTGGCGGCGGTCTCGATGGCCCATGGCTATTACAACGTCACACAAAAACCGCAGATGGTGCTGGTGCACACCTTGCCGGGGACGGCCAATGCTCTTGGGGGCATTATCAACGCGAATTCCTGCAATGTGCCGCTCTTCCTGGTCGCTGGACGAACGCCGATCACGGAAGGGGAGTTGCGCGGCGGCAAGAGCCAGAACATCCACTGGCGCCAGGAATCGCGCGATCAGGGGAATATAGTCCGCGAGTTCGTCAAGTGGGACTACGAAGTGAGAACCAATCAGAATCTCGCGGCGGTAGTGTCGCGCGCCTACAAGATCGCCATGACCGAACCCCGCGGCCCGGTCTATCTGAATTTGCCCCGGGAGTGGCTGTGCGAGCAGTTGGAATCGACGCAGATTTTTTCCGAGTCTCTGGCGCCGGCGACAAAAATGCAGGCGGATCAAGCATCGCTGGAAAAAGCTGCAGATCTACTGATATCGGCCGACAACCCACTCATAGTCACGAAGTATCTCGGGCGCAATCACGAAGCCGTGGCGCACCTGGTTGAGCTGGCCGAATTGCTTTCGATTCCCGTGGTGCAGCAGCTGAATCACGTAAATTTCCCGACCGATCATCCGCTCTATGTCGGTTACCAGACTCTCAAGCATGCCAAGGACGCCGACCTGCTGTTTTTTATCGACATCGATGTGCCATGGGAGCCGCCGAGCCGCAACGTTCTTCGATCCGACGTCAAAATCATCCATCTCGAGCGCGACCCGCTGTTCACGGCTATTCCTGGATGGGGTTTTCCGGCGGATCTGCCGTTGACGGGCTGTTCCGAGATAGCGCTGCCGGCATTGAATGCGATCGTCAAGGACAAGTTGGACGCCGGCAAAGTTCCGAGGTCCAAACTCCAAGAGAGGCGAAAGAAGATCGAAGCGGAACATCTGGCGATGATGCGCGAGATGAAAGCAAGCGTCGAAGCGGCCAAGGATCAAAAGCCGATTAACCCGGTTTGGCTTTCGAAGTGCATTGGCGACGTGATGGACGACAAGACGATCATCATCAATGAGACTGTGACATCGCGGCTTGCCGAAGTGATTCCGCTCAACCGGCCGGGGTCGCAATTCAGCACGCCGCTGGCGGGCCATCTCGGTTGGGGACTCGGAGCGGCCATCGGAACCAAGCTCGGCGCGCCGGATGCGACGGTCATCGCGGCGGAAGGCGACGGCTCCTACATGTTCGCGGCGCCGACGGCGTGTCACTTCACGGCGCAAAAATATCGCATTCCGTTTCTGACGGTCGTGTATAACAATCAGGCCTGGAACGCGAGCATCAACGCCGCTCGCGGACTTTACCCCGATGGCGTGGCGCAAAGAACGCGCAATTTTCCCGGCTGCGACTTGAGCCCGTCGCCACACTTTGAGCTTACCGCGCAAGCCTGCGGTGCTTATGCCGAACGTGTGGAAGAACCGGACGAGGTGCCTCGCGCTCTGCAGCGCGCGCTCAAGGCGGTGAAAGAAGAGAGAAGGCAAGCGTTACTCAACGTGATCTGCAAAAGTCCGTTGGCTTAGTCGCAGTATTTTAACGCTTCGCTTTCAGGTCGCTGCGAAGTATCTGCCGCGCGAAGAATTTTAGAAAACTCAGACCGCGTTTCCTCTTGAATTCTTTATTTTGTGGAGTTCGGGCTAAACCTGCCTGTCAGGATTTTACTGTAGGGAATTCACTGCACAGTAAGAATTTCTCTGTTTCTGTCACACGCCAAAAAAAGCTCCATAAGTTCGTAGCTTGGGTCCAATTTACGCCTTAGGGCATGGCTCTTGCGGACATCCTTGTCAAATATGGTTGAGACCACGACGAAAGGAGGAAATAGCCATGTCGATAATGCCGAAATCAGCGGCACAAGCTGTGCTGCAAGCGCGCCTAGGCTGGCTCATTTTTTTCTCATTTCTCGGACAAAGCTGCGGAGCGATTTCAAACCTATCGCAGAGAATTTCAGAACTGTCGCAAAGATCTGATCAATCAACGGAAGTTCCGCAGGTGACCAATGAAATCAATCCCGGCGACGTTACCGTACAAAAAGCCAGTGTTGAGTCCAGTCGAAAAAAATCATCCAAGCCGGTGACTAAACACGCGCTCAACGGTACCGCTTCGTGGTACGGCCCCGGATTTCACGGTAAGAAAACGGCGAGCGGTAAGATCTACGATCAGCACAAGCTTACGGCAGCACACAAAACTCTCCCGCTCGGAACCAAAGCACGAGTCACTAACCTAGACAACGGGAGCACGGTGGATGTCGAAATCAATGACCGAGGTCCCTTCATCGAAGGTCGCATCATCGACTTGTCACGCGCGGCGGCGGGAGCTCTGGGTTTCGTTGAATCGGGCCTGGCGCCAGTGCAAGTTGAATTGATGGCTGACTCGACGTAGTCTGCTCGGGCAGAGAGCGACAGCAACCCATAGCGGTTCACTGAACAGAATGACTCGCAGTCCTCGCGGCGACTACAGTCGGACTTTTCTTACGATGATCCCCTCAGGCGAAGAGGATGTTCAAGGTTACGGGTTCAACGTTCAACGTGTCTCGGACCTTGAACATTGAACACTAGCCCCCACTCGCTTCGGAGAACTCGTCCCTTGATCCGTTACTTTCAGTGAATAGTCCCGTCATCCGGTGTAGCAGAGAGCGCGCCGCGCCAAAAATAGCGCGATAGAGCCACGTTGACTTTGCACCATTGGGCGTAATACAAGTTCCCAGGATTTCGTTGCAGAGTTTTACAGGCCCGATTGCGTACTCGCTCCTATCACACAAAAGAAGCCCGGCCAAAGAAAAGTAATGGAGGACGAACCATGAAACGCATCTATTTCGCGCTTCTCGCCGTTCTGGTTTGGAGTTCTAATCTCCCGGCCCAGACGCCTTTCTATGAGGGCAAAACTGTGACTATCCGGGTGGGATTCACGGCGGGCGGAGCGTTCGATGTTTGGGCACGCATCATCGCGGCTCATATTGGTAAATATATCCCCGGCAATCCGACGTTTGTGGTGCAAAACATGACCGGTGGCGGCTCGATGATAGCGGCCA
>Ga0209819_10000222_pt1 | contig 16000 bp, 14 predicted proteins | sample PPLLak2March2015_FD_187248 | JGI IMG/M metagenome (GOLD analysis project Ga0209819, IMG submission 187248) | Freshwater sediment microbial communities from Prairie Pothole Lake near Jamestown, North Dakota, USA - PPLs Lake P7 Core (1) Depth... | ecosystem: Environmental > Aquatic > Freshwater >... | reverse complement strand
TGCGGAGGATTAATATATTTGCTTGTATCACAGTTCCTGTAAAACTTTGCAGGATTTCTACCCTCTTTACTTATGGAAGTATGTAATTTTGTTTACCGAGTTTTCCGGTAAATCTATCCATTCAATTATACATATGTTCAACCCTATCTTCGAGTATCTTCCTCGTAAGTGGTTTTTTACTTATCTCTTTTGTGACCGGTTCTATACCAAGACTTTTAAATGTGGATAAATAAATTATAAACAATGTAGTGAACAAAGGTACTATTTCTGTATATACCCTGCATTCTTCAATACATATAAAAGAAAACCCTATTAGAATATACGGAATAAATGTAAGGTTCAAATATAGTTTCCCGGGATTCATTGATTGAGTCAGCACCTTCCATTTTTTTGAAAACAATAGAATAATAACAAATATATACAACCCTCCGAAACTTGTAATAATATCTTTCAGGTAAATAATATTGCGGAGTCTTACTACATCGTATATTGTCTGTATATTAATACCAATTTTATCGTAAACAAAATTACCCGGACTGTCAATATAAATAAAATAGAGAGCTGCTTTAATAATTATAAATGCTGAAGAAAGAGCAATTACTCTCAATATAATTTTTTTCGAAAAAATATTTTTATAGTTATAAAATATAAAAGCGAAAATAAGCAATACAGCAGTTTCTTTATTCAGGACAGCAAAAACAAACGTTATAAGGAGATAATAAAATTTTTCTTTAATAATTAAATAAGAACCGAGTACAAAAAATAAAATCGCAGTAAAATCATAGAACTGGCAGTAATAAGTATTATTAAGAATGTAATTCCACAACATGGCATAACCTAAGAATGGTGCTAAGAACATACTTACCCAATCGGGACGAAAATATTCCCTGAGAAAAAGGCGGTAAATAACAAAAGTAAGATATATGACAAACCATGTATAAATAGTAAATACAGTTATTTCAGGCAGCAGTCCGAATAATGTCAGCGGCTTGATAATATATGGAACAAGTACACGGTATTGATAAACTTTAAGTGCTGTACCATTGTACACTTCGGGAACACTACAAAACGGCAGAAAATAATGTGTCTTTATTATTAACTGGTAATATAGATATGTAAATGACCCCGCTGCCATCAGGTAGTAAATATGCACAATAAAAGGAAGCTTAGTGATTTGTTTATTAATATTCATGATATTAATAAAATATTTATATTACCCCTGTTATTTGAACTAATATAGCGATTATAGAATTTTAAATACATAATAAAATAGAGGTTTGTAAAGCTAAAATTAAATATTAAATACAGCTCAAAATACACATTATATCCGGAATTTTAATTTATCTCGAAAAAAAACTGCGGCATAGGAGGTGGATTGTTTGTTATCCACTTATTGTCGTAATAAATTGAATCACACAGCTGCCAGCCGCCTTTGTGGGGTAAGTTAAATTTCCCACGGTATACACCATCCGGACTTGATACAGGATTAACATTGCCTGTTGATTGAATATATGTACTGTCAAGCTTGTAAACCGATATAGACATAACAGCATTATCTATCTGTTCAAAATTCAACAGCTGAAAATCGGTTTTATGAAGCAGCAATTGTATATCGTTCATCCCCGGTACAACTTTAAACGGTTTAACAAGCGAGATAGTATAATTGCATTGTTCTGACTGGTCATATATTAAACGCCATTGTTTTGTGCTGTCATATTTTGTATACATAGGGACTGAATCTGAGATAAAAGAATTACTGTTCTCATCTACATAAGTAAACACCCCGTACCATATTACATCCGGCGGACCGGTTACCATATTGAAAATTGCATATCCTTTATAATATCCTGTGCCAGCATCATACAAAAATTTTTCCGATACGGCAGTACTGTGCAGGAAGGTTGGAGTCATCCACATTTTAGGAAAAAACTTTACATAACCTTTTGTCTGAACTGCGTTTCCTTTTTTCACTTTCATAAAGATATCGTTATACCCTAAAGTTAACGAGTCGTTTCCTGTAATAAACAGCTTTATATTAACCTCACCTATATCAACTGATACTATTTCATTGTAGGATACGGGAGAAGGGTTATTAACCACAATGCTGTCACTGCAGCTTATCATGAATATCAAAGCAGCAGCCAAAGTGCATATAATTATGTTTTTCATATGGCATAAAAATAGGACTATTCTGAAATGAATTCCAGAGAAAAAGTAATGTTGAAAAAAAGTGGAATTATGACCACCAAATCCATTTTTGGAGCAGGATTTTCCATACTTTTATTTCTATTGAATTCCTGTAAATGAAATGAGATATTAAAGTGAAATCGCTTTAAAATTTAAATCACTGAACATGAGAACAAAACTAATACTCATTTCATTTGCCCTGCTTTTAACAGTAAGCTCAGCAATAGCACAGGATAATTCCGTAACAGGCGCATTTTCCTGTTACCAAAAGAAAATATCAACACCGCAGTTATATTCAGGTGAATGGGATTCTCCAAATGCCCCCAAACATAAATTCGATGTACTTGATTACAAATTGAACGTTGATATTTACAATTGCTTCTTATCACCTTACCCGAAAACATTTACAGCTTATGTAATAGTTAAGTTCAGAGTTGATACGGCACTGAGCTCAATTCAGTTAAATGCACTTAATACATCTCTCCAGATAAATTCTGTGGGTATGGCAGGTGCTTCATTTACTCATACCAACAACATAGTAACGATTACTCTTGACAGGACTTATAACCCAAACGAAATTGCAGAAGTCAGGGTTAATTACCAGCATCTCAATGTAGCTGACCAGGGATTATATACAAGCAACGGATTTGTATTCACTGACTTCCCTCCCGAGGGTGCCAGAAAAGTCTTTCCCTGCTGGGACAGGCCATCTGATAAGGCGACATGGGACCTTACAGCTAAAGTACCGCTGAATGCCCGCCTTGGCTCTAATGGCAGGTTAAACGATTCCCTTGTTACAGGTGATACCATTTATTATCACTGGATAAGCAGAGACCCCATTGCGACGTATTTAATGGTTATGACCGGAAAGATATCATATAATCTTGATATCATTTACTGGCATAAGATTTCAAATCCAAACGACAGTATCCCAATACGATTTTATTTTAATACAGGCGAAAATATAACCGCTGCAAAACAAAGAATGATACCGATGACCACTTATTATTCTCAAAGATTCGGTGAATACCCGTTTGAAAAAGCCGGCTTTGCTACACTTAACAACCAATTTACATGGGGCGGCATGGAGAATCAAACGTTAATCAGCCTCATGCCTAACGGCTGGACTGATGCATTAATGTCTCATGAATTTGCACACATGTGGTTCGGTGACCTTGTTACCTGCGGTACCTGGGCTGACGTATGGCTTAATGAGGGTTTTGCAACTTACTGTGAAGCTTTATGGATTGAAAACAATTCCGGGTATGCCGGATATAAAAACAGTGTGAACAGTTTTGCAAACACATACCTCTCTCAAAATCCAGGCTTCCCTATGTATAATCCTGCATGGGCGGAAAATACTCCCGGCATTAATACACTATACAATTATGCTGTGATATATTGCAAGGGTGCAGGTGTGCTTCATATGCTGAGATATACAATCGGTGATTCGTTGTTTTTTGCTTTCCTGAATTCTTATGCAACAGATACTACCGATTTCAAGCATAAGACTGCAGTAACGGATGATTTCACAACAAAGCTTAACCAGGTTACAGGACAGGACCTGACGTGGTTCATGAACCAGTGGGTAAAACAGCCCAATCATCCTGTTTACCAGAATGCATACAGTATTACCAATATTGGCGGCGGTAACTGGAAAGTTAATTTTATTGCTAAACAAATACAAACAAATACACCTTTCCATAAAATGCCGGTACAGGTTAAAGTTGCATTCACCAGCGGACCCGATACAACCATCCGTGTAATGAATGACGTTAATAACCAGGAGTATGAATGGACATTTAACAGGCAGCCCGCAGCAAGCAATCCGGTTGTGTTTGACCCCGGAAATGATATTGTATTAAAATCTGCAACAACAGTAATAGGCATAGAAGAATTATCCGAAGTTCCGTTTGAATTTGCATTACATCAGAATTATCCTAATCCGTTCAACCCGGTTACAAGCATTAAATTTGATATCCCCAAAAGAGCATTTGTTACATTAAAAATATATAATGTATTGGGTGAACTGGCTGCCGTGCCGGTAAATGAGATTAGAAATCCGGGAAAATATACATTAGAATTTGACGGCAGCAATCTGCCCTCAGGTATATATTTTTATGAAATCAATGCCGGAAGTTTTACAGATGTGAAGAAAATGGCATTAATCAAATAGTGATATAGTGAAATAGTGAAAATTCGTAATTTTAAAAGGTATTCTTGAAAAAGGATGCCTTTTTTAATAAATAATAAAATTTCAGCTCATCACTCTCTTACTCTTCATTGTTAATTGCTCATTGCTAATTGCTAATTGATAATTGTCCTTAGGGTATTTTTCAGTATATATTTTTTTCAGCTTTCCAAAATCTAACCAAATCCGTGAGCAGCTTTTTACAGCAATATTACGACATGCTATTATATATCTATATATTATCAAAGAACGGTTACTTTTGCTTATATAGCTATATAAGCACCTCTGTTATAATTTAATATAGTGATTATTCATTGTCAAGTTCTATATAAAAATAGTTTGGATATTAAGAACAATTGCGAGCGAAGCGTGGCAATCCCGTCAATTTTAGCAGAATTTACAATTATAAGAAGTTAGATGTCAGAGGTTAGAAGTAAGAAAAATCAATATGCGATTAGACCGGAATGTGAATAAAATAAACCGGAAATACCTTAAAGTATTACTTTAACTCTCCAACAACAGCGACAATAATTTGCTACCGGATTTTTCCCATAGCGATAATGGTTAATGATATAGTGAAGTTTTATTTTTCGAAATAAACCGCATTTCTTTCACAAAATCGCTATTTTATTCATAGCATCCCTATGAATTTGACGGAGCTAACTTCTTATACTGCAATGAGTTAACCCCTGTTTTCCAAAAACGATAACCCAACTTGATACCAACTTGAACCCAACTCCGACACAACTTGACCCCAACTTGGCTCTGTTTTGAACCCAACTCCGAATTTTTGTGGAGAAAATCCACACTCGGCACAATTGAGACGCTGACCGGATTAGTTAGTTGACTAATGAGCAGCATTTTGGGAGGCAATGTCAGGTTTGTGATGTTAGCAAAGAATGAAAATCCCGCCTGCCTGCTCTGACAGGAAGGGATGATATTATGTAGCAATACATCTCCGGCATGAAGGAAAATCCCGAAGGGATGACATTATTAGTTTTTAAAGAATATCAATAGTTAATCTCAATCATTAATAATGTCATCCCTTCGGGATTCTATTTCCGGGTGAAAAATTCATTCTACCATAATATCATCCCTTCGGGATTTCTTCTTTTTAAGTAAGGTGTAAGGTTTGTCCTGGAGATGTTAATAATCTAACTAAGATATTGTATACAAACATTTATTAAACTTCGCAGGAGCTGCCATAATACTTTAGGAAATGGGTAACTTCTACGAAGTTGCTCCATTTATTTTTTGTATTTTCTAATATAGCCAATCACTATGTGATTTATGTTTGCGTTCATGCTCACCCCCCGTGTCATTCCAGAAAACGATTGTGGTAATTATCCATTGTCGAAAATATAAATCATGTAGTGATTACCTATATTAGAAAACGATTGTGGTAATTATCCATTGTCGAAAATATAAATCATGTAGAGATTACCCATATTAGAAAACGATTGTGATAATTATCCATTGTCGAAAATATAAATCATGTAGTGATAACCTATATTAGAAAACGATTGTGATAATTATACAATTTGGTAAATATAAATCACGTAGTGATTACCCATATTAGAAAACGATTGTGATAATTATACAATTTGGTAAATATAAATCACGTAGTGATTACCCATATTAGAAAACGATTGTGATAATTATACAAACTCCGTAGGAGTTACCTATAGTTGTTTTAGGAAATGGGTAACTTCTACGAAGTTGCTCCATTTATTTTTTGTATTTGCTATTATAGGCATTCACTGTGTGATTTATATTTTGATGCAGTGTCAGGTTGGTCTTTCAAAAAGAATAGAATTTTAATATAGGTAACTTTATATAGATAAGAAATAATATCAACCACTTCAAAATAACCTAAAGGCAAGCCTGACACCATCAACAATTCATCTCAAATAAACGAACAATTCCCGTACTGACAGTACGAGGGCACTGGCAGTACAAAAAATAAGTACTTCTTAACTCCTTCCCGGGTTACACTTAAGAAGTAGCAGCAATGAACCCAACACCGTTTTTCTATATATCCTTTCACATGTCATTCACACATATCCCTCCGGAAATGAATGGTTTTGTACATATATAAAGAGAATGGTAGATATTTGTAATATACTGTAAAATCAATATTTATGTTGTATATTTAAACAAATAAAGACGACTCTCCTGATAAACTGCTCAAATCGTTCATTTACAAACCTAATAATAAATTAAGCTATGAAAACAATTCTTTTCTTTTTATTTGCAGTTAATCTTTCAATTTTTGCTCAGGGTAATTTTACAATTGAGTGGACAAGCCCTGTATGTTACAATATTGAATTTACACAAGCCGAATCAAATAATAATGTGTGTGATATCATAATATATCAGCCCCCTTATGTTAAAGTACTTGATGGTGCTACAAAAGTTCAGAAACGGCAATTTGATAATCCTGATACTGCTTCGTTCAGTTGGAATATGGAATTTTATTATATAATGGAATTTGATGTCAATAACGATGGCATTTATGAAATTATAACCAGGAAGTACAACTCCTCCACCTTTACATATAAAGTATTAAACGGCGCTTCAGGTGCAGTTTTATATCAGGAATCAGGTAGTTTCAATGGTTTGATTTATATCTATGATATTGACGGCGATAATTATCTCGAATTAATTACTATTACTAACCCAAATTCAGTAAGTCATCAATATACAATGAAGATTATTTCAACAACAGCACCCGCTCCTATTGGTGTGGAAAAAAATTCCAACACAATTGGACAATATAAATTAGGACAGAACTATCCTAATCCATTTAATCCATCAACAACTATTGAATATACAATTTCCAAATCTGCAAATGTAAATATTAACATTTATAATGAACTGGGTCAGATTGTAAAAAGAATCGATGAAGGAAATAAAAAGTCAGGTTCATATAAAGTAATGGTTGATTGCAGTAATCTGGCATCAGGTGTTTATTTTTATGAATTAGTATCTGATGGAATTGCAGAGGCGAAGAAAATGGTATTGGTGAAATAAAAGATTGCTGATTGCTGATTGCTGATTGCTGATTCACTCCTTCCCGGGTTGTACCCGGGAAGGAGTGATATATGACACTTGGTTAATATGCAGCTTATTTCTTTTTAAATAAGCTATTCAAAGCAACACCTGCAATAAACTCCAATGAATTATATTCTCTCCGGCTTTTGCCGCTGCCATAGCTGAAAGTATAAGGTCCGGTAAAGCTGTGATTGTAAATAAATTCACACGTTACTGCCATAAATTCCACTCCAAACCCAATTTCAGCTCCATAGCCAAAGCCAAAATTTTTAACCTGCAGGTTCGGCTCATTATCCACGCTGTAATAATTTGATATCAGGAAATCAAAAGAAGGACCTCCGAAAAAGTAAAAATTATCTCCCGCACCCGACCTTATGAATTTATATCTTGGCAAAAGAAAGAATGAAATATAATGGAACCTGTTGCTTAAATACTTTCTTTCAAAAGTTGCTCCGCTGCTTCCCGGTTCCAGGGCAATCAAATTAATATTCTTTTCCCCTTTAACATTATAATGAACCTCGGTTGAAAGTGAGAACGCTCTTGTTGTGAACCACTGCCTGTAAAAGCCAAAATCCATTCCAACAAATGAAAAGAATGAAGGTTCATCTGTCATTTTTATAACATCATCATTATTGAATTTAGTCATACCGGAAAAGACCAGCCCGGCTTTTATGCCAAACTTGTTTTCTTCCTGTGAATAAAAAACAGCAGACGTCAAAAACAAAACAAGTAAAATATTAATTACCCTTGTCATATTCCACTCCTTTGGTCATAAAATCCACAGTTCCTGTTACAAGAGGTGTGACAATAGAAATCCAGCCGGATGTCATTGTAATTGCCCCTACTGCTGAACCTATTCTGGTAAAGTTACCGGTGTTTTTATCAGGACAATAATTTACAGCTCCTGAAAATGAACTGTGTGATGCACTTCCTTCTATTTTCATTCCGCTGTTATCAACCGTATCATAATAGCTGAGTTCAAGAGTAAATTTTCCATCCCGGCACATATAACCGCTGATGCGTGCTTTCTTTCTGTAATCACCGCGCCTGATGACAATACTGTCTGCACCTATGAAACCCCGGCTGTTTACCGTAGCGGAACATTCCATCACAGTATCAGTTGTAACTATTAGCCTGTATTCCCCTGAAGCCGGAAAAGTTGGCGGCTCACAGTTATAAGGCAATACGATATCCTGCTGGCACGATACAATAATTAATAAACAAACAGAAATGAAGAGAGTAAAAAAGACAATAGTTCGTTTTATCATGGCATTTAATGATTAAGAACCTGCAGTAAAAGCACGTAAGAATATTTAAGCATAGCAAAGAACAGACTTTTCGCCGGTTTTTTTTAAAACTATTTCTTCTTCTTAAAAAATTTATTGAAGGATATGCCTGTATAAAACACTGCTGAGCTGTATCTTCTCGCTATGGTCTTATCTCCATAACTTATAGTGTAAGGACCTGTAAAATTGTGGTCAAACCTGAATTCAAATGTGAGAAAGTTCATAAGCTCTACACCGAGTCCGATAACTGCTCCAAGCTCAAGCTTCATATTATCTATTTTTTTAAAATCAGTCCTGTCATCAGATATGTAATTATTAACCAACAGGTCCAGTGATGGTCCCCCGAAGATATACATGTTTTCACTTTTGGGAGCAAGAACTATCCTGTACCGCGGAAGCAATTGAAGGGATAAATATTGAAACCTGTTACTTACATAATATGATTCGTAAAATTCACCCTGGTTTGTAGATACATCTTTAACAAGCTTGACAAAAACATTTATATCACCTTTTGTTGAATATATAAGCTCGGTAGAGAGGCAAAATTTCTCCGTGTTAAACCATTCCTTGTAAAAACCAACTGTATAATTAAGATGATTTAAGAATGTTGAAGAATCATAAAAAAGATTTTTGTCATCATTGGATGTGGATATTCCGGTAAATATACATCCTGCCTTTATGCCAAACTTATTTTCAGTCTGTGAGTGAACAGATGATACAAGAGTAAATAATACAAATATTAGAATGGAAAATTTACACATATAAAATTTTAATTTCATCGGACACCCCAATAGCTAACATCACCAAAGAACAGCGGTGTAAACAAAGTTACAAAGCCCCGGTACGGCGAGTATGAGCCGTAAGCATGTCCTATCTTTGTATAGTTACAATTATTGTCTTTATTCTCGCAGTAGAGGATATCAACATCCAGAATACTGCTGGTCAATGCTCCTTGAATACGCAGACGGCTGTTATCAACAGTATCTGTATAAACAACGTCAGCATAAAATTTCATATCACTGCAGATATGACCACCTATTTTTGCAGTCCTTGTAATGTTCTTAGAACGAATTACAACATTATCTCCATATATAAAACCAAGCCTGTCCAGATTGACCGAATCAAGAACATTGATTGAATCAATAGTAAAAGATAAATACACTTTCGTGATTGGTATACCGGGTTCGTCAGTACAGGGTTTTTCCAAAACAATGTCGTTCTGGCAGGAGTATAGAAAAATAAGAGTGGTAAAAGCAATTAAGCTGAAAAATATGAGATTTCTTCTTAACATACTGTAAATATAGCTATTTAGAATTAAAATGCAAATATAGAAATTGCGGACAATAGCCGCATCTAAAAAGAGGCTGTCTTGAAAGCCCTATTTTATAAATTGAAGGTCCAATATTGCCGAAAAAATAAAAAAATTCCCAACTAGAAATTTGGGAATTAGGTGAGGCTGCCTTTTAAGACAGCCTCTTCTACTTTTCACATTTGAAGTCTCACGTTTCACATTTCACATTTCACGTTTCACGTTTTACATTTCACGTTTCACATTTCACGTTTCACGTTTGACATTTCACTTCTCTTACTCCAACGAGTGCACTATCAATCCGCTTCTGAGCTTTGGCTCAAACCATGTTGTCTTCGGCGGCATAGTATTTCCTGTATCGGCAATATTCATCAATTGTTTCATGGATACCGGATATAATGAAAATGCCACTTTCATTTCACCGCTGTCAACACGTTTCTTTAGCTCGCCCAACCCTCTTATTCCGCCAACAAAGTCGATGCGTTTATCAGTACGCAGGTCGCCAATGTTGAGAACAGGTTTCAGCACATGGTTATAGAGAATTGTAACATCAAGTACATCTATCGGGTCACTATCATCATATGCACCCTCTTTAGCAGTAAGCGAGTACCACTTGCCGTTTAAATACATTCCGAACTTATGGAGCTGTTTAGGTTTGTATTCATTATAGCTCTTTTCCTTTACTTCAAAATTAACCTTCAGCTTATCAATGAATGCCTTTTCGGTCAGTCCGTTCAGGTCTTTCACTACGCGGTTATAGTCGCAAATAGTAAGCTGGCTTGCAGGGAAATGCACTGCAAGGAAATAATTATATTCTTCATCTCCTTTGTGGTTCGGATTTTTTTCTTTAAGCTCATTACCAACCAATGCGGCGGCAGCTGTTCTGTGATGCCCGTCTGCAACATATGTGTATGGTATCTTTGCAAAAAGTCTTTGTATTTCTTTTATAGTATCTTCATCTCTTATAACCCAGAACTCATGTGTAATGCCGTCTTCGGTTGTAAAGTCATATTCAACGTTCCTTTTAATTGCATCATAGATTATCACATCAAGCTCCAGCATATCGGGGTATGCAAAGAACACAGGTTCAGCATTTGCCATCGATACGCGGACATGGTTCTTCCTGTCTTCTTCTTTATCGGGACGTGTAAGCTCATGTTTCTTTATCACACCGTTCAAGTAATCTTCAACTCCTGCACATCCGACCAGTCCAATCTGTCTTTTTCCATTCATTGTCAGTGCATAGATATATAAATGCTTTTTTTCATCCCGGAACATAAGTCCGTCATTTATCATCTTGCAGAGATTATCTTTACCCTTTTCATAAACCTGTGGTGAGTAATGGTCAACTTTCACGGGCAGGTCAATCTCGGGCTTTACCACATGAAGAAATGAATACGGGTTATCTTTTGCTTCAATCCTTGCTTCCTCAGAATTCAATACGTCATAAGGACGTGAAGCTATTTTGTCAGCTTTATCTTTTACGGGACGTATACCTTTAAATGCTTTTAATATTGCCATGTAATCTTCTCAATTCTCCTTAATTATTATTAAAATGAGAAATTATTTTTTCAGCCAGCTCAATACCAATCCTGTTCTGAGCTTCAACAGTCTGCCCGCCAACGTGCGGTGTTAATGATACATTCGGCAGCATCAGGAGCTCAGTATTCGGAGTAGGTTCATCCATATAAACATCCATACCTGCAAAAGCAATCTTACCGCTCTTTAATCCTTCAACCAGGTCTTTCTCATCAATTATTCCGCCTCTTGCACTATTGATTAAAAAAACACCATCTTTCATCATTGCAATTTCTTTTGCAGAGATAACGGGTTTTTTATCCTTCGGCATCGGGATATGGAAAGTAATAAAATCACTGTTCTTGATTACTTCAGCAAGCGGTACGGTTTTGATTACAACCGAAACCTTCATTGTCTGGTCAACTGAATGGAATATTTCAAGGTCAACTGTTGCTTCCGGTATAACCGGGTCTGTAGCAAGAACTTTCATACCAAGCCCTAAAGCCATTTTAGCGGCTTTCTGACCTATTCTTCCGAAACCGACTATGCCAAGGGTTTTTCCGCTTACTTCAATACCTTTGCTGTATTTTTTCTTTAACTGCGGGAAATTCTTTGAACCTTCCGATGGCATAAACCTGTTTGAGTCATGAAGCATTCTTGTTAATGTGAACAGGTGTGCAAAAGCAAGCTCTGCTACTGACTGTGATGAAGCCGCAGGTGTGTTAACTACGTTGATACCTTTGCCTCTTGCATATTCAACATCGATATTATCCATGCCAACTCCGCCTCTGCCGATAAGCTTTATCGAAGGGCATGCATCTATTAAATCCTTGCGTACCTTAGTAGCACTTCTGACAAGGATTGCATCATACTTTTTATCATTAATTTCTTTTACAAGTTCTTCCTGCGGTACTTTTTCAGTAACCACTTCATAACCGTGGGCTGCCAGCATTTCTTTTGCTGACGATTCTATACCGTCATTTGCTAATATTTTTACCATATTACTTTTATTAATTAAAATTTAATATTAATGTTTATTATGCGTGCTGCTTTTCAAATTCCTTCATACAATCTACCAGTGCCTGTACACCTTCGATATCCATAGCATTATAAATGGAAGCTCTGAAACCGCCAACCGACCTGTGCCCTTTGATTCCTACCATACCTTTTTCTGTTGCAAATTTTATGAATTCCTGCTCAAGCTCCGGCTTTGTCGGAAGGAAGCAGACATTCATTCTGGAACGTGAATCTTTTTCCACTGTTCCGCAGAACATGCTGTTGCGTTCTATTTCATCATAAAGTAATTTTGCCTTGGCAATATTTTTCTTTTCCATTTCTTCCAGCCCGCCCTGCTCTTTGAGCCACTGCAGTGTCATGAATGATGCATAAATTGCAAATACAGGAGGTGTGTTATACAATGAATTGTTCTTTATGTGAATCTTATAATCAAGCATCGAAGGTATCTTTCTCTCTATCTTGCCGAGTATATCAGGATTCAAAATGACAAGTGTAACACCTGCAGGTCCTAAATTTTTCTGAGCACCTGCATATATAAGTGCATATTTTGATACATCAACAGGCCTGCTGAATATATCGGATGACATGTCTGCAATAAGAGGAACTTTTGAATCAAGGTCTTCCAGCAGCTCTGAGCCAAAAATTGTATTATTGGTTGTTACATGGAAATAAGCTGAATCTTCCGGTACCTTAAAGTTTTTCGGAATATAGGTAAAGTTTTTATCCGATGATGAAGCAACAACATTAACGTTACCGAACAGCTTAGCTTCTTTGATAGCTTTCTGAGCCCATGCACCGGTTTCAAGATATGATGCAGTCTGGTTATCGCCTAATAAATTATAGGGAACCATAGAGAACTGCAAGCTTGCACCACCGCCCAAAAATAACACATTATAGTTTTCAGGTACTTTTAGTATTTCTTTTACAAGAGCGACAGCATCGTCAACTATTTTCTGGAATTCCTTGCTCCTGTGTGATATCTCGAGAACAGATAAACCGATGTTATCCAGTTCCTTTACTGCTTTACATGTTTTATCTAATGTGTATTGTGGTAATATGGATGGTCCTGCGTTGAAATTATATTTTTTCATATGATTTAAAAAGTAAAATTAAAGATGATAATAATAGATATGTGTTGCCCGTAGTTCTTTCCTGGTATGTATGGAAAATATATTGTTCCATACTACAAAAATAACTAAACCAAACCGTCAATTACAATCGATAAATTTATCTTTTTGGATTTAATCAGGGGTAAAAAATTGTGATTTTACGGCAGATGCGTAAATTTTAACTTAAACGCAATTTATTTAAGAAGTACCTGAAAACAGAACTTTTGGATTAAAATGTTTTTCTATGATGCCCCGGCAAATGAGCAGAGATTTTTATATTTTCAATTTAAAAAGTTTTGCTTTATTAACAAGTGTATAGTTTACACTGAATGCCAGGCTGTGATATCTGCGTTGTACAATATCTCCCTTATATTCAAAATCATACGGACCGGTTATATCGTACTGGTATTTTCCCTCAAATGCCAGTGCGCCGACAATTTCAAAGCCGATACCCATGGCAACACCTACCTCTATTTTTCCCGGATATTTTACAAATTGATTGTCTGTATTTTCACTTTTATCCGACATTCTATAGTCAAATACGGGGCCTCCGAAAAAATAATAATTGTCACCTTCATAACTGAGCGGGACTTTTACCCTGGGCAATAGCTGAAGCGACAGATAATGTGCTTTATCGTATAGTGATCCGGCAGCATCATATGTGCTGTCTTTTTTGATTGGAACATCCGGTGTAAAATATTCTACCTTCGCTTCACCTTTTTGAAGATAATGAAGCTCTGCTGCAAAACAAAATAATCTTGAATTAAACCATTCCGAAGTTAAGGCAATATCCAATGATACATTATTAAAGAAAGATGTTGAATCGTAAATGAATGTATTTAATTTTTTATTTGTTTTAGGGGGCATGTCATTGTAAGTAGACATTCCCGTCATTGTAAAACCGGCTCTTACACCAAGCTTACTGAATATCTGTGAATAAGAAATGTTAGTAATAAAAAAAGAAGTTAACAATAATAATAGAAACAATCTTCTCATAAATACAATAAATATACCATAATAGTTAAGGAGAGAGAATAAGTTAATGCAATATATCTCTTTTTTGTAAATTCAAAAATGGAAATATATTTCATAATTCATTCTTTGATATTCCTTCGGAAGCGGGAATCCCGGGAATGATTCGGATAATGGGATAGTATTTGTCATTCCCCGTTAACGGGAATATCTATGGAAATATTAACCTATTCTTTTCTTCTCTAAATTTTCCACGCTTAACTCGGTGCTATAACCTTCAGTATAAACAGCCCAGCTTATATCGGGAAAAATAGCATATTTATTTGCGCTGTCAACTTTAACAGGTATAAAGGAACCTTCCTTGATTTTATCAAAGTGCAGTGTATCAATAAACCACCCGACCTTTGCTTCGTATGGCGATGAAAAGCCATCATTAATTTCAAGCTTGAGAAATATTAATCTCTTAATCTCCCCGCCCTGCAATCCGTGGGATGCGGAAATAACCTTTGCATTGGCAGAATTTGCTTCATTTTTTCTTTTTTGCAGCTCCTGTGCAAATTGTTTTTGTTTACTAAAGCTCCGTTTCAAAAAGTAAAAGATTAATATAATCACCAGAGCCGGAATTCCGAAGCTTAGAATTAATATTAATGTGCCGGTATCCATTTTATGTTTTTGTTAATTTATATTCTGTTTTCATTTCAGGTGTACTCTTGAGCGATTGGTAAACCACGCAATATCTTTCTGTCAGCTTAATAAGTGAATTAATTTTCTCTTCTTCTTCACCGGTATCTAAGAAAAAGTAGAGCCGTATATCTTTAAATCCGACTTTTGCTTCTTTTGATACTGCAAGTGTACCCCTGAAATCAATATCCCCTTCAGCAGTAATAGAAGCATCTTTTAATTTAACACCAAGTGACGCAGCCACAGCCATCAATGTAACACCGGCACAAGCAACAAGAGCTTCAAGCAGCATATCTCCTGAGCATAAGAATTGCCCTGTCCCGCCTGTTGCAGGATGGAGCCCTGCTTCAACTACAGCCCTTGCCGTATCTATACGGCAGGTAACGCCTTCACCCGGCTTGCCGTGCGCTTTTAAAGTAACAATTGCCGATGCAGGTTCTTCCCTGTATTTTTCTTTTAACGGTTTCTGTATTGACCTGAATTCTTCTGAGTTCATAATATTTATATATTAATTAAACCGCAAAATAATAAATAAAGAATGGAAATGCTAATTTCTTTTGGCGTTGGTGAAAAACAACTATGTACACGATAAAATATTATTAACTTCATTAAATTGAAGCCTGTTATAAATAAGTCCATTTAAAAGTTTTATAAATATGTTAGTTAGATAATCAAA
>Ga0209819_10000219_pt1 | contig 16034 bp, 29 predicted proteins | sample PPLLak2March2015_FD_187248 | JGI IMG/M metagenome (GOLD analysis project Ga0209819, IMG submission 187248) | Freshwater sediment microbial communities from Prairie Pothole Lake near Jamestown, North Dakota, USA - PPLs Lake P7 Core (1) Depth... | ecosystem: Environmental > Aquatic > Freshwater >... | reverse complement strand
TGCTCAGGGCTCTCGGCACGAGGCCGAAGCCTCGACCTCACATGCCGTTGCCGTTGCCACCGAAGCCGGCGACCGGCATCGCACCAGGCGTGTAGACCGGAGGTCCACCGAAGCCGTACGGGACCGCTTGGGGTCCAGTCGGCACGCCACCAACGGCGTAGCCGTTGAGGAACGGCACGTAGGGCCCACCGACTCCGTAGGGCCAACCACAGTCGAACGCCCCGCGCGTCGACACGCCCCACAGCGCGATGTTGAGGAACGGCGCCACACTCGGAGTCCCGAAGGGCTCGAAGTTGATGGTGGCCGGCCCGAGCGTCGAGATGCATCCGCCGTCGAAGCAGCAGAAGCAGTCATCCGTGTTCCAGATGCCAACGTCGACCTGACCACACGGCAGAAGGTTCACTTCAGCCGAGCCGGTGAGGATCGAGTTGATCAGGATCTCGAAGCAGTTGTTGCACGAGGAGATGCCGCCGATGTTGAAGAACGCACCGTTGCGCGGCGACACTTGAACCTCGGTCGCTCCACCGAGATCCGCTTGCATGATCACCGAACAGGGCACGCAGCCCTGCTGGAAGATCGCCGGTCCGGGATACGGAATCGGCGGAAGCCCGGCACCACCGCCGGGAACGTTGAGGACCCCGAGCGGAGAACCCGGCGGGATCATCGAAGGAGCGACAGGGCCGCAGCCGGCCATGTTCGCATAGTCAGCACCGCCCGGGACGTAACCCTGGCGAGCCGCGAGACGAGCACGAGCAGCCTGGACTTGGCTGTTGCGCGCGAGTTGGTTTCCGTACATTGCTGTTCTCGTTTCTGCTGGTTGGGTTTGGAGTGGTCCAGGTTTGGTGTCGACTTCGTCGGGCCGTAGGTCCTTCTTGGTCTTGCTTCTTCCGGGTCACCGCGACCGTAGGTCGCTTGACCCAACCTGGTGAGGAACTCGATCAGGCCGTCGCCGCGGCGTCGGTCGCCGCCTTCGCGAGCGCTTCTTTCTTGCGCTCCTTGGCGATCTTGTTGGTCATGTTGCCGGCCCAGTAGGAGAAGGACCCGAGAGCGCCGGCCTTGAAGAACTTGCTGTACGCGTCGCCGAAGACGTTGAACACGGCAAGCGCCGCGAGCACGATCGTGCCGGCGAGCACCTTGTCCATGAAGCCGAGGATCTTCGTCGGATCGCTGCCGCCCTCGGCGTGATCCCACGGCTCGGGCGACTCTTCGATCGTCGTGCCGGCCGCAGCCGCACCCGAAAGCTCCCAGTCTTCGATCGCCTTCTCGCGCTCTGCCTCCCAGCCGCCATCGAGCCAGCCGGCGAGCGCCGCAGCGCCGCCGCCGATGCCGATCTCCAGCAACATGCCGGTCGTCTTCTGCATCGCCTGCGTCTGGTTGACGAACCTCTCGCGCCACTTGAGGGCGACGTCGGCTGCCTCGGCCGGATCTCGTTGAGCGAGCACAGCGAAGTTCTGCTTGTACTCGGCCTCGGTGACGGTGGAATCGATGCTGATCTTCTTTGCGTTCGCAGCCACGTGAATATCCTCTTTGAAAAACTGCGGGCGGATGCCCTTCGTTGGGGTTCGCGCCCGCACGGGCGCTCTCCCAATACACCACCAAAACAGATCTCCGTTGTCAACAGGGCCCTACGCGATGATCTACACGATCATCTACGTACCGTTGATCTACGTTCTCTACGTGACCCTCAACGTAGAAGCGTAGAGACGTAACTCGTTGGCGAACAGATCCCAGACGTCGACTTACGTAGGTTACGTTTTTACGCTACATTCCTACGTGCACCAGCATGTCGGTCTACGTAAACACCATCAAGTATGAACCAGAGTGGGATCCTCCCCAAGACGATGACATCACGGAGATGGTCGTCGACGAGCGCTTCTTCAAGCGCGTGTCCCAGTTCCATGTAGGGCTCAAGTACATCAACGTGACGCCCAAGTATCGAGACTCGGACTCCGGTTCCTCGATGCAGTGCGCGATGCAGAAGTTCCTGGTCAAGGGCGCGGGCAAGAACAAGCGTCCGGGGATCTCCCCAGATGAGCTTGCACGAGTCATCGTGTGTTGGGCACAAGAGCAATGCGACGGACTCGATCAGGGCGAGGTTCTGTACGATTGCTTCTTCGATGGTGACTCGGACGATCTCAAGGGACCGTTCCACAAACGAGGATCGTTCCGTCTTCGTCCAGATGACGCTGACGAAGACGACGACAAGTCCGACAACAAGGACGCCAAGAGCAACGAGCAAGCACCGACTCTCCCTGGAGCTCAAGCGGCTCCAGTCACGTCATCTTCAGAATCTCCTCGACCGAGCCGGCGCACCGCTGTCGTCTCGGCAGGTATCCCTGCTCCGTCTAACGCTGTCGAATCCGAAATCATCCAGCTATTGCGCGCTGTCACCCAGAGCCAGCAGGTCATCACTCAAAACCAGCATGCCCTCTTCACTGAGCAGCAGGCCAGCATCGCTGCGAACACGCAGTCGTGCAAAGAGTTGATCAGCTCTGCAGTCGAGCTCTTCACGGTCGCCAAGGACGAAGTGCAGCACCAACGTGCGGAGATCACCCGCGCCAACGATCGACTCATCAAGATGAGCGAGAGGCATGCGAGTCAACACGAGGGAGAAAAGAAGATCCTCAACTTCGCAATGGACCTGTTCGTCGAGAGCATGCGCGGCCAGTGGAACTCGCTCAACCGCGACATGAGCTGGGAGCGCCAAATCATGTACCAGCAGTTCGACAGTCTCGCCGAGAAGTACAAGAAGGAGAGTCGCTTCGAGATGCTCAAGGAGTTCTCGCCGCTGCTCATGGCTGTCGGTGGATCGATCCTCGAAAACATGGGATCGGGTGCCGGCAAGGTCATGCAACAGATCGCGGCTGTTCAAAGTCCGGAGCCCCCCGATCCAGATCCCGAACCGCCCAAGCGACCCCCACCTCGTCGGCCGACGCCGACCAACATGCCCCAAGGACAGTACGCTGCTCAACGCTTCAACGAGCACCCGGTCGCATCGATGCTGACCTTGTTCGGCTCGATGATCGCCGACAAGCAGGAGCTCGTGAAAGATGCTCTCGGAGACGAGCATTACGACCTCCTGCAGAAAGCGATTCAAGCTGCGGATGATGCCGAGGCTCGAACACGTGGATCGAAGTTCTTCACGGCACTCCTGCCTCATGGCCGTCCGAAGTTGGAAGCCGTGCTCGACGACAAGCAACGCGAGCTCTTCGCAGATATCCACACCAAGGTGTTCGGAACCAGAGGCCCGGAAACGATTTCCGAGAAGGCTAGTGTCGCCGAGCTGCGCACGATGGCGAAAGAGAAACACGGCCTGACGTTCCCTAGTGACGCCACCAAAGAAGAGATCCTCGCCGAGATCGAAAGGGCTAGCTGATGCCGATCTACTTGTTCGTGTGCGAGGTTTGTGGTCGCGAAGTCGAAGAGCTGAGATCCATGGGAGACGACACCGCTCCCGCACTCGAAGGTCCGTGTACAAAGACGAGTGTCTGTAAGATGGTGCGCCGCATCACCGCACCCGGACTCAACTTCGTTGGCCCTGGGTGGGGTGGATGTCAGACCACCAGCGATGGCAACTTCGACGTGAAGACCAGCAAGGGGAAGCGAAAGTTCGAACGCTGGGGGAAGACGAAGAAGGTATCCTCAGAGAAATGACACAACCACCACTGCCTGCCGAAGTCTCGAAGTGGGAACTCGCCGGTGTTCCGGCAGCAGTCATCCTCGGAGCGCTCTACAAGATGGAGATGCTTCCACAGATCATCAAGAACGACCTACCGAGCTTGATGATCATCGCGTACGTGGCCGTCGCTCTCATCCGTGCTGTGCTGCAGAGAAAAGCCAAGACCGACACGATGACGGGCATCCGTCAAACGCGAACCGACATCGAGACTCAGTAGCGACCGAGCAACAGATCGCGTTCGATGTCTTCGAGCTTCTGCGGTTTCGCTGGAGGCTTCTGTCGTTTGCGTTCTGCCTCGGTCACCAAGGCTTGCCACTTCGAAAACTCAAACTGGTACTCGAAGCGCTTGTCCATCTTCTTCTGGGTATCCACCAACCCAGGCAACACCTCTTCCTGAAGCTTCTTGATGGCTTCTGCGTTTGCCTCAACCGCTTCACGCAGCTCGGGGTGATGACCCACAGGTTCATGTGTGGTGGGATCGGTGGCCTCCGGATCGATACCACCGTTGTGGTCTTTTGCGTTTTGTTCGAGCGCTTCGATCACCTCGATGTCCGTGGCCGTCTCGTCGATGAAGACCGCATATCCAGTCCCTGCCCCGAAGACAGCAGCCACCAATACGACAACCTTCTGTAGCCGACCAAGCTTCTTCTCGATGTCTCCCATGCCGGATTCAGCAGCAAGCGACTTGACGTCGTTGAGGCCCTTGTAGAGCTTCCGCAACGTCCCTTCGACATCGAGCCGATCTCCCATCATCGGCAACGGCGTCGGATCGACGATGACGTCTCGTGGTGCACCCGCAGGATGATGAGGCTCCCGCGGCGTCGGCATCTTCACTCGCGTTCGACCGTGCGGAGGTCGTTTTTCGGAGTACCCATTGGCCACGTAACCAAGTCTAGCATCGAGATTTTCACAGATAGGGGCCGAACTTTCTAAGCGCTTTGCTTAGATCGAGAGCGCCCTCGGTCCGTGTCACTTCTTGACCGTATTGGAACAAGATGACGGTTGGGAGGACACGCACGTCGTAGAGCTGCCCCACGGTGCGAATATCCTCATTGACGTTGACCATGAAGGCATCGATCGGACGACGAGCTTGCAGCTGTTTGAGCACGCCTGGTACCGCTCCACAGTGTGCACATGTCGGAGAGTAGAAATCGACGATCGCCGTGGCTCGGCTGCGGAGTGCGTGAGGAAGTTGTTGAACGCTGAGCTTCATGTCCTACCTCGCTGTCCTGTCTGCGGTCCCCGCGTGCGGTAGTAGAGGCCACCGATCATGGCAGCAGCTGCAGTCCCACCGATGAGCCAAACGTACCATGGAATGTCACCGGACTTCGGTAGCTCGGGAAGTTTGAACGGCGGCTTCTCTGGCGGCCGCACACCAGGAACTTCCGGAGCAACTTCGCCGTACGATTCAATCGCGTTGTCCGTCTGCTCCAACAAGCAGATCGCTTCCGCCACGACGCTCAACGCTTGGTCAAGAGGCTCCTTCGTAGCGTACATTCCGAACAGGCCAGGCAGGTCTTCGAAATGCCGCAGCATGTTCGTACGATCTGCCGCCAGTGCTTGAAACTTCGGCATCGCCGGGTTCTTCGCCAACTCGACGACCTGCAACGCTGCCAAGTGTTCGTTGACGAGACCGACCAAACGCTCAGCGACAGCATGCCACTCTGCGTAGTCCGTATATCCGACAGCGAACAACCCATACGGGTTGTCGAAGTTGTATCCGCTCACCGTGACAGCGAGGTACTTGTAACGCTCTCCGCAAATCGCCATCACTCCACCGGTCCTGTCGGCGCGACCTCGAAGCTGATGTCGATGATGCAGTCGCGCAGGAAAACGATTTGGTCGCCTTGCTTGTAGCCGTGATCGGTCATCACAGGTTCGGTGATCACCACGCCGTAGAGCACTTGTTGTTGCGGCCCGAGATCGACGACCTCTGCCCACAACCTCTCGGGCTGACCTTCACGGCTCTTCACGACGAGCTCGACAAAGTCACCAAGGTTCAAGAGCTCGATGTGCAAATCTGGCTTCGGTTGAACGGGTAGCTCACCCGCACACAGCACACGTCCAGGTTTAGGGATCGGTCGATAGCTTTCGAGAACACAAACGGGGAAGAACCGAACGGTTTGCCCGAGCTTGAATCCGTGTTGCGTAGAACGAAGCGCTTTCGGTTGTCCGTACTCTCCGGCTTCACCGATCAACTTGGCTTCGAACTGCCCGTTCGCAGCCGACCCAATCAACCTCGCCCACGTCATCTCGTGAAACGTCCCCACGGTCGCAGCCAAATCGATGACGACGTAATCCCCGATGCGTAGCGTGGTCGGGTCGACATCCGACTGTGGAGGACACTTGATTTTTCCTTGCGGCTTCTTCGCCTCCGCGCGTTGTCCCATCCAGTACACGATGCCGCCCAACGTGACGGCGCCGACAACCGCTGCACCTGTGGCAAGTCCTCGATTCGCGAATCCCACGTCGAGATCAGGCTACCATGGTGGCGTGGATGCGGTCACCCGCAAGAAGATCGAGGCGCTGCTCCGCTTCCTACGCAATCAAGGGAAGACGCCGCTGACGGCTCGAAAGTTGTCGGAATCGTTTCAGTTGGATCCCGTGATCGTCAGAGCACTCGCCGCCGACGAAGGCATCCCTCTGCGGGACACGGGGGAACTCCCGCTCGTGGACGATGAAGCCGACACGATGAAGATGCACTTGCCGCCTGAGAAGCTGAAACCGAAGAAGGGCAACGGCCGAGACGACAGCTAGCGGAGCAACCGAGCCTTGAGTCGCAACATCGGCTCGATGCCATCCACGAAGAGCTCAGGCAACACGATCGTCGGGTTGCTATCCCGATCACCCTGCTTGCCCCACGTCGGGTCATCCATGACGCTCACCGGATGTCCGGCGCTCTCGTAGAGCGACTTGAAGCGCTTGGCGTCCTTGTCGTAGGAGATCAGGGCGATCTCCGTGCGGTTGCCTGGGACCTCGTCACCCTTCTTCGCTACGAGTGTGCCTTCAGCGTCGTACACGTTCTGCGGAGCGACGAACGCAAGCCGTCCCATCCAGGCGATGGCAGCAGCGTCTTCCCACACGTACTGCTTCCAGTACTTGCTACCAGGAGCTGCAGGAGCGAGGTTGAGCACACGGTGCTTGAGCCTCGCCTCGGCTGCACACTTCGCAGCTGTACGCTGCGGGTTCTTCCCACTGTACCCGCCGTTGGCGAACGTCTTGTCGTACCACGGGAGCTCGTAGGCGTCCTGGCCCTTGGTGATGTCGTAGTGCTTGAGCGCCTTGACGTAGCTCTTCTTGTTGTGGAAGGGGTCGAGCTTGATGACCTTCCAGAGCTTGCGTACGAGGTCGAGCTGACCCTGCGGTGTGAGCCAGGTGTCGGTGTCGAATTTGCGTCGGTTCTTCATCGCAGGAGCCTTGCCTTGAGCTTCTTGGTCTTGACGTCACCGAACATGCTCAAGTTCGGCATCAATGGACTCGGAGAACCATAGCTCTGTTTGAGCACCATCCACGTTTCATCGTCGTCTGAGTCTTCTTCGAATGCTTCGCCGTACGGGATGTCGTTCCAGTCTTCGATCCACAACCACTCTCCATCATCAGTGGTTCCGACCCAGACTTCGATGTCTTCAGGGGGGATTCGAACGCGGCACTTGTACGCGTCAGAGTTGGCGTCATCGCTGCCGAGGTCATCGAATTCACAATCGTGTTCGTAGTTCGCCGACACACGAAGCAGCACCGGAGCTAAACCGTCTTCGTAGACGTTGTCCGAGTTGTGCTGCGCCCATTCTTCTGCACGAGAGCCCCAGAAGTACACACCGTCTTCTCCAGTCAAGAAAACAGCACCTTCACGATGAGTGTCGTACGCGGTACCTCCGATACCACGTCCTCGACCAGGCTGCAGACCATCTTCGGCAATGTCGCCGACGCGGTTGTAGAAGGTCACGTGGTAGAGGTGCTTTGTCATCGCAGCAGCTTGCTCTTGAGCTGCGAGTTTTCGCTCTTGCCGACCTTCTTGCGTCGAGACTGGTTTTCATGCTCGTGCGCAGCGTCGACGGCTGAACCGTACTTTCTTTCTGCTTGTTTGACGGTCATGGTCTCTGGCTGATCGTCAAAATTAGACCAGCCATTATATGAAGCGATAGCTTCATAGACCTGTGCTCTGGCGAGAGGATTCGAGCTCGATCCAGCTTCTCGAAGTTCTTCTGTAGAAACTCCCGTGTACTGAGCGATCTCGTTGATGTCTGCCCAGTTTACATCGGCCCAAACATCATCTTCGATGGTGACGTTGTGGACGTAGACAGTGTCTTCGCTCTCTTGGAAATAGAGAAGCTGCGGTCCGTACGACGTCTCGTACACGATGCCGCCCCAATGTTCGATAGGGTTTACGTCGCCGATGATTCCAATCGGTTTCCATCCCTTTGGAAAAATCTTGTCTGCCATCACTCTTCATCCTTGTACTGCGCCCGAACCGAGCGCATGAGCTGCAACGTCTTGTTGGCCTTCTCCAGCGCTTCATCAGAAACGATTTCTGAACGACGCACTTGGCCAGCCATCATCTCCAACGACTTCGCGAGTCGTTCGCGATCGACAGCGTCCTTGATGCCCGTGATGAGCCCCTCGACGAGGCCTCCGATGAGTTCACCCATGGTCTACCTCGTCTCCTCTACGAACTTCCGCAACTTCATCGCAGCAGCGATCAGGTCAGCAACAGCTCCCTCGGTGTCGCCGCCTTCGGTGAGCGCGATGAACAAAGCCAGCTGAGCAGCACGAACACCTTCGAGCAAGCTGACGGCCAACTCTTGGTTCTTCTCGTTGAACGGCCCGACACACGCGTCGTACTCCGCCTTCGTGTGCTCAGCCGGTGGGAGTTTGGCTACGCACGCTGCGACGCGTTCGTTGGCAGCCTTATCCCAGCCGCCGTATAGCCCATCGACGACGTCCTTGCTACTCGCCCCGACGATGTAGGCCCGCTCGAAGCGAGCCTCAGGCGAGTGCGCACAGGCGGCGAGAACGAAGGCGAAGACGAGGCGTCGCACGCCTCATGATCTCTCACACCCCTGGCTTGGGCAACATGCCGTCGAGGAGTGCGTAGATCCCCACTGCCCGAACGTTCTGTTCATCACGTGGCAACGGTTCTCCGAGCATCTTGAGGGTCACACGCTGGTCGGGATCCAGACCCCAGTGCTTCGCTCGACGGCGGAAGTCCGGGCTGCCCTTCTTGCCGGGACAGAGCTTGCCACCAGAAACGGCGCGATGGATGTCCTCCCACGTTGGCTGCGGCTTGTAGAGCTTGCCGCTGCACATGACGCCACCGGCGAGCTTCTTCCAGACGCGCCTCGCTCCACGGCGATACGTCTCGGTGGACTCCACTTCTCCGCAAAGGATCTCGGGTGGTGCCTGCGGATCCCAAACCGCCGTCCAGATTGCTGCCGTCTGTCCGTAAGGTCCGAGCCCGTAGCCCCACCGCTTGCGATCTCGAAAGTGTGGAGACGGCTCCGTGTACCGGCACTTCGTGACGCTTCGGTCTTCGCGATCTCCGGTCGGCAGATCTCGACACGGCTTGACCCACGCGAACTCGTTTTTCTTGTTCTTCGCGACGGCCCATCCGTACTTACGATGCTGCTTGTACCACTGGCTGTTGGCGAAGCGGATGTCGCCGCTCAAGCGGTGTCGCTTCCACGGACGTCCTGTCGTCTCGCGGCTGTAGACGATCCACAGGAACTTCGAGAGCTCCGGCGAGCCACCGATCTCGTCCACGACGACGGCTAGCCGATCTTGACGCCAGCGTCGTTCGACGCGGTTGCTCCAACCTGGAGAGCACACCTTCTGCGTTCCCCAGTGCGGCTGAACGCACTTGAGGTCCTTGCCCGAGGGATGGAGCACGTCCTTGCAGTCCTTGTCCTGCTTGCACTCCGCCAGCGGAGCTTCACAGCGTTGCTCAGCGTTGGCGTAGGGATCCCACGTCACCACACGCTCGATGCTGCGTTCCGTCTTCGGCGTCGTGTAAGGAGCGCTCGCAGGAACGATCGGAGTAGGTGTGACGACGGCGGGCTCTGAACACCCGAGCACGAACATCATCAACAACAGAAACAGCTGTCGCATCCGCGCAGCGTAGTACAATCGAGTACGGTGCGGGACTACCCGAAAGCTCTTCTGGAAACGATCGCCATCGCCGAACGTGAGCTTCGTCGTTTACGCCAAGAAGGTTATGTGTTCGTCGAGGCAAGCATCATCGAGAACGAGACACAGTACGTGGTCTTGTTACAAGGGTACGAAAGCGAAGAAGAGCGCAAGCAGCATCAAGGCGGTTGAGGCAGCTCGCCTGTCCGCGCCCACTCGACGATCGAGTACCAGCTGTTGAACTCTCCCTTCACCACGAGATCGTCAGCAAGTTGCACCGCCATCACCGTGCCGCGATCGACGACACCATCAGTACGGAGGTCTTTGTCGCCCAACGAGGTGCCTGACTCTCGTGCGACCAAGATTCTGACAGCGTTGTAATCCGTCTGGAACTTCGCTACCTCAGCTTTGGTCTGCGCGTCGGTGTAACGCCAACCCGGCATTCCCACGGCCGTCGGGTAGCCCAGCGCCAGCAGGGCGAACCCGAACTCTTCCGGCGTGTGCACGTTACCAGCGACTGGAAACCCAGTAGTTTTCGCTGAAGGCTTGCGCGTCGCGTACCAGATTCCAGCACCGACCAGTGCGGCCGCTCCGAGAACGTAGATGGGCTTCACGCGTTGAGCTTACAGGCCTCGAATCGAAGCTCGCAAGCGCAGGTCCTGATACGTGTCCACGATGGCGTGCTCGAACTCTCTACGAGCACCATGGCCCGGCAACGGCAGGCCATCATCGGGCCACGTACGCAGTGCCCATCGCCAAAGCCCACGAGCACGATCTTCCCAGAGGCGATACTTCTCGTACGCGACGAGTTCTTCTCGACCTTTGTCACCGATCGGCTCCCAATGAAGCTTCGGGTCGGGAATGCTGGGCGGAAGTTTGTCCATCAGATCGGTGTGGTCGGTGTAGAGGGCGATTGATGACACGTCGCCATTCTATCGTGACGATCGTTGCGCGGGCAGCGTTACCGTTGCGGATTCTCCTGCCGGATTTCCAGAAGAAGGTTGTCATGGTTCTTGACATCGTCAACGTGTTACGTTCGCAACATGGCGCACTTCCAATACCCCGCCGCGGGTTCGAATGCTCCGATTGGTGTTCGTCAAGCGATCCAGGAATTCCAACACCTACCGATCGAGAAGAAGCGCGTGTTGCCGCTGTTGTACTACGTGCTCGGTTCAGGCACGCCACCGTACAAGATGGATCCCGCCGACGCTGCGTATCAGCAAACACCGATGCCGCCGCAGAAGTGTGGGAACTGCAGTGCGTCGTACCAGCACGTGAAGAGCCATGGGATCATCTGCGACCAGATCGCAGGTTCGATCCAGCTCAACGGCTGGTGTCGATTGTGGAGACCTTGAGCAGTCGTAGACCGGCTGCATGCTAGGCTCTTGCCGTGTCATGTCCGTCCAAGATACGAGGGACGGCTTCCTCAAGCCGGACGCAACGCCCGAAGAGATTCGTCGCGAGCTTCTGCATATCGCCGACGAGATCCGCCGATTCGGCATCGGTAATCAGCCAGAGCGTATTGAAGAAGTGGTGAAGCGTTTGTCGCCGCCGAGGTTGCGCGGCGTGTTGAACCAGATCTCCCATCCCAAGACCTGGCTCACGCGCGAGTACGCGTTGTGGCTCGCGGGGATGTTGATGTCAGCTGGAGATCTCATCGAAGAACTTCTACGTGATGCCGAGATCACCGGCAGCGAGCGGACGATCGAGAAGGCGCGCGAGTGGCTCGACACCATGGAACTACGAAGGAAGACCTAACGTGTCGACGACCTTCAGCATCTACCGAATGGGTAACGACGTCTATCTTGCACTCACAGGACACTTCACTGCCGAAGAAGCTGAAGAAGCGACGGCGAGGTTCATCGTTCTCGTTGGGGAAGACACGGTCAGGTTCATCGTCGATCTCGGACAGCTCAACAGCTACGACAAGGACGCGCGGATTCGGTGGCAGAAGATCTTGGCACCGATGAAGCAGCAGATCTCCATCATCATCTTCGTCGGCGATGCGCCACCGCTGGTTCGCATGGCAGCGAGCACCGTCGCACTGGCCGTCGGCATCCGGATGAAGTTCGTGTCCACGATCGAAGAAGCACGCTAGCTATACTCGGCGCAGCCACACTTCCACGCGAGGGTGATCTGGATCGCAGGACTTGAGCGCCAGCTTCTCGACGACGCGCATGTCATTGTCGAGGCATCGACGCTCGATGACCTTCCCCTTTCGGTCCTTCTGGTCTTCCAACGCATCGAGCACAGCCGACGAGACCGCATCGACGTCTCCCATCCCGGTGACGAACCCGTCCTCGAACGTTCTCTTGCGACCCCAGAAGACGTGGATCTTCATGATCACACCACCAGTTTCGAACCGAGGCTGACCGACTTCGGTCCAGGCGATCCAGACGTGGTCCTGAAACGTCTTGTACTCGTCGCTGAGCTGTCGAACGTTGCGGCCCTTGAACTTCCTGTTCTTTGCTCCCCAACCTGGCTGGCACCCGTTGATGACGAGATGGACCTCTCGCTTCTTGTCGAGGACCTTCTTGGTCACCTTGCCAAGCTCGGCGAGACGTTGCGGATCCAACTCGACCCGCTTCTCTGAAACGACCACACCTTCTCGCTGCTGCTTCAAGAACACCTCGACCTTCGGTAGAAGTTCTTCGGCGTCGATGCGGTCTTGCTCGTGTTTGCCCGCATGTTGCTGTCGGAAGACGTGCGAGCTTGCAGCACGCAAGAGTTCGGTCGCCGCACGCAGCTGCACCCGAGCAACGACACGTTCATGCGCGTCGCTCATACGACTTGGATCGCACGATCACACACGTGCTCTTCACAGTTCCAACAGTCTAAGCACCAATCGACATCACACGCGATACAGGTTTCAGCACCGAAGCCTCCACAACCCTCGCACATCAACTGCGACAGTCCACAACTCTTGCAGTGTTGGTCATCGTCTTCGAGGTCTACTTCACCGTCACAGCTGCGACACGTTGGAACACGATGGTCACCGCAGTGCTCGCAGCAGTCATCCTCATCAAAATCTGCTCCGCCACAGTTGAGGCAGTTCTCGATCAAGATCACGACGACACCTTCTCTCGGCATATCGAGCACCGCAGCTGAGCTTCCTTGCGTCCATCCTGTCTGCCGCGCTCGTACTCGTCTCGAAGCTTCTTGAGCACAGCACGAGCCGTGAGCGTTTCATCGGGATCCGTTTGATCGATGCCGATGGCTTGCCGAATCCGGTAGTTCTCATCAGCTTCGATGCGGTACTGCTCACGCCAGTACGCGGGATCTGACTGCGTCTTCATCTCGACCTCCAGACTTCCAAGCACTTCCGACAAGCGAGCTCATCGAGGTCTCGCTCAGCAACATCTCGCTGCATGTCCCAAGCTGCGGTGAGACCACACAACGTCGGCTTGTTGACTCCACCGCCGAGCTTGCGCTCTCCGTCAGCGTCACGAAGATGCCAACAGCGGGAGACCGCATGGACCGTCTCGCAGTAGTAGAGACGTTGCACAAAAATGGATCTACCAGAAATGGTTACTACACGACAAGCCCTGTACGTCGCGGCCAGCCCTCGGGACGCACAGTGAACGGTTCAGGCCATCGGTATGAGCACCAAACGTAATAGATCGATCCACACTCAGGGCAGCAGTCCAGGAGTGGGATCGTCGGACCAGCCCACTTTGTTGGACACACGACGCACTGGAAGCACTCGATGGTGCGTTCGAGGCGAGCCCGATCAACGATGGGCTTGACCTTCACGGCTCATCAAGCGCAGGTTCTCCGAACCAGTCGATCCGCGACGGCGTCTCACCGTGCTCGGCTACGACTTCGTTCGAGTACGCGATCCAGAAACGACGCTTGCACTTCTGGTACTTCGTCGCGAACCGTCTAGCGTGCTCGATATCACCATCGGAAAGCGCATCGGCACACATGTTCGCGTACGCGTTAGTTGCCGCGTACCAGGTTGCCTTCCAACGCTGCGCAGTCTTGAGGGACGTCTCGTTCATTTCTCGTCATCCGGCGGCATCTCGACGTCTTTCGCCTTGCCCGATCGCACCGCACCGATGCCCGCGCTGTAAGACGCATACGCTCGTCGTGTTCCTCCTTGCGTCGGCATGAAGCCTTTCATCTGCACACCCTTCACAGAAGAACGCATTTGGTGTCCTTCCTCGAAAGCATCCGGACCTGCACCAAGGTACGTGAACTTCCAGCCGTACTTCTCGATCACACGTTCGACAGCAGCATTCGAAGCCGCTCTGGTGTTCTCGCGAGAAGCGTTGTCGGCTCCATCGGTGATGACGACCACGAAGACGAACTCGGGACGCTCCTCTTCAGGCATCGCGAAGACCTTGGCTTCCAGGTCGCTAAGCGACTTGACCACCGAGTCGTAGAGCGCCGTGTTGCCACGGGGCACGAGCGTGCAGTCGACTTGCTGGATGTCACCGGAGAGCTTGTCGAACATGGGCTCCCAGATGTGGTCGAACCGATAGAGGTTGACGCGACAGACACCAGGCATCTTGTGTTGCTCGACGATGAGCGACCACAGGCCTCCTTGCATGTCGTCCTTGATCACGTTCATCGAGCCAGAGCGATCCATGATGATCGCGATCTGCGTGTAGCCCTTCTTCATGTACTCCACTCCTCGTCGTCCCTGTTGTTGAGGATGTCGATCGCTTCGAACAACACCAAGGCGGTCGAAGCAGGCATACCGGTCTCTGCTTCGATCTCTTGTGTGCTCTTGTTCGCCGCGAGACCTCGAAGCGCTTGTGCGATCGCGTTGCGGTCCAGCTGATTGTTGTTGCGCCGGGTCGTGTCGGAAATCGTTTCCACTCGACGCGCACGCACAGCATCACGCTCCCGCAACGCCGGGTGCTCAGCATCGTTCTCGATGGCTTCGAGAACGGAGAGCGCCAGGTTGATCCGATCGATCTTCTCGGTCGTGGACGGCACGTGACCAAGCTACCAAAAAGGTGCTCAGACGTAAAGAGACAGGCAAGGGATGCTTGAGGGCGCGCTCGTTACCAATGAGAACCCTCATGCTTCGGCCCGTCAGGCTTGCCGGAGGGATTCGAACCCTCGACCCTCAGTTTGGGATAACAGCTCTCGCGCGGCCCGATCGGGCAAGAAGTGGAGACCCGTTGGAACTGATGCTCTTCCAGCTGAGCTACAGCAAACGTGTGATGAAGTTTTCAAGTAGCGACAGGCAAGGGATGCTCGAAGGTGTTTGAGGTTGGATTCGAACCAACGACCTCCGGATTATCAATCCGGCGTTCTACCACTGAACTACTCTCCAAAAGCTGGAGATAACCTTCATGCTTCGGCCCGTCAGGGCTCGCCGGTGGGACTCGAACCCACGACATCCGGCTCCGTAGGCGGTAACGCTTTCTAGCGGCCCCAAGGGGCAAAGGACAGAGAGCGAGATTTACGGCGCTCTACCAACTGAGCTACAGCGAGCGTGTGTTGCTTTCTTCGGTATGGGCTCTGGTGAAGGAAAACTCGGGCAAGGGTTGTGCTGGGCGTACCGTACCGAAAACGAGAACCCAACGCGTCGGCCCGAGAACTTGTGGTCTACCCCTGCACCGACTTCTCGATGCAGGGGTACTTGGTCAGGTGCTGTCGAAACCTTCTCGGATGAAGCCCGCCATGATCGACGGCGCAGCAGTGTCGAAGCCTACCACGTCCATCATACCCATGTCGTCTGGGTTGGCGATCGTGAAGTCGGTCGCGGTCATGCCGACCACGATCAGCTTGCAGTCGCGACCCATCTTCTGACGGTACTGCTCGACCGCCTGATGCGGGTGGATGTTTCCGGCCCACGTTTCGTTGTCGGTGTAGATCTCGATGGCGTCGACCTCGATCTTGTTCTGCAACGCCCACACCGCCGGCAACGCGCAGTCCGTACCACCCATCGTGTAGCCCTCGACCTTCTTGCACACGTCGTCGAGTCGCATCCTCTTGCTGAGGTCGATCGTGGTAATCCCACTGGTTGCCGGCCCCCACGTCGACGGGTACGAACCTCGCGTGAACCCCACGACGTGGTAGTTCGCCTCGGTCCGAACGGTCGTCATCGCCAGTGCGGCTGAACCGACACGCGGCGTGATGCCAGGCAAACCGGCGATCACTCCGCCGTTCATCGAGCCCGAGATGTCGAGCGCGACGAGTCGGTTCTTGCCGGTCGGCTCGACAGCCTTGAACGCGAGGTAGAACCCCTCGTCGAGCGCGTCGATGACCTGCGGGACCG
>Ga0209819_10000215_pt1 | contig 16136 bp, 13 predicted proteins | sample PPLLak2March2015_FD_187248 | JGI IMG/M metagenome (GOLD analysis project Ga0209819, IMG submission 187248) | Freshwater sediment microbial communities from Prairie Pothole Lake near Jamestown, North Dakota, USA - PPLs Lake P7 Core (1) Depth... | ecosystem: Environmental > Aquatic > Freshwater >... | reverse complement strand
ATGCAAAATCTCTTTCATCAAGTCCAAATCCTTCCCTGGAAACGAACCTAACTCTTCCAGCACCCGCAAACCTATATTCAGGGTTTTGTTCACCAGCCTGTCCAGAGGCCATTTCCCCGCTGTTTGTGAATAGAGAGTCTGGATACCGGCCTGGAGGTCGGCGTGTACATCTTCAAGGTCGTCCATGAGCTGGGTGAATGCTCCATAATCGTACGTAAAGCGTGCCTGCTCCGGAGTTAAGTCGCCGGCAACCAGGAAACCATCTGCCAGGGCCGACGTGCCGCCTTTCATAACAACTGTACACAAGACATCGACCTCATAAGGAGAAGAACTTCTGTCCATCAACCTTAAGCTGTTAGTTTGTGCACTCTGTATCGCCAGCAGGCTATCATAAACCTGTGGAAAGCGCTCCCGACTGTATTCCCCTTCAATCAGGTCTATCATCTGCAGGATCCTCTCCTCGCGCGGATTATCCGGATATACATCTTCCCCGGCAATCCGCCTGCGAAAGCGCTCATTAAAACCTTGCTTCACCTGTTTGGAAACAGCAGGGTCATCCAGGTAATTGTCAGTGTAGGGGTAGAGCATGCTGTAAGCGAATACCGAAGGAGTTACCTCTACCGGCAGGCGGAGCAAGATTTGCATCAAATTCATGGAAGTTGAATTACGGGCTGCCTGGTAGATATCCTCATCGCTGATCTCAGAATCAAAACGGCGCGCTTGTTCTGAGAAACCGGTGATCGCTTCCCTGAAACCTGCTTCGAGAACCGCATCCGTATGGCGCTCTTCGAATCCCAGAGCACTTTGAAAGATGTGGATGACCAGGTCCTCCAGTTTTCCACGCGTCTCTTCATCAGAGTTATGAGGGGGCTTACGTACGATGGCATACAATGAATCGAGGTGTGATTGCAGGTCCTTCTCTCGGCGAAACTGTTCACTTGCAGAGATGAGCGGTAAAGTGCTTGGGAAGATACTTGGGCTCGACCACCACCCGCTGATAAAGTCTCCCGTAAACTCTCCCACCATTTGATCAACTCTCGGTTTAACGATTTCCATATAAGTGTTTCCAATCCTCTAAAATTTATTTAATATACGCTCGCTCACCCCCAGGGTTGCATCATTATGGGCCTCTCGCCTCGCTTTCATCCCCAAACATCACACAAATTATTGATAAATCTCAAGGGAAAATTTGAAGTTAGCGATTCCTGCTCATGTTCTTCGACATCAATAACAACTCAGATCGCTCGACCCAACCCACCCTTTCCCAAAATGCCTGGGCTGCTTCATTGTCCTGATAAACAAATATGTGGCATTTCGGGATGCCAATTGATTCCAATTCTCGCAAACAGCATTCTACCAGTTCTTTTCCAATATCCTGTCCTCGATAGGATTTCGCCACTGCCAGGTGATTGATATACCCACGCCTGCCATCGTGCCCAGAAAGGACCGCCCCTATCAGCATATCTCCATCAAGAGCAACGAAACTCATCCCCCGATTGCGGTCAAGGTAGTATGACAGGGCTTCCGGAGTCTCACCATCTATTCCTCCGATCCCCTCGATACTGTTCCAGAAATCGATAACCTGTTCCAGGTCTTCGACCATCATTGCACGAATTTGAATGTTCATCGGTCCTCTTGTCATTGCTCTCATAGTGGAATGGACTGGCTGATGTTGAAAATCAGCCATCGACGATTGGGGGCTGCCCCGGAATTCTTACCTCAAACACGGTTCCCTTTCTAACTTCGCTTTCGACATTGATCCTGCCCCCATGAGTAATTGCAATCGATTGGGCTATCGCCAGTCCCAACCCTGCTCCAGAAGGCGCATGGTCGTCTCCCTCACCAGTATTGTGTGACCGTGTGCGGGCTAAATCTACCTGGTAAAATCGGTCGAAGATATGCGGAAGATGTTCAGGGTCTATCCCCTGTCCATTGTCGATAACCCTCACCCAGGCTTCGCTGCTGCCGTTTTCGCTTCGAATGCCAGAGCTCACCATCACTCGCCGTTCCTCGCCGGTTGTATATTTAATTCCATTCTCAACCAGGTTCGAGAGCATCCGGGTCAGATACTCCCTGTCCCCCACCACCGGCAGCTCGGGCAGCTCCCCGGCTGATAAGCGTACGCCTTCTTCTACTGCAATTGGCGCTAGTCTTTCTACCACCTCCAGGGCAACATCACTAAGGTCCAATTCTTCCTTTTCCATAGCAATCTGTCCGGAATCCATTCGGGCCAGCGTAAGCAGGTTGTTTACCAGGCGGATCATATGCTGGTTTTCCGACTTGATCACCCTCAATACTCGCTCGTATTCCTTTATGCTCCGGTTTGCCGCCAGTGCCCGGCTTGCTTCCAGCTCAATAATCGAGAGAGGGGTTCGCAGCTCATGGCTGGCATCTGCTGTAAACTGCCGCTGCCTCTCAAATGCCGCTTCCAGCCTGGCAAGCATGTCATCAAAAGTGTCCGCTAACTCTCCCATTTCATCCTTGCGATTCAGCTGCAAGCGGCGGCTTAAGTCTGTTTCGCTGATCGTCCGCGCGGTATCGGTAATTTTTTTAACAGGGTGAATGGCCTGGTTAGCCAACCAAAGCCCGCCGAACAAAGCTCCTCCCAGGGTAATAGCAACCCCCAGGATCAAAGATAAAAGTAACTGCGGCATTTGATTGTCAGGGTCGATTGGATTTCCTATCAGGAAATAGCCCGCTAACCGGTGATTTATACTTACAGGTACAACAACTGTAAGATAGTCCACTGGTGAATTTTCTATCTCAATCGTCGCAGGGATCAATCTATTCGTGATGGGATTGTCCAGGTTTTCTTCTTTCAAGCCTTCCTCTACCCAAAGAGAAACCCGGCTCGTATCCGGCGGACCCCAGCTCCTAATGACCTTGCCGCTTGAGTCAATATATGCCAGCACATCCATGTCTTGTAAAAAAGACTCTCCACTCTCCGGATCATACGGGATCCCCGCTGCCGCTCGGTAGAAAGAATCCCCGCTAGTCGTCCTGAAGTAATCGGCCAGTTTTTGGGCTTTGTATTCAAGTCGGTCAACCGCCGCTTCTCTCAAATCATTTGACTGGCGAGTATAGATAAATATTGAAAATAGCAGCACGACGATTCCCAACAGGAAAACGAACAAGAAAGCCAACCTGAAGCGGAAGCTGTGGAATATGTGTGAAACTCTTTCTAAAAATCCTGTCATTAACTTACTTCTGCCTGTCTGGCTTTCGCAACCTGTATCCACTCCCGCGTAAGGTTTCGATGAGCTTGGGTTCGAACGGATCGTCCATTTTTCGCCTTAGACGGCGGATATATACATCGACCACGTTCGACACACCATCATAGTCATAGCTCCAGACGTGATTCTGCACCATATCTCGGGTAATCAGGCGATTTGGATTCCGCATCAAATATTCCAGCAGAGCAAACTCCTTGGACGTGAGCTCAATTGAGATCTCATTCCGTTTAACGGAATGGACAGCAGGATCAAGCACCAGGTCTCCAACAACTAGCTGACCTGACTTATCCGTTGAATCTCTACGCAGCAAAGCTCGAAGGCGAGCGCGCAGCTCTTCAATTGCAAACGGCTTCACCAGGTAATCATCAGCCCCGCTGTCCAACCCTTTAACTCGATCGTCGATCGTGTCTCTGGCAGTGAGCATGATGATTTTTGCCGGGTTTTTCTGCTTGCGCAGTTCGCGGCAAACCTCTAAACCGTCACGCTTCGGCAGCATGATATCCAGAATGATAACATCATAAACAATCAGCTCAGCCAGTTCCTGACCCTCGATGCCATCGTATGCCGTATCGACGGCATAACCATCGTCCACCAGGTTTGCCTTCAGTGAGCTGCTTAAACGCTGGTTATCCTCAACAAGTAAGACCCTCATACGTAAATTATAGTCCTGGAATATGACATTTTCATGAATCTTGAACAGATATCACCAGCATGCACATCCATCTAAACATGGCAAACCCGAATTTATTTTTCGTGGTTTGCCATACCATAGAGAAATATTAAGCACCACAGAAAGATTAATTCTGGGTGCTTCAAGTTCCATAAGCCTGGAAATTCTAATCCAGCTAACTCACGAATTAGTTCACAACTTTTTGAAGTGCTTCAAGAAACCGGTTATGCAGTAGATTATTGGTTGCCAGGATGCCGCTGTTCTCTAACAACAATCTACCTTGCTTGAAATCAAGCCCTTTCCCAAACAAATCAGTTACGCAGCCTCCTGCCTCTTCGATCACGATCGAGCCTGCCGCCTGATCCCAAATCTTTTCCCGGTAATCTGGCTTTGCCGGGGAAAGGAGGCGCAGCATCGCTTCACCGCCGCCGCCTGCCAGTACGGCATACTTTGCCTGGCTGTCCATGCGCACAGGTTCAGCCTGAATATGTAGACTATCTGCCAGTGTCTGGATTGCTGTTGGATCCGTATGTGAATCCTCCAGTGATCGAAGCAGCCGTGCATCTTCTGTTCTACTTACACTCGATACGCGCAGCTGTTGGAACTCCCCTGGGTCCTTCAGTGAGGTCGTCCACGTCCCCTGTCCTCTTGCAGCCACCACAATGGATCCGCTGCCGTTCACATCCGGTTTGAAGCCATCCACTAGACCTGGGCATCCCAAAACACCTACCTGAACCTCGCCCTCTACAATTAGAGCCAGAGCAACGGCATATTGACCGCCCCTTAAATATCCTTTGGTACCGTCGATCGGATCCAGAACCCAAAAACGATCTCCACCCTCAGACTGGCCACGGTCGATCCATTCGCATACTTCCCGTTCCTCAGCCTGGGGTAGAAACCGCCTGACATAACCTGTTACCCGCTCCAGTGATTCCTTTCCTTCTGGCTTCCGAAGGTCTTCAGAATCTTCCTCTGCGACCAGGTTATCTGACGGGAAAGTATCCGCCAGCATATTACTTACCAGCGCTTGCGAGGCAAGATCTCCTACGGTAACCGGAGAGAGATCCTTTTTCGTCATCGGACCCGAAACCATTTCCTCCTGCACCTGGCGAATTAATAGCGCTGCTCGCTGGACTGCCCGAATTGCAAAATCCAGCTCTTTCGTCTTAGGATTAAACTCTAATTTGTCCATGAACCTTTCCTTGCGTTGAAATTATCGTCTCCCCCAAATTCCATAGCTTTTGAAGAGCAGGCCCGTAAGAATAGGAGAGCCCAACACCGGTCTACTATACAAGAGCATAGGGTCTATGTCAATACTCTCAGGAAATTTGGGTGCACTAAAAACTCGTTGAATTACAAACTTTTAGTACTCCGGTATTTATGATTGGAGCATATGGGGAGATTATTAATAACCTAAAATACTCCAAATTCTAACTTGACAAATAAATTTCCATCTGATAACATCACTTTAGTAAGAGGATGTGTAATATCCTAAATCGCCCATTAATAAAGGGGTGTTATCTTTGGGTGGTTTGGATAATAGGGCAGTGATAATCCTGGTGGGGGTGAACTTGGAGACATGTTCAACTGTTAAACTAAAAAGTCGAATAGCAATTCCCCTCAAGGGTTATTTCAGCGCGCATGGTATTGGATTGGTGGGGAATAAACAACATGCGATGTTCCTTTTTAAGAACACTCATCCTATCCACCTTCTTTAACATCACTTTCTTCGACGATTCGGAGGATAGCTCATAGTTTGGGTTAGTCATGAAATATTAAGAAGAGCGCCAACTTTGGTGGCAGCCAAAGTTAAGCGCTCTAATTTGAGAACAGAGCTAATCCAACCATTGCGTACTTTTTCGCCGTTAATAACGAAAGTACTGATTGCCACACACCAGTGTAGGTGAGGGTCGATAACCCTGTCCGTTTATATTTTAATCCAGGATTATTAATCCTCATAGCGATCTTACCACCTGACTCGGGTTCCCTGACCTGACACTGGAAAATAATCTACGGTGATGCAAGCAGTATCGGCTGCAAAACCGGAAACCATCCGCAATTAAGAAATTGTCGGAATGGCGGAGCATGCCAGGTTTCCGGTTAATGGTTATATAAAGCACCCCCTGGCAAAGAACAGTGTACTTCAAGGTAAATCGTTAAGGGTTTCGAGGTTTAGAGGGTTTATTTTATGAACTATGAAGTGCAGTACATCGATGAATTGAACTTAACTCAGCTTGCCAACTTAAAGTATCAGCGGATAAAACGTGTGCTGGATTTGTCACTCTCAACACTTTTCCTTGTTGTGTTCAGTCCGCTCCTGTTCCTGATAGCTTTGGGTATCAAGCTGCACTCTCCGGGCCCAGTTTTTTACAAGCAAAAGAGAGTTGGGAAAAATGGTGTTCCGTATGACATGTTTAAGTTTCGATCGATGAGAGTCAACACCGATCAAGACCTCCATAAGTCTCACGTTCAATCATTGATAAAAAACAATATCAGCCCAAAAGATCTTGGAAGCGATTCGCTGAAATTGAAAGCTGATCCCCGCATCACAGGACTTGGGAAGATATTACGCAAGTTTGGATTGGATGAACTCCCGCAGTTTATCAATGTTCTGCGCGGCGAGATGAGCATCGTCGGTCCTCGTCCACCACTGCCGTATGAATATGAACTGTACTCAAACTGGCATAAGCAGCGTCTCAAAGTGCTTCCTGGAATCACAGGCCTGTGGCAGGTAACGGCTCACAATCAAGTTCCTTTCGATCAAATGGTGCAGATTGACCTCAATTACATCAAGGATATGAATTTATTAATGGATTTAAAAATTATGATTTATACCCCGGTAGAAATGCTCAGGGCGAAGGAGTAAGAAATGGAAACCTCGTCTATCCCAAAATTAGTTGTATCTTATGACCATAAAACAATACAAACGACAAAAGATATTCGCATTGGTGTTGTTGGCTGTGGTTACTGGGGGCCAAAACTGGCCCGTAATTTCAATGAAATCCCAGGAGCATCCCTGTCATTAATTTCCGATATGCGGCAGGATCGCCTGGACGAAATGAAAGCTCTCTACCCCTCTGTTGAAACGACCCGGGATTTTAAAGATTTACTGGAAAGCGATGTAGTCGCGGTTGTAATTGCGACACCGGTACACACCCATTATTTTCTTGCCAAAGAAGCGCTCCTTGCAGGGAAGCATGTTCTGGTGGAAAAACCGATTACATCGAAATCTCATGAAGCAAATGAGCTGATCGAGATTGCTCAGGATAACGGCCTGATCCTGATGGTAGGGCATACATTCTTATACAATCCGGCTGTCGAAGCTGTCCGGGATGTTATTCAGTCCGGTCAGCTAGGGGATGTTTTTTATTTAAACGCGACTCGTGCAAACCTGGGACTACTTCAGCCGGATATTAATGTAATGTGGGATCTTGCTCCTCATGATATTTCACTTCTACGTTATGTGCTTGGCGCTGACCCTGTCCTTGTTAGCGCAAGAGGAGCCACATATGTAAATAAAGCTCGGAATTTGCCTGAGGTAGTTTACCTGAACATTGTTTATGACAACGGTGTAATGGCTAACCTGAGGCTGAGCTGGCTCGATCCAGTCAAGCAGAGGACGATAACCGTGGTAGGCAGCCAAAAGATGCTCGTTTATGATGATATTGCCGCCAATAAAGTTATCTTGTATGACAAAGGAGTCGATGTTCCTTCTTATTCTGTTACCGAAGCGGAATTTCGGGCCTCCTACCGGCACGGCGAAGAAATCCCAATCTCAATTCAGTGGAGAGAACCGCTGCAAGTGGAGTGCAGCCATTTTGTCGATTGTATTCGCTCCGGAGAACTTCCCCGCAGTGACGGCGAAGATGGATTGAGAGTATTAAAAGTTCTCGAAACAGCCCAACGTTCATTAAACAATGGCGGGGTTGAGCTGATGGTTGAGTATTCATACTAATTTGAGGGGTGAAGAAAATGTCAGGAAAAGTGCCTTTTGTAGATCTTTTTTCGCAGCACCAGGAAGTTCGTGCAGAAATTGAAACCGCCTTCAAAGACATCATTGATAAATCCTCATTTATTGGCGGAAAATACGTTTCACAATTTGAAAACGACTTCGCTGACTATCTTGGTGTTAAGACCGTGATTGGTACTTCTAACGGCACAGATGCCCTTTGGTTGGCACTGGTTACCGCAGGTGTTCGGCCAGGAGATGCCGTCATCACCGTTCCGAACACATTTATCGCCACGGTCGAAGCCATCTCACGTATGGGTGCATATCCACTCTTTGTGGATGTCGAGCTAGCCACATCCCTCATGGACATCGATTTACTCAAGAACTTTTTGGAAAATGAGTGCCAGAGAGAAGACAATGGGAGCGTTTTCCATCAAAAAACGATGCGCAGAATTGCAGCTATCGTTCCGGTTCACCTTTACGGGTTACCCGTAGATCTTGACCGGTTGGTTCCTCTTGCCAGGCAGTATGGTATCCCAATTGTGGAAGATGCCTGCCAGGCACACGGCGCAAAAGCTCGGCTGAATGGTGAATGGAAAAAAGCAGGTACGTTTGGTGTTGCTTCTGCCTTCAGCTTTTATCCGGGGAAAAACCTTGGAGCCATGGGTGATGCGGGTGCTGTCGCAACAGACGATCCGGAAATGGCTGAAAAGATGAAAATCTTACGAGACCATGGATCGAATGAAAAATACATCCACACAACTCCTGACGGATGGAACTCTCGCTTAGACTCACTCCAGGCAGCGGTTTTGTCGGCAAAACTAAAGCAGCTCGATTTTTGGAACAACTGCCGGAGAGAGGCTGCTCAGAGATATCAAGAAGTATTACGCGATACCCCTTTAAGCCTTCCCAGTGAGCCCAGGGATCGAGAACATGTTTATCATCTTTATGTTGTCCATACACCCAACCGGGATCTGCTTAAAAAAGAGTTGAGTGCGCACGGTATTGATACAGGTATTCATTACCCGATACCCTTACACATGCAGAAAGCATATGATTGGCTGAATTTACCAGGTGGAAGCTTCCCAAATACAGAACGGTTGGCGAGTTCATGTCTTTCATTGCCAATGCATCCTGCCCTTTCTCTAGAGCAAATTAATTCCGTTGGAAGCGCATGCGCGTCAATCTTGAAGTAAACAGTTCTTCTCGAACAAAGAAGGAGATAAGGTAAATGGAATTGAGAACATCCTTGGGCAAGTTGTTAAGAAGGTGGTATATCATCATACCAATTTTCTTGGCAACCGTTGCCCTGACAGTCGTAATGACCCTTAGGCAGACACCAATATATGAAGCGAACGCAACCTATGTGGCTACCCTGAGTGCTCTCATGCTTGATGATGGAGAGCTTGCCAGTGCTTTAGATATCTTGAGCCGGCGAACAGAGATTGTGACAACCTATTCTGAGATAGCTCAGAGCAGGCTGATTAAGAACCAGGCAGCCGGGGAGTTAATGTTATCCTCCACACAGAGGCGCCATTACTCTGTGAGCAGCAGGGTTCTGGCTGGGACAAATCTGGTGGAGATCACCGTTCGAGGACCCGATCCCGTCCTTGCAAAGGATTTAGCGAACAGAGTCGGCGAAAAAACGAGCGCCTATGTCGGAGAGTTATACTCCACATACGATCTTACCCCGCTTGATGAGGCTGCTGCGCCATCACAACCTGCACAACCTAATCTGCCTCTAAATTTAGCGCTTGGTTCGGCTGCCGGGCTGATTTTAGGCCTCGGGGCGGCACTCCTTTCTGTATATCTGTCTGATTCCTCGACACAAACCACAGCACCTATGAGTGATGTTGACTATCGGGCTGCATCGATTCCGAGCACTGGGAACCTGAAAGTTCAGGAAGAGCTTGCCCAACTTCACAAACGCTCCGCTGAAATGCGCAGGCAGTTGGATGAAACTCGTACGATCCTGACAACAACCCGCAGCGAGACCAGCCTTTTGCTCTATGTAATGCGCAAAGTACTGGTTCAACTTCAAGGCGAAGATGGACAAGTCACTGAAGAAGGCATTCCAGACAATGGAATTAGCAGGCAATCAAAGAAGGATAAAAATTGACCGATCCTTCCCCGGTAGTGGTTGAATCAGAAGAATCCACCCTCGGACAAAACCGTTACGACAGAGAAGTACTAAACACCGCAAAAGGTGGAGGTATTCTCGCAGTAGGTAGACTGGCCAATTTCGGCACACGTTTTGTCATCAATGTCATCCTTGCGCGCTTATTGAGTGCTGAGCAGTATGGTTTATACAGCCTTTCAATCTCGGCAGCAACGATAGCTTCAGGCATCGCCATCTTCGGTTTAGATAGCACGGTAATGCGTTTCATTGCTATCATGAAGAGCCGTAAGGATAATGAAGGTTTATGGGGGGTCCTTCAAGTAGGGTTGGGCTTTACGCTCCTCCTCAATGTAGCTACCAGTACGGTTTTATTCGCTCTGGCATACCCGATTGCCGAAAATGTCTTTCACGATTTGCGGCTCGTACCTCTTCTGCAAATCGCCGCTATCATTGCACCCTTCTTAAGCTTTAGCAGTGTTCTTGCCGGCGCTACTCGCGGCTTCAAGAACATGAAGGACACCGTCGTTGCCCAAAACTTTATCCAGCCGATTGTTCGCTTAATCCTGATAGTTGTCTTAGCTCTTTCAGGAATAAGCGTTATGGAAGCTGTGATAGCGTTTGGGCTTTCAGATTTGACTGCCTCTATAGTCTTGCTCTACTTCCTGCACAAGAAATTTTCACTGTTCCGCTCTCTCCGCTCAGCCCGGCGAGAGACTCGGGAAATTTTGTCTTTCTCTCTCCCCCTCTGGCTGTCCGACATGCTGGTGCAGTTCCGTGGCAATATCCAAACCATGCTGCTCGGCTCTCTTGGAAGCATCAGTGGCGTAGGTATTTTTGCGATAGTAAATCAGGTGAATCTGGTCGGAAATATCTTTCATGCTTCTCTCAACCAATCCGCACGACCCCTTATTGCTGAGTTGAGCGATCGAGGGGATAAGTTTCGCATGAAGCAAATGTACCAGACAGGGACGAAGTGGGTGGTTTCCCTTAATCTGCCAATGATATTGATCATCATCCTGTTCCCAGTAGAGCTGATGTCCATTTTCGGTAAAAGCTTTGCTGCTGGCGCTGCTGCTCTGGTGATTATGGCATTTGCTGAGTTGGTAAATGTGAGCACGGGAATGTGCGGATCTATTGTAGATATGAGCGGTCACACCAGGTTGAAGCTGGCGAACACAATCGTCCGTGTCGCGGCCTCTATCTTCTTTAGCTTTTTGCTCATCCCTCGTTACGGGTTGATGGGTGCTGCCTGGACGAGTCTCATTCAAACGGTGATTGCAAATGCCCTTCCTTTACTCCAGGTATGGTACTTATTCCGGATATTACCTTACAACGCCAGTTTTCTAAAGCCAGTTATAGCAGGGATCGCAACATTAATATCCGTCTGGTTAATGAAATCACTGCTGTTTACCGGAGGTAATCTAATAGAGCTCATCATCATGATACTTGTATTGCTGCTTGTCTATACCGGTGTCACCTTGCTTCTTGGTCTGTCGGAAGAGGATCGGGCAGTATTAGTTGAATTGAAAAACAAAGCTTTTCACCGTTTTGCGAAAGCTTGAGCCTTCATGCTTTTGGAGTAATGCATCATGATCATCAGTCACAAAAATAAATATGTATTCGTCGAACTCCCGCGTACAGGCACAACTGCTGTTAGTCGCGAGCTTTGTCAGTTATACGGTGGGGAGAGAATCCTTCGAAAACATGCTACTTATTATGATTTCCTTAAGGTCGCTTCTCCTGAGGAAAAGCAATATTTTGTTTTCACCTGCATTCGAAATCCTTTGGACGATGCAGTCAGCCACTACTATAAGATAAAAACAAACCATGGAGAACGGTACACGAAGGTAATCAAACCATCAGCTCGCAGGCGCCTGGCTGAGCGTATAGATGCCTTAATGTTCAAATACATAAACCGGAAAGATGCTGACTTTTCAGATTTCTTCAAGAGGGTGTATATCTTTCCCTACAATAGCTGGGTCAGTATGAACCGCGATCAATATAACTTCGTTATGAGGTTTGAAAACCTCTCAAATGACTTTGCTATAGCAATTCAAATGATTGGTCTCGACCTTAAGAGACCTTTACCTCCTCGGAATGTTACCTCTTCTCGAAGCCGAGATTTTACGACTTACTACACAGAGGATCTCATCCCAAGAGCCAAGCGAGTGTTTGGACCATTTATGCAAGAATGGGGATACGAGTTTCCAAAAGAATGGGGAAATGATCCAATTCCCTGGTGGAATCAGATGGAATTCCAGGTGATTACCCAGATACGTAAGATCTACTGGAGCTACCTGAGGACCTACATTTAATAAACAAAACATTTTTGAATAATTACCATTCTTCCTCTTATAGATATCGAAACGAACAAAGTAAACAATGATTTCTGGTAAACAAAGTACTGTTGCTGCTCTTCTTTTATCACGGTTCCTGCCGCTTCTCTTAGGCATCGTCTTAAGTTTTGTGGCAGCGTACCTGATTCTCAATGATAACCTGGTCTTTCTTGTACCCGTTCTATTCCTTATCCCCGCTTCAGTTCTATTCCTTCATTACCCATTTGTCTCCATCCTGATCTGGTTGGTGATTTACCCATTTTTCATCCATACATTAGACCCAAGCGGCAGGTATATGTACTGGATTCTTCACCGAGCCATGATCCCCGGAACCCTCGTCATCGTAATCGCTTTGTATATGCTTGATGTGAGCAAGAAAAAAATCCGGCTTCATGCGGTTGATTTTTTCATCCTTATTTATTTTTTCTATGCAGTAGCCAATATCTTCCTGCTAACCGCGAACCCATCCACAAAATTGATCCACTTTTATGATCGGATTATTGTTCCCATTTGTATCTTTTACATTGTCCGCTTTATTTCACTAACCGAAAAAGATATGAAATGGTTGGTTCCGGCAGTAACAATATTGATTTGGATGCAAACGATCATCGGTCTGTTGTCGTGGTTCCAACCTGGTATGTTACCAGTACAATGGCTTGGTCGTGCCGGTGAGCGCACCACCGGTACCTTCGGTAACCCCGGTGTTTTCACGACCACGCTGTTATTTTGTGCTGTGATACTTATCCAATATTACTCCACATCGAAATCGCCATACGGTAAATTAATATCTTTCGTCTCCATCGGGGCTGCCTTCTTTATGGTGTTCTTATCCTTCTCCCGAGGTAGTTGGCTAGGAGCTGCGATAGTAGTCGCCGGACTTTTATATCTTTATCCAAAGCAGATGTTTCGCCTGCTAACCGTGTTATTCGTAATCTTTGTCATCCTTTCTGTGGGATTTCTCTCCTTCTACGTGGAATTTGCCACAGAACGTTTATTCACCGAGAGTACAGCCCAGGGAAGGATTGTTGGTGCTGCAGCGACTCTCGGTATGATAAGAGACAAACCAATCTTTGGATGGGGGTACGGAAATCACGAGCTCTATGATGAGCAGTACCGCACCCGGGTTTTTGATTTTGCTTTCAGCGGAGAAAATTCTTCCCATAACACCTATTTGCTGATTACTGCGGAATTGGGAATAGTCGGCATACTGCTCTATCTCTTACCTGCGATCTGGTTGTTCTTCAAAAGCAGGAAGGTGCTCCCAGAGCTTCCCAGGGCAGGATTTTTAGGCAGACCGATATTGTTCATGCTCTGGTTCTTGATCATCGATCAAATAGCCGTCGCCGCATTAACCGATCTAATTGAGTCGAATTGGTACAGTACAGGAGTTTGGTGGTTAATTTTGGGGCTTATCATGAACATTATCGAACCATATTTGCGTAAAAACCAGGATATGGAAGAAACTACGGTACAACTGAGCGGTAGAACCATATGAACATGGATATAGTGAATCAGAAGAACAGCTCTCACGATAAGCCAGATTATCTGGAAAATGGAAAAGAAATACCTGGGCCGATTTTCATTGTCGGGGTCAGCCGGAGTGGGACCACTCTCATGCGGAACATTTTGAATGAATCGGATCAAATCGGCATTTCCAGAGAAAACCATTTCCTCGGCCACCTGCTCGGTTCCGAAGGCATGCGGTATAAGTTTCAACAGTTTGGCGATCTCTCAGTGGACGAGAACGTGCATAAGCTTGTAGATTTTATCTATTCCGGTGAGATCGAAAAGAGCTCCAAGCTCAGGAGGATCAGTGCTCATTGGCGTTGGATCCTAAGACGCATCGATCGGGATGTTTTCCTTCAGAAAGTCCTCGATTCTGACCGAAGCGAGCGGGCTTTGTTCACGATCATGATGGAATGTTTTGCCGAGAGGAAGGGCAAGCAGATCATAGGCGAGAAAACCCCCGCTCATATCCGCTACGTGCCCACTTTGATGGATTGGTATCCAAATGCCAGAGTTATACACATGATACGCGATCCTCGTGCCGTCTTTGTTTCTGAATACAACCGCAGGCTAAAAGAAGCCCAGTCTGTTCCCTTCAAGCAGCTTAAGAAAATCCCATATCTTCTAAAACTCTATCTGCTTGCACAAACTACAGTTACCTGGGCTGAAAGCATCAACCTGTATCATCAGTACAGCGAAAAATACCCAGGCCGTTATTACGCCTTAAAATTTGAGGATTTGGTCCGAGAGCCTGAAAAGAATATCAGCAATCTCTGCAACTACCTTGGTGTGGAATTTCAGGAAAAGATGCTTCACCAATCCGTGGTTAGTATGGGTTTTCAGGCGGGAAAAAGCGGTTTCGATTCGCAAGCCGCCGACCGCTGGAAGAAAAATATTGATCCCTGGATGAACACCTGGCTAACCAGACACTTTCGGCAAGAGCTTCGAGCGCTTGGATATTAAGGATATACATCCATGACCATGAATAATGACATGGCGTTTATTGTCGGTTTGCCTCGCACCGGATCTACACTTCTCCGCACAATTCTAAACAAATCCGATCGTGTCTGCATTACGATGGAAACCCATTTCCTGCACCAGTTCAGCCGGATCGGTAAGAAGAAGAAAATAAACCAATACGGCAGCTTGCTGCAGGATGCAAATGTCGAACGACTTCTCGAAGACTTCTTTTCGCCCGAGAATGCCAGGGGGAAAGATTTTTGGGCCTGGTTGACCAAAAATGTGGATAGAGAAGATTTCCGCCGAAGACTGTTATCCACCAATCGCACCGATCTGGACATCTTCAATCTCTTGATGCAAGTGTACACAGAATGGAAAAAGGGTGCAGTAACGGGTGACATGATTTTAGGGGAAAAGACCTCAGCAAATATTTACTACATCCCCACCCTCATGGAATGGTATCCGGACATGAAGATCATTCATACTTTTCGTGACCCTCGCGGCATCTTCTTGTCGGCAGCAAAGTTAGCCAAAGCAGGTAAATGGGGTGTACGCAAGAAAATCTCCCGCTTGCCCGATCAATTGGTAAATACTGCTATCGATTTTGGTATGGCAATGTATGTCTCAAAAAGATGGTGGGACGCGGCCAAACTTCACCAGGTATACCAGCGCCAATACCCAGACCGCTACCTGTTGGTAAGGTTCGAAGACATGCTGCAAGATCCGGAGATAAATCTTCGGAATGTATGTGACTTCCTGAAAATTCCATTCGAAGTGAGTATGCTCGAAGAAGTCGATGTTGTTGGCTCAAGCTACAGCAGCCAAAGGATCGTTCCCGGCGGTTTTGACCAGAAAGCCGCCGACCGGTGGCGTGAGCATATTCATCCTTTTTTTGATACCTGGTTCGCTTTGCTTGGCGCTAAGAAATTGAAAACCTTCGGTTACGTACCATAATAGTTTCAGTCCAAAGAACTTATGCAGATTGAGAACAACGCACCTATCTATATCGGTGGACCAGATCGATGTGGAAAAACGACCCTGGCGGCTTTCCTTTCCTCACACCCGCGCATTGCAATCCCGGTAATCGGCTCGAATTTCTGGTCATACTTCTATGGTCAATTTGGCGATTTAAGCAAGGAAGAAAATTTCGAACGCTGCCTGGATGCCATGCTGCACTATAAACATGCATTGTTCCTTCAACCTGATCCGGACCGCATTCGCAAAGAGTTTTGGCAAGGGACACCATGTTACGCCAGGCTTTTCGCTCTTTTTCATGTCCATTTTGCAGAAGCAGCCGGTAAATCTCGCTGGGGAGATCAGACCGGGTTAATCGAACGCTACGCGGATGAGATCATTGCCTCCT
>Ga0209819_10000211_pt1 | contig 16277 bp, 10 predicted proteins | sample PPLLak2March2015_FD_187248 | JGI IMG/M metagenome (GOLD analysis project Ga0209819, IMG submission 187248) | Freshwater sediment microbial communities from Prairie Pothole Lake near Jamestown, North Dakota, USA - PPLs Lake P7 Core (1) Depth... | ecosystem: Environmental > Aquatic > Freshwater >... | reverse complement strand
AAACGGTGGTAGTTCACAGTACTATAATCTGCGGATAAAGGAATTCGTTCGACGGGCCGGGTACCGATCGGCAGTTACTTCCAGATTGGGTATCGTTGATTTACGCAATGATCCTTTCGAGTTACGGCGCATCAGAACAACAGAGCAGCTCTCGGATATACTCTGGGAAATAGAAGAAAGTAGAATCCGGTCCACTGCCGAATAAGTGTCTATCGACTCACGCGAAAGTTCACAAATACCTAATCAGTTGAAGGCTATTCCTGTCCCTCCGTCATTTGAAAACTAGAAATTCATCTCGATGTCGCTAACCGCGTTTGTCTGGGTAACCGCCTACACAACAAGCGCCATCATGGCGTTTGTCAACCCTGCATATGGGTTGTTTGGCTATTTTTTGGACTATTACGGGCATCCACCGCTGCGGTGGTGGGGAGATGAGCTGCCTGATCTGCGCTGGTCGTTGATAATATCGCTAGTGACTCTTGGGGCTCTCGTAATTTGCCAGGAAAAACTTGCCAAGCTGAAAAATCTTCCCCATCCACAAACGAAATGGCTTTTAATGTTGATTGCTACGACGTTTATCGTGACCCCTACTATGGCGGTCGCAAAAGACCAGAGCTGGGAACAGACAATAGAGATTGCCAAGCTAGGAGTCTTGTACTTCCTCATTGTTCGAACAGTCCGCTCGCACGTGCACTTTCGTTATCTCATGCTCATTCAAATCGTCGGGGCCCTTTGGTGGGGATGGAATGCATTCGAGGATCCAAAGCGCATAGGTACGAGGCTAGAAGGAATCGGCGGGCCGGATTCAGTGACCAGCAACGCTACAGCCGCCCACTTACTCGCTATATTCCCGTTGATAGGAGTGCTCTTTCTTGAGGGTAAGGGCTGGGAGAGAATCGTTTGTGTTCTTGCCGGCGTATTGTCATTGAACGCGTTTATTCTCTGCAATAGCCGAGGAGGATTTGTCGCGCTTATCGTAACTGGACTCTACGCGATCCTGATTACCCGCGGCCGGTTTCGTGGAAAAATAATGGTGGGAATGACTATAGGCGCTGTATTGTTCTATAGTTTGATGGATCCACAATTTATTGAGCGGCAAAGTACGATTAAAAACTATGAAGAAGACGACTCAGCGACGAGCCGGCTCGAGTTATGGAAAGGAGCTATTAGGCTGATTCAAGATTATCCCCTAGGAACAGGCGGAGGCGGGTTCGCTGAACTAAGCCCTGTCTATGCAGCCGACGTTGTGGAGGCATACGGGAAAAATCGCACAGCTCACAATACCTATCTTCTGGCAGCAGCCGAGTGGGGTATCGCGGGCTTCATGTTTTTTGCAGGATTTCTCGTTAGCACGATTTGCGAGCTGCATCGCCTGCGAAATATTTCTCCAACGACCGCGAATGAGATCAGAATGTATCGGGAGAGTTACGCCATTGAATTAGGATTGATAGCCGTTATGGTCGCTGGATTATTCACCAATCGCGTCTATGCAGAAGCAATTTATTGGCTTTCGGCTTTCACAGCCATCTTGAAGAATCTCTATCTCAATGAAAGAAAAGACGCTTCTAATAGTCAGCACGAACTTTCCGCCTGACGGCCGCGCTGGCACTCAACGTGTGCTCCGGTTTACCAAGTATCTTGTCAAACTAGGGTGGGATGTTTCCGTATTGACTTTAAAACCAGAGTTCAGTCTGTACAAGACCATTCAGGATTATTCTCTTTTGAGTAAGGTCCCAACGTCCGTCGACGTCTGTAGAACGGCTGTATTTAGACTCGTCTGGCCATTCTCTGGTTTTAACAGCTACCTCATTCCAGATAGAGAAGTAGGATGGGTTCCGTCCGCCTGCAGGCAAGGCCTAAAGATCATCGGAGAGAAACATATATCGTGTTTGTATTCATCTGCCCCTCCGTGGACCACTAATGTGATCTGTTGGTGGCTAAAGAAAAAATCCGGAGTTAAATGGGTAGCGGACATCCGAGATCCGTGGACGCGACGCCCCTGGATGTCCGCGCAAGATCGTAGGGGGGTGAGATATTCTCTTTTGAGGAAGATCGAGCAAACGGTCGTAAACTACGCAGATCGTGTTATTCTCAATACTTCTAACTTGCACGAAGACTTCCGTGCCTATTATCGAGAAGTTGACCCTCAAAAATTTCTGACTATTCCCAATGGAATGGACGCCGATGATTTTATCGGTCTCGATGGAGCGAAAACTTTCGGGGATCGTTTCGTTGTTACCTATGGAGGTTCACTCTATAGAAAGCGGGATCCTCGACCGTTTCTTCAGGCGCTCAGCGAACTGTTAAGAGACAAGGCAGTAGCGGAAAGCGACCTTCTGGTGCGATTCCTGGGTAGCGTCGATGCGAAGTTCGATATGCATGGCTGGATTCGGGAGCACAACTTGCAATCAATGGTTAAAGTTGAGCCCCCCATAGCGCATGATCAGTATCTCAAGGCGCTTGCGTCATCGGATGTCTTGCTGCTCATTCAGCCAGACACCGATCTTCAGGTGCCGAGCAAGTTGTTCGAATACATGGCCATTGGAAAGCCTGTTTTAGCATTGGCGCATGACGGAGCGACAAGCGATACCGTCGAGGAGTACGGTAATGGAATGGTGGTTAAACCTTACGATGTGATTGCCATTAAGAGCGCGATTATCAAACTACTGAAGACGGAGCGAACCGCCGAGACTAATGACATCTCCGACAGGGAACCTATTCGAAAATGGTCTGCGGCCACGACATCGCAAAAGCTAGATAGTGTCTTGCAAGAGTGTTTAGCGACATGACTCAGGGAACCATTCCTGTTCGATTCAATGTCGGACCCGCTGTGAAGAGGGGAGTCGCCTGGAACTTAACTGCACGGGCTGTAGCTACTTTCATGAACTTCGGTGCGGCCATCGTTTTGGCAAGACTACTTGAACCGGAGGAATTTGGGATTTTCGGGCTCGTGATGATCTTTATAGGGATAGCTACGCGTTTCGGAAATATTGGCTTCGGCCTTGCCCTAATTCAGCAAAAGGAACTGCGGGATGAACACGTTTCGTCGATATTCGTAGCTCATCTGTTGTTGTTTTCGCTGATTACTGGGATGATTATCTCGATCTCGCCGCTCGTGGGGTCCTATTTCGGCAATCCAATCGTCGGGCAAGCTTTGAGCATGATGGCCTGGGTTTTTGTTGCACACGCATTTTCGTCAATTGCCAGAGCCATTTTGCAGCGCCGTATGGATTTTGGGGGGCCTGCGGTTGCCAATATGGTAAGCGATATTGGAAGCGCCCTAACGTCGATTACGTTAGCATTGTTGGGACACGGCATGTGGAGCTTAGTGTACGGCCATATCACGGGCTCCCTACTTAACACGTTGGTACTGATGATAAAGGCGCGATGGAAACCTGTTTTTCGTTACCGGCAAGAAGCAATGAAAGAGCTGTTTTCCTTTGGGTTAAATATCTTCCTTAAAAATCTATTGGTCTATGCCTCGGACAAAGTCGATTACTTTATCATAGGAAAACAGCTAGGCCCGGCTGCACTCGGTCTCTATGAAAAGGCGTTTAATATCATGGACCTCGGCGTGAAGGAGTTGAGCACTAAAATCGGGGCCGGCGTGCTGTTCTCGGCGTTTTCAAGAATGCAGGACGATCAAGAACGCCTTCGATCGGCCTACACAAAGATAATTTTGACCTTAACCTTGGTTTGCTTCCCTTTCTTTGTCGGCCTTTTCCTTGTAGCGCCGTCAGCAATTTACGTTCTTTTGGGTGAAAAGTGGATGGCCAGCGTTGTCCCGCTTCAAATTCTCTGTCTGGCAGGTTTGTTTAGGACACACCTTCACGTAACGGGCACGGTTATTAATGCTATGGGGAAGGTGGCACTCGAGGTATGGATCAGAACTGCGGCATTCATTCTGTTGATTATGGGATGCCTGATCGGAAGTTTCTGGGGAATTGTAGCAGTCGCCGTAGCGGTGACGGCGACCACGGGCATTTTGATGGTCATTATGGTTACCTATCTCAAAAGGCTAACGAGTCTACGTTGGGTTGATTTTATTCGACCTCAATGCGCTCCTTTGCTGGGTTCAATGTTCATGGCACTGATCGTGTTGATACATCAACACTGGTTTGAACCATCGCTTGGACTTTACTCCGGGGCGATGCTCCTGTCTTCCACGACACTGGGGGCAGTTACTTATGTGTCGACTCTCTGGCTGCTGAAACCGGGTCCCGTCGCAGCGCTCATGAGAGAACTGACGCGAGACATGAGACTAGCTTTTCATAGAAAAGTCTCGTTAAAGGGTAACTGATTATTAGCTAATAGTATGACCTTTGTAGCAGCTCAGCCTCAACAGAAAGTGTGCTAGCTGGTCCTTCCCGTTTTTCTCAAATGGCAAGTCTGGTCCTGAAGAAGTTCTTATATTCTTCGTTATTATGGCCAGGTATTTATCGCATTTCGCGATTTTTACACCGCCACCAAGCCTTGATCCTCACTTACCATGGTGTATTGCAAAGCAGGCGTGACGTCTATGCGAACCGAAATTGTGTAGACGCGGGGATGTTTGATCGCCAAATGGCGTTTATGAAACGCCACTACAACGTAGTGCCGCTTGCGAATCTGGTTCAATGGTTATCAACCGGCAAGAAAATCCCCGGCTATACGGCTGCGATTACGTTTGACGATGGATTTCGCAATAATTTTACGGTTGCGTTACCGATTTTAAAAAAGTATCGCCTCCCTGCCACGGTTTTCCTGACGACCTCATTTATCGGCGGCAAGGAACTGGGTCTCTGGACTGAACATATTGACCGGTTGCTTCAGGAGGCTCGGATCGAGACGGTTCGAATTGTTTTGAACGGGAAGGATCACGAGTACCCATTGCGTACAAGAGCCGATCGTGAAGTAGCTTCCGACCGTATCAGAGCCTACTTGAAGACGCTACGGCCAGAGCACCGGCAATCTGCGGTGACACGGTTGATGGAACAGACGGAGCCGAAAATCAGCGGAACTAAACTGGAAACGGAAAGTATCTTGAAACATTCAGAATTCAGCACGCAGACCGATGTGTTGGTTGAAGAGCGGTACGCATTTCTTACCTGGGATCAGGTCGAAGTCATGACGCAACATCAGATCACATTTGGGTCTCATACTCATACGCATACCATCATGGCCACTTTAGATGAAGAAAGAGCGAACTTTGAATTAGGCGAATCCCGCCGTTTGATTGAAAAGCAACTCGGCACGTCGTGTAGACTTTTCAGCTATCCGAATGGGACGAAAGCCGACTTCGGTCCACGTGAGCAGAGGCTTCTACAATGGCATGGGTACATTGCAGCGGTGAGTCAAGTCGACGGTTTTAATGACGCAAGGACCAATCCCATGGCTCTGCGGCGGATCAACATCGCGCGCAGTGAGGATTTCGGCTTTTTCCTCGCTAAGATCAGTGGTATTTGGTCGCTGCTTGGACGTCTTCGGAACAGATTCCGCTCATTGCCGGTTAGACTCTCTGAACCGATTCGTTTCTGATCCCTCGCGATAGCCTTTAGTTGAGAGAAACGCCGAGGGGTGCTTTCCTGCTATTTCAGGACCCCCGGCTGGTTGAGTGTGCCATAGTTTAGGGCGCAATCACAAAATGACTAACACGTCAGCCAATAAGGCTTCAGTCTCTGACATTCGGTACTACACCGCACAGGCAGCATTGCGTTCTGAGCTTCGCGTTGTGGAGCTTGCTTCCGTGGAAGCCTTTATCCAAATCGCGCTGGAGTGGGACCACCTGGTGGCTAAGTGTGCCGCCCCGAATATCTTTCTGACCAGCGATTGGCTTGTTACTTGGTGGCGACACTATGGGACCGATCGCTATTGGCAAGTTCTCTTAGTGCGCGATGACAAAGGAAATCTCATCGGCGGGCTGCCACTATACGGCGAATCGCGTTTCGCGTTCGGGCGGCGCTACCGATTTCTACGGTTGATTGGCACACAGCCGGAGTCGCCTGATAATCTCGATGTGGTGACCCAAGAGTCCACACGCATCCCGGTGGCAAATGTGTTGTCCAATTGGATAAACACTGTGGGGAGGCGGCGCTACGACATCCTGATGCTCTCAAACCTAGCGAAAGGTTCCCATCTGATTGAAGGATTGTGCTCCGGTGCCGCGACGGAAAGCGACGCGCCCAAAGTTACTCCCCTTTTCTGGTGTCCCTATTTACCACTACCGTCTAGCTTTGATGCCTATGTCTCAAGTCTCAGTAAGAACATGCGTTACAATCTGCGGCGGCGGACCCGACAGGTGCTTAACCTGCAAGGAGTCATTGAGATCGTGTGCGTGGAGAGTGCCGCGGAATTACCCAAGGCAATGGACGATCTGTTTCGGCTGCATACCTTAAGGCGTGCGGTGCGCGGCGGAGAGACCCGCTTCACCATAAAGGCCCGGCAGAAGTTTCATCGTACCCTCGCCGACATCTTTTTAAGGCAGGGGCGGTTGAGACTTCTACTACTAAAAGCTGATTCTCAAGCGATTGCGGCAATCTACTGCTTCAAGTATGGGAGCAAGACATTTTACTTTCAGTCGGGATTTGATCCCCAGTGGAGCAAATACAGCGTCGGCATGGTGCTCATGGGGCAATGCATTGAGATGGCGATTCGTGATGGGTGCAAAGAATTTGACTTCCTGAGGGGGGATGAGGACTACAAGTTCCAATGGACAGCTGAGGTTCGACAAACTGTAGAGGTGCGTTGTCCCCTCACCGCCAGAGGACATAACGTGCTGCGCGTGCTAGAGGGCCCTGCGCACATCAAACGATGTCTTCGCAGGTTCCTGCCTGAGACGGCATGGCAAGCGGCAAAGCAATGGATAAAGACAATGAGCCTATGACTCTTGAGAAAAGAACACAGAAAGCTTACGACCTGCTCTGGGCTGATTTTCTTTCGGCTCTGTCTGCATCGCCAGACTTCAGGGGGCACTAGGATTGGCGATAACAAAGTGATTCGGCTAACGCATCTGATTGTGGATTTGCAAATAGGCGGCGCGGAGAACGGTGTGGTTAACGTCGTCAATCGCTTGGACGAACGTCTCTTTAATACAAGCGTGTACGTATTTAAGACTGGTTGCGCCCTTGAGAGTCGCCTCCGTAAAGACGTGCGTTTAGTGCACGTACCCAAACGCGAAGGCAACGATCCCATGGCGGTAGTACGCTTGGCGCTGCTTTTGCGGCGCGACCGCCCGCACATCGTTCATACGCATACCTGGTCCACCTTGGTCGAGGGAGTGCTGGCGGCGAAGATAGCGGGCGTGCCAATCATTGTTCATGGTGAGCACGGTACACTGCGCAAGCAGTGGCGTGCGCAGATCTACACGCAGCGGATCTTCTGGGGGTATGCCGATATTGTGCTCGCGGTGTCGGAAAGTTTGAAGCAGCGTTTGGTGAAGGAAGTCGGCTTTCCGGCCGAGCGCATCATCCCCATCCAAAATGGTGTCGATACGGATAGATTTCGACCTAATGGAGAGCGCGCGGCTCAGCGCAAAGCACTCGGATGGCCTGCCTCTGGTTTCATAGTTGGGTCGGTGGGCCGTCTCGTGCCGGTCAAAAATCATGTTACGTTGCTACGCGCGGCGGCACGTGTTGCGTCACAGGTACCGCAACTGACCTTGGCATTGGTCGGTGACGGTCCACTTGACGGAGAATTGAAGACGCTCGCCGACCAGTTGGGTATCGCGGACCGGGTGTCCTTTCTCGGTTACCGAGATGACGTGCCTAACTTGCTCAATGCCATGGACATTCTTGTTCTCCCTTCCTTGCGCGAAGGTATGCCCAACGCTGTGCTGGAAGCGATGGCTTGTGGGTTGCCTGTGATAGCGAGTAACGTCGGTGGAGCATCAGAAATATTGCGGGATGGTGAAAACGGATTACTGATCTGTCCGACCGATGTTGAGCAATTGAGTCACCACCTCTACCAGCTGGCACTCTCACCTGAGCGATGCCGTGCCATGGGCGCCGCAGGGCGTCGTTATGTCGAGCGGGATTTCAAAATGGAGTACATGGTCAACAAATACACGAACCTATATCTAGCGCTGGCGGAACGGAAATTCTCCCAGGTAACGCAACCGGCTTGGTAAGTGGCTCAGATGGACTGCGCTGCCTCAAACCGATGGATCTGGCCGCCGGATAACGCCTTCCTGGACCAGGAGCTTAAAAGAATCGTCGAGAAAATACTACAGGATCAGGACAATTACTTGCAGGAAGGTCAAGTCGTTCGATTTCGGCCTTTAGAGTTCATACGGAGACCGTTGTCTAAAATCGTTAAAATTGAAGTAGAGTTCCAAAATTCTAAGAACAACATCCTTGTCAAGGTGTTCAAGCCGAAAAACAGTTCGTCAAATCACCTCCAGATGATGCGAGAGAGAGTCCGCAGGGATTTTGACGTTACCCGGTCGGTCCATGAAAGACTCAAGAATTATCCTGGCTACTCGGTGGCTGAACCAGTTGTCTGCTTTCCAGAACTCCTTGCGATAGTCATGGTAGAAAGCCCGGGACAAAATCTCCGCGATCTCATCATCAACAAGGCCACGTTCTATCCTCGTGGAGACACATTGGATCAACTCGCTGAATATTCGTTCGCTTGCGGACAATGGTTGACGATCTTCCAGAAGATAACAAGAGAAACAACACAAGTAAGGCTTCAACCTCATGACGTAGTCAGAGACATTGATCTAAGACTGTCGAAGTTGGTGCAACAGCACGGGAAATTATTTAATTCTCAGCTCCGACGACAAGTTCTCAACTATTTGGAAAGTCAAGCATTGCTAGTGCAGGACGCCGATTTACGTCTTTGTGGTGTCCATGGAGACTTTTGCCCCGCCAATATATTGGTTCATGGTAAGGAAATCATAGTCTTAGACTTTGAGATGTTTAAAATAGGTTCCGTTTACCAGGATGTTACCTATTATCTCCGCCATCTGGAAACATTTTCGCAGAAGCCAGTTTTTCGGCCTAAAACGATCTCTATTCTACGCCAGGCCTTTATGAGCGGCTACGACAAGAGTATCGATACGGCAAACCCTATTTTTACTCTATTTAGACTTCGTCACGTCATATGTCATCTTGTTGATATCTTAGACGTGGCCGGAAAGCCGTTCCACAAGAAACTATTCAGCAACACTATAGCGCAAAGATACATTCAAGGGCTCAAGAAGACCACGGTAGACGCCCATCAAACACTTACTTCTGACATGCGTGTTCCATTGTGATAGTGCCGCCAAAGGTGGACTGGACTATCTCCAGTGTTCTATACGCTGGGATAAGGAACGCTTGAGTAACGAGGACTTAAACGACGTATGATAAATCTAGCGGAGCCCGTTTATTCTGGAGCCGCAAATGCTGAAGCTGGCGAGCAGAAAATAATAACTTCTCTAGAGGAATCGGACGAAGACAGAAGCGCGTGCCGAAACTATTTCGCCGTTGAGGCGGGAAACCGGTAGCGCAGACGATCTTTCGAGAACGGATGTCTGGACGTATTCCGCATTGTTGTAATACCTCGTGACTACCTGGCTGAGCATAATACAATGATCGATGAGCTGGAGCCGCAGAAACTTTGACCGTCTATAACGAACCGGTATAATTTCCAACTCGAGTGCAGGAACAGGTGAAGTTTCAATAAGGGGGCATTTCTGCTGCGGACAGTCTTGGGCAAGCTGCAACGGATTAATTCTGACGAGCTGTTTTTTCGTTCCAGGGCAGTCCTTAACCGTTGGTACGAAGAAGGTTGTTACGGCTTGGGCTTGGACTCGCAAGACGGCACGGATCCGGCATCGGAGGGCCAAATTGTTTTTTCTGACCCATGGGTCAATGTCGACGATCATCGGGCTATTGGGACTAAACTCAGATCCGAGTATCCAGAATATGTAGAGGAAATGCGCGACGCAGCCGACGCGATTTGCAATCGGCAATTTATACTTCTGGAAGTCCCGGTCCAATACGGGCCTAAGATCTTTTGGCACGCGGATCCTCTCTCGAGAAAAGCGTGGCTTAGCGAATTTTATACACGGCTTGAGATCTTCAGCGGCGATACCGGAAACGGCGACGTCAAATACGTGTGGGAACTGAACCGGCATCAATTTCTCACAACGCTGGGTAAGGCTTATCGTCTGACAGGTGATGAAAGGTATGTTTCAACGGGTGTCGACCTGATAGAAGACTGGATTCGAGACAATCCCTATAAAATTGGAATTAACTGGACCAGTGCATTGGAGGTTGCAATTCGCGTTCTTTCCTGGTGTCAGGCCTGCGCGCTCTTTGATGATGCGGCAGTTTTTGGTTCGGAAAAGCGGAGAACCATCCTGCGGTCCCTTTATCAGCATGGCCGGTACATCGAAAAACACCTTTCCTTCTTTTTCAGTCCCTATAACCACCTTATAGGAGAGGCCACCGCGCTATTTGTCCTTGGCAACTCGCTCTCGTGGCTGAAGCCGGCGCAGCGTTGGAGGGATAAGGGATGGAAAATTCTGGAAGAGGAAATGCCGAAACAATTTCATCCTGATGGCGGTACGGTTGAGCAATCGACGGGTTATCATCACTTTACCTTAGGTTTTTACCTTCAGGGAGTCCTCTTGCGGCGGCGTATCGCAGAGACGGTGCCTACCGCTATGTGGTCGTTACTCCAAAAAGCATTCGAGTTCTCGATGCATATGACGCGGACCGACGGGTTGGTCCCAATGATCGGAGATGGAGACGACGGGCAAGCCCTCGATCTATTCCAGACCCCTACTTGGGACTTCAGGACATTTCTCGCAATCGGAGCAGTTTTGTTTCAGCGGGGCGACTTCAAAGCAATCGCCGGTTCATTTCCTGCTGATGCGGTCTGGCTACTAGGTCGCATGGGGTGGGAGCGGTACGAAGAACTTCGGGAGATGAAACCCGCAGAGAACTCAAAGATGTTAACTGAAAGTGGTTATTGCATTATGCGCACTGGATGGGATCACCAGTCCCATTATCTCAATTTTGATTGTGGTGAGATCGCGGCAGGCGTTTCTGCGGAGGATATACCCTCCGCCGCGCACGGTCATGCTGACGCATTGTCCATCGAAGTCGCTGCCTATGGCGTCCCAATTCTGGTAGATCCCGGTTTCTACACTTACAACGGTGCTGAGAAATGGCACCGTTACTTTCGTGAAAGCAGAGCCCACAATACGGTGGTCGTGGATGGTTGTTCGCAAGCCGAGTATCGTGGTCGCCTGAAGTGGTCTCGTGCTCCAAACATTCGCCTCGAGCACTGTATGCTGTCTAGGGCTGTTGACTACGTTGAGGCTTTGCATAACGGATATCGTAGATTACCGCAACCGGTTGTTCATCGGCGTGCTGTGGTTTTCTTGAAGCCGGACTACTGGCTAATACACGATGAGCTATGGGGAGAAGGCGAACATCAGATTGATCGATACTTTCATTTTGCGGCACTGGAAATTGCTCGTCAAAGAGACGGAACCGCTATTCATGCGAGATCACCGCGTGGCGAAAATCTGGCTGTTATGTTTGTCGAGACGGACGGTATGGCAGTCGAAAGTAAGTGTGGCGGAGACGAACCAGAAGACGGCTGGCTGGCAATGAGCTATGGGAAAAAGATGCGAGCGCCCGTTGTCCGTTGCTCAACAAAAGCTACTCTGCCGATTGCTCTGAACACATTACTTATCCCGTTCAGGGACGATGTGCCCCAGGTTAAAGTAGATGCTATCCAACTTCCGGTGAGTAACTCACTCTCGGAGCAGGGATTCGTCATAGAAATCGGAGGTAAAAAAGACATTCTATTGTTTTCCACAAGAAATCAGGACAGTGCGATGGAGTTTTATGGCAATGGTTGGCTGACCAACGGCCGCCTGAGTTGCCTACGTCTCGACACAAAGGGAAAGATCGAATCCTGTGCTTTGGTCGCGGGCTCCATTCTCGTTGGTGCCGGCTCGGTTTTGTTGCAGGCCGACCATAAAGTCCCATTTGCTGCGCTCAGCTTCCAAAACGGGCGCGCCGTTATCGAGAAGGCCAAAGCCACCGATGTTTTAACTTCGTCCTATCAAAAATAGCATAAACAAACCATTAGGATTTGAGTAAATTCCATTTTTGCAGAGGAACGTGTGAACGGACGCGCGAAAATTCTGGAAATTACGTCGTATCCTCCCCCTCACGCGGGATGGGGAGTGCGTGTGGCTTTCGTCCGGAGGCATCTGGAAGAGAGCGGTCATCATTGCCAAGTATTAAACACAGGAAAGAGTCGGAAAATTAGAAGTAAAGACTATTTGGATGTACAGAATGGGATTGACTATCTTAAAAAGGTGGTATGGCATGCGAGAAAAGGATACCTTATACATACCCACCTGAATGGGGATTCAATTAAGGGCCTGATCCTGACTCTCTTAGCAGAGATCATAAGTGTACTGATCGGTCGAAAGTGCGTTCTTACTTTTCATGCCGGTCCCGAGCAGCGGTTTTTCCCGAAAAAACGAAGCCGTGTGATGGCGCCCTTGTACGCACTGGCGTTCGCTCTCCCAGAAAGGGTTATCTGTAACAGCGACGTTGTAAAGCGAAAGATACAAACCTATCGTGTCGCCGGCAGCAAGATCGTCCCGATCCCAGCCTTCAGTCGTCAGTATCTCGCGTATACACCGGCCGCATTACCAAAAGAGCTTGGAGATTTCCTTAAACACCGCAATCCCATCGTCGTATCTTATTTCTTTTTACGCCCTGAGTTCTTTGTCGATTCGTTAGTGGAATCATTACGAAGAGTGGCGGTTGAACAGGAGGATATGGGGGTGGTGTTTATCGGAGGGGACACCCATTCTGAAGTGCTCGATGCAATGATTGTCCGCGAGGGTTTGAAGGAGTTCGTCTACCGAGCAGGGGATTTATCGCACGATCAGTTCATGACGCTTGTATCCCGGGCACATTTCTTCATAAGAACTCCGCACAAGGACGGCGTTTCTTCTTCCGTGCTCGAAGCACTCTCATTGCAGATCCCGGTGATCGCTAGCGAAAACGGCACCCGTCCCTCGGGTGTCATTACATTCAAAGCGGGCGATGCGGCCGATCTGGCATCCAAACTCCTGGACGCTTGGAGGAGTTATCATACCGTTAAATTACAGACTGTGTCACCCGCGATCGAAGACACAGTCGAACAGGAAGCTGTACTGCTTTTAAACCTCGCTTTGTAAGAAGCGCCCGGCTTTGGGCGGCATTTCACCTCGGACGCCTGATCGAGATCCACGGTTAGCTCAGACACCGGCCTGAATTGCATGAACATAGGTAATAAAGTTGGCGCTTTTTCAGTCGCCCTTCTGTCGGCCATTGTGCTTTCGTCTCAAACGTGGGGAGCCGAGTTCTATGTTGATTCCCTCGCCGCACCTGGAGGCGTTGGCTTGCTTTCAACCCCTTTCAAATCGATCCAAGAAGGACTCAACGTGCTCAAGCCTGGTGACACTCTATATGTTCGTGGTGACACCATCGGTCCAGGAAGAATCTATTCCGAAACACCGATGTTTCCTCTTTCGGGTGTTAACGGCTCGCCCATCAATGTTAGGAGCTTCCCCGGCGAAAAGGTCATTGTCTCAACGGCGGAGACGATCATCCTCAATCGAGATTTTCTTGTAATTAAAGGTTTGATATTTGATCACCAGAAGGCCGAGATTGACGCCATCCGTTGGTCAGGGAACAACGTTAGTTTAAGCGAATGTGAGATCAGGAATGGCTCGCGTGATGGGATTGATGTATCCGCAAGAGCCAGAGATGTCACTATTTCGAATTGTGTTATTCACGATTTCATTTGGACCAATACCACTCGACGCGATGCCCATTGCATTGTAGCCAATCCGGGGGTGATTGGTGTCAGAATCACAGGCAGCACAATCTATAATTGCAGTGGAGACGGCATCCACCTTTTCGCTAATGACTCGACGGCCATGTCGTCGTACGTAACAGACGTGGTCATCCAAAACAATACGATATATTCGACCCTCGGCGCTAACAGTGAAAACGGACTCGACTTCAAAGGGTGTGTCGACGTTACCGTTAAAGAGAATGATATTTACGGATTTACACACGACAAGGCCGTCGTCGTGCAAAAAGGGGCTAAAGATTTGAGGCTGGTAGGGAATAGAATTCACGACTCAGCGCGTGGGGTAGAGTTTAGATGGGAAGCAGGGAATTTCCAGCACAACATTACTGTTATTCGGAATGTCTTTTTCAACATTACGGGGGAGTACGCTCTAAAATTCGACGGCGTCTTTAAGGCAAAGGTAGTGAATAATACTTTCCATAATAATGTTGGAAATTCGATAAGGGTTGAGTCGAAAGGAATAATGGGAGGCATCATTAGGAACAATTTGATTCATCTATCACGTCCTCCTCGAGTATCGGGAAGATTAGCTGCGGATTATTCACATAATGGCTGGTTTAGATCTTCAGCTGGGTCGCTTGCGAGTTCGCAAGATACCGTTGGAGCTGATCCGCTCTTTTTGAACGCCTTGGCCAAGGATTTTCGGTTAGCCTCGACCAGCCCTGCTATTGATAGGGGAATTCCGGTCGGGATTCCGTATCAAGGCGTAGCGCCGGATCTTGGCGCGTTCGAAAGAACTAGAACAGCGCACCAATGATTGCCCTGCTGCCAGACCAGGAGTCATGAGGTATGAGATTATGGTTACATAAAGTTAAGATGATGTTTTTTAGGCTCTTCCTCACCGCTGTTGTCTTGTTACTGCCTTGGCTCGTGATTGCAGCGGTGCCTCCTGACAACAGCCCTATCGGAAAGGGAGAGCACCCCCGGCTGTTTTTCAAAGCCAGCGAATTGTCTGGCTTGAGGGACAGGATTGGTAGCCACTACAGGAGAGAGTTTCAGGATTTCATCAATCTTTTAAATAATCCAGGTCCAAAAGCTAGAGGCGATGATTGGGGAGCATTGAATTATGCTTTCGTCGGCGTTCTAGATCCAGCCGAACTGCAGAAAAGAGGTTTTGCGTTCACTGGCGATTTGGATTCGGCAGAAGAGTACTGTGCCAAAGCGGTCTACTACGCAAAAACACAGCTGCGTAGTATTAGCGCGCCTACGAGCATAGGCCACGACGGCTTAGTTGAGGGTTATCCGAAGGGGATCTACATCCCTGTAATAGCCACGTATGACTGGTGTTTCTCCCATATCGCCGCTATCGATAAGCAGGCAATCGTGGATGGGTTCGTTTCAGCTTATAACGTCAAATGGAAGAATGTAAACCCTCTGACCGCCTATGGTAGAGATGGAATGTTAGCCAATAATCAAGAGACTATCTGGCACGAAACTCTCGGCATTCTGGCTTTCTACAATGATTCTTATCCTAATCCCGAGATCCAGGCTAAACTGTACAACGTCTTTCACGTTGTTTGGATTGATAGGATTCTGGCGGAGCTTAACCATTTCTATGGTCATGGTACCGGGTGGCACGAAGGACCGGGAGGTTACTTTCAGAACGGTTTGCTCAATATTGGTTTCCCTGTTGGTATGTTCTCAAGCGCGCTGGGGAGCGACTATGTCGCCTCGACTCCATTCTTCACGTCCTATCCCCTCTTTATTGTAGCTAACAATAAACCGCATAGCTTGCTTTCAAAATGCGGCGCGGCGGGCAGTGACAGGTGCACCGATGTCTTCGAGCGGTGGGGCGTGATTAGCGGTGGCATTGCAGGGATTTCCCCTGGAGGCATAATGGGCTGCAAGGCGGCCGCATTAATGTCCGGCGTGTTGCGAAAATCAAATCATCCAAACGCTCCGTTGGCCAAATGGGTCCATCACGTGTTGCCGAAACGAGATTGTCTGAAAGCGTTAACTAGCTATGGGGGACTCTGGTCCAACGCGGTTCTTTACTGGTTTATTTACGGCGACAAGGAGGTCACTTCGAAGACTCCAACGGAGATGAATGTGGCCAATACTCAGCGACTCGGCTTGGGACAATATGTTATACGCTCGGGGTACGGAAGCGATGCGACCCAAGTAGTGTTTTGGGCGACGCCTTGGAATATGTACGGCCATGAGCCAGAAACACAAGGCGGTCAGTTTACGATTCATAAATTCGGCAATTTGATTCTACATTCCGCGAACGGGAAAAGCGGAATGGCAAAAATTCGCACCAATAGAGGAAACATCTTCCGAAACACAATCGGGATTCATAAGAGCGGTTCTGATCCAAAGCTCGATTTCGATGGCGGTGTCACCGATGCTTTTTGGCGCGCTCGTGGAATCACGCGGATTAAACAAATGGGAAAGCTTATTGCGGAAGACGTTAACAA
>Ga0209819_10000209_pt1 | contig 16366 bp, 14 predicted proteins | sample PPLLak2March2015_FD_187248 | JGI IMG/M metagenome (GOLD analysis project Ga0209819, IMG submission 187248) | Freshwater sediment microbial communities from Prairie Pothole Lake near Jamestown, North Dakota, USA - PPLs Lake P7 Core (1) Depth... | ecosystem: Environmental > Aquatic > Freshwater >... | reverse complement strand
GTCGCCGATTTTGATCGAGCGCGCACGTTTCCCCTCGTGCTTCGGATGTTTTCGTTCACGCAATCCTCATACCAGTGCTCGGTGGATTTCCAAAGATTCTCCCACAATAAAATTCATAAGGGAATGCCCTCCAGGTTGAGTTCGTTCTCCACGTTGTAGGGATTTAGCGCACTTCTTGCCGCCAAAAAACTTACTCGCGATAAGACGCGCAGCGGCGTCAGTTAAAGCTTGAAAAGTGTTTTTCACGAGGCGGCGCCGCCTCGACCTGTTGAATTATGCCTATGATTTTCCAAGCAGCCTTTCAAATCAAAGTTAACTCGTGCGTGTAAGTTTGAATTGACACGAACAAAAACACAGAATCAAAAATTTACCGACTGATGGCGTGGCATATCGTTTGCTCTAGCACCTCGATGAAACTTCGAGAGGTTGGTTAATGCTTTACAAAAATATTCACAACGCGGCGGGAGTTTTAGCTGCCAGGGCGCGAACCGAAAGCAAATTCCCAAGAGGGAAAGTCGGTAGTCTAATCCTACGCCGTCGGATTTTTCGATGCCACGGTCAGAACTTCGCTTACAGTTCACTGAAGCTCGTACCGTTGATATTCGCTTTGCTCATGCTGTCAGCATGCGCAGGTCTATCCGTCCAAGGGATGGTGGGCGGGCAAACGATCAAAACCCGGGTCGATTCGGAAGTGGCGCGTTATTACGTGGGCAACTACCTTGCGGGGCAACGCAGCGATGCAATCCTGGATGAGCAAATTGATCGTGTTTATCAGAATGCCAACGGCGATCTGCCCGACCGCGACGAACTGAAATATCTGAGCGATAACTTCTCGGTTGACTTCGCTGCTTTATATTTTGCCGACCAGATCGCACGTGTACCCGCCAATCAGCGCTTCCGGCGTGACTTCGAACAGGCCTACGATTACGCCCGCAAAGCCTTCCCCGAAGGTCGCGTGAGCTTACCCGCCAACTATGAAGTTTTGGCTGTTCCTCTTTATCTTTATAAGCGGCGTTTCGCCGTCGGGGCCGATCTATCCGGTCCGCGAAAGGCGCTAGAAAAGGTGGGGCTCGCTACCCATTTTGTTGAAACCGACGACGATGGCTCAGTTGAAGCGAATGCACAACTGGTTGCCGCCGCCATCCGGGCTCGCGCGCAGAGCGGCCGCCGGCTGATCATTCTCAGCGCCAGCAAATCCGGCCCCGAGGTGGCGCTGGCGCTCACGAAACTGGCGCCGTCCGAGACCCGCCATGTCGCGGCATGGATCAACGCTGTAGGCTCGCTTCAGGGCACTCCGCTGGCGGACGAACTGCTTTTTCCTGACATAAAAATTATAGCCGGCGAAATCGATGCCGCCGGCAGGGAAAGTCTGATGACGACGCGCAGCCGCCAACGGTTCGATTCCTTTCGCGTCCCCGAACACGTGCTGGTCGTCAACTACTTTGGCGTACCTGTCATCGGCAGCATCTCTTTGATGCTGCGCAGAGCTTATTTCCCGTTGCGAAAACACGGTCCCAATGACGGAGTTTTGCTGTTGCCCGATATGGTTTATCCCGGGGCCGTGACGCTCACGGAACTGAACGAAGATCACCTCATGCGCGGCAAGCCTGTCGATATTGCCACCGTGGCACTGGCGATTACTGTGATCCGCTGGCTGGAAAACCCTGACGTTGAAATGATTCAAGTCCGGCACCCGAAAAACTAGGATAGCTCAAATCCGTTCCGGAATGGCTTGCAGCATCAGGAGTGCGGTGCGGGTTGCGCCGGTTGGCAGGAAGACAACACCTTTCTCAGAATCTCATCCGGCGTACAGGGTTTTTGAAGAAAATCCCGCACTCCTTCTTTTAACATGCTCTCTCGAAGCTCAAAATCAACATAACCGCTGACGCCAATCACTTGGACCTGCGGATTCATTTCCTTCAACTTGCGAAACACCGCAGTTCCACCGAGCCGCGGCAGTCCCCAATCGAGCAGCACCGAATCGATTTGCTGCCAATGGTTTTGATAGACGTGAAGCGCCTCTTCGCCGTCCTTCGCGGTAAGCACGCGAAAGCCACGTTTTTGAGCCGATGATTTGATTAATTCTCTGAGGTGCGTCTCATCCTCCACAATCAGAACGGTTGCGCCCGTTGACGGAATGTCTTTGCGAGCTTCGGACTCTGGTTCCAAGAGGGCGGCGGTTTGAGAATAAATCGGCAGAAAGAGTTTGAAGGTGGTTCCGCGTCCTGTGGCACTCTCAACATCGATAAAACCGTGGTGCGCTTGAACGATTCCATAAACGACCGATAGACCTAGACCGGTGCCGCCTTTCTCACTCTTGGTCGTAAAGAAGGGCTCGAAAACTCGCTGGCGGATGTCATCGTCCATTCCTGCGCCGGTATCCGATACGTCGATGCGGATATAAGTCTCGTTGGCTTCAATAAAGCGGTCCCGTATCTCAGCCGCGGAGGTCCGCGAGGTGCGGATCGACAGCGTTCCGCCCTCGGGCATCGCATCCTTGGCGTTGAGACAGATATTGATAAGCGCCTGCTGTAGCTGGTTAGGGTCACCTTCGATGACTGGAAGAATCGGATCGAGTTCGAGTCCGAAGTTGATGGTCTTGGGAAATATTTCTCCGAGAATGTCCAGCGTGTCCCGAACGAGACTGTTGACATCGAGCGGTTTGTGCTCCGTACCGGTTTTGCGTGCAAACGTTAGCAGCTGCTTCACGACCTTCGCCCCGCGCTCGGCGGCGCCGAAGATCACCTCAATGTTACGGGGACGCTGCGCCGGATCTTCTTCCTCTTTGTCTAGCAGCTCTTGCGCATAGCCCAGAATGATTCCGAGGATGTTGTTAAAATCGTGGGCGATGCCGCCGGCGAGAGTGCCGATCGCTTCCATCTTTTGCGCCTGGCGAAGTTGGTCCTGAAGCTTCTCGCGTTCGGTGAAGCTCTGCAGCAGCTCGGAGTTTGATTTAACCAGCTCACCTGTTCGAGCCGCTACCAGCTTTTCCAAATCCTCGGTAAAGCTTTTGAGCGCCGCCTCCGTCTCTTTCTGCGCGGTCACGTCCTGGGAGTGTCCGATGATCCGGCACACGCGACCATCGTCGGTCCGGTCAAAAACCGTCGCGCGGACGTGGAACCAGCGATACGGGCCGTCGGCATGACGCAGGCGCAACTCCCATTCCAGCACCTCGCCATCGGGCACCGTGTCAAAGCGACGATACTGCGCGCGCACCAAAACGAGGTCGTCGGGGTGCACGAGCGCGTCCATCGAGTCGCCGGCGAGAAGTTTGAGTTGAGCGCCGGTATAGCCGAGATGTTCCTCCATCCGCTTGTTTTCATAAACGTTGCGGCCCTTGATCAGGTCGTAGATAAAGAGGAAGTCCGGCGTGGTGGCCGCCATGCGCTCGAACTGGTCGCGACTGCGGGCCAGCGCTTGTTCCGCCCGCTTGCGCTCGGTAATGTCGATATTGACACCGAGCAGACGGCGCGGGTTGCCCCGTTCGTCGACAAACACCCGCGCCTGACTGGCGATCCAACGCACCGCTCCGTCGGGCCGGATAATACGAAATTCAAGATTGAGCGAACTCCTGTTTCGGGCGGCATGACCTACGGCGGTTTCGATGGCGGCGAGATCATCAGGATGAACTCTGCCGGCCCAGTCCACGTGCTTGCCGCCGAAGCTTCCCGGGGCTAGGCCATAAAGCTTCTCCTGGGAAGACGACCAAGCAAGCTCGTTGGTAACCAGGTCTCTTTCAAAAGCTCCTATGTGCGCCGCTTGTTGCGCCAACTCGAGACGCTCGCTTACTTGGCGCAAGGCCGTTTCAACTCGTTTGCGCTCACTCAATTCTTTCGATAGCTCATGAAAGAGCCACGCGTTGTCCAGGGCGACGGATGCGCGGCGGCTGACTTCTTCGGCGAACTGCACGTCGGCCATCGTATATTTGCGTCTGGAATAGCGCGAGGTGAGCAGCGAGAACGTCCCAACTATCCGGCTTTGTACGCGTAGCGGCACGATAATGACGCTGCTGACTTGCAGTTGCTCGAGCAAGAAGCGGTGACGGTCGTCTCGGGCGCGCGGCCCCACCCACGAGTCATCGGCTTCGAGCGTATAATCGGATTGGCCGGTTTCTATGGCCTTGAGGATCGGGTGCGGCCGGTTCAGGTCCGGCGCATAATGGCGCAGAAATTCATCAGCGAACGATTCCATCTCTTTTCTGCTGGTGCGCACGGCAACCCGGCGGCAGATGCTCGAGCCTTCTTGCAGCAGATCGATAACGCACCAGTCCGCATGATCGGGCACCATCAATTCCGCCAACCGGTTCAGTGTTTTTTCATAATCGATAGATTCGGCGAGGGCAGCGCCTACTTCGGCAAGATGCCGCATGCGTTGCTCGACGAGACGGCCTTCGCGCTCGGCGGCGGCCACGCGAGTGGCCTCTCCCGCGCTCACCAGCGCGGACTGAAGCTCGGTCACCTCTTGGACTCCCGAGGCATGCAGCTCAACCGGCTCGCCGCGTTGGATCGCCGCGGCCGATTCCGCGAGCGCTGCAATGGGAGTTGAGATGCGCTTGCCGAGGATCACCGCAGCGGCAAGGCCGAGAAGAAATAGCACGACTGCGCCGATTCCCCATGCGGCGACGGAGCGATTAATCGGCGCATTGATCACGGCTTGCGGCACAGCTACCCGTGTCACCCATCCCGTGAGATCCGATCTTACAAAAGCGTGGTAGACTGGAATGCCTTCGAAGGTCCGTTCGGTGCCCCAGCCCTCCTGCGATCTTGCGACCTGGCTCAACAGCTCTGCGGTGGCAGACCGGCCGACAAATCTCTCCGGCTCCCTGGTGCGAGCAATAAAGAGGCCCTTTTTGTCTACCAGGCCCGCGACCCAGTCGTTGGGTAAGCGCTCCTCGAGCAGCAGCTGGGTTAAGGCTCGGGGATGAAAGGCCAGCTCGAGCGCATACAGGACTTTGCCGTTCCGAACGACAGGAACGTTAACCCCAATCGTCGGCCGCCTTGAATCGAGAGCGAGAAACAAGTCCGACACAGCCAGCTCGCCGTTCTCGATTGTCTTCTTGACGGGTTCCGGTCCCCCCAAGGGCACCTCACGATAACTCTCGATGGTTTGCGGCGGCTTTGCATCCAGGAACGGATTTGGCAGAGGAGAACCGTACGGACGAGATGTGTTCATCAGCTGCTGGCCCGATCGGTCAAATAGAATGAGCCGCGACTCTCGTCGATTCGCCAGAGCGCGTCTACAGATCTCGTAGAAGCTCCTTAAATCGCCAGTGTCGAGGTCGGGTGATTCTGCAAGCGTCTCCAGGATCGCTTGGACGGCGCCGATCTCCCGGTCAACCGCCAGTGACAGCGCCCGAACCGTATCGCGCATGCCCCGCTCGACGGCCTCGTGTTGAAGCCGGGCTTTTTGGCGGAACATCGCGAATGTAAAAATTAACAGCGGCAGCAATGCGGCGAGAACCAGGGCGATCAGATGGAAGCGAAGTTCTATCGGCCTTCGAAAGGAAAGTCTAGAACCCCGCCACGAAATGTTCAACTCGTTCCCCCCTCAACTTCTGATCGAAGGCAAAACAGCTCCCCGCTTCCCGACGATGCGTGCAGCGCCTGGGCCCAGACCGTAGCGAGCCCGGATATTGAGGCTCAGTCAGGCGGCGGGCCCGAAGGAGGCGTGCCGTCTGGGATCATGCGGCAACTATCCGTTGATAGGTGTGAATAACCAGAACACTAATAATGTAGTTGTTGTCTGTCAACATAAATTCTTGGTTAGAGATTGTCTTTTAGCCAAAATTTTAAAATCCTTTAGATAAGTCAATTAATTAACCAACCGATGTATAAGTATTATGGAACGATTGGATAGTTGTTGGTACTAGCAGTGTCTTTGATAAGCGCGCAAGACCTGTGGCGCCTTGGTTCAGTCCGCGCAAGCCGCAGCAGGAACAGGCTCACCTAGGGTCAATCTGCGTATGGCGGGCTATTGCAATTCCATTGCTCATTTGGCGGCGACGGATCCAAGGGTGGCCTTCACCGAAAGATGATGGCTCTTTCAGGTCGTGCATCTACGGAATGCGCCGAGGTTTCGACCGAACTCGGAAGGTCTCTATCCGGGCTTGAGAAACACAAGGGCGCCGGGGTCGGTTTTAATATCGATGGCCATCGACAGGATCTTTTGAGCGTCCTTATCTTCGGGCCATGTCATGTCGTCAATGTGAACCTGAGAGGTTTTCCACTCAACCTGCAAATGCCGTCCCTGGCGCGCCGTTAGGTTTACGCGCGAGCGTTTTTTCGCCAAAAGATCAGAAATGTACCGGCGCAACTTGGCTTGTTCACCTTTCGCCACCAAAACGACGTCAAGAAGTCCATCGTTTGTTTCCGCGCGCGGGACGAGCTCCAGGTTAGGACCAAGGTAACGAACATTCAATGCTTCCAGCATGTAATACTCGCCTGACAGGTCTTGGCCGTCGAGCCGAACCGTCAACTCCTTCGCCGGATAGCTGGACAGTTGCTTTTTTAAGACTTTCAGAGCTTCGCTAATTTCTTCCTCAGGATCCTCTGCACGTAACACACGAGGGTGTTGGCCGTTATCGATCCGGAACATCGTCTCTGCAAACAGGCCCACTCCGAAACCTTCGATGAAGTACTCTGTTCCCCACGGACCTTTCGCGACACCGGCGTCAAAGTTCACACAGTGTGCGGTATTCCAGCCAGCGATCAAATCCTGAAACGTCCTACCCGTTACGCCGATCGTATTGGCGATGTTATTGGCGGTTCCCATTGGCAGCACTGCGATAGGAATGCGGCTGTCGACCAGACGTCTGGCGACGCTGCCGACGGTACCATCCCCTCCTGCCACGGCGATGATATCGCAGGGCTTTTTAAGTGCCTTTTTCCACTTTTTATCTTTCGACGAAAAATACTTGGTCTTGTGTCCCGCTTTGCGAATCAGCTGCATGATCTCATCGGCTGAAGGCTGCGTGTCATCACCGGCACCCGGATTATGTACAAGGGTTACTTTCATAGGTTCTTCCTAGCAAAGGCTATATTTGATCATCGATGGCAATCCCTTTGGCAGCAGAGGACCTATGCTCCGCTTGCAAGATTTCATAAAAACGCTCCTGAAAACGGAGACCGGGCAGGTCCTTATTTGACCTTCTAACATAATTACCGTCCGGCTGCATCCACCACCCCTTTACCGTGTCGGTTAGCTGAAGTTCTAAAAAGTCTTTCAACTTTGCCTGCAAACGTGGGTCGAGCACGGGAAAGGCAATCTCGATGCGGCGATCGAAATTGCGCGGCATCCAATCGGCCGATGCCAGCAGCAAAGTGTCGTTACCGCCGTTTTGAAAATAAAAGATTCGCGCATGTTCAAGATAGCGATCGACGATTGAAACCACGCGAATCCCGTCGGACCCTCCATCGAGGCTGGGACGCAGGCTGCACATGCCACGGACGATAAGATCGATCTCTACGCCGGCCTGTCGGGCGGCATAGAGTTCTTCGATCACGGCGGGATCGATAAGGCTGTTCACTTTCGCAATAATGCGGGCGGGTTGGCCGGCACGGGCCTGTTCGGCTTCCCTCCGGATCAGACCGAGGAAGTGTTCCCTCAGGCCGCTCGGCGCCAATATCAGGTGATGAAATTTTTGTGGCCGGGCATAGCCCGTCAACAGGTTAAAAAGTTCGGTGAGGTCCTCGCCAAAGCTTTCCCGGCAAGTAAAGAGCCCGATATCGCTGTAAATGCCGGTCGTGCGAACGTTATAGTTACCGGTCGAGAGATGACAGTAACGGCGAATCGCGTCGGCTTCCTGCCGGACTATAAGGCACGCCTTACAATGCGTCTTATAGCCGACCAATCCATAGACGACGTGAACCCCCACTTCTTCGAGTGCTCTCGCCCAGGTGATGTTCGCTTCTTCATCGAAGCGGGCCTGAAGCTCGACCAAGACCGAGACCTCTTTGCCGGCTTCGGCCGCGCGCAAAAGCGCCTGGGCGATCGGTGAATTCGAGCTTACGCGATAAAGGGTCATTTTGATCGCCAAGACCTTGGGGTCTTTGGCCCCCTCTTCGACGAAGTGAATGACCGGATCAAATGACTGGTAGGGATGGACGAGCATGACATCGCCGCTTCTGATGGTATGCCAGATATCGGGACCGCGCTCGAATGAAGGAAGCGATAACGGCGGCTGAGGCCGGTCTTTCAGTCGGGGAACGTTTGCCGCCGTGTAGAGCTGAAACAAGTCAGTAAAGGCGGTGAAACCTTTGGCGGGGTAGAGATCCTCTCCGCTCAATTCGAGTTCCTCCATGAGCTGGGTTAATAGTTCTTTCGGGAGATCGGGATCATATTGCAAACGGACGGCATCGCCCATGCGGCGCTCTCGGACTCCCTGTTCGATGGTCGCCAGCAAATCCTCATTCCGCCGCCGTACCAGGGCGAATTCGGCGTCTCGGGTAACCCGAATCGCGTGTGTCGAGAGAAGGTCATAGCCATGATAGAGCCGCGGCAGATACTCGCGAAGGACATCTTCCAGTAACACGAATGCGTATTGCCCTTCCGGGCTCGGAAGCTGAATGAACCTTCGGACAACCTGGGCCGGAATATGGACGATCGAAAGCTCGGTGTGAGGCAAGGTTGAGATGTCCTTTGCTTGCAGAGATACCACCAAACAAAGCGAGCGGTTGGCAAGATAGGGAAACGGATGACCCGGATCGATGGCCAACGGAGTCACTATCGGGTAAAGCGTTTTTCGAAAGTAGTCTTCGAGAAATTGTTCTTGCTCGCGGCTTATTTTGTCCAGGCGAAGCAAATGAATGCCTTCGGCTGTAAGCTGCGGCAAAATCGTATCGAGAAAGCAGAGATGTTGTTCTTCGACAAGCTCATGGACTTTTTGGGAAATGGCCGTCAAGGCCGAGCCCTTAGTGACGCGGTCCAAGGTTGTCCCGCCGTTGTTGGCGCGGCGCTTCAAATGGGCCACCCGAACCATAAAAAATTCATCCAGATTGCAACTGAAGATGGCGAGAAACTTTACGCGCTCAAGAAGCGGAACAGACGGGTCCTTGGCTTCCTCCAAAACACGACGATTGAATTCAAGCCATGAGAGATCGCGATCAATCAGCAAGCCTTGTGTATTCTCCCTTTGCGGTTATCCATAGGACACGCGCTGGTTTAGTTCCACGTGACTTCTCTGTGGATCACGCGTAGATCTCCATCTTCGTTGAATTCAACGATCGGATCACACCAACAGCAATCAGAGTCGATATGAGCTAGCGGGTTAGAGATGTTCAGACTCTCTAGGCGTCCATATTTACTCCGTAAGATTGTTTTTCGTTGTGGCTTCATTGTTCGCGCTCCGTAGTTGGCAGCTTCGCAAAGTATGTACCAGTGGACTAGAGCGAGCTTATGCGTAGAGTTAGCCGGAGCTGTATAGTAAAGACGGACAGATCGTGACTCAAGTGTAAGCAAACGACGTATTCCAGAGTCGCACGAGGAGTAACAACAGAAAAGCCCAGAAGGAGTTCGCAACGAAATGACTCGTTGACTGCGCAAAATCGCTTTGCGTCTTATCCTTTTCCGTCCTGGCACCTTACTTGCGGTGGCGAGATATCTTATGCGAAAACAGACAATCAATTTGGTTTCTGAAACCGTCTCGCCTGATGCATGGTTGGATCTTGAGCGTTTAGCTCAGGTCGAGATCACCTCGGAAAGCGCAGAACAACCCATCGAGGCGGCCCTAATACCCGGTCGCGGGGAGGGATGGCGGGCGGCCCAACCGGGGAAACAGGTGATTCGCATCATCTTTGAACAACCCGTTGATATCGGCCGTATCTTTCTCCGGTTCGAGGAAAAGGCCCATGAGCGCACGCAGGAATTCGTGCTGCGCTGGTTGGCCGAAGGCGAGCCGTCGCCTCGAGAGATCGTGCGTCAACAGTATGTCTTCAGTCCGCCTGCTGCCAACCAAGAGATTGAAGACTATTCTGTTACGCTCAACCGAGTAATCGCGCTTGAGCTACAGATCATTCCGGATATCAGCGGAGGCGATGTCTACGCATCTTTGGCGCAGATGCGACTCGCATAATAGCGCGAGGATGCTATCGGCCCTCGGTGGAAATTCTTCGCATGCTTGGTTCGGCATGACGTGTTAAAACCATTGTCAAAGCTTAATCTTACCGAGTCCTAAGTCACCGAATTGGTAGAATTCGGCCGAGACAATCAAGGTGGCAAAGCATTCAACCGTGCGCGTCGTGGGTCGAAACGTTAGCCTCTCCAATCTCCACAAGGTGATGTACCCCGAAGTTGGTTTCACCAAAGGCCAGGTCATCGACTACTATACCCGAGTCGCCCGGCATATTTTGCCTCATCTGAAAAATCGCCCAATTACAATGAAGCGATTCCCGGATGGAATCACCGGCGAGTATTTTTACGAAAAGGACGCCTCTCGGTTTACTCCTTGAGAGCAAAAGGCGGGAGACCCCTGGTAGCCATGCCGGTCACTTGGAGAGAGCTCAAAAGGGCCGTCAAGAAAAACGACGCCTCAATCCTGTTCTTTGAACCTGAGGCTGCTTTAAAAAGGATTGAAAAGATCGGCGATCTATTCGCTCCCACATTGAAACTAAGGTAAAAACTGCCAAATCCCTTCTGGAATTCGAGCCCGAAACCAGAGGCGAGACCGGTTCCGATTCCAACGCGCTGCAGACATACCGCCAAAAACGTAATCTCAGCCAATGGGCATGACGCGAGAGGAAATGAAACTGAGAGATGATAAAGTTGCTGTAGCTTGTCCTGCCTGTTTTCGCTCGAAACGCCGGCAGAGGCCAATGCGGCGTCAGGTAAGTAGTCGAATTTCGAACAGCTTGTCCTTTAATTCGCGACAGATTTATAAACTTAGGTTTGTATTGCTTGGTTTTTGATTATTGTTTCGCTCTGGCACGCTTTCTGCGGGAAAAACTCTGCGAGTGGAGATTTTGTATTGGAACTGTAACCATGTTGAGACAATCTATCGTTGATTCCTATCGCCTGGCAAATGACGAGCTAACCGCGATTGATCCTGCGGACAGCGGAGCCATCGAGGGTCTTTTTAAGCGAACCGTTCGCGAAGGCGAACAAGAGTTGATGCTCGCGGTACTGGAAGACGCTATCAACAGCTTTCAAAGCTATCTCGTTGCCGGGAACGAAAAGGACAAAAAACAATTTCAAGAAGTACAACAGTGGATCCAGGGAAAAAACGAGGATTGGCTTTTCTCTTTTGACAATATCTGTGAAACCTTGGGTCTCGATCCGAGCTATGTACGCCGGGGCTTAATGGCATGGGCCAAGCGCAATGGCCATTCGATAGAGCTTGGGCGACGTTAGCGCGGCATCGATATTCTGAGAAAACTTTCTCGTGGACTCAGGACAAGACCAGGATCAGTTTTAGCTGACGAGCTGTCGTAAATTCGTTATCTGGTCGCGTGCTTCAAGTAAGCTAATCGCAACCCTATCTGCTCCCTGAGACAGCAGAGAGTTTCGAATCTCACCTGTGTCGTCTTTGGAACCCCAACTCCCAATTACGATCTTAGGCTTGGGCAATGCGCCGTGAAGCCGCTTGCAGAGATGACGACTTTTGGCCACACCGGTTGCTGACAGCGCACCGATGCAGACAAGCGCGGTTTTCTTCTCGACAGCCATGGCCACGACTTCTGATGTAAGCTTTTCTACCCCTACCACCTCAATCTCGTATAGCTTTGAACCGAGCAACTGCCGAAACATCAAAAGAGCGACTTCATCCGCTTGGTCCTTAGCCGGGCATGCAAGAATCCTCAACTTTGGCAATGGAGGGGAGTTGACAGGAGGTGCTGCTACGTCCGGTAAGAGCGGTGTTTCCTCTTTAGCGTCAAGCTCCGTCACGATTTCCCGGATCATTCGCACGATGAAGCGCTCATCAGCATCCGTCAAGGTACCCCGTTCGCGGTCTAGCCTGGCATAATTTAATGCAGGAATCAGCACCTCATCGTATAGCCGCTCTTGCGGATGGCTTTTTAGGTACTGTGCGACGATATGAACCGCTTCATCTTTGTCCGTCGCCAACAATCGTTGATAAAAAATGATTTTATCGTCGGCTGTATCCTCATCACTCATCAGCACAGTGATGAACTCCAGCTGTGGAACGTATTTGCCGAGCACAACCAGGCAGACCGTCAAAGGTGTCGCCAGCAGGAGGCCTATGGGACCCCACAGCCAGGTCCAGAAAGCGATCATCATCAGCAGAGGGAATGGGGAAACGCCGGCACTCTTACCGTACAGCAACGGCTCAACAACCATATTGATAATCGTTTTTAAGCCTAAAAAAAGACCGATCACAACCAGCGGCCAACGCCAATGTGTAAATACTCCCAAACTCAGGATCGTCGGCAAGGCGGCTGCCGTCCAGAATCCAATCAGCGGTATGAATAGCAAGGGGACCGACAAGAACCCCCAGAGAAAAGCGTACGGAAGACCAATCGTAAAAAGCGCCCCTCCAATAACCAGCCCAAAACAGCCATTGATGGTTATCTGCATCAGCAAATAACGACTGATGCGCTGGCCCGCTTCCTCCAGAGCTTTGGTCGTGATCGTTAAATGGCCGTAGCCGACAAGACGGATAAGACGATTACGCAGCTCTTCGCGCTGAACGAGCATGAAAATCAGAAGCCCCAAGACTAGAATGCCACTGGCGATCGGTTGCAGTAAAGGTCCCAGATATAGTGAACCGAGAGACGCCGCAGGTTTAGTTTGAATGACTTGAGAACCCTCCTCCGGTTCGATCTCGTTTCTAACCTCCACAACGGCTTCTTGAACCTTTTCCAGCACGCCGCCTTTGCCAATATCGCGAAGATCGCGGATTTTTTGCCTGATATTCTGACGATATTTCGGAACCTCTTCGGCAAGGCTCGTTATCTGAGACATGGTGACCCAGCCAATTGCTGTAAAAAGCGCAAGAGTAAACAAGATAACGACGGCGACTGATGGTAGACGTCCGAGACCGACGTGTTGCAGCGCATTGATCATCGGGCTTAATAAGAAAGATAAGAGGACCGCCAAGGCAAAAGGGATCAGCACCGCTTGGGCCCAATAAAGAGAAGCGACGACGATCACAATAATGGCAGCGGTCACAAGTGATTTTACTCGCCCGCCTTCGCGGGTAGTGTCGACGTTGAAGGCACCTCGACGACTCATGATGCGCCCCAGGTACAGGAGGAAAATTCAAACCCGGCATGCGTTTCAAGCTTACGCCCCAAAATTCCTCACTGAATGATAGAAGAAAGATTCGACGACCAGCTCACGCCGCAAACTATATACCATAGCTAAGAAACTCTCGACCCCCTCACGTGACTTCATATCAACTTGGAGAAGCAGAATAGCTCGTTACTGTTGACACGCTTTAGTCGGCTAATCAAAGGATGAGCGGCGTGCGCCCTTTTCGAACCTGTACCAGAAAAGACTATTGTTTGTATGTATTCATGGGAAAGGGAGCACCGATCTTATGACCAATAGTCCGAGAACGCCAAAAAATTTCTTATTGGAATAATTTTTGCTCAAATTCCATGAAACAAACGGACTTGCTAGCATTGATCGAAGAACGCTGAAACAAAAAGCCAAGGAGGAACCATGGAAACTATCCAGAAGTCGATCGAAGTCGAGTGCCCGTTGAAGATTGTCTATAATCAATGGACCCAATTCGAAGAGTTTCCCCGCTTTATGAAAGGCGTCAAGAAAGTGACTCAACTGGATGATCAACGACTTCATTGGGAAGCGGAAATAGCCGGTAAAGACAAGGAATGGGACGCGCGCATCACCGATCAGATTCCCGATCAGCTCATCGCCTGGCAAAGCGAGGGAGGGGAATACACCTCCGGTTCAATAACTTTTGCTCCTGCCGGTGAGAATCGGACTCGCGTCAATCTCCAGGTGGTCTACGATCCGAAAGGATTTGTGGAATCAACGGGCGATGCCCTTGGAGTTGTTTCCAATCGAATTGAGAACGATCTGGAACGATTTAAGGAATTCATCGAAAATCGCGGTCAAGAGACCGGTGCCTGGCGGGGAACCATCCGAGAATAACGGTTTCGCGTAAAGTTTGTTGTTAATCCGGACGACACCAGTCAGGCGCAAGCGCGGGGTCGTTGACGGATATTTTCTTGCCCGTTGCCGAGGACTCTCTTAGTCAGATTGAGCGCTCTCAGCTTTCCCAGCCGGCTTAAAGCCGGAGCCGTACTGACTCGCGTAAACCTGAGTGAACTCCGCGCCCAAGTAAAATATCAGCGCCGAATAGTAAACCCAAAGTAAAATCGTGATCAACGACCCGGCGGCTCCGTAGATCGAAGTTACGCCGCTGTTACCCAAATAAAAACCGATAAAAAATTTCCCGACCGTGAACAAAAGTGAAGTTAGCGCGGCGCCGATCCAGACGTCCTTCCAATGAATCTCGACGTCGGGCAAGAACTTGTAGATCATTGCGAAGAGGAACGTAACAAACCCAAAAGAGACTACCACATCTAACAAGTGGGCGATAACGGCGGCCTCTCCAACTAAACCACCGATAAATCGGGTGAGGCCAGTGATGAAAGCACTGACGGCAAGGGAGACCAAAAGCAGGAAACCGACCCCTAAAACCATAGCGAAAGAAATAAAGCGCTTTCGAATGAAGTCGTGTAGGCCGCTATGAGATTCCCCTTGCACCTCCCAGATTTTATTGAGCGATGTCTGCAATTGACCGACCACACCGCCGGCGCCAAAGAGTAAGAAAATCCCTCCCAGCAAAGTGGAAACCACTCCCGTTTCAGGCTTGTTGCCGGCATACAGGATCATTGATTGCACGGTTTCGGCGCTCTCCCGGCCGATCAATCCCTGAATTGTCTGGACAATTTGATTCTGGGCGGCTTCGCGCTCAAAGACGAAACCGGCGACGGCTATCGAAATAATTAAAAGGGGCGATAGCGAGAACAGCGTGTAGTAGGACAAGGCGGCCGCCAACTGGAAAGGATCATCGTCGAGCCACTTGGTGAAAATGGTTTTGAGGAATTGCCATGAAGTCTTGAAACTCATAGATCGAACCCCAATGGTCTATAGCTTTATCATGGTGTCGATCCGTTTTTTAGCGGCTTCAATAATATCTTGTTCGGCCGCTTCTCTGGTTGTGAATTTACTGCGAGGCCCGTCCAATGGGAAAAAACGCAGCCCCTTGCGGTCGTGAAAACGAATATCGGCCCGGGAGACCCAATAGTTGGTGCCCGGTGTTTCAGTGGCAACGACTCGGATAAGTTGACCCCGATATTGGTGCTCTTTCATTTTGGGCTTCCCTCTTCGGTCTCACGATAACCCGGCTGTCAGCATTTTCTCTCGGCCACGGTAAATTTAGTGGTAATGTCCTGAGGCGGGAGCTGCGGGGCAGGGGTGCTTTTTTGCTGATCCTACGTTAACAAAGGGGGCTTTGTATGAGGACCAATTCCCTGCCCCGCAGCGGCGGGTGTCGACGGTACGGGGTAACTCCTGCGGCTGCGTTAAACGGCTTCGCGATGTTGTACGCCCTTGACTGATTCCAGCTCTTTGCCCAATTGTTCCAGTTCGTCTTCGTCGAAAAGCTCGCGAATTTTCGGAAACATCTCGCCTTCCTCTTCCTGCACATGGTGTTCGACGGCTTCGATCAATTGCTGCAATTTTGAGCCAAAATCATGACTCTCGGCGCCGAGTTGTTCCAACTCATCGAGAAGTTTTTTCGCTTCCTGATGCTCCTCGAGGGCTTCGGCAACCATGTCCTTGAACTCTTCATGTTCTTCAAGCGCCGGATAAAAAACCGTCTCCTCGATATGGGCGTGAATTTCTAACTCCGTATCAATTTTGTCAAAGATTTGTTTGAGATGTCTTCGATCCGTGGTGTTCTGCGCCTCCTGAAACAACCCTTTTACCTTATTGTGATCTTGTTCGAGAATTTGTAAAGCGTTCATTAATCGCTCCTCCATTCTGGCTCTTGCACTATAATCCGAGCAACTGCCGCGCTAGGGAAATCCTATTTTTTCATGAGCGGTGGTTCCCCCTCTCCTTGGAATTGTCCAATCCGACGCTTTGAATCTTGTTCGTAAGGCTGGTTGGTTTGACTGGACGGATTGTCAGATTTCCGACGGCGTTTTGAGGGTTTCTTTTTGGGCTGTTTTCGCCTGCCGGTCTTTTTGGTTTTGGCCATGAGCTCTCCTTAGATTAGATTTACAACTGGCGCATAAACGCCACGAGATCCCGTTTTTCTTGGTCGTTCATCGGTGCGAGATCATAGCGCGCTCCAACAGCTGGTTTCGAATGCCGGCGATGCCGGTGGTGCACTGGTCGCACTGAAAATATCAGACTGGTCATGCGGGGTCGGCTG
>Ga0209819_10000208_pt1 | contig 16451 bp, 11 predicted proteins | sample PPLLak2March2015_FD_187248 | JGI IMG/M metagenome (GOLD analysis project Ga0209819, IMG submission 187248) | Freshwater sediment microbial communities from Prairie Pothole Lake near Jamestown, North Dakota, USA - PPLs Lake P7 Core (1) Depth... | ecosystem: Environmental > Aquatic > Freshwater >... | reverse complement strand
GGGCGGCTTGGCCGGCGAGGCTATCGAGGTCGTTCGCTGCCAGACTGTGGATTTGCATGTTCCCGCGACGGCGGAAATCGTCATCGAAGGCAAAATCTCTACCGAGTGGATCGAGCCTGAAGGGCCGTTCGGAGAGTATCCCGGTTACATGGGCCATCGCGGGGTTTCACCTTTCATGGATGTAACGTGCATCACCCATCGCCGCGAAGCGATTTATACGGCATTGATGAGCCAGTTTCCGCCCAGCGAGAGCAGTAAGATCAAGCACACCGGGACAGAGAAAGTCATTTACAAATACCTACGCTTCGACAGCGGCAATGCCGCAGTGCTCGATGTCGCCATCCATGATGAGGTGAGCGGCAGCGGTCAGGCCTTTTGCGTGATCAAGATGCGCAAGCCGACTCCGGCCGACGCCTGGAGGGCGTTGAACGCCAGCGCCGGCTACGTCGGCAGCTATGCGAAGATCTGTGTCGCCGTCGATGAAGACATCGACATCTGGGATCCGGCGATGATCAACTGGGCGATTTGCTTCAACGTCAGGCCCGATAAGGATGTCGCCGTCGTGCAGGGAAAATCCCCAGGCCTCGATCCTTCCGCTTATCCGCCGGGAATTCCGACCCATGTAAGTCGCATGCAATCGAGTTCGGCCCTGTTGATCGACGCGACGCGGCCATGGGCGTATCCTCCGGTATCGCTGCCGCGAAAAGAGTTCATGGAACGCGCGAAAGAAATCTGGGAAGAACTCGGATTTCCGGAGCTAAAACCGCGCATGCCCTGGTACGGTTACAGCCTGGGCGCCTGGACTCCGGAAGATGAAGCCGAAGCCGAGACCGCCCTACGCGGCGATCACTTCGTGACCGGCGAGAAAGCAAAAAACCATCGCGTCAAATCGTAGCACTACTGAAATCCTTGGACCGTGCTCAGAGTGTCGCGTTCGTCTACTTAGAAGAGGACGCGAAGAGATTTATCGTGTCCTATTCTGTCTATAGTCCAGTATGCCACTTCGCCGCCTAGGGTGTCTCTTTTTCTATGGGGATTTAGAACACTCCATCCAAATTTTTACTAGCACGTCGCATTTTCATTGTTATGCAAAATCGCATCTGAGATGGTTATTTCAGTGGCATGTTCATTGCGCAGTTGACAGTTCCAATTCATTTAGATAGGTCGTGTAATTAATTCTCCCGCCCGCTCCTGAATTTGGATGATTCAGCGAAATGGGTGGGTCTCGTGTTGTGAGACAACGGGTTGAGGCATCCGTGGGGGAGTGATGGAAGGGGAGATTTGGCGGGGGCGACTTTCAAATAGTATAGTGCTCTCACATAGGAATCAGAGCGTTCTGATTCTCAATCAGAACAGTGTTCGGTGCGCGGCAGACAAATGTGATGGGCTGCTCCCCGTACTTCAAAGATCTCTAGCTGTCAAATGTATAGAGGAACAAAGCGTTAACCGCCCGCCTGATAAACTCTCCTCGGCTCCGGATCTGATCTTGTTAAGGCCTTCGATTGGCGAAGCGGCCGAAGAGCTGATTCGGTCGTGCAAAGGGAAGTGGCCCGGCGTTTCGATTCTCGCTCTCCTCTGCGCAAGTTGGGAAAAACTGCCAGACTTGTCCTCGGTTCTCACCAACGTAGATGACTTTCTTTCTTGTCCTTTTCAGGACTCCGAGTTATTTCTTCGCGTCAAGCGGCTTCTCCAAACCAGGCGATTGACGAACGGTTCTCCGCGCGCTGAAGGAATAAAAGAAAACTTGCGCTTGGAGTCACTAGTGGGAGAAAGTGATAATTTTCTAAGGGCAGTTCAGAAAGTCCCGCCTTTGGCTCTGTCGAGAGCTACGGTCTTAATTTCAGGAAAAACCGGGACGGGAAAGGAACTCTTTGCGCGGGCGATTCACTACCAGGGTCCACGCCGCGGAAAGCCTTTCATTCCGGTCAATTGCGGCGCGCTGCCCGATCATCTCTTTGAGAACGAGCTGTTTGGTCATGTCAAAGGAGCCTTTACCGATGCGTCCTCTGCCGAAAAGGGCCTTATAGCCGAGGCCGGAGGAGGCACTTTATTTCTCGATGAGGTTGATGCTTTGAGTCATGCGGGGCAGGTCAAGCTGCTGCGCTTTCTCCAGGATGGCGAATATCGTCCGGTGGGTTCGGCTCGGACGGTGATCACCGATGTGCGTGTCATCGCGGCAACCAATGCCGACTTGATGAAGCAGGTTGAATCCAAACTGTTTCGGGACGATCTTTATTACCGACTCAATTTCCTCTCACTGGCGATTCCCTCTCTGCGCGAAAGGATCGAAGATGTCGTGCCGCTCGCGGCTCACTTTCTCGACCGATACGCGAAGCAAGGAGGCCAGGAACCGCGGCTGCTGTCTTCGGGGGCGCGAGAGAAACTAATGGCATATTGGTGGCCGGGAAATATCCGTGAATTGGAAAGTGTCATCACCCGGTCGCTTACGTTCAGCGCTGCGCCGATTCTTGACGCCGACGATATCGACCTGCCCTCTGCCAGTGACGAAATTATCCCAAGAACCAGATCGCTTCGCGACGCGAAGAGCAGAACGGTCCAGGCCTTCGAGCGTGGTTATCTGGCCAATCTGCTCGCTACCTATCAAGGTAACGTCACTCATGCGGCAAAAGCTGCAGGTAAAGAACGGCGGACGTTTCAGCGCCTCCTACGAAAGCATAATCTAAGTCGCCATTCCTTCATCTCTTAGTTCATCGTCAGGGTTTTCCCGTGCCCTCGGTTCTGTTTTTCCCTGCGGTTTGAGCACCGCATCGATGCGTCTATCTTGCCGCACCGGCGAACCTCGCAACAATTTAGGTTGATCCTTGCTTTCCTAAAAAAAGTGGCTGCGTCCAAAATGCCGCACCAACCGCAGCCGCAAAAAAAGTTTGCGCGACGGGTGGAGAACTTAGAGCCGTTTCGAACTGGTGCCGGTTTTGCTGAGTTGTGGTCATCAAGAAAGGCGAGATCGTGGAAAGCGGAGAGTCGGCCGGCGATTACGTACTGCTGATCCGTGAGATTCTGGGGCACGTTGTGAAACATCCTGACGCAAAAGACACCACGGAGGGAATCCACAAGTTCTGGCTTTCGAGTAAAACAGTTCATCAAAGTAGCGACAAGGTTCGAGAAGTTTTGGAATATTTGGTGGAGAAAAGAGGTTGGTTAACCAAAAAGGTCAGTGGCGCATCGGTGACACTATACGGCCTCAACAAAGATCGAGTGCATGAGGTGGAGAGTTTCCTGCAACGGGCCCGTAACGGATGATTGATCGAAGCCGAAGCATCTGGCGATCAGGCGGACTTTGGATCGGCTCAAAAGCGGCCTCGAGGCACAGACCCATGCCATCGATCCGGAAGGGCTTACTGTTCGGGACCGTTGCTGCAGCGTAAATCAGGGCGCTGTCTTCGTTCATGCAGAGTTCTATTTACGGGTTCCATAAAGCTCACCTCAATCAATGGGAGGAGAATTCATGCCAGTAGCACCTACCTATCCTGGAGTCTACATCGAGGAAATCCCGAGCGGCGTGCGCACCATTACGGGTGTCGCGACCTCGATCACGGCTTTTGTTGGCTATACGGCGCGAGGGCCGGTCAACCAGGCGACACGCATTTTGAATTTCGGCGATTTCGAGCGTGCTTTCGGCGGATTACACCGCGACAGCGAGCTCGGGTATGCGGTCCAGCAGTTCTTTTTGAACGGCGGTACGGACGCCTACATTGTGCGTGTTGCACTGGGTGCGGCTATCGCTGCGGTCACCCTAAAAGATAATGCTGGCAATGACGTTTTAATTGTTTCGGCGGCCAACGCCGGATCCTGGGGCAACAACCTGCGATTGGACGTCGATTATGCGACGAGCAACCCCGACAGCACGTTCAATCTAAATGTCACGCGTTACGAGTTACAGAGCGGCAAGTTTGTTCCGGCAGAAACCGAGCAATATCGAAATCTCAGTATGAACAGCCGCTCGTCCATGTATGCGATCAATGTGATCGCGAGCGCATCGAAGCTGATCCGGGTCTCAGCGGCCGCCGGCTTAACGTATACCGAGCGCGGTTACAGTCTGAGCGGCGACTTGCAGTCGTTTCCAACGCTATCGGCCGCGGACACAACCATCACCGGAGTGGTTGATGGCACCGATGCCTTCACGCTCGTGCTGACCAGCTTGCCAACCAACATGGGCGACCTCATCACGGCAGTCACGGCGGCGATCGCCGCCGCCGGGATGAGCTCGCGTTTGATCGTCGAGCGTGTCAACGCGCTTGGCGCTAATGATGCGGCCGGGAATTTCCTTAAACTGACGTCCAGCGCCACCGGCGAATTTTCGTCTGTCCAGGTAACGACCGCGCCGTCGAACGACGCGGCGAGTAAGCTCAAATTGGGATTGAGCAACGGCGGTCGGGAAAAGGATGGCGCCAGCTTCCGGCGGCCCTTGCAGACCGGGACGACGAGCGGAGACTTGACTGGAATCCTGGGTACCACTGTGAGCGGGCCTATGGTAGTGACGATCAATGATAATTCGACGGGTGCGCCTGTCCCAATCCATCCGGCAACGACCAAAAACCTGGCACCGACAGTCGTAGGCCCAGCGCTGCGCCAAGAGCTGGAAAACCTCATTCGGAGCATTAATCATGCGGCCGCGCAGCAGGCTACCGTCCAATTGAGCGATTCCTTCTTGCGCGTGGTTCCAGGCGCGGCCACCCCGAACGCGTCCATTACCTTTTCCGGTACGGGCGCCGACGCAGCGCTTCTGACGGGCGCCGGATCATTTGTCAACGTCCAGCAATACAGCCTAGGTACTGGAGCCACGTTTGGCGCCCAAGCGGCGGCCCTCCTCGGTGCCGACGGCACGCCGCCTGATGGCACTACGATCATCGGCAGCCGCGCGGCCAAAACCGGCATCTATGCGCTGCTTGACGTGGATCTTTTCAACATCATGGCGATTCCGCGCACCACACAACTCAGTGATGCCGAGGCCAAGAGTGTAATCGCCGCGGCTGTGGCCTTGTGCACGGAGCGCCGCGCCTTCTATCTGGTAGACCCAGACCCAACCAAGAGCCTGACCGACATCGGCACCTGGGCGGCCAGCCTGGGCACGAGCGAGAATGCCGCCATCTTCTTCCCGCGAATTCAAACGACGGATCCGCTCGACAATTTCCGCCTTCGGAGCATGGCCGCCTCCGGATTCATTGCCGGCGTCTTTGCCCGTACGGACAGCCAAAGAGGTATCTGGAAAGCGCCCGCTGGAATAGATGCGGTCCTGCGCGGCGCGCAGGGACTAAGCTACCTTCTGACTGATCCGGAGAATGGAACTCTGAATCCACTAGGAGTCAATTGCCTCCGTAACTTCCCGGTCTATGGGAATGTGGTCTGGGGCGCGCGCACGTTGAAGGGCGACGATCGATTGGCTTCGGAATGGAAATACATCCCGGTCCGGCGCCTTGCGCTCTTCATCGAGGAAAGCTTGTATCGCGGCACCCAGTGGGTGGTCTTCGAACCTAATGATGAACCGTTGTGGGCGCAGATACGGCTCAATCTCGGCGCCTTTATGCACAATTTGTTCCGTCAGGGCGCGTTCCAGGGCAAAACTCCCGCGGAAGCGTACTTCGTCAAGTGCGACAAGGAAACCACAACACAAAACGATATCAACCTCGGCATTGTGAATATCATCGTGGGTTTCGCGCCGCTCAAGCCGGCCGAGTTCGTCATCATCAAGATCCAACAGATCGCGGGCCAGATCGCGTCATAAGGAGGAAGGCCATGGCTCAGTTCAGCGTCAACGCGCAGCGTTTCGATCCGTATAAAAACTTCAAGTTTCGAGTGAAATGGGACGGCCGCTACGTCGCCGGCGTCAGCAAGGTCGGTGCTTTGAAGCGTTCTACGGAGCTGGTCGAACACCGCGAGGGCGGCGATCCCAGCTCTAGCCGCAAGTCTCCCGGTCGCACCAAGTACGAGGCCATCACGTTGGAGCGCGGGGTGACCCACGACACGGAGTTCGAAGGATGGGCAAACAAAGTCTGGAATTTCGGCTCGGGACTCGGCGCGGAAGTGTCGCTCAAGGATTTTCGCAAAGACGTCATCTTGGAAATGTACAACGAGGCCGGCCAGTTGGTGATTGCTTACAAAATTTACCGCTGCTGGGTCTCCGAGTATCAGGCATTGCCGGATCTCGATGCCAATGCCAACGCGGTGGCGATCCAAACTCTCAAGCTCGAGAACGAAGGGTGGGAGCGCGACTACGCCGTGACCGAGCCGAGCGAGCCAAGCTTTAACGAGCCCTAGAAGACCGCTCAAAGGTTCAACGGTTCAAACGTTCAATTTGAGAAAGAGATTAACCCAGAGAGCCTAGCAAAAAATGAACGGACGGCTATAGCCGTCCCTCCCGGATGCTTGCCGCCGCATATAACGCAAGCTTTTGTCATTGCGACAGAAGGGAGAAATCTTTAGTGCTCTGGCATTCGCTCGGGACGACAGTGTTCGCGGGTACGCGCGGTGCATGCCAATAACTTTGAACGATACGAATACAAAAGCGATGCGATCTTTCTCGGCAGCTGAGGTTTTGCGTTTATGGGAACGGGGCGCGGCTTTGCATCCGATCGACCGCGCGTTACTGGTGCTGAAATGCGCGTTCCCGGAAACGAGCTACGATACGCTGGTGACAATGCCGCTCGGGCAGCGCGACCGTTGTTTGCTTGAAGTGCGTTGGAGAAATTTTGGTGATCGGCTGGATGCCTATACGGAATGCCCGAACTGTCGGGAACGGCTCGAATTTTCACTATCGTGCGGCGCGTTGCTTGCCGAGACGGAAGTTGCGGACCATGGCAGAAAAACGATTACCGTCGATGGAGTGCCGTTCGTGTTGCGAGCCCCCGATAGCGCAGATGCGGCCGCGGTGGCTTCGAGCACGACGGTAGAAGCCGGGACGGAAATCTTATTGGCGCGCTGCCTGGATTGCGGTGAGAACCCGCCGATGCTCACGCCGGGGCGGCGAGCGGCCGTCGCCGCGGCACTGTCTACCCTTGATCCCGCCGCCGAAATCCTGGTCGATCTTTCTTGCCCGGCTTGCGGGAATGGCTGGCAGGCGCTGTTCGATGCCGAAAAATTCCTTTGGACCGAGCTCTGCACGCGGGCGCGCCGGCTCTTGCAAGAGGTGGACACGTTGGCGCGGGTTTATCACTGGAATGAAACGGAAATTCTCGGCATAAGCGAAGGGCGCCGCGCTTTGTACTTGGAGATGGCGCTCTCATGAGCGATTTCCTGACGCGTCTGGTGCAACGCCAGATAGGAAAGATTCCGTCCATCGAGGCGCGCGTTCCCGCATTATATGCGTCGGTTCCAGCGGCCATGCCGTTGGCGATCACGGAGGAGATCCCGCCACAGCCGTCCGATTCGCGACCCAGTGTCCACGCGCCGGCGGCAGTTGATGACGCAAACCCAACGCAAAACCTAACTGCTGCCATTGTCGAGATTCGGCAGTGGGAATCCGCGCCTGTGGCCAATGCGCCACAAGGTAAGCTGAGCCAACCAGGCACAGAGCCCGGCCCAAGGGTTTCCATAGACAACGCCAGCTCGGAAGTTGCCCCGCCGGCAAGGCCGCCATCTAAGCTATTGCCCAACTCTGCAGCTTCTTCGCCGCCTGACCCCATATCCGAGCAGCGAGTTCTGGCTTCAACACTGGTCGCAGTACCGGCGCTCCAGCTCTCCTTCGCGGGCACATGGGAAACACCTCTGGCGAGTCCTGAACAGGTGAGGCCAATCTCGGCGCCGCCGCGGCTCGAAGTGAAAGAATCAGGTCGTGGCGAAGTTGGCGCGCGCGAACGCGCCCATGCCGGCTCCGAACCATATGTGCAGGTCACTATCGGCCGCATCGAGGTGACTGCACTTACGCAAGCCGTGCCGGCGAAACAGGCGCCAGCGCAGCGTAAGCCAGCCATGTCGCTGGAAGATTATCTGGCGCGGCGCCAACGAGGCGAACGATGAGCAGCGCGCTCGCCATCGCCGGCGTAACGGCCGTGCTGCGCGATCTGCTCAACGATGGGCTGATCAACAATAATGTGAGCGGCGTCCTCGGCAGCATGATCGCCGTCAGCGCCCTCCCTCCCGACCGGGTTGTTTCCGGGAATGGCGCAGAGCCGACGCAGCTCAATCTCTTCCTGCATCAAGTGACGCCCAATCTGGGCTGGCGCAACGAAAGACTACCGTCGCGCGATAGCTCGGGCCGGACCCGAACCGGCAATCCGCCGCTCGCCTTGGATTTGCACTATTTGCTGAGTGCCTACGGTGCGGAAGACTTACACGCGGAAATTCTACTGGGCTATGCCATGCAGCTGCTGCATGAAGTCCCGGTGCTCAGCCGCAGCGCGATTGTCACCGCGCTCAATCCCTCGCCGCCGCTCGGAACCGCGCTGCCGCCGGCATTGCAGGCGCTCTCGGACTGCGGCTTGGCCGATCAACTCGAGCAAATCAGAATCACGCCGGAATATTTGAATACGGAAGAAATGTCGAAGTTGTGGACCGCGGTGCAGTCACACTATCGCCCGACAACCGCCTATGTTGCGACCGTCGTGTTGATCGAGTCGACGCTACCGGCGCGCGTCACCCTGCCGGTGCTCAGCCGTGGGGCGGTGGATCTCGCGTCGGGTCGCGACCGCGGCGTGGTGGTCGAGCCGAGCTTGCTTGCGCCGCTGCCGACGATCCAAAGCGTCGTGCCCAGAAACCTTCAGCCCGCGGCGATGGTGGGTGGTCTCGTCGACATCAACGGACATCACCTCGACGGCACTGAAGGAACAGTGCTTTTGACCAATGCGCGATTTCAGATCTCGCAGGAGGTGGGAACCGACTCGAGCACTCCGGCATCGGTGACGTTCACCGTGCCTGATTTGCCGGTGGGTTTCTATCAACTGGCCCTGCGGGTAATTCCTCCCGGCGAAACCAACCCGCGCACGAGCAATCAGCTGGCATTGATTATCGGGCCGGAGATTACCACGCCCTTACCGATGAACGTGGCCCGCGACGGCGCGGGAACGGCAACGATCACGCTTGATTTTCGACCGCAGGCGCGGCCGGGGCAGCCGGTATCGCTGCTGCTGGGCACGCGGGAAGTCGTGGCAGATCCGATCGGCGCCGTCACCGGCACGCTCACCTTTGTGGTCGAGAATGCGCCCACGGGAGACCAGTTGCTGCGCCTGCGGGTGGACAGCATCGAGAGCGCGATTGTGAACCGGACGGCGACGCCGCCGGCATTTTTCGATTACCGTGTGACGATTACATGAACGTTGCCGCTGTACCTTTGGATTGGAGCGAAGCGAACCAGCGTTATCTGGTGGCCGAGTTTGCGCGCCTGAAGCGCCGGCTGGGAGCCGAAGGGGACGCCCAAGCGGTAGCCGCCGATCTCGCCGCGGCGCGCGCCGGGCTGCCTGCTCCGGCGGCCATCGACACGCTGGCCAATCTCCTCGGTCTCAGCGCCTTCGAGCGCGATCTCTTGCTGCTTTGTGCTGGCGCAGAGATGGACGCCGAGTTTGCCCGTCTGTGTGGCGCGGCTCAGGGTTTCCCGCAGCGAACCTATGCCACCTTCGGCTTGGCGCTCGCGTTATTGGAAAATCCCCACTGGAGCGCGCTGGCAGCGGCCGGCGCGCTGCGGCGCTGGCGCTTGATGGAAGTCGACGATAGCGCAGGGCTGACGGCGGGCAAGCTGCGCATCGACGAGCGTATCTTAAATTACCTTGCCGGCATTAATTATCTCGATCCGCGCTTGCAGCCGCTCTTTCGTCCCGTAGTGCCGCCGGCTGCCATGGCGCCGGCGCATCGCGAGGTTTGCCAGATGATGATCGCCGCGCTGTGCGTGGAGCCGAAAACATTTCCCGTCGTGCTCTTGCACGGCGATGACGAGGACGGCCAAAGCGATGTCGCGGCCGAAACATCGGCACGGCTCGGCCTGCAGCTCCAGCGTGTCCACGCGGAAGATTTGCCTGCCGGTATCGCGGAGCTCGACGCGCTGTCGACCCTGTGGCAACGCGAGGCCGCGCTTCTCGGCGCTGTTCTCCTCGTGCAGGGCCGCGAGCCGAATGTGCCGCCCGCGGCAATGACTCTGGCCGAGCGCATCGGCGCGATGGTGTTTATCGCTTCGCGCGACGGGGCGTCGCTCAAACGTGCGACGCTGCGTTTTGCTGTGAATAAACCGGGCGCCGAGGAGCAAAAGCAGCTGTGGCAAGAAGCGCTCGGCGCGTCGTGCGCGCGCTTGAATGGTGTGGTGGACGGGGTGGCGGCGCAGTTTCGCTTGAGCGCTCAGCGCATTCACGCAACCGGCAATGCGCTCCGTGCGGCACTTGCGGCCAGCGATCGAGCCGGCGATTTGCTCTGGCGCGCCTGCCGCGAGGCGAGCCGGTCTCGCCTCGAAGATCTCGCGCAGCGCATCGAGCCGCTGGCTGGCTGGAACGATTTGATTTTGCCGGAAGCTCAGAAAGCTACCCTGCGCCAGATCGCCGCTCATGCCAGGCATCGCTTGACGGTGTACCAGCACTGGGGATTCGCCGCCAAGAGCGTGCGCGGTCTCGGCATCAGCGCGTTATTTGCCGGCGAAAGCGGTACCGGCAAAACCATGGCCGCGGAAGTTTTGGCCCATGAGCTTCATCTCGATCTTTACCGCATCGATCTCGCCTCGGTGGTCAGCAAATACATCGGCGACACCGAAAAAAATCTGCGCCGGGTATTCGACGCCGCGGAAGAGAGCGGGGCGATTCTTCTATTCGACGAAGCCGACGCTTTGTTCGGCAAGCGCAGCGAAGTGCGAGACAGCCACGACCGCTATGCCAACATTGAAGTTAGTTATTTGTTGCAGCGCATGGAAGCGTATCGCGGCCTGGCCATTCTCACGACCAACATGAAAGCGGCGCTCGACGTGGCGTTCCAACGGCGGCTGACCTTTATCGTGCAATTTCCTTTTCCCGACCAGCAACATCGAGAATTGATCTGGCGCGGCGTCTTTCCGCAGGCGGTCCCGGTGGAACAGCTCAATTATCCCAGGCTAGCGAAACTCAGCATGTCCGGTGGCAACATCCGCAACATCGCGCTCAACGCCGCTTTCCTTGCGGCCGAAGAAGGCACAGCGGTGCGCATGAAACATTTACTGCAAGCCGCCCACAGCGAGGCCGCCAAACGCGACCGGCCGCTTTCGGACGCGGAGACAAGGGGATGGGTATGAGCGTGCCTTCGGTTCAAGGTTCAATGTTCAAAGTTCAAGGTGAAAACCCGGTCTCTCCGGCCTACTACGTTCAACGCACAAGCTTGAAAGCCGAGTGCTCCCCGTCGGTCATTCCGGCATGGAATGCCGGAATCCAGGTTACACGGATGTGACTGTAGGGGTGAAGAAGATACAGGATCGAAGTTGAATGGGGCGCGTTATCGTTAGCATCGACAGTTTGGTTTTGAAGGGGTTTCGCCACGAAGACCTCTACAGGGTTGCCGCAGCGGTGCAGGATGAGATCGCGCGCGCACTGGCCGCGCCCGACGCGGCCGCGCGGATCGCGCAACTCGGCTCGACGCCGCAGCTGCGCATCGGAAATGTTAATGCCGCGACGAATGCCAAACCGCAGCAAATCGGCGCCGCCGCGGGCCGCGCTGTCGGCCAGGGGCTGATCAAATGAGCGAAGCCGCCGCGCTGCAAGCTCAGACGGCGAAGGCGCCGCCGAGCAATCCCCATTCACTGCTCGTGCAGCGCAAGTGCGCCTGCGGCGGCTCTAGCGGGCTCACCGGCTCGTGCACGGAATGTGAAAGGAAAAAACTGCTGGGCCAGCCTCTGCAAACCAAACTTCGCATCAGTGAGCCGGGCGACGAGTACGAGCAAGAGGCGGACCGCGTGGCCGAGCAGGTAATGCGGATGGCGGAGCCGGAGAACGACAACGATCATTCGAAGGCAGCAACAGCTCCGCTCGTGCAGAGAAGAGTGAACGCGAGCAGTGGTGGCATCGGCGCCGCGCAGCCGATTGTTCACGACGTGCTCGCTTTGCCAGGCCAGCCGCTGGATGCGGCGACACGGACCTTTTTCGAACCGCGATTTGGGTATGATTTCAGCAATGTGCGGATACACGCAGATGCACGGGCGGCGCAATCTGCGGACCAAATGAATGCGCACGCGTACACGGTGGAACAAAGTCTTGTATTCAACGTCGGCCGTTATCGGCCACAGGGCATCGAGGGGCAGCGACTGTTGGCTCACGAGTTGGCCCACGTGGTGCAACAAAGCGCGATGAGTTCAAGCTCCTTACAGCGCTTCGTCGATGAGGATCAAGACACCAATACCGCCGAAACGGTAGAGCCTGTTGTAAGTGAGAATGCAGAAAGTGTCGCTAAAGATGAGGCACAGAACGGTGAATCGATTGTCGATCTCATGAGTCTCGATCCTATACGAGTGCACTTTTCAGATCGCGATATCGAACGCATTGTCGAGGCAGGGCAATTTCGAGACTTCATTGTTGCGCATGATTTGGTGGAAGGGTGGGTCGAGTATCCTAATGAAGCCTGGTACGTTTATGGCGAAGAAACAAGTGGGCGATCCCTGAGACACCGCACTATTGTTCATGCACCGCGAAAGGCGGAGCAGTTCTACGATGCTCTGAGCACTCATGATGCTACGGCTGAACGTGTTATCTCCGCGGTAGATGTCGACTTCAGCCGACTGGCTCCCGAGGGCCTAACCGAGTCTGAGCTGTTCTCTTTGTTTACCACTGGAAGGTTTTCTGCCTTCGTCGATTATCATGGACTGACGTACAATTTCTCACATGGTCAGACAGGTGAGCTTGTCGAACCTGAAAATCTTGATGAATTCAACGAAATGCGCGTCCGGGACCGCGATGCCACTCCCGACGAAGTGATCGGTCGCTTCAAGGGAGTGCTCCTGGGATACCTGGAACCAACGCTCCTGTTCTACAATCAGCATCTCACATTCCATCCGCGCGGACTTTCACTTCCCCAAGCCGTCTTGGACCTATTCGCCTTGTATCTGCAAACGCGCAGTCTAGCGAATGTTTCGCAAGCCCTTTCTGTGTACTTCGGAGTCCATGAAGCGGAAGCAGCATCAGGGGCCAACAGCGTAACGTCTGCAATCTCCGGCCTCATTAAGCGCGCGCGCGCGCCTTTAACAAGCGATCAAGTGCTTACTTCGCAGGGAACGCGGCGCGCCACGATCAGTTCTATTCTTAACTCTTTACCGGAAACCGGGCAGAGCGTTTCGTCTGAACGAACCTTTGAAGCTCTGGACGAGATCTGGGGTGCGATCGCGGCTACTTTACTCTCGGATTCGGGATTCAGTCTTAATCTTTATCTCAGTTTACCACTGAATCTTGTCAACCAGGTTTTTCGACGCCGCGACGCCGTGGCGGCTCTGGTCGAACGTGTACAAGGAATTCAGACCGTAGGCGAGATCTATGGTTTGGTCCACCGTTTTAAGGAGAGTGCTATCGATCGAGAGTATCTCTACAAGATTATTGGAATACCGGAATCATTCGTAGACCAAGCGGCGGTGGCTCCTGCACCCATTCGTCAGGTGTGCGAGGAGTGTCATGAAGATCCGTTCGACCGCGCGCATCCACGACCTCCGGGCCTAGATGCAACCGAGGCGCAATGGCGCTTGGCGCTGGAGTTGGCGCAAGCACGCGATGCGCAAGCCGCGTGGGACACGGCTGTCCAGGTTCTTGTGATAGGTGGCTCTATTGGTGCCGCGTTGCTGGCCGGAGCGCTGACCGGGGGCCTTGGGTGGGTCGCGACCGCTACCGCAGCTGCGGGTGCTGCTGGTCTCGCAGCGGCTGGCACCTCCAGCTATGAGATTTACCAGGCTGGTGTGACCGAGGAGATTGCGAGTGGTGCGCACGCTGCCTCGAATCTCTATCCCGAGTTCGGCCTCGGGAGCGAAGGGTTCCTCGTTTGGGCAGAGCGCAACCTGGAGCATACGATTACGGGAACCAGCGGTAACATCCTTGTTGCTATCGCTACCGCCCCTATTCCCGGCGCGGGGAGCACCCTGATCAAGAAAGTGCTTGCTTCCATGCTGATGGGCGGGCTCGATGGCCTCTGTAGCTGGATAGTGGACCCGCGGGTAAATCAGGCGGATTTTCTGATCGAGACCCATGTGCTCGCAGGCGGCAAATCCGAAACGGCTCCGACTCCCGGCCAAACGCTCGTCATGTCGATCGGCGCGGGCGCACTGTTCGGCGGTTTGTTCGAAGGAGGGTTGAAAGGGGCAGAGCGGCTTTATTTTCACGTCGATATGGGTAGCGGGCATACAAAAGTCAGTCTAGAGAATGGCACTGACGTAACGGCTCAGGTTGGATCACTCAATCAACAGCTGCGCGAGGGTGAACCGAAAGAGAGAGCCGGCAGCGAGTTTGTCGATCAAATCTTGGCTCGATCGAAGCAGCTGGAGCGCAAACCGCTATTGGCGGATCAATCCCGGAAGTCCGGTAGAGAAATGATGGAGGTTGAGTCTGACGTTGGTTCTCGACAAGCGCCAGGCGTGTCACGCCCGGTCAAGGGCTTGTCAAAAAAGTTTACCTTCTTCGGCTATCCCCACCATTTGACCGTCGTGGAACGGAACGGCGAGCTTGTTCTTTGGCTATGCAGTCCGGACTGCGACGCGCTGATTAGGAAAATTGAGGACGCCATAGCGATTACGGATCCGAACTCGCGTATGGCTCGCGACCTGAGTGAGTTGCTCGTAGACGCAAAGTATCTCGATCGTTCCTGGAACTTTCTCACGACAGAACAAGCCCAGAGGGGGTTGGACGATATCACTAGCCGCCTTGAGAAGTTAGGACGAAAACCGGCGCTTGTAGGAATGGAAACGCAGGGAGTGCTCGCTCCCCTATTGCAAGGCCGTAATTTGCCGCAAGGGCCGTCCGAAAACGCAGTGCTGAAAGCCAGGGTCGCGCTGCAACAGAATGCAGCTACCAAGGTCGATTTCGAAATTTTGCTGGCCGAAAGCGTTAAAGTCAGCAGAAAGTATCTTCTGGCCCAATCCGTGGCCAACCAAGGTCCGTTAAGCCTGACGTCAACAGTTTTGGCAGGTAAGTGCGGGATGGGTCGAGATTGCTCGGCAATTTACCTTGCGGCGATCGCCTCTCAGAGCGCCAGTCCAATTCAGATTTCCCGATTCCATACATGGACTCTCTTCAGTGACTTTTTTCAACGCGCCCTAAAACCAGTGGGTAATCATGCCTTTGCCGTCGTCACTTTCCCCGACGGGAGCCAGTATCTTCTAGATCCCACGTTCGCGCAATTCGAGTCTGTTGTATCGAAGATCGGCGTACGTGAGTTCTCGGTCAAGTTGATCGAAAATGGTTTTCTGCCGCTCGACGGGAATACGGCCGCACTGTACGCAAATGCCTTATGGCGCGCCTCACCGTACGAGTCTCCTCTCTCGAACGAACTCGCTCAGGAGGTGGCAAACAGACTTCTGAGCGGGAAGCACGCGGTTATGACCGAGATGGTTGGGGCGGGACAGCCAGGCTTAGCGTACTCGCTCCCGGCGCGAGGCGATTTCCCGGACATACTGAGCACGGAAGATGTAGTGAAGTGGGCCAAGGCCTATAGAAATACCTTAATTGCGGCGGGAGATCCCGGCGGTTTGGCAGAGCCTTTGGAGCAGCTCGCGCGCAGGCTTGAGAGATCTGCAGAATAGTTATTGTGCCCTAGATAACTGCCGGCGGAGTGCGTCGTAAGGAGTCACACATGCAGAAGAGAACGGCAGTGGCAGGGAGCGCTCACCGCGAAACGGCGTTACCACCACAATGGCCGACGGTTCTTCAACGTAAATGCGGCTGCGGCGGTAATGCCGGCCTTGTCGGTGAATGTTCCGAATGCAAGGAGAAGAAAATCTTCGGCCGGCCGCCGCACGCCGGGCTTCGAGTCGGCGAATCGGAGGACGAGTTCGAGCAGAAAGCGGACCGGGTGGCGGACCGAGTAGTGCGCATGCCGGAGCCGGCGGGAAATAGCACAACGCCACGATCCGAAGCAATGGAGATGGTTCAACCAATGGCTTCCGGGAGTCATGCGAGTGGCGCCGAGAGAGCACCCGTCATAGTAGAGCAAGTGTTGTCGTCTTCAGGAGAACCGTTGGATGCGGCTAGCCGCGCTTTTTTCGAGCCGCGTTTCGGGCACGACTTCAGTCAAATCCGGATTCATTCGGACACAAAAGCGGCAGAGTCGGCGCGATCCATTCAGGCGCGGGCGTATACGGTAGATCATGATCTCGTGTTTGGTTCAGGTCAGTTCGCGCCGCGAACTCCAGCAGGGCGGCAGTTGATCGCCCATGAACTCAGTCACGTTGTTCAGCAGAATAGTCATGATTTCCGTCACGATATAGTGCAAAGAAAAGCGAAACTCCCTGAGCTTAAACCCGAGCCCGTTGATTGCACCAAGGAAATCACGGCTGACTATGACTGTTCCGATCTTATTGGCGAGATGAT
>Ga0209819_10000205_pt1 | contig 16620 bp, 16 predicted proteins | sample PPLLak2March2015_FD_187248 | JGI IMG/M metagenome (GOLD analysis project Ga0209819, IMG submission 187248) | Freshwater sediment microbial communities from Prairie Pothole Lake near Jamestown, North Dakota, USA - PPLs Lake P7 Core (1) Depth... | ecosystem: Environmental > Aquatic > Freshwater >... | reverse complement strand
TTCCGCCTCCAATTCTTCAGTGGAAATTTCTCCTTCGATCACGATTTCCGCCTCGGCGGGGACTTGCAAAGGCACGGTTTTGCAGCGCACCAGCTCGACGGGCCTGCGTCTTATCGCACCGGCCACCGACAACTCGTCCAAGCCATAGGGAAGATTGGCCGCTGCGACATAGGTGATGTCGGGAAGCGCTCCCAAAACAATCGCCACAGGAAGAGACTCGCGCCGCCGCTTTGCGTTGGGGTAATGATAGAGCATGGCGTGATGTGAAGGGCCGATGCCAGCCAGCAAACGATTCGGCGGCCGAAAGTGGCCGCTATACATCCCGACATTGCGGACGCCGGCAACGGAGTCTTCAGTTATGAAGGGGCCGGTCACACGAGTGTCGCCGCTGAAGCCCGGCTCCTCAACCGGCGCTGGCAGCATCGACAAACCGATTTTTTCAAGCTCCGCACCGGTGTGAACTTCTTCCTGAACCGGACCGTTCTCTATCGTCACCGGATCGATGGGCTTATCCACCGCGTGGCGCCAACGCTCGTAAATATCCGACGGGTCTTTGCAACCCATCCCCAACCCGACAATCCTTCGCGAGGCGGCGTAGACCCCAGTTAACACTCGGATTCCGTAATGGCGGCCTTGGCCGTCGGTAACGTTCTCATACAGAAACGCCTGCCGCTCCGCATCCGCGCGTCCGCGATACTGTAGCCGCATGAGCGGCATCAGTTCGGTGTCCTTATTGACGGGCCGCTGCCAGCGATAGAGCAATCCCTGATGATCCAGGACGTCGATGAATTCCCGGAGATCCTTGTAGTAGCTCTCGGACATCGACTTCTTCCTTTCAGTCAAGCAGTTTGCGGGCGAATTCGGCTGCCGGCTCGCGCACCTTGACGATCTTTTCCTCGGATTGATTCTCAAGCTTCGGATATTGATCCGGCGTCAGACTGTCTTTAGCGGCGATAACTCCAAACTCTTTCAACCATTGCGTATCGACGTCGAGCCGGCGCGTGCCCTGCCCCATCGCCCTGCCGAAGATCTCCTGTCCTTCTTTACTGAGGAACCAATTGACAAAAACTTTGGTGGCGTTCGGATGAGGCGCGTTTTTGAGCAAAGTTACATGGCCGCTGCCGCCGCTGACATAAACCTCGTCGCGCGGATTAGGAAGCGGCTTCACGGGAAGACCGGCCTTGAGATAAGGAGCAAAGGAATAATAGGTAAGGCCGACCACCAGAGCGAGCTTGCCCTTGGCGAGACTTTCAGCCAGCACCCGCTGATCCCGGCTGAGAAACATCTTTTGGCCCGCGAGCCTTTTCAAATATTCTTCCCCTTTAAGTTTCCAAAGAAAGGACCATATCGAGGTGCCCGAGCCGGCGGTGCGCGGGTCCAGGTAACCGATTTTTCCAACCCATTTGGGATGGAGCAGATCATCGAAGGAGCGGATCTCTTCAGGCTTTACGTGCTCCGTGTTGTACCACAAATTCTCGGTCAGGTAGGCTTGTGATGAATAGATGTAGCTCTTGGCGTTATCGACCCAAATGTGGCCACCCCACCAGCTCTTTGGATCTTTCACTTCAGGCAGAACCATCGCGGTCTCGAAGGGCTCCAGCAGCCCCTCGAAGAGGAGCCCGCTAACCATAGATTCACTGCCTCCCATATGCAGATCAAAATTGTGAACCCCGGCCTTCGCCTCCTGCTGGATTTTCCCCACGACGGAAGCGGCTCTGCCAGCGATCAACTCGGTCTCGATCCCGAAACGCTGCCTGAAGCTTTTCTCTATGCCTTTTCTCAGCTCAGCGCTGGAGGGAACTGAAACGACGATCTTTCCCTCTTTCTTGCCCGCTTCGACGGTCTTTTCCCATTCACCTTGCCGGGACTGCCCGACTTGCGCCGGTACCCTGGTCGCTAGTAGATTCCAGCCCAGCGTCACAACCAAGAGCACTATTAATTTCATAGTTCAGCAACCCTTACCCAACCATCGTCTATTCGCCTAGAAGTTTCCGCGCTACGGAGGACCCGGGCTCTCTTATCGTGTAGATCTTCTCTTCGGATTGATTTTCTAACTTGTGAAACTGTTCCATGGTCAACGGAACATCTTTCGCCGCGATGACGCCGAATTCTTTGAGCCACTTGGTGTCGACATCGAAGCGGCGCGAGCCAACACCCATGGCTCTGGAGAAGACCTCCTGTCCATCTCGTCCCAGCAGCCAGTTCACAAAGACTTTCGTCGCGTTGGGGTGCGGTGGATTCTTAAGAATCGTCAGGTGACCATAGCCTCCACTGACATAGAGCCCTTCCTTCGGGACCGGCAGCGGCGTCACCGGCAGACCCGCTTTAATGAACGGAAGAAACTCCGAATAGGCGATCCCCGAGGTAACCGCGATCTTGCCTTTGGCCAAATTTTCAGCGAGCAACCGAAGATCTCGGGTGACGAACAATTTTTGCGCGACCAGCCGTTTCAGGTACTCCTCCCCTTTGATGTAGTTAATATAAGACCACATCGAAGAGCCCGAACCCGGAGTACGCGGATCGCTGATGCCGATTTTGTTCTGCAGTTTAGGATTCAACAAATCGTCGAAGCCACGAAATTCGGACGGTTTATATTCGTTGGAATTGCTCCACAAGCTTACCGTTTGATAGGCAGCAAAAGGATAGAGAAATCGTTTCGCGTTGTCGGCCCAGATGTGCCCGCCCCACCACTGTTTGGGATCTCGGACTTCGGGGAGCACGAAGAAAGGTTCCACCGGTTCCAGCACGTTCTCCGGCAAGAGCCCCGTGATAATGGACTCGGTGCCGCCGATATGAAGGTCGAAATACTGCACCCCCGCCTTGCTCTCATCGACCATTCTGCGGATGATGGTACCGCCGCGGGCAGGAACGAATTCCACCCCGATGCCGTAACGCTTCGTAAAAACTAGTTCCATCAACTTTCTTAGTTCCGCGCTGGGGGGAATCGAGGCCACCACTTTGCCTTCTTTCCGAGCGGCCTCGACGATCTTGTCCCAATCGCCGGCCTGGGCCGATTGGGAAGACTGCGCGGAAACGATGGCACCCTGCAGCAAGAAGGCGACGCTTAATAAAAGCACAATAAAAACTTTCATCTTGGCACCGTTGACGGCATTCATTGGAAAAGCTTCTCCGCCGACGCCATTGCGGGTTTGCGAAACTTGTTCACAACTTCCTCAGAACCATTCTCTAGCTCGTGAAATTTTTCCAAGGTCAGCGCTTCCTTAGCCGCCACATGACCGAACTCCTTGGTCCACTGGGTGTCCACGTCGAAACGACGGGTAGGTTGCCCCATCGCTTTGGTAAAGGCTGCCTGTCCTTCCTTCGACAACAACCAGTTTACGAACACCTTCGAAGCATTGGGATGCGGAACATTCTTGAGGATAGCCAGATTGCCGCTGCCGGTAGCGGCGTAATAACCTTCTTTGATTGCCGATAGCGACCTGACCGGCAGTCCGGCTTTGATGAAGGGCAGGTAGGTATAATAGGACAGCCCGATGGAAATCGCCGCCTTGCCCCGCGCCACCGCTTCTCCCAATTGACGAAGGTTGCGGCCCACCATCATATCTTGAGCCGCGAGCTTGCCAAGAAATGGTTCTCCTTTGATCTTCAACAAGAAGGCCCAGGTGGATTCACCCGAACCGGGGGTGCGCGGATCCAAAATAGCGATTTTCCCTTTCCACTTGGGATCCAAAAGGCTATCCCAAGAAGCGATCTCTTCAGCTCTGACCAACGTGGAATTGTACCAAACCGTTTCGGTCATGTAGGCCGTAAAGCTGTAGATGTATCTCTTGGCGTTGTCGACCCAAATATGACCACCCCACCAGTTCTTTGGATCACTGACTTCAGGAAGCAACATCGACGGCGGGATCGGTTCCAGTAGGTTCGCCCCGAGGAGCCCGGTGACGATCGACGTTGTCCCGCCAATATGGAGATCGATGTTGCGCATACCGGCCTTCTGCTCCTCAGCAATCTTGTTGATGTTGCTCGCGCCGCGGGCGACGCTAAGCTCAAGCTCGATGCCGGGAAATTGTTTTTGAAAGCCGCTCTCGAACTCCTTGCGCAACTCCGCGCTGGTTGGAACGGAGACAACGACTTTTCCCTCTCGCCTGGCAGCTTCAACCGTTTTATCCCAGTCGGACTGTCCGACCGGTTTGGCGCTTTGGGCCTCCAAAAAATCTGGAAAACGCAGAGCAGCAAACAGCAAAATTACCGCAACCGCGAATCGTTCGATGGGCTTCATTAGGATTCTTATTGCTAGTGTCCCGCTTCAAGGCTCTGTTATAAAGCCTCTGCGTAGTTGAACCGGGGCATCGCTATCGGAATAGCGGACTTGGTTATTGTCGCCTCGAAATCTCTTCTAATTTGTGGATCCTCGTCTTCGTATTCGATCAAGGTTCCACCCTCATGAATGCTCCTGCGCACGCCCTCTTTGTTGATGGCTCGCCAGCAACCGAGAAGATATTTCCCCGACTCACCGCTGTAACGGAACGCAAGCTGGCGGGCTTTCTCTTTGCCGGTATTGAAGTGCTGATGAAACCATCCGCTGGGCGGGCTGAACACGCTTCCTTCGCGCCAATTCACTTTGATGACCTGATCAGCGTGACCCGACTGGTAGGGCCGAATGCCAGCTTCCTGTGGCCACATGAGAGTGTAGCCTTCCGAGCGAAGGATAAGCAGTATCGCGCCGCCTTGATGAAAATGGGCTTTGTGATATCGCCCCACCGGCCACTCGGCAATGTGACCCACCAAGGTACTGCCGCCCATATCGAAAGAGGTTATGAGCACTCCGTATCCTTTAGCTTCGGAGGGATCTACCAGCGCGCCCCGGGCATCGGCGATAAAGTTGGATTCCCAAGTGATGAAACCGCCGATGTCTTTCCGATCGTTTGTCGGAACGAAGTAATCCGCCTGGCCATCGAAACGGTCGTCGAATTTGTAATCGCAACCCATCACAAAGGAAACGTTGTGCAGCAAATCGATCATCAGCGGCGCACTGGTAACCGCTAAAAAAATCGCCGGCTCGTTGCTGCCGTTGATCATGCGATGCCGGGTGTTCAAAGGGATGGCAAACAAGCTTCCTGGGTGCCATTCGAAATGCATCTTGCGCTTTTCATCGCCCGGGGACCAAATCTCGGTCGCCCCGACGCCCTGAAGGATATAAATCAATTCCTCATACAAATGACTCTCGGGATTGAGCGCGCCGGCGGACGGGATTTCACACACATACATGCCGGTGAAACCTTCCATCCCTTTGAGTTCGATATAGGCACCGCTACCGCCGGTCCTTTTCCATCGCCTGCGCGGGAGGAGAGTCACATCCTCAATGCCATACCCCTCTATGACTGGAATTTCTTCTTCGCGCAGCCAGAAGTCATAACTGGTAGCCCGCTTTGCCATTTTCGTTTCGTCCGTCTCTATTCTTTCACCGATGCAAAGTAATCGCCTTTGGCTACGGCCTCAGCGAGCAGATCATCTTGAGCTGTCCAGAGATCTAGCGGATAGCCGTACCAAGGCGTCTTTAACTGCAGCTCCGGCATCTTCGCTTCGCGCCAGATCTCTAAGGCCCGCTCCATGTACTTTTTCTTAGGCAGGCCGACCGGTGGGTATTTGCCCTTGCGCGTGGCGTCGATCAATAACCCTCCACATCCGACGGGCGGCGGGTAGAAGCGCTCTTCCGGAGGGTTCATCAAGGCATAGGCGGAGGGATCCAACAGAGGAGAACGGCCCGTGATGATCTGAACGTCTCTGTGGGGTTGCATCGCAAAACTGATTGCCCACATCACCATATCCGGATCCGTGGGATCTATGTCTTCGTCCACGACGATGATGACCTTGTTGGTGGTATCCATGCCGGAGGCTGCCTGCAGGGCCTGCTTCGGCTTGCTCGGATGACTCTTGGCCATACGAATCACCCACCAGTTCCAGCCTCCGCCCATTTCCGGGCAGCAGACCTCCAAAACTTCCGGCAAATTGCAGCTGTACTTCAGAAAGTTATAGAGCATCATCTCCCGGCAGGTGCGTGAGATTCCATTGGACTCGCTGGGGGGAAGGCCCACCAGGATCGCGCTGAAAATCGGCTCGTGCCGGTGCGTAATCGCTTTGACGTCGATCACGGGCCGCAAGCCCCGTTCCGCCATCAGATAGCCCGGATAATCGCTGAAAGGTTCACCCCGTTCCATCGCCTCGAGAGAAATCTCCCCTTCGATGACGATCTCAGCTTCGGCCGGCACTTCCAGCGGAATCGTTTTGCACCGCACCAGATCCACTGGCCGTCCCCGGATAGCGCCGGCGACTTCCAATTCATCGAGTCCATAAGGCAGATTAGCGGCGGCTACATAGTTAATGTCTGGCAATGCTCCGAGTACGATCGCTACGGGAAGCGGTTCCCCGCGCTTCACCGCGGCGTGATGATGGTAGAGCATCGCGTGATGCGTGCGCGCGATGCCGGCAATGAGTTTGTGTTTGCCGCGAAAGTGACCACTGTACATTCCGACGTTTCTGATTCCCGTTTCTGGATCTTTGGTAATGAACGGGGCCGTTACACGAATGCCGCAACTGAACCCCGGCTCTTCCACTGGCGCGGGTAAATCCGTCAAACCGAACTGGCTCAGACCCGAGCCGCTGTAGACCTTTTCATGTAACGGGCTGAACTCGACCCGGCTCGGCGGTAAAGGCTTGGCAAGTGCCCGGTGCCATTTTTCATAGATCTCCTGAGGGTCTTCGCAGCCCATACCCAGAGCCAAAATCGCCCTGGAGGATCCATACATGCCGGTGGCAACCTTGACACCGTATTGTTTTCCCTTGCTGTCGAGAATTTTTTCAAATAGCAGCACCTGTCGCTTGTCATCGGGCAGTCCACGGTATTGCAGACGCATCAACGGCATCAATTCGGTATCTTTGTTTACCGGCTGCCGCCAGCGGTACAGCTTACCGCGTCTTTCGAAGTCGTCAACGAGCGCTCGGAAGTCCGCAAAATAACTGTTTGCTGGTCGGTGCATCGTGTTTTTGGCAGGCGATTGAATATTCTTCATTGTTTTGTCCGCGTAATTGTTCTCGATGAGGTGGGAAGCGCTTTACGATTGTGATATTGACTATCTATAGTCAAATATTTTATATGTCAAGTATTAATGATGGCTCATTCACTTTAAACGCTCTCGCCTGTATCTACATGCGGCCATTGGCGAGTCCTCCAGAGCGTTCGTAGACAAAGCAAAGAATCAAAAGTATCAGATTTTTTGTCGCCGCCTGGGAAGGTCCAAGAGATGCAGCTGCGAGTTGAATATCAACAATTGGGTAACCGGGCTTGCGAGATAGCGTTTTTCCTTTTCTACGGACTAGTCAGGGTACTTCCGGTCTCACTGTTTCGAAAAGTGGCAAGTCCGTTCCTGTATCTATTCATTCGCTTCGTCATTCCTCGAAAAAGAGTGATAAGGAATCTTTCCGCAGCTTTTGGTCGCAGTTACTCAGCGGCTACTAAGGAGGGGTTGGCCAGAGGAGTACAAGAACATTTCTTTCGAAACCTATTTGATTGTTTGCTGCAGCTTGGCGACGATCAACACGCAATGAAGATTGTTCAGATCCAAGGTAAGGAAAACCTCGAATCGGCACTCCGTAAAGGCAAGGGCGTCATTGCCTTCGGGGCACACATTGGCAATTTTGTCTTGTTAGGGACGCGCCTCGGCATGGAAGGATACCGGTTTCACACCCTTTTTCGAATCCCAAGCGACAAGCGAATCCAAAAACTGATCGCGACTTTTTTGCCTCAATATCAGCAATCGGTAATTTCTTCTCTGCCAAGAAGGAGTGCTGTCACAAAGCTCCTCGACGCGCTTAAGAGGAATGAGATCGTTCATGTCCTCGGCGACAATCTCAAGAGAGGCAGGATCGACGCGCTAATGTTCGGACAGAAAGTACTATCCCCGCGCGGGCCCGTCAGTTTGGCATTGAGGTCAGAGGCACCTCTAGTGCCGATGTACTTAGTTCGAAACTATGCCGGCAAAATGAATCTTATCATCGAGCCGGAAATCGAACTCGTACGCAGCGGCTCTTTAGGAGAGGATATAGCCAACAACACGCGCCGTATAGTTCTTTTCCTCGAGTCGTTGATTAGAAAATATCCCGATCAATGGAATTGGTTAACGGTTCGTTTGAACCGCTATCACCCGCATCCGAAGCCCGATTCAGACAATGTTCTCGAATCGTTTGACCTTAACGACAGCGCGAAAGGATGGAGCGGGTGAGGAGGGTCGAACTCCCGACCTTATGCTTGGCAAGCATACGCTCTAGCCAACTGAGCTACACCCGCATATCGATATCAACTACAGCAACCGGTGTTCATTGTCAATTTCATCATGCGCCGCCTTGGCTCTCGGCCTGGCGCAAGCGAAAAAACTGCATATGGTAACTGACCCCAGACCATACCGCAACGACGGCTGACAAGACCAGGAAGTAGATTCCGGCGACGTAGAAATCGATTCCCCAATAACGATAGTGGATAAGCAGGCCAACCACGGCAAATGCCTGCAAGATAAATTTGTATTTGCCGAGGGTCTCCGCGTGCATGACGATGCCCTCGGATAAGGCGATGCCGCGAATAATCGTGACCGCGCTCTCACGCGCAATGATGACGACCACCAGCCATGCCGGCACGCTTGGTTCGCCCGGGCGATCCATAGCTGCCAACATGATGAGAACCGATAACACCATGAGCTTGTCGGCCAGCGGATCAAGGATCTTACCGAGATCGGAGACACTGCGGTTACGGCGAGCGAAATAGCCGTCAAAATAGTCGGTTATCGACGCGATTAGAAACAGCGTTGCAGCCAAGACTGCCGATGCCTGATCTGTAAAGGTGAGCAAGTAAACGAGAACAGGAATAATGCCGATGCGAAAAAAGCTCAGCAGATTTGGAAGCGTCCAAACCACGGATAGTTCTGAGGAAACGCTCAAAGGACAGTCGCTCTATCGATGAACTTATCGCATCACCGGCGGATTATCGCCACGGTAAGATTGATAATGGCCCAACACCCGGCGGACATACTCGCGAGTTTCCGCAAATGGCGGAATGCCACCATGCTTTTCAACGGCCTTGATCCCCGCGTTGTACGCCGCCAGAGATAACTGAAGGTCGCCTTGATATCTCCCCAGTAATAGTTTCAGGTGGCGCACTCCCCCTTCAATGTTGGCGCCTGGATCAAATAGATCCAAGACATTGTGCAAACGCGCAGTCTCCGGCATCAGTTGCATGAGACCCGTAGCCCCTTTATGTGATCGAGCGCTGGAATCAAAATCCGATTCGACTTTAATCACTGCCCGAATTAGGTCGGGATCAACATTGTGTCGGTCCGATGACGAACGGATAAGATCCTCATAAGATCCAGGGCTCGAAAATCTGGGAGCGCCATCTCGAATCACACGCCGAAAGCCCTGGTGGGTGGGAACGTTGGTGAAGGTCAGTACACCTTGCTTGTCCTTATAAACATAGACGTCCGCAAGGGCCGAAGGCGTCAGCCAAAGCGGCCCAACCAATGATAATAAAAGGAAATGTAGAATCCCCATAGGTCGATTCCGAGGACAAATTTCATCCAGGATATCGTCCAGGAGACCTCCTGTCAAATAGCCAATTCAGTGAGACCGCTAAAGTCGTTCCACGGCAAGATCCCACGACTCTGCGGTCGCCCACAGCAGTCATATGCCCTGGAGCGATACAAGCTTTCGGACGAGAGGAAGATCGGCTTCGAGAAAATCCATGCCCGTAAGCTCGTATACAGGAACCCATTTTATCTGCTGAAACACAAGATTTTTTACCTCTCCAGAGTAGTCAACGACACAGAAAAATCTGAGATTGACCTTCACAATTTTCGGGTAGTAATGCTCGTGGCGAGAGAATTCGTTGAGAAGCCCCGCCTCAATGCCCAATTCTTCTCTTAGCTCCCGTCGAAGCGCACTTTCGGGCTCCTCCCCCGGCTCCACTTTTCCCCCCGGGAACTCCCACTTGAGTGCGAACGTTGATTGTGAGTTCCTCTGACAGACGAGCACGCGGCCCTGGTCGAAGATCAGCCCCGCAACGACTTCAAGGCTTTTCAGCTCCAATGACGCCATTCGAATTTTCCCAGGTCTTTACAGGAGCCGAAGGGTTCCCTGACGTAAAAGGCTAAACGGGGCCAAAAAACTAAGATATGGCCGATTTTCGCATCTAATTGATTGAGAACAAAAGCACTCTGTGGTATGCCTCTGCTTGTAAATTTTCACACGCTTCAAAGGCTCCTGTACCAAGGCGTGAAGAAATCCGGCTGTTAGCAAAGACGAGGTAGTTAAAAAGAGGGATGAGATGGTCGAACGGTATCGCAATCACCTGATTTTTGTCAAATCTGAACAAGATCCAACGACGGCTCTATGGAAAGCAAGCGGCCACGTACAATTCAACGAAGGTCCCCTCGCCTTTCGCGACGTCTGGTTACCCAAGCCCACGGTTGGCTTCAAAACGAGCAGAAACGCCGAAAAACAAATGCTTAAGGAAGCAAGAAAATGGATCGACGACCGGCTCCTTTCGGGCAACCAAACAGCTAAAATTGTCTCTCTGGGATCCGACGTTATTGATGATGAAGGAGGCGCTTGACGAGCTTAAGTTTTTGCTTTGTTCTTAAGTAAAGCTGCTAGTTCCTCATAGTCCCACCTTGCCCAGCCGAATCTTCTTCTCGGCCTAGGCAGCTTGCCGTCCCGCAACCAACGCTTGACCGTGCTTTTTGACACGCCGAAGAGTTGCGCTACCTGACTTTTGTTGATGAATTTAGGAGGCATCGGTTAAGGAGTTGCTTGGATCGGACCTGTTGGCAGCCGCCGCGGGCATACCGGACGCTTTGACAGGCGCCGGCAACCGGTGCCCATCGGTCCCCGCGGTGTCCTTGTACGATGTTTGCTTTATCTGCAATCAAGTAAAGGGTTATCACCGACACGCAATTAGGGCCGATCAGGGTAGCTGCTGGAGTGCCATTAAAGTGCAGAGTGGCCCATCTATACCGCGCCGGATCTAGGATGTCAACAATGGAGTCATCTGGAATATTCGAAAAAGGCGGCGATGCGTTCCGCCGGGTAGATGATCTGGCTTGTTGCGAAAGCTCTACTAAGAAAGAGGATTAGTAGGAAGTTCGTTCCGTTCGCTCATCACCCATATCATGGCAAATACCCAGCCTACAATCGTCCAACCAAGAATCAAATTGACGTAGAATATTGATTGGACGCTTTTCACACCAGCCCGCCACGCGATAACGGTCGGGACGAAATAGAGAATGGCGCCGATAATGAGTATTATCCGCTCGGCGATTTCCATGGGAGGGATGAATCCTCTCGTGACTTGTTTTTAGCCTTATCCATAGATCGCTGTCAATGACATCGCTTAAGATTTCGCAATCCGTGGGTTTGCCTCTCTCACATGGGCGCAGTGCAGGAGATCTCCATAACCAGATGCTCAGACCACCCAATAACACAGGCGAGCAGACTGGGCCAGCGCGGCATTGCCTGTCCAGCGACAACCAGTTCGGGTTGTGTCACCAAGCGCAGAAATTGTGCTACGCTCGTCAGTCGTAATCATAGCAACGAAGGATCATGCAACCTTGTCAACTGCCGTATTAAACGAAACAAGAAACAACCACACTAATAATCCATTATTGCCGAAGCCTCCCCTTTCCGCTCTTTTTCCCCACATTCGGCCCTTCGTCGTGCAACGATGCCTCGCGGAGTTGGTTTTGGAGGGAGATAGCAAGCCTTGACTACTTTGTCCATTTTTGTTCAATTCTGACGTCTGAGACTGATTTGATCAAAAGAAGAAAGGTAGAGTAACCATGGGCAAAGTGTATGAGTCTCTGAAAGAGGCAGTGAAATTACAGCGGAACAAAAACGAACCGGCCGCCTTGCCTGGGGTAAAACATACCCATGCATCAAGTTTGGACGAGGAACTAAACGAACTTGCCCAAAGGATCAGCGGACTGAAGGCGGCTGTAAAGAACCGTGAAGACGAGATCAGGAAAGAAACTCAGCAGGTTATCCAGACTCTCAGTGAAGACTTCGTGGTGTTGGAGACCAAGCTCAAGGACGCAGAAGAGACCGTCCGTAGAAAAGAATCTGTAATCCAACAAACGGAAGAAAAACTTACCGCCGAGATCCAGGCTTTGCAACACGAGCTGAATACGAAGAAGGAAACTTTGCAGAGCCGGGACGACGAGATCAACGATCTCAAGTCCAAAGTGGATCTCCTGCTGAAGCAAGCCAAAGAGTGGGAAATAGCTATCAACCAGGCAAAAGCTGACACGGCGACGGCGACCCACCGTGCCGAGCAGCTCAGCGAAACCTTCAATACCAAGATCGCTGCGTTAGAAGCGCAGATGAGAGAGACAAGGGAACTCGTTCACGACAAAGAAGCGACCATCCAGATGCTGGAACAAAAGCTTGCCGCCGAGATCAAAGACTTCGAAAACCAGTTAAGCAACAAAGAGACACTTCTGGCCGGCCGAGATGCCGAGATCAATGATCTAAAGTCCAAGTTGCAAGCGCTAACGGGCAAAATCCAGGAGATGTCTTCATTCTTGAAACAGGCAGAAGCTTTGGCAGCCATTGCGGGGCAAAACGGCAGCACGTTCGCAGCAAGCGAGCCACTAAATAAAGTGAAAGAGAAACCGGCCGACTCGCCCTTCAAGATTGAGCTTGCGCCAGTCACATCAAACGAGCATATGAATGTGGTTCAACAAACCGTGCCGCCAGACTTTTTCGACCTCATGAGCCAGGAACTCGCCGTGATAACCGGCCCGCAGGCAAAGATGATGGTCCGTGAGCACATTGCGGCTCTCGGCGAATCAATGGAAAAATTTCCCGAGTCGAGGCTTGCCGAACTCTTGGACATCCTTAGCGCAGAGATTGTGAATGAGCCGCTGAGAATCAGTTTTCGTAAGTGGTTCGTAAAACAGCACGTCAGAGAAAGAGCCAATCTCGTTCGGTAAAAACGCGCATTTGACACGGCTTCTCGGGTAACTTTGCAAAGCCGATGGTGATAGATAGCAACGCGGCAAAGAGTTTACGGCAGTTTATGCTATTTAGCTCTGTGGCGCGGCAGCACCAAAACGAGGGAACGACTCCCCTGTGAGAGCCTCGATGGTCTTTTCTAACGTCTGCAATGAGGTTGGTTTTAGTAAGTAGGTTGCAATACCCGCTTTCGAAGCTTTTTCCTGCCATAGTTGGGACATCCATGCCGTCAGCGCCACGATCGGGATGCCCGCGGTTTTAGGATTCTGTTTGATAATCGCGGTTGTTTGGACACCGTCAACATCCGGTAGTTGCATGTCCATAAAAATCAGGTCTGGCGCTTCGGCTTCGGCGAGTGCGATCGCTTCACTGCTGTTCTTGGCCGCTATGGTCTGATGTCCCATTTTCGTTAGGAATAGATTCATGATCTCACGAGAGTCATTGTTATCTTCCACAATGAGAATTTTCTTCATTTTACTCGACCCACCTTCAGTAGTTTCGCGCCGCCGCGCGCTTGCATCTTTGCTTTGCCCCACCCTGCCGGTGATGGTGTGCTGACGCTCGTTGTGACACGCTGCTTTGGTTTACGTTTCTTTAGGGTACGAAGAAAATCCATGAGCTTCTCCCAGTCAGCGTGTTAGTGGTCTTTTTATTAAGACCTGTGACGCTAGCAATAGCGACGCGCGATCAAAATACCTGACAATGACAAAGTTCCCGATCAGCAGAAACAGTTGCCTTTACCCTGTTGTTCACACTGTGGTCCAGGGGGGAACGATAGAGCAATGCCGAGGCCGCCATCAAACGAAGATAAAAGAGTACAGAGATCGACAGAAATTTCCTGGAGAGTCCCAGATATGGCGGGCCCAAGATGCCCAATCTTATCGGTAAGATAAGGCGGCGGGCGAATTAGCCCAGTGGGGCGCTAGGGTTTGCAAGAGCTTGTTTTGAGGCGTTTGTCGTACCTCGCGTTTCCGCGTGTCAACTACAGGCAGCCCGGCGTCGCACGAACGGCGACCTGCAAGTCGTCAACTCGTGGCGCGCCCGGAGGGATTTGAACCCCCAACCCTCAGATCCGAAGTCTGATGCTCTGTCCAGTTGAGCTACGGGCGCGCAATCGCAGCGGATCTACGAAAGGCTCTTACTGATCGATTAAAAATAGACTATCTCCAAGCCCTTTTCAAAGAAGAAGCGATGCACCGATTGCGGAATTTCACGATCGGTAACGAACAAGCCACGGTTGGCCAATAGAAAACCCCAGGCAGAAATATTCAATCGATCTTTGCTGGCGCTGGCGGCGAACCGATGTTCCCGGTACGCGGCCTGTTCCCCCAGCTCAGACAACAGGCGAGCCATGATTTCCTTATGGGGCAAAATGGTCAGGGCCAGCTCGACTACTTTGATTTTATCTCTCTCCTGGAGTACTTTTTTGATTTCGGGCTCCAAACGCTGAAAGAATAGCCCCGTACGCTTACCGTTGCGCTCAAAGATTCGGTCGCAGTATACGTCGGCCCGAAGCCCCTGCCCCAATTCAACGGAAAATGTTTCGGCAACACCAAACGGCACACCGAGGGCCAACAACATCGCGTCGACAAATTCTCTTTTCTCTTTTGGCCAATGTTGGACAGCCGCGGGCGACTCCTTGGATTCGCTCGTGCCAGGTGATTGGCTGGGAGGACCAGCCACCAAAACGTCTTTCAAGTGTAATCCCCTGGCCGACAATTCCCTGCGCAGATAGTCGGGGATGTCCCGTGGATTATCGGTAAGGGTAACCACAAAAACCTCTTGGGCTTTGTTGTTTTCCTCCGGCGCCAATGCCATCCAGTTACCCCTAGCCTCAATGGCAATTCCGGCTTCTTGGATCACGACGGGCCGCTCCGCTGGCAAAGATTGATACCCTAGACGCGCCAACAGTTGGCTCACCGATTCCTGCAAAGACGCGGCTCTTGTAAGCGGCACAACCGAGGTGTAAACAGTCGGGTCCTTAAGCTTCGATTTCAGGGAGGCGGGAATTTTGTCATCGAGGTCGAGAATAATTCTTTGCTGGAGTTTCGGGTCGTATACGACTGGATAAGTGGCTCGATCAACTCGCACCGTACCATCCGCGAAAGTCAGAGTCTCCTGGCCTTCGCTTCTAACTTCGTTGCCCAAGACCTCGATCACTTGCCCCAATAACGCCAGGTTTTCTCGCGCCGGCAGTCCTCGCGCATAGTCGAGCCCCAGGACCCTCGAAGCAGCGGATTTATCTTTTGGAAGCTGTGCCACTCCCGCCGGTGGATCTACGACTATACTCGGCGGGACCGCTGGTGCCGATTCGACTGAGGCCGGGTTTTTCCTTTCGGCTGTCGTGATCTCGGCGGACTTCCCCGGTGAAGGCAATCGAATTACGTCGCCCCCGAGCAAAGCATCCCAGTTCTTTCTCTCTGGATTCAGATCTTTCACCAAAGCGTAGTATTGCGCCACTTCACGATCATTGGGGATTCCCAACTGCTCGCGCAGAATCTGATAAAGGTGCTCGCCCGGCTTGACTCGATACTCTCTGGTCGCCCCACGGGTCACAGGCGAACGCTCGACCTCTACCCTTGCCGTCACAGCTGGCGCCGTAACAGGCTCGTCCGGCCGCAAGGGAATAAAGACACTGTCGCCCACCCTGAGCACGTCGATGTTCTTAATCTTCGGGTTGAGTCCCCGAATGATGACCAGATACTGGCTAAAGCGGTTTTCGGGCAGCCCCTTTTCTTTCACCAGAATCCGCCAAATTGTATCACCCGGCCCGACACGCCTCTCCTCGCCCTCGATTTCACGCCCTTGATACTCACGCGATTGCGCCGTCTTTTGCAAAGTCAGGCGACCGGCTTCATTTTGCCCACCGTCGCGACCCGATTCCTGCGCCGCTAGTTCCATCACTACGGCAAGCGGCAAAGCCAGTAGCCCCAAGATCACGCTGCCGAACCGTAAGTTTCTCATTGCATCTTCCATTCGGTTCCTCCGACTCTCTTCAAGTAGGATTCTTTGTCAATTCCCAGAATTTGAACGGCTTCCTCCAACGGCGAATTTTTTCGAAGCTCGTTCTTTTCCGCTATCGCTGCTCGACTCGCTCGTCTGCTGACACGGATGGTATTGGGGAATCTTTAGCGATCTACCTTTGACTCAACAATTTTAGGGCGCAGACGCTGTTTTGCCAAGCTATTTCGTTCGCCACTTGCCAAAAATGAGAAAAGAGCATAGACAAAAAAGGATGAAAATCGCTAAACCTTATAATGACTTACGGGAGTTTATCGCGGCCCTCGATGAGCACGGTAAGCTTTACCGCGTCCATCGCGAGATCAACAAGGACACGGAGCTACAACCGCTGGTCCGGTGGCAATTCAGAGGTTTACCGGAAGAGGCCCGCAGGGGGTTCTTGTTCGATAACGTCACCGATTCGAAAGGGCGAAAATACAACTGTTCTGTGTTGGTGGGTGGACTGGCGGGTTCTGAGACGATCTATTGTCTCGGATTAAAGTGCCAGCCCGATGAGGTGGCTGACCGTTGGCTCTATGCAATGGATCATCCCATAGAGCCGATCGTCGTGTCCGAGGGTCCCTGTCAGGAGGAAATTCATAAAGG
>Ga0209819_10000204_pt1 | contig 16654 bp, 12 predicted proteins | sample PPLLak2March2015_FD_187248 | JGI IMG/M metagenome (GOLD analysis project Ga0209819, IMG submission 187248) | Freshwater sediment microbial communities from Prairie Pothole Lake near Jamestown, North Dakota, USA - PPLs Lake P7 Core (1) Depth... | ecosystem: Environmental > Aquatic > Freshwater >... | reverse complement strand
TCGCGCCGCGAACTCCAGCAGGGCGGCAGTTGATCGCCCATGAACTCAGTCACGTTGTTCAGCAGAATAGTCATGATTTCCGTCACGATATAGTGCAAAGAAAAGCGAAACTCCCTGAGCTTAAACTTGAGCCCGTTGATTGCACCAAGGAAATCACGGCTGACTATGACTGTTCCGATCTTATTGGCGAGATGATCCGGCTGAATGTCGAGATCCGCGAAAACGACAGCTACATAAAACGCTATGACAGCGGCGAGTTACCCTTTGATAAGGAGGTGTACGATATCCGCGTTCAGCACCGGAGTGAATTGCGGAATCAATATAACGAGAAAGAACTCATTCGGACTGCCTGCTGCGCAACTCACGCCGTACCGGAAGAGGCGCCGACCGCGCCGCCGTCTGCCGCACCGAAATCTGCGGAGCCAGAAACTTCCAGCGAAAATAAGTGATTTGAATGATTGCCAGATCTCACACGCAAGGAACGCAGAACGCGAATTCGGGATCCTTGTCGGTCCATGATCCGATGGCGCAACGCAAATGCGCCTGCGGCCGCGTGAGCAGCATGATGGGTAATTGTTCGGACTGTGAACAGAAAAAACTGCTCGGTAAACCGCTGCAAACGAAACTGCGCATCAATGGCTCGGGCGATGAGTACGAGCAAGAAGCGGATCGCGTGGCCGATCAGGTGATGCGGATGGCGCACCCGCCTTTCCGGCCTCACATGGCGAAAGAGAATGTGTCTTCGTCGAATCAAAGACACAGAGGTAGAACCAATAGAGGTCCTGTGAGCGCGCCATCTATAGTCCGCGATGTGCTGTCTTCCCCGGGAGAGCCACTGGATGCGGCGACACGCGCGTTCTTCGAGCCGCGCTTTGGGCATGATTTCAGCCGAGTGCGGATCCATGCGGATGCCAAAGCCGCGGAGTCCGCACGGGAGGTTGATGCATTGGCGTATACCGGCGGGCAACACGTCGTGTTTGGGCGACCACGATATGCGCCGGAATCGGGTCCCGGGAGAAGATTATTGGCGCATGAGTTGACCCATGTTGTCCAACAGGGCGCGGGCCGGACCGATAGTTTCGTGCAGAGAGCCACCGGTGCCGATCCCATCGCAGAAAAGGATGAGGCTCCTGTTTCACTGGACACTGGAATACCGGCAACACATGAGATTGTGATCAATGGCGAGCCTTTTGACCTCGTTGTGATCTCGACTCCAGAGGCGTTAAAGGGCAGCTCTGCAAAATATCGGAGCGATGTCGAAAAATACCTCGGCGACTATCCGAATCTTGGAAACGGCGCTTGGGCGTTTATTGTGCAACAAGACGACGGAGTACTCTGCAAGATTGGGGGTAATTGTCTTGGCTGGGCGTTCGGAACATTTGGGCTCAATGATCCTCCTGAATACGTGTGGGGTTTGTTACCGCAGTACCTGGACTCTATTGGCCAACGGACCCGTGGCACTCCGCTGGAAACCTGGCAAAAACAGGCGCGCCAGGAGAAGATCAGTGTCCATTCTATTTGGGACTATTTTATGAGTGTGAACTTTAGCGCATCCCCGACAGAGAGCGAGGGGGAAGCGCATTTAGCCCTTTATGGAAGAGGCTTCGCCGGCACAATGGACGGCCCTTCTCATATCGCATTCCGAACCGCCGCCGGTGGAGAGTTTTGGGTGTCGAAGCCAAGCGCGACGAAGTTTCCGGTGGTGCACGAGCGATCCGGCCAGATGTCCGGCGGCGAAATGGGGAACGTCGTTCGCCACTACAAACGGGAATCAGGTCCCCTCAATCACGTTGTAGTTAGGCGCAAATCGGCATAGCGCCTAACAGAATCCGCAGGAGAGGAATCCATCATGACCACTTTCCCGGGATCCCCCAAGCTTCTCAAGGGCGGCATCGTGCTGATCGATCCAGAGACGGCGCAGGTGCAGCGGATTATTTCGCTGCAATACAATCCCGATTCGCTCTCGCGCACCTTACAGGTGCAGGGGGCCGGCGAAGGCGGCGAGCGTTCACAGGCGCTGCGTTTGAAGGGACCGGCGGTGGAAACGATCAAAGTGGAAGCGGAAATCGATGCGACTGATTCGATGGAACTGGGCGATCAGACGGTGGCGGAGCTTGGTATCCATCCCCAGTTGGCGGCGTTGGAAATGATTATTTATCCCGGCAGCGCGGAACTGGAGAGCAACAACACCCTGGCGCAATCGGGGACGCTGGAGATTCTGCCGATGGAAACGGCCTTGGTCCTGTTTGTGTTTGGCACGAACCGGGTGTTGCCGGTGCGCCTCACCGACTTCAGCATCACCGAAGAGGCGTTCGATCCGAATCTCAATCCGATCCGGGCCAAGGTCAGTTTGGGGATGCGGGTCCTGAGCGTGGATGACGTCGGTTTCAGTCACAAGGCCGGCAGTCTCTTCATGAGTTATTTGCAGCAGAAGGAAGGCTTTCGCAACAAGAGCCAGGGCGGCACGCTCGGTGCGTTGGGATTGACCGGTATTCCGTAGGAGGGCCAGCATGGAAGATCCATTGAAGTTGTTGTTGGAGGGCGCTTTACAAAACAGCCGGTTTCCCGCCACAAGCCGTTACGCCGGTATTGAAACGGCAATGTATGAAAAAGCGGATGGGACAACGGTCGTGTATGTGAAGCGACGCTTTTTGCCGCAAGGCGACGACTTCAACGTGGTACAGGAACATGTTGTCGCTGCGGGTGAGCGGCTCGATCACATTGCCGCGCACTACTTGGGTGACGCGGAACAGTTCTGGCGCATTTGCGATGGCAACAATGCCATGCAGCCGGACGCGTTGGTTAGTGAGCCGGGCAAGAGGATCAACATTACCTTGCCGGAAGGCATGCCGGGATAAATCGATGCTAAAAGGTGTGTCCCTTACGTTGTACTCCGGCGCTGTGACGACCTCGTCTGTATCGAGGGAGGTTATCGACGCGTTGACGAGCGTGGAAGTGACCAGTGCCACGGAGGGTGCGAGCGGCTTTCAGCTGAGCTTTACGCTCAGTAATCGCTCGCCGCTGCATAGCGACTTTTTGATTCAGGCGGGTACCAATCCATTGCTGCGTATGATCATCGTCGCCAACATCAATTCCACCCAGGAGGTGATGATGGATGGCGTGATTACGAATCATCAGGTGTCGGCGGGCAGCCAGCCGGGCGAGTCGATACTGACCATGACCGGCGAAGATCTTTCCAAAGTCATGGATCTCATTGACTGGAGCGGCTTACCGTTTCCCGCGATGCCGGCCAATGCGCGTGTGGCGGCCATCGTCGCCAAGTACTCAATGTTTGGCATCATTCCGGCGATAGTGCCCAGCCCGTATCTTGATGTGGTACTGCCGACCGCAATGATTCCGGCTCAAGAGGGCACCGATTTGCAATACGTCCAACTGCTCGCCAAGAAAACGGGCTATGTCTTCTATGTCGATCCGGGTCCAAAACGGGGTATGAGCACGGCGTACTGGGGTCCGCCCATCAACTGGGGAAAGGAGCAACCGGCGCTGAACTACGATATGGACGCGCACAAAAATGTCGAGTCGCTGAATCTGAGTTTCAACACGGCGGAAGCCACCATGCCGGTGGTCTACGTCCAGAACAAATTGACGAAATTTCCTATTCCTGTACCGATCCCCAAGATCAATCCGCTGCGCAAGCCGATGGGATCGGTTCCGCCGTCAATTACCAAGTTCACGCCGATGCGTGACACGGCAAAACTGCCTTTTGTCAATGCGCTTTTGCTTGGTATCGCGGAGGCGGCCCAATCGGCGGACGCGGTGAGCGCCAGTGGCAGTTTGGATGTCGTGCGTTATGGCCGGATCTTGAAGGCGCGCGCGTTGGTGGGGGTGCGCGGCGCCGGAAGCGCGTTCGATGGGCTCTATTTTGTGAAACGTGTGACGAGCACGCTCAAACGCGGGGAGTTTAAGCAGAGTTTTGAACTGAGCCGGAACGCCTTGGTTTCCATCAATAAGAAGGTGGCAGTATGAACTATGGACAATAACGGCAGATATTACGGCAAGTATCGCGGCACGGTGGTCAATAATATCGATCCTATGCAAATGGGTCGCTTGACTGTGCAAGTCCCCGACGTGAAAGGACTCATCCCTAGCACCTGGGCCATGCCCTGTTTTCCGATCAGCGGCAAGCAGATGGGAGCCTACATGATTCCGCAAATCGGTGCGGGTGTGTGGGTCGAATTCGAGCAGGGTGACCCCGATTTTCCGATCTGGAGCGGCTGTTGGTACGGCAGTGTGGCCGAGGTCCCTGCCCTGGCACTGGCGGGCATCCCTGTGAGTCCCAATATAGTAATCCAGACCGCAGCGCAAAACGCTGTCGTCATCAGCGATGTCCCGGGACCCACGGGCGGCATCATGCTCAAGAGCACCACCGGCGCGACGCTGATCGTCAACGACACCGGCATTTACATTCAAAACGGCAAGGGCGCGATGATCACGATGGTAGGACCGACGGTGACGATAAATAACGGCGCGCTCACTATCGTTTAAAAAAGGTTCAAACCGTTCAAATCGTTCAAGCAGTTCAAACCGTTTTAAAAGGAAATAACATGCCCGGATTTTTGCTTCATCTCGGTGCCACGGTGATGTGCAGTCACGCGGGGCAGGCGACGCCGGTGGCGCCCAATCCGCGCGTGCTCGTCAGCGGTCAGCCGACGGTGGCGCTTAGTAGCATGTACGCGGTGGCCGGTTGTACCTTTCCGCCCCCCAGTGGCGGCCCCTGTGTGACCGCGCAATATGTGACTTCGGCGACGCGGGTATTCAGTACTAGCGGACCGCTGTTGCTGATCGACAGCCAGGCGGTTTGCGTGCCGACGGGGACACCGCTGATCGCGTCGGTAACCCAGACACGAGTAGGCGGTATCTAAACCATGGCTAACGTCGATTTTCCATTTCGATTCGATGGACGTGGCCGCACGGCGGCGACCGACGACGCCGAGCATATTCGCGATTTGATCTATCAGGTGTTGTTCACCAGCCCCGGCGAGCGGGTGATGCGGCCGACCTTCGGCAGCGGGCTGTTGCAGCTTGTCTTCGCGCTCAACAGCGACGTGCTCGCGGCGACCACGCAGATGCTCGTGCAGGGCGCGCTGCAGCAGTGGCTCGGCGATCTGATCGTCGTCGAGGCGGTGAGCGTCGAAGCGGAGGACGCCACGCTGCGCGTGACGGTGCAGTACGTGATCCGGCGCACCGCCGTGCGTGAGACGCAGACTTTCGTGCAGGGAGGCGGCGCGTGATCTACGCTTGCTGCACGCCGCTACGGCGCAGCGTTGTGCGCGGTAACCCCGATTGGAACGGTATCGACTATCTCGAAGTGGTCGATCACTCGACCCAGCTCACCCTTGAAGTTCATTTCGTCAACCCGCTGGGCACGCTCAATTTGAGCGCGGCGAACTTCCGCATCGAAGGCGGCGAGCGCATCAAGAATATCAACGTTGTTGCGGAGGACACCGGCCCGGGTCCGCAAGACGATATATTTACCGTCAAGGTCGATCAGCCCGGCGATTTCTCGCTCTACACATTGCGGATCGTCACCAGCGCCTCGGATGACGTGGTGCCGGCAGGCATCGATCCGCGGCTGTCCGGCGTGCAGTTTTCTTTCAAAGTCGAATGCCCGAGCCCGTTCGACTGCGCGCCTCAGCATGTCTGGCCGCCAACGCCGCAGGTCGCGCCCGATATCGACTATCTGGCCAAGGACTACGCGAGCTTCCGCCGCCTGATGCTCGACCGCATGGCGGTGTTGATGCCGCAGTGGAAAGAGCGCAATGCCGCGGATATCGGCGTCATGCTGGTCGAGGCGCTCGCCTATACCGCCGATCAATTGAGCTATCAGCAGGACGCGGTTGCCAGCGAAACTTATCTGCGCACAGCGCGCAAACGCATTTCGCTGCGGCGCCACGCGCGCCTGATGGATTACTTCATCAGCGAGGGTTGCAACGCGCGGACTTGGGTGCATTTCGAAGTGTCCACCGATGTCCCGGGCAGTGGCGGTCCGGCCATTCCGGCCGGCACCAAGATCGCGACTCAAATTGCCAACCAGCAAACCGTCATCGCCGACGATCCGCTCGTTTATAACCAGGCAGAAATTATTTTCGAGACCACAGAGCCGGTGCAGTTTTTGTGTGCGGCCCATAATAAGATTGAGTTCTACACCTGGAGCGATGATCGCTGCTGTCTGCCTAATGGCGCGACTGCGGCCACTTTGCGTGATAGGCCGGAAGGCCGGCTGCTGCTCCGGCCTGGAGACATCTTGATCTTTGAAGAAGTAGTCGGTCCTCAAACAGGAGTGGAGGCTGATGCCAATCCGACGCACCGACACGCGGTCCGTCTCTCGCGAGTCTCTCCGGAGGCGGTTCCGGTCATGACTAAGAACCAAAATGGTGAAGATCAGGAAGTCGGGCGTACCCCTGGCGTCATATCCGTGGACCCCGTCACCGGTCAGGCTGTGGTTGAGATCGAGTGGAGCGAAGAGGACGCCCTGCCGTTTCCCGTGTGCCTGTGGCAGTACGAGGATAGTGAGAAGAAGGTCAGTGTGGCGCGCGGCAACATTGTCCTTGCCGATCACGGTTTGACCTATCATGACGAAGCGCTGGGCTCAGTGCCTGAGCCGTTTTTGTTTACGCCGCCGGTGAGCGGCGGCGACAATCGCGCGCCGTCGCAACCGCAACCTATCTTGCCGCGCTTTCGGCCGCGGCTGGCCAATGCGCCGTTGACCCATGCCGGTCCGGCTTACGATCATGAACTGGCGGCGCGAGCGGCCATGCTGTGGTCGCTGCGCGAGGTGCAACCGGTGGTCACGCTCACTGATTCGAACGGCATCGATTGGACGGCGCGGCGCGATCTTTTGAACAGCAGCGGCGATTCCGAGGAGTTCGTCACCGAGATCGACAACGACGGCGCGGCGGTGGTTCGCTTTGGCGACGACGTGCACGGCCGGCGTCCCGAGCCCGGCACGGAGTTTTTTGCCAGGTATCGGGTCGGCAACGGCCGCTCCGGCAATCTTGGCGCCGATTCTTTGCGGCACATCGCGTTAAACATCTCCGAGATCAAAGCTGTGCGGAATCCCTTACCCGCGCAGGGCGGTCAGGAGCCGGAGTCGCTGGAAGATGTGCGCCAGCGCGCGCCGGTGGCGTACCGCGTGCAGGAGCGTGCAGTGACTGCGGCGGACTACGCCGAAGTCACCGAACGTTATCCGGATGTGCAGCGCACTGCCGCAACCTTCCGTTGGACCGGCAGCTGGCACACGGTGTTTTTGACGGTCGATCGCAGCGGCGGCGCGCAAGTGTCACCGGAGTTCGAAGACGATATTCGCAATCACGTCGAGCGCTACCGCATGGCTGGTCACGACCTCGAAGTCGACGAGCCGCGCTACGCCGCTCTGGAAATCGACATGCATATCTGTGTTGCTGCCGATCATTTCCGCAGCGACGTCGAGCGCGAGCTGTTTGAAGTCTTTAGCAACCGCAATCTGCCCGACGGCCGGCGCGGGCTGTTTCATCCGGACAATTTTACTTTCGGCCAGCCGGTTTATCTGAGCGCCATCTATGCCGCGGCCCATCAAGTCGCCGGCGTCGAGTCGATAGAGGTGCGGACTTTTCAACGGCTCGGTGTGCCGGACAGCACTGCGCTCGAAAGCGGCCGGCTCGACATCGACCGGCTGGAGATCACGCGCCTGGATAACGACCGCAACTTCGCCGAACGCGGCCAACTGACGATTTCTCTGGGAGGCGGCAAATGAACGAGAGCGCGAAGCTGAACTCCTGCGGCTGTTGTGAAGGCATTTCAGTCGAGACGCCGGTGGCGATCTACAACCGGCCGGGGCTGCCCGCCATCGCCTATCGGGTCGGCACTTACGCGAACTTTCGAGAAAGCTTGCTGGCGCGCTTATCCGAATCTCGGTTCTCAGTGCTCCGGCAACTGAGAAGCCGAGACAACGACGATTTCACCATCGCATTGCTCGACGCCTGGGCGGTTACCAGCGACGTGCTGACTTTTTATCAGGAGCGCATTGCCAACGAATCCTACCTGCGCACCGCCACCGAGCGCTTGTCGATCCTCGAACAATCGCGCTTGCTCGGTTACCAGCTTGCGCCCGGTCTCGCCGCCAGCACCTATCTTGCGTTCACCATGGAGACAACCCCCGGCGCGCCGGAGCTTGCGCCCAAGCCGGTGCAGCTGGCCATCGGCACCCGGGTGCAGAGCGTTCCCGGCCCGGACCAGCAGCCGCAGACCTTCGAAACCATCGAGGCCATCGAAGCGCGCGTCGAGTGGAACACGATCTTGCCGCAGCTGACCGAGCCGCAGACTCTGGTGTGGAACATGACGGAACTGTGGCTGCAGGGCGCCAATCTCACCTTGGCGGCGGGCGATGTGCTGCTGATCATCGCGGATTCCGACGGAACGAAGCAAGCGTCGATCCGCCGCGTGACCCGGGTTATTGCGGATGCTGCTGGCAACCGCACTGGCGTAAAGTTGGAAACGATCTCTACCGCCGCTGAGACGGTGACCGCGGATGCTCCCGGTGTCTACGTTATGCGTACTATCGCGTCACCGTTCGGTCACAACGCTCCGCTGAAGCCCGTTTACAATAAACGCGGTCAATTTCAAAACTCATTCATCGAGTGGGATTTCGAAGGTGAAAATACCAGTCAAGTGACGCTCAGTGCTCGTAATGACAAGGTTTTCATTGGTAGTTGGGTCGTCATTGAACAGGACGATCCAAATGTTGCGAAGCTGGCAATCATTGATACAGATCCGGAAGAACCTATTCGGACTTGGACTTTTTCTCAGGTGACTGGAGTCACCCATGGCTCCGTGGCGAAATATGGCATAGCAGGAAGCGTGACCCGTCTTACGCTGAGCGAGACCTGGAAAGTCGGTAGTGAAACCACGATTTCCATATTGCGGAGCATGGTGGTTGCGGCTCAAAGCGAAGAGCTCCGGGTTGGGAGGGTTCCGCTTAGCTATCCTCTTTACGATTCCAAGCTAGCCTTGGAAAGTCGTGTTGCGGGACTTATGACCGGCCGTCCTGTTGCGGTTACGGGGAAACGCCAGCACATACGGATTACTTCCCTACCGGTAGTATCCTCAGGTGCAGTTGCCACAATTCTCCCATCCTTTCCCAAGTTGATTCTCGATGAGGGAGGTTCGGTGGAATTACAGCCTGGCGACGTTCTTTCAATGGCTGCACCTCCCTCGAAATTTGTCGTATTCAAGACCGTGCCACTAACGCCAAGTGAGTTCGGCGCAGCGCTTAGCGAAGAGCCTCCTCCAAAATTGAGACTGCGGCTTATCGACCGGGATGGTAAAGCCGGCGTTTTAGATATCGCGGCAGACAGAATCGCTCTCGAACCGGCAAGCGAGGATGACGAGACGATTAGTGAAATCGCCTTCATCGATGACGAGACGACAACCGCGATTGCCCACGACCGCGACCGCACCACGTTGCAACTTGCGAGCCCGCTCGCTTACGTCTACGACCGCGCCACCGTGCGCATCAACGCCAATGTCGCCGCGGCGACGCACGGGGAAAGCGTTCAAGAGTTGCTCGGAAGCGGCGATGCGACGAGTCCCTATCAGAGTTTCACGCTGGGCCAGCCGCCGCTTACCTACGTCAGCGCCGAAACGCCGACTGGATCGGCATCGACGCTGAAAGTTTACGTTAACGATGTGTTGTGGCAGGAGGCGCCGTTTTTTTACGGTCGCGACGCTAACGAGCATTTTTATGTCACGCAGCGCGACGATGAAGGGCGCACGACCATCCGCTTCGGCGACGGCATTAACGGCGCGCGGCTGCCCACCGGCCAGAACAACGTGCGCGCCGAGTATCGCAAAGGCACCGGTCTGGGCGGATTGGTCGAAGCGGCCCAGCTGAGCCAGTTGTTGTCGCGTCCCCTGGGATTGAAAGAAGTCATCGATCCCGAGGCCGCCGAGGGCGCCGAAGATCCCGAGTCGCGCGACGACGCGCGCAGAAACGCGCCGACCACCGTGCTGACCCTCGACCGCGCCGTGTCGCTGCAGGATTACGAAGACTTCGCCCGCACGTTCGCCGGTGTCGCCAAGGCGCAAGCGGTTTGGGTGTGGGACGGGCGCAAGCGCGGCATTTTTCTGACGGTCGCAGGTGCGGACGGCGAAGTGCTCGAAGAAGATGGAACGGTCATAACCCAGCTGAAAGAAGCGCTGCGCGAATATGGCGATCCCTTCGTTGCCTTTACTATCAAGAGTTATCGCCAGGCGCTGTTCCAAATCCACGGCACGGTGACGATCCATGCCGATCACGTGATCGATGCAGTGATGGCGGCGGCGACGGCAGATCTGTCGGAACATTACTCCTTTGCCGCGCGCGCGTTCGGGCAGCCGGTGGCCCTGAGCGAAGTCATCGCGATCATGCAACAAATTTCCGGCGTGGTCGCCGTCGATGTCGACAAATTCTATCGCAACGACGAACCGACTCCGGACTGGCGGGCGCGGCTCGATGCCGACCGGCCGGCGATGGGCGCCGACGGCGTGGTCGCGGCGGCGGAGTTGTTGCTGCTTGATACCGCCTCACTTAGCCAATTGAAAGCGGTCCAATGAATCCCGAATCCGAAAAGCTCTACAATCTTTTGCCGGCGCTCTACCGGATTCGCGACGCCGAACAGGGTTTCCCACTCAAAGCTCTGTGCGGCGTGCTCGCCGAAGAGATCGCTTTGCTGCGCGAAAACCTCGACCAGCTCTATGACGATCAGTTCATCGAGACTTGCGCCGACTGGGCGGCGCCCTATATCGGCGAATTAATCGGCTACCGGCCGATTCACGGCGTGACAGCGCGCACCGTCAGCGCCCGCGCCGAGGTGGCGAACACGATCGCTTACCGCCGGCGCAAGGGCACGGCGACCGTGCTGGAGCAATTGGCGCGCGACGTCACCGGCTGGAACGCGCGGGTGGTGGAGTTTTTCCAACAGCTCGCAACCAGCCAGTACATGAATCACATCCGGCTAGAGAACCGCGTGACTGCTGACTTGCGGGATTGGGAAGCGCTGGAACGGCGCGGCACGGCGTTCAATACCCTCGCCCATTCGGTGGACGTGCGTCACATCGAACCGCAAAAAGGCCGCTACAATATTCCCAATATCGGTTTGTTCTTGTGGCGGCTGGACGCGTTCTCGCTGACGCAGTCCCCGGCTTTTAGTGTCGACGCTCAGCGGTTTATGTTTAGCCCGCTCGGCAACGACGTACGGCTATTCAACCGGCCTCAGACGGAACCCGACATCACCCACCTGGCTGACCCGATCAATGTGCCCGAGCCGATCAGCCGGCGCGTGCTGGATCGCGATCTTGACCGCCTGCGCTGGCCCGCATCCAAAGAGAGCTCGGACGATTATGGCGAGCAGAAGAGCGTGTTCGTCAGCGCCGACAACAACATCGATACCAGCGCCGACAATGTTCATGTCTGCGATCTTTCCGATGACGGCGCGAGCTGGGCGCATTTGCCGAAGAAGAACGAGAAAATCGCCATCGATCCGGTGCTCGGCCGCATCGCCTTTCCGGCGGGCACGGTGCCGCAAAACGTGCGCGTTAATTTTTACTATGGTTTCAGCATGGCCATGGGTGGCGGCGAGTATGAGCGGCGCAAGAGTTTTCTGTTGACCGGCAGCGCCACTGTGGTTACGCAAGGCCTGCAAAGCGCCCTGGCCAGCGCGAAAGCCGGGGGCATCGTCGAAATCGGCGACAGCGGTCGTTACGAAGAGACGCCGTCGATCGCTGTCGATGTCGGCGCGAAACTGGAGTTGCGCGCCGCCAACGAGCATCGGCCGGCGCTGATTTTAAGCGGCGACCTGAACGTCGAGCTCAAACCGGGCGCGGAGCTGACGCTCAACGGCCTGTTGATCGCCGGCGGTCAGCTGCGCATCGCCGCCGTTGGCAACACCGAAGAGAGACCGCCGGTGTTGCGCCTGCGCCACTGCACGCTGGTGCCGGGCTTGGCTTTAACGCGGACGGGCGATCCGAAAGCCCCGGATCAGCCGTCATTGATCATCGACACGGCCAACGCAACTGTGGAGATCGATCATTGCATTGTCGGCGCAGTGCGTTGCGGGCGCGGCGTGACGATCACGATCAAAAATTCAATCCTTGATGCCACAGAGCTAGACCACGTAGCGTTCGCCAATCCCGACAACGAGCGCCGGGCCGGCGGCATCCTGACGATCGTGAATGCCACCATCATCGGCAAGGTTAACAGCGCGCGATTGGAGCTCGCCTCGAATACAATATTCCTGGCGGCGCGCTCGGGGCCCGACGATCCGTGGAAGCAAGTCGTTATTTCGGAACAAAGCCAGCAAGGCTGCGTGCGTTTCTGTTTCCTGCCGTTGAATGCCATCGTGCCGCGCCGCTATCGCTGCCAGCCTGATCTCGCGGTAACCGCGGCGGACGTGCCCAAGGGCAGCTTGAGCAACGCCCAGCGCAAGGCGATCACGTTGGCGACACAAGCGCGGCTGCTGCCGGCATTTACGACTCTGTGCTACGGCCAGCCGGGCTACTGCCAACTTGGCAATTACTGCCCCAAAGAAATTCGGACCGGCGCCGAAGACGAATCGGAGATGGGCGCGTTCCACGACGTCTTCGCGCCGCAGCGCGAAAGCAATCTGAAAATCCGTTTGCAGGAGTATCTGCGCTTTGGGCTCGAAGCGGACATTTTTTATTCAACATGAGTGAGCTTGAACAAAGGCACGTCGATCGATACGAAATCTCTTTTCCGACGGCTTGAACGGTTGGAACCGCTGGAACGATTGGAACCATTCATCGCGCATGGCAATCGCAGCCGACGAAGCCTGCAAGATGTTCTGCGCAGAGTTAAGAGGAGATTAATGTAATGGCCGGAGACTACAGCCGTAAGCGATTCAACCCGGAAAATCATTATCAGGGCGTGCTGCGCCAGCAGGGACGTGTCGACCTCGACGCCGACTGGAACGAGTACGTCGACTTGCAGGATCGCCGCTGGCGCGCCGAATCCATCGACGTCATCGGCCGCTGCGGCGTGCCGTCGGAGACGCCGGACGGGTTTAAAATCCAAAACTCCGGCAATCAGTTCACCATCGGTCAGGGCAGGATCTACGTCGACGGGTTGCTTGCGGAAAACCATGGCGCCACGCCGGAATTCAATGCCACCCTCGAAGAGAATTACGGCACGGCGATTCCAGTAGTCGAACAACCCTACAGTATCAACACTGTCGATGTGACGAATAACTCTGTTGTCTATCTTGATGTCTGGCGGCGCGAAGTCACGCACCTGCAGGCGCCGTTATTGATCGAGCCGGCGGTCAACGTCGACACCACCACGCGCTATCAAACCGCGTGGCAGGTCAAAGCGATGGAGTTGACCGGATCCGTCACTTGTCAAACGCCGCTCCCCAGTTTGCCAGGGTGGCCGGCGCAGAACTTGCCATCGGCGGCGCGTTTGACGACCAGCATTGTCGCCGTCTCCAGCGAATCTGCTCCCTGCTTGGTACCTCCGACCGGCGGCTATCGCGGCTTGGAGAATCACCTCTACCGTGTCGAAGTGCATGATGTTGGGTCCAGCGGTGAAGTGCGGGTGAAGTGGTCGCGCGAGAACGCCCACGTGGCTACCAACGTGCTGCAAATTCTGGACGGTCTCGGCGGGGTCAAAGTGGAAAGCCTGGGCCGTGACGATGTCCTGCGCTTCAAACCCGACGATTGGGTGGAAATTACCAACGACCCGTGTGAGTTCTTGGGCAAAGCCGGCATTATGCGCAGGATATCGACGGTTGACGATACGAACCAGACGCTGACATTTAGCGAGGCGTTGCCGACAACCGACTTCCAAGCGGGCCCGGTCGCTGTCGCCGAGCACTGGCGCGTTATTCGCTGGGATCAATCCGGCAGCGGGCTCACGAGCGATGGTTTGATTGAGCTTACCGCTGCCAATCCCAGTTTCATTTTGGAACACGGGATTGAGGTGAATATGAGCGGGCTCACCGAGGCGCATATAGGCGACTACTGGTGTTTCGCCGCGCGCACCGCGGACGCGGACATCGAGCGGCTCGATAAAGCGCCGCCGCTGGGCATTCATCATCATTTTTGCAAGCTAGCGATCATCGATAGCAACGGCGTTATTCAGGATTGCCGTCCGGTTTTTCCCGCGCTCACAGAATTGACGAGTTTGTTCTACGTGAGCGGCGACGGCCAGGAGGCGCTGCCGGATCAAGCGCTGCCGAAACCAATACAAGTCGGCGTGGCCAATGGCAAACGGCCGGTGATGGGCGCGCAAGTTAGTTTTCGCGTCACGGGAGGTGGCGGCACATTAACTGCGGCCACTGCGAGCGGGTTGAACATTACCGTTGTCACCGATGCCCTGGGCATAGCCTCGTGCAGCTGGAAGTTGGGCACCTCCGCTCCGAGCCAGCAGGTCGAGGCGAAACTGGCCGACGGCTCCCATCTGCCGGTGCGCTTCAACGCTGTCCTGAGTAAACCCGGAGGCGACGAGCCGGGCGTTCATGTGCGCGAGATTTCCGTTGGTGGACAGCCCCTCGGCAATGATACGGAAGTTACGGTCGCGGAGTTGGCGAGCGGGATTACAATCACCTGCGATGAGAGCCTGTTCCACGGCAGCCTGTTTAACAAGCCGGTGTGTTTTGTGACATTGGAGATGCCCTTTCCGTTCAACAGTGCAGACAGAAATCTGTGGGGCGACGCTGTGATCGGATACCAGCCGCTTATTTTAGCCGGCTCGACCAACAGCCAACTGGAGTTGATCTTCTGGCAGGCGATGCCCGATACCGAGGCGTGGTTGGTGAACCAGCTATTCAAATTGCTCAAGGATCACAAACGGGGCGAACGCGTGCTCGCGCGTCTGACCCTAAAGGGTAATTTTATCTGGAGCGAAAGAAATCCCAATCTTTATGTTGATGGTGAAGTCTTTGGTGTCACCGCCAGCGGCGGCGCAATCACCGCCGTCAAACTGCCGAGCGGCGACAACCGGCGCGGCGGCGATCTGGAGATGTGGTTCTGGTTGATCGAGCAGAAGGGGGCAGATGTCACCGTCAGGATTGACCCCGACAAGGCGACCGCTATTCCTGGCGGGGAAGTCGAGTTTACTGTCACAGTGGAAGGAACTACCGACAAGACGGTGCAGATGGTGCTGATGCCTCCAAAAGCCGGCACGATCACATCATCAAAAGACAAGCCGCAAATCTGGACCTACAAAGCGCCGGCTACACCGCAGGTCGAACAGGTCAAGGTCATCGCGCGGAGCAACGCAGATCCGACCGAGTTCGCAACGGCTGTGGTTACTATCCCCGGAGGTGACCAAGATGTCGAGGTAAACATCACGTTTCCTAAGCTGCAGGTGGAGGTTGGCGAACAACTGGATTTCACTGTTACCGTTAAAGGGGGCGACGTTACGAAGATCGAGATGCGCGTCAACGATATTGTCAATGGCGACGCCAAAGTTGGAACTCTGGAGCCAGCGCCGGAAAAAGGTGCTGGTAAGTGGATATATGCCGCTCCCGAGACTGTACCAAGCCCGCCTAAGGTAAAGATCACAGCGACGAGCCAGGAGGACAAAATTAAACCGGCAACCGCCGAGTTGGAAATCATTGCGCCAAAACCGCGGTCGGAATCTGGAGGTTCCGGTCCAACCACCGGCGGAACGGGGACAGGCTCCGGGGGTGGTGAAGCGGGATCGCGCCCAAGGAGACCGCGCCGGCCGCGCACGTAGGCGTTACCGGCGCGCCGAAAAGAGTTCCTCAATGCCGAACTTCAGCGCTGTGTTTGGCACTGCGCTCAACAAATCCGCGCACGCCAAAAAATCCGTCGGTTTCAGTTGCGCGGCGAAGGATTTCCAGGTTCGTGAAAACACAAGCCAACGATGGACGAATCTGTCGGGGCACTATGGACTCTCAGTCCAAAAGCGCAGCGGGCCTGTTCTCGACGGCGAACTTTCGCGGCAAGCAAGAAGCGTCGGCGCTCGCTCGGGTTTACCCAGAGCCTCTCAGCGCAAAGAGTGCCGCTTCACTTGGGGCCGCGCAAATCGTTAGCGAGATCTCGAACTCGCCGGGTCACCCGCTCGAGGCCACGACACGCGCGTTTATGGAGCCACGGTTTGGCCATGATTTCGGCAAGGTGCGCGTGCACAGCCATGCCCAGGCCAACGAAGCGGCAAAGGGTCTCAATGCGCGTGCTTTTACGATCGGCAACCATATAGTGATCGGCGCGGCTAACTTTGCCCCGGATACAGGGGCTGGTCAAAAATTGCTTGCTCATGAATTGGCTCATGTTGTCCAGCAGCAGCCGGTCACGTCATTGAAAAGCGCGGATCTTGAGCTGGCGACGAGAAGCGAGGAGCGCGAGGCGAGCCGAGCGGCGGAATCCATTGCGCGAGGTGGGTCAGCGTCAATTCAACCAAAAACCGGTCCGCGGCTCGCGCGAGATACCCCAGCGGAAGAAGAACGTGCGGCCGGGGAGGCCCCTGAGTTGGCAATCGCGCGCTATGTCGACCTGTTTGAAGAAGTTTATTACTTAAATCCGGCGTGAAAACGACGGTTTTTAGACAAGTGGTGCCAAGGTCTTGATTCTGTTCTCAACGAATTCAAAGGTTTCCTCATGGAAGTGACTTTTCTGGAACTTCAGAGTAGGGACGTTG
>Ga0209819_10000203_pt1 | contig 16729 bp, 30 predicted proteins | sample PPLLak2March2015_FD_187248 | JGI IMG/M metagenome (GOLD analysis project Ga0209819, IMG submission 187248) | Freshwater sediment microbial communities from Prairie Pothole Lake near Jamestown, North Dakota, USA - PPLs Lake P7 Core (1) Depth... | ecosystem: Environmental > Aquatic > Freshwater >... | reverse complement strand
AACCACCTTAGCAGCCTGTTTGCCGTCGTCTGATCGAATCGCAGCATGTGTTTGGAACCACCCTTCGGGCCGGTGACCCATAGAGTGATGTGCGGCTCGCCCCACTTCATACGGACGGTGCTCATCTCCGTCGCGTGAATCTCCAGTCGATGCTTGGCAACGCGAATCTTTTCGTCGTTCATTTGAACCACTCCTTCACCTTGTGCGGGTTCCACTCGACGATCTGCTCGAGCGCATAAAAAGTGACCCGCAATTCCTCGGTGATGACATCACAGCCATAGGTCTGACGGGGTGTGCGCGGGTCTAGTGGCTGGGCGCGGAAGTTGACGATCTGTGCCCTGAGCTTCTTGTCTTTGCTGAAGCCGACAAGCACCATGTCGCCGACCCTGAATATTGGGACGTGGTTATGCATATTCGAAACCCTCCCCATCGTGTGGTTGAGGGGCGTCAGCGAGATAACGCCAGTCGATGACGGACGAAGAAGGTGTGAACTCCCGTAATAGTGGCCGCATCGCTTCAGCGATGCAGTCACAGGCAGAGGCTTCATCTTCAACGTCGACCAGTATTTCTATTGTCGCCTTGTAATACGTCATTCTGGCATCTCCTCGACCCATGCCTCGAGCGCATCGCAGCAGCTTCTCAGCTGCGATCCCCTGCCGAACTTGCCCTGATAGTCGACGTTTAGTGCGCCGCAGATTTGCTGGGCGAGGATGGCTGCGTCGATGCCTTCACCCTCAAGTCTGCCGTCGTCGAAGGTGACTCCCTTTGGATCGTTGAGATTGACGCGCTCGATGTAAGTGCGTGGGGTGACACCGAAAGGTTCAGCAAGGCGCTTCGCCCCTTCAGGGTTGATGAATGCATGGTCGTACTCTCTCAATGCAGCAACTGCCTTGAGTAGTTCAGCCTTGGTCTTTGCGGGTTTCATTGTCTTCCTCCTTAGTGTTGCACTAACTGCGCATGTGTCTGTTCAATGCCGCTATCGCTTCCGGGCTGTCGGCAGTGGCCAGATAATTGCAGCCGGTTTTTCTGAGGTCGGTAATGTGACCACACGGACTGCCATCCTCTTTCTCCTCATGATGACCCTGCTCGGTCCAGTGATTGGCGAGATTTGCGGTGACCCGCTCGCCGCATTTGCCGCAGGTCCATTTCTGGTAGATCGAGCAGCCGGCACGGGCGAGTTGGTCGGCAACCCGCCAGCATTCCTCTAGTGGATAGTCGTTGTACTTGGTCATCGTTCAATCCAATCTTGCTATCTCGAACGAACTGTCTTCCTGCACGATCATCGTCCACCCATACGGATAGATGGCGATGACCTCGCCATGCAGCGCCGCACCTCCGAGCGGCTGCATGTCAGGGTCGCCGGGATAGGCGATGGTCCAGCTTTTCTTCCTGATCTCGAACCCCTCGAACGGACGCCAGCCGCCTTTGTATTTGTCGTTGATCTGCTCCTTTAACGGGCGTTCGTCGTCGACGTTGAGGAATGACGGGATGAAACCGCATACTTCCGGCGCCAGTTCATCGACGAAGAACCACGGCACGCCGTTGACCTTGCCCATGATGACGCCGCCCATCTCGTTCGAGAGATGGTTGAGCAGCGACGCGAAGGCAACGCTGGCTTTCACCACCAGTCCTTCGATATCGTCGGTCAGCGCATCGGCATCATGCGGATGATGCACCTTCGTTGCCGTCGAGATGGAAAACAGCAGCGCCGTCGCCATCAGCTGCTGCTCGACAAAGCTCATTGGTCGTTTGGCAGCGACCATCTTGTCGACGGTTTCCTTGAGTGTCTTGAAGTCGTCGTCTTCGAATACGTATGGCATCAGTGCCTCCTCTCTCGTGGTGTCGGTGCATCGCTTGTCGATTCCCATTCGTCAGCCTGTGCCTGTTTCACGCACTGCTTTATCGACGCGGCGAATATCGCCATGGCGATGGCCGTCTTCCTCTGGTTCTTTTCGGTGACGTTGTGGGTCTTCAGCGTTTGAAGCGCCGATTTGACGACGGCTTTCTCGTGAGCCTCCGGCATCGCCAAAAGGAAGAATAGTGCCAGCTTCATCTCGTCCGATGGCTGCACCTGATCAATGATCTGTTTGAGATATGCCTGTTTGTCCACCTTTCTTCTCCTTCGCCAGTCGTTTCCTGATTTCCCATGCAATCCTTCCCGTCGGGCTCACCTTCCTCCATGTCGGTGCCCAGCCTTTTGATCTTGGATGTTCGTAGAGGCAGTGAATGTCACCGTCTGCGTCACAGTGATACATCCTGCCTCTGTAGTGGATGATATGCATAGCCTATGCTCCTGTCCATGCATTGTGTTACTTTAGCGCTGCACTAACTGTGTGGCAACGAGAATCTTTTTGGGCGGAAAGCGGGCTGCCGCCCGATAGGAAACGGCAGCCCTGTGCAGCGGCCACAGGTTTGTTGCCTGAGCCGCCGGCCAAAGCGCTCAGGCTTGGCCGTGCACCTCTGGATTGGTCATTTCCTTCTTCAGCTCGGCCAGCATCCGCTTTGCCACAGCAAGCGTGCGAGTACGGCTGCCATCCATAAAGGGCTCGGCGTACCAATTGAGGAAGAGTGAGTGTATCTTACTGTCATCACCCTTCTCGTGGGCTCTGACATACTCATCCTGCAGATAACGCTCGAGCGTGTTGATGCGGCTCTGTCTGATTGCATGGTCCATGTTTTCTCCTCGTCGCGAATCAAATCATAACGCACGTGTTATAATCACGTGCGTCAAACGCACGTTTACCCCCGCCAGCAAAAGCTGGCAGGGGTATTGTTTCAATGAGTTAGTGCTGCGCTAACGGACGTCTTATAAGCCTGTCGTATTTCTCTTCATCCGACAGGCTATCGTATTCTCTGCGATACCAAAGTTCGTTTTTGTACATTTCCTCATGGTTTCGCTGGACATTTTCGAAGTTCTTCAGGATCACCTTGTCCTCGCGGAAGCAGTGGACGATCCAGATGACGCCATAGATGATGGCGCCGATGACGATCAGACCGACAAACTGGTCACCCATCACGGCTCTCCCATGCAGGTGAGCTGCCCATTGTATCGCCTCACGTCCTTGGTGCCGTAAGCGCAGTCATCCTCAGCGTCCACCGCACGTACACTGTCGGGTATGTCTAGGAGATACTGCCTCTCCAGTGCGATGCCCCCTATCGCGCTTAGTGTAATCAATGCGGCGAGTAGTGCGGCGGTGATTGCCGAGCCCATGGGGTCGGCAAGGTCTTTGCGTATCAGTTTCAATAGTGGTGTCATCGTGCATTCTCCCATGAGGCGCCATAACGGAACGCCTGTTGAAACACTTCGGTAATGAGCTTGCGCATCGCCTGACTGCGTATCCACGGATGTGCGGTGACGGCAAACGGCATCCTGATTTCATCGTCGGCATCGGATACCGGCGGCGACAGCATCTCGAAGTAGATGTTCTTTTTATCGTTTGGCGCCTTGGACGGGCGCAGCCGCAGGTCATTGACGAACTGGTCGAGGTCGAACTGCCACTGGTCCGCTTCGTCCGATGATTCGTGTTGACTTTCGGACGAACGGATTTCGCTGACATGGCCAGCGAGAGCGTCATCGATCTCGACGTTCATGACCATCCCTTTCCCTTGGATGGCATCTGATCCCCTTCTCTCCAGTGCTTCACCCACAGCTTCCATGCTTCGAGCGGGATCGGTATTTTCCCCGCGTACCAGCGGATTTCCCCGTTCACCATCATGCAGTGCATCTCCGTGTTGCCCAGTTTGTACCAGCCCGCCTGTTTCACTTCGTTCTCGACGTGGTCCATCAGTTCTTCCAGCGTCGGCATCTTTTTTCTGAACATGCCCAAAGAGCGAAGACGAAGGCGTATCCGCTGGTAGCGGCGGCTCTCCTCGCGATCTTTCTCTGTCTTCAGTTCTCTCCATTTCAGTTTCATTGATGTGCTCTCCGGTTGCAGGGTTGAGGTCCGCATTGGCGAGAAGTTGCTCGGCACGTGGGTGCAGATCGCGTAGTGGTTCTTCCTCCTGTGGTGGTTGCGTATAACGCAAGTTGCCACCTCCACAGTAGTCCGCCACGCTATTAACGAGTTCATTGAGGTGTTCTGCCATGGTTATTGCCTCTGTTGGAGTGAGAGAAATGGCGCCAATCATCCGTGCGCCATCGTCTGCCGTCATCTGCATCTGGATGATCGGCACCTGTCTGGTGTCACGGCGAATGGTGAAATCGACGGTGTCGCCACCGCGCAGGTAGGATGTGAGCATGTAAGTAGCGTCCTTTTCTGGTTTAATAGGGTGTTAGTGCAGCACTAAACGGCTATTTACGACGGCAAATTGCCTAATGAAATCAATGAAAGTTCGTAATTGGTGCTTAATAGTTATAACTTCCGAGAAAAGGGGTACGGAATTTGACGACGTCCGACGCATACATATGTCTCGGCAAGGGGGTGGGGGCCTTTTCGCGATCCATATGATGAAAATATTATAACTATTAAATACTATTAAATTACCCTTTGGCGTTCCAGCCGCAGGTTCACACCTTCCCCCTATAGGGGGAAGGTGTGCGGTGTTGCCGTAAACCATGCCAGAAACTGTACATATCAACCTGTGATGTACCACTATTAACCTCCTACTTCTTTCACGCGAGCGAACTGCCACAGCCACAGCCAGCAACGAGAATCTTTTCGGCAAGAGTCGAGGCCGGACGCTTGCGCGTCCGGCCATACAACTTAGGCGAGCTTGATCTCCAGCAGTTTGAAGAACGCATCCCGCGCGGCGAGCAATGCCTTGCTCGGCTTGTCGCCAAGCAGCTTCTGCGCATTGTCCTTGATCGCTTCCTTGGCGATCTCGGCAATCTCAGTCTCAGACTTGCGCTTGCGGGCAACGGACGCCTTGACGTATTCGTCTGTGATCTTGACTGGCGCGCCTTCCGATGCAATGCGCTTCGCGATGCCGTACAGCTGCGAGAACTTGTCCTTATCCGTTTCCTTGCGGGAAACGTCTTTGTCCTTCGCGGTATGCAGCTTGTTTAGTGTAGCACTAAAAGCCGGATATGCCGCAATCACCTTGTCGTTGCCGAAAGCCCTAATCTGCGAGGTGAGCGAAGCGCGCGACGAACCCGACATTTTCGCGCCTTCATCAAACCAGTTGATGTAGGTATCGACCATGTGCGGTCCGGCAACGCCAGCCACGCAATCGGCGATATAGAGTTCAACCGCGTTCTGCTTGGCGGATTTGCCGTTCCGCGCCATAACGCCGAACTCGCGCATTTTGACATGCGATTGTTCGAGCCTTGCGGCGATGTCCTTCGAATTGTCGCCAGTCACTGCACGCTTGTTTTCTGCTTTCGCATTTCCGTTCTTACGAGTAGCCATGATAATCTCCTATCGGTTTGGCCTATGAGGATTTCATTTCCTCAATATAGTTCGCGGTTTTTAGTGTAATGATTTTTAGTGCTGCACTAAAGCTATTAGTGCTGCACTAACGGGGTGGCATATGGCCAACGCCCCCCGCCCCCCGCGTGCCTTTTTTAGTGTCTTTTAAATATGCAAGACCAAATAATTATGTTATACAAATAGTATGTCTGATTTTCGAGCTAATATGCGCCAGCGATGGACAGCCATGCGAAACCGCTGCAACAGCGAAACCAATCCGCAATATCGCCATTACGGCGCACGTGGCATTTACGTGTGCGCCCGATGGGACGATTTTGATCTGTTTCTCAAGGACATGGGACCGAGACCGTCGCCTAAACATACAATTGATCGGATCGACAATGACGGTCCGTATGCTCCGTACAACTGCCGTTGGGCGACCCCCAGCCAACAAAATCGCAACAGCCGAAGAACCGTCGAGCTTAGAAAACCGCTGCAGATTGACGAGTGTATGCTAAATAGGGTACAGGAGATCATGGGAGCCAACCAGCACACGCCGATGATCGCCGCCGCTTACCGCAGGGAACTCGTTCCCATGCCGCTGCGCATCGCCCAGAGCCAGCAGCTACGGCTGATCGCCACCCGTGACCGCAGTGGAATTTCCGTGCAGGAGCACATCCGCCGGGCTATTGACCTGTATCTGGCGGTAACCGAAAAGGAAGCGCTGGAACTGGGGCTGATGACGCCCCCGACGGCAACCGCGATCCAGCCCATTCAGAGGGTCGTCAAACGATGACAAAACGTCCGAAAGTCTTCCTCTCCGACGAACCGGTCCGTCCGCAGGATGTTCTGCCCCACAAGGTCACCCTTGCCTTCGACGGCGACCCGGAAACCGAGCAGCCCTACAATCCCATCCCCAGACGGCCCGGCGAAGGCGAACCGCCACCCGATCAGCCTCCGGATGACGATCCTCGCAAACAGCTCCCCGAAGAGCCAGAGATTGACGACGAACCCGACGAGGAGGAAAATGCGCCTTCTCCTCCGGACCCCGAAAGACCGGAGGACAAGCCGGCGCCCGCCGGCGCAGACGTTGCCCCCCCTATGCTTGGCAACGAATATTCGGCTCCGGTATCGACTGACCTCCCCCTCCACCCCCCCACGGTCACCTACCGGAGCCGGATTTCCGTCGTCGAGGCGTGGCGTTATCCCGGCCAGCTGGCGCAAGCCCCGCCATTCATCGACAGGGCTTGGACGGCATGGGCGGAAGCTGACCTTTACGGTCGCTCCGCCGGACCCGCCCTGCGCGTCCCCGTCACCCGGTCTCTCTCCGGACCCGTCCCGCCCGATGGCACCAAGCTCTGTCGCATTGGCGATTATGTGGTCCGCCAGATGGTGACGCTGGTCGACGGGCTCGAGCCGGAGGAGGCGCTGGACGTCTGGCCGAAAGATGATTTCGAACGGCTGTTCATGCCGGTGAAACTCAGGAAACCCGACCCGAAATGGACCGAAAATGCAGATGCCGCCTGACAGCCCCGATCTCGAGACGGCAAAGCTGAAGATCGCCTCGCGGTTTCGCAATTTCGAAGCCGCGCTCAACGAACAGCTCAATGCGCTGGCCACCAGCGGCTTTGCCGATCAACGTCTCGTCGCCATCGCCAAGACCGACTTCGAGAAGGCGTTTCTCACCCTCGAGAAGGCGATACGGATCGGCAGCCCGGACGATTACGCCAAACAGCCGTTCGGCCCCGGCGACAAACCGTTTCAGCCCCCGACAGACCCCCTGCCGCAACGCAATATCGGGTCCCGGAAACACATCGAATGGCGCGATGCCGAGCCAGAAGCTGAATAGCCTTGTCGATTTCGCCACCCTTGCCAGAGAGATCGCGCAGGATATTTTTCCGCTCGAGCAGGTAATACGGCTCCATAATCTCTCCGACGAGGAGTGGCTGCGGATCAGCGTCCACCCTAAATTTACCAGTATTCTCAATGACATGCAGCGGGAATGGAATTCCGCGTCAAACACTGCCGAGCGCATAAAAGTCAAAGCCCAAGCTGGACTTGAAACCCAGATCGAGGTGCTGATCGCCGACTGTGGCGACCCGTCGATTCCGCTCTCCCAGCGCACCGACGCCTACCGCATGCTGGCCCGGCTGGGCGATCTCGACGGGCAGGGGAAGAGCGCCATCGGCGAGAAGTTCAGTATTACTCTCAACATCGGCGCCACCACGCTGAAGGCGGAGGTCAAGGAGCCGAAAGTGATCGAGCATGTCGATAGATGACATTGCCAAAACGCTGAAAGCACCACGGCCCAGATGTCCGTTTCCAATCCCGCTCGACGTCTGCCATCTGTTCGAGAAGCTGACGATTGACCTGTGGAACGCCGGCTGGGAGCATTATTCGGCGGATGCGATCCTGCACCGCATCCGCTGGCATCACCACGTCGACATCGGCGACCGTTCGTTCAAATGCAACAACAACTGGACGGCGCATCTGTCGCGCTGGTGCATGGCGTGCAACCCGCATATGGGGGATTTCTTCCAGACCCGTGCTTCACCATCGAACGGTGGACCTCGGCATAGCTCAGAGGATTACATGGGGCCGGTGACGTGAGCATCCACTACGACGCCCCCAAGACCTGCGCCGAGTTCATGAACAGTGAAGCATTCGTGCGGATCGTCATGGGACCGGTCGGCAGTGGCAAGACCACCGCCCTGATCATGGAAATCCTGCGCCGGGGCATAGAACAGCGTCCGGGACCGGATGGCATCCGCCGCACCCGCTGGGCCATCGTCAGGCAGACGCTGAGCCAGATGAAGATGACCATCCTGCTCGACATGCTGAGCTGGTTTCGCCAATTTGCAACCTACAAGGTCAGCGAACAACTCATTACACTCGAGTTCAACGACATCCGCATCGAGGTCTATCTCATCCCGCTGGAGGAAGAGGAGGATCAGAAACGGCTTCTGTCGATGCAGCTCACCGGCTGTGCGATGAACGAATGCACGGAACTGTCCATCGACCTCGTCAGCGCGATCTCCGGGCGCTGCGGGCGGTTTCCGTCGAAGGCCGAGGGCGGCTCGACGTGGTTCGGGGTGATCGGCGACTGCAATGCGCCGACCGAGGGCTCGGACTGGTGGAAAATGATGGAGGAGGACCGTCCGCATGACTGGCAGGTATTCCGGCAGCCGTCCGGTCTCTCACCGGACGCTGAAAATGTCGAAAACCTTCCCGACCGTTATTACGAGCGACTGGCTGAAAACCCAAACCGGGACTGGGTCAGGCGCTACGTCAATTGCGAATATGGCGAGGACCCTTCGGGTGTTGCCGTGTTCCGGGATTGTTTCCGACGGAATTTCCACACGGTGGAGCATTTAGAGACGGTGATGGGTAAAACCATCATCATCGGCCAAGACTTCGGGCGGTCCCCGTGCTCGCTGATTTGTCAGCCCGATCACCGAGGAAGGCTGTTGGTGCTCGAGGAAGTCTTGGCCGAAGACATCGGTCTGGAGACGCACGTCACCCGGTCGCTGAAACCCGCCCTTTACAGCGACCGGTATGCCGGACACCTGTTTGCTGCGGTTGGTGACCCATCAGGCGTCGCCAAGGGTAACTTCCTCGAGGAGGATTCGTTCGATGTGCTGCGACGATTGGGAATACCGGCGTTCCCTGCACCAACCAACGCCATCGAATCTCGGCTTGCCGCCGTTGAACAACTTCTGTTCCAGCAACGTGACGGCGGTCCCGCCCTTATCATCGACCGCTCGAGATGCCCAATGCTGGTCCGTGCTCTCAACGGCGCATATCGATATGAACGCAATCAGGCAGGTCTCACCAAGCCACTGCCTGAGAAACTCCATCCGGCTTCCGATCTGGCTGACGCCCTGCAATACGTCTGCCTTGTTCTGAACGCCGGCATCGTCAATTTCATCGCCAAACGCATAAAACCGAAACTCAAAGCCCCGCCGAAGCAGAAAGTCGGAGTCGCTGGCTGGACTTAGTGCAGCACTAACCCGATCATAGGCGCGGGCGCGCGAGGAAGGGGATCATGGCAGGACTGAGACTGGTTTCTCCCGAACAGCTGCTCGTCAATGAACAGCAGCAGGCCACCGAGGCCGTCGCCGCCGAAGCGGCGGCAAACGAGAATTCCCGTCTCAACACCAGCCTCGTGGCGTTCATCGACAACGAATTCTCACGATTCAAGCGACACAGGGACTCAGCCAGCGGTTGGTCAGAGAGGCTGACCAACGCCATGCGGGTGTTTTCTGGCGTCTACGACGTCCAGAAACTGCAGGAAATCAGGCGTTTCGGTGGCTCCGAAATCTATGCGCGCCTGACTGCAGGAAAGTGTCGCGGAGCAACGTCCCTGCTCCGCGACATCTATCTGAACCAAGAAAAACCGTGGGGCCTGAAACCCACACCAGACCCCAAATTGCCCGACGACATCGCCGCACAGATACAGGAACTGGTGCAGATGGAGGCGATGAACCAGATGCGGACGATGGGCGCCCCGCCGCAACCCGACGAGATCACTGACCGGGCGCAGGTGCTGATGGCGTCAGCCGCCAGAGCGGCGATCAAGAAGGCGAGACAAGAGGCCGAGGAGGCGTTCAAAAAACTCGACGACATTCTCGTCGAGGGCAATTTCTACAAGGCTTTGGAGGAATTCCTCACCGACCTGCCGCTATTCCCGTTTGCCTGCATCAAGGGACCGATTGTCAGGATCGAGCCGCGTGTGACGTGGGTCGAGGGCAAGGCGGTGATGCAGAACAAGCCGAAGATGTTCTGGAACCGGGTGTCGGGTTTCGACATCTGGTGGACGCCCGGCGTGTCGAACATCGCCGATGCGGCGGTGATCGAGCGCTCACGCATCACCCGGCAGGAACTGAACCAGATGATTGGCCTGCCGGGCTACAATCAGGCGGCGATCAGCGAGGTGCTTCGCTGGTACGGGCAGTCGGGCTATGTCGAAGCACAGGCGTCGAACACCGATACGGCGCGGGCCATCATGGAGAGCCGCGAGTCACCGCAGATGAACGAGTCGGCGATGCTCGACATGCTCGAGTATCATGGCTACGTGCAGGGCCGCATGCTCTTGGACTACGGCATGGGCGCCGATCAAGTACCGGACCCGATGCTCGACTACTTCGTCGACGTCTTCAAGATCGGGCGTTACGTCATAAAGGTTCAGATTTCTCCGAGCCTGCGCAAACGGCCTCCCTACTATGTCACGTCGTTCGAGAAGGTGCCCGGCACCGTCGTCGGAAACGCCCTCCCAGACATCCTTGCCGACATACAGGATGCTACCAACGCTGCTCTTCGTTCCCTCATTAACAACATGTCCATCGCGTCCGGTCCTCAAGTGGTTATCAACGACGACCGCGTCGCTGAGAACGAGAATTCGGACGATCTTTACCCGTGGAAGCGCTGGCACGTGGTAACCGACCCATTAGGGTCCAACAATGGCCAGCAGCCGGTGGTGTTCTTCCAGCCCGGCAGTAACGCTCAGGAGTTGCTCGGTGTCTATGAAAAATTCACCCAGATCGCCGATGAGCTATCATCTATCCCTCGATACGTCACAGGTTCAGAGCGTCTTGGTGGCGCAGGGCGAACTGCATCTGGCCTTGCAATGCTCATGGGAAACGCAGCCAAGATACTACAAACTGTTGCCGCCAACGTCGACAGTGACGTCATCGAGCCAGCCGTCGGCGAGCTGTATGACATGGTCATGCTGACCGATCAGAGCGGCACGCTGAAGGGTGACGAGTCCATCGAGGTGCTTGGGGTGAATGTTGCCATGCAGCGCGAGACCCAACGGCAGCGGCAGCTGGAATTCCTGCAGATCACGGCGAATCCCATCGACATGTCGATCATGGGACCGGTCGGGCGCGCCAACGTACTCAGGCCGGTGGCGGATGGCATCGGTCTCGAAGGCGAGACCATCGTGCCGCCGGAAGAAGAGATCAAGGCGATGGCCCAGCAGGGTCCGCCCGGTATGCCTCCGGGGGCTCCGGGTGGGGCACCTCCGGGAGGAGGGCCGGGTGCACCCGGTGGTGGGGGACAAGCAATGGCGCCACCGGGTACACCCGGCAATCAGGCACCCACGCCGAAAGGGCCGACGGGGCCACGCATCAACAGCGTCGGCAAGGGTGGGCCGAACATAGGACCGTGAGATGAGCACCAAGCAGAGATCATCCAAAACGCATGTGAACTGGCGCGAGAAGTCCGTGCACTATGCCGGTGGCGGCTTTGTCGGCGGCTTGGCGAGCGGCTTGCAAGAAGGCTTGTCGTCGCGCAAAAAGCGGAAGAAGGACGCCGAAGAACTGTTTCCCGAAGCGCCTGAAAGCGACGAGGGGCTGTATCGGCGTGGTGGAAAGGTGAAGTACGCCGAGGGTGGCAAGGTGGGGTCGATGACGGGGATGATCCCGAAAGCGCTGCACAAGGCGTGGGGGATGATCCCGTCGGCAGCAGACCTTGCTGTTACCGGAAAAATTTCGGCGACGCCGGAGGAGTACGACGCGGCTCGCGAAGCCAAGGAAAAGGCGATAGAGGCAAAGCAGAAGCGAAAATGACCCCGACCACTCGCCACACCAACAAGAGCTTCAAGCGCCAGTCATACGCCAATGAATGGTTTGACAGGCCGCATGACTGGAACAAGGATTTGGGGGACGAACCGCTGCCGAAAGGCATGGCGTGGCCCGGTTTCAAGGAAAAGCTGACACCGCCACAAGAGCCCAAGGGGCTAATACCGCAGATGCGGAAGCGAACGGCGCCAGCTGAGCTATCTCCACGGTCACGGCGTAAATCACAGGAAATCTAACAGGAGGCCATGATGGCTAAGACGTCCAAAACTTCGAGCAAAAAGCCCGCCGGCAAGATGGCCGTCCCGGCTGGACCGTCCGGCAAAATGCACAAATTCTCCGGCGCCGGGCCGCAACAGTCAGATCGCACGGCGGTCACCGCGCATGCCGGCAAGGGAGCGGCATTCCCGTCCGGTGGACCGAGCGGCAAGATGGCGAAGTTCGTTGGCGTCAAAACCCAGAAGCCGGGCGTGACGCACACCACCAATGCCGGCGGAGGTGGCGGTAAGTACGCCAAGTAGTCATGGCCAAAACAATCTCAAAGGCTTCGACGTCGTCGAGAGCCGGCTACCAGAAGGGTTATCAGCTGGGTAACCGTGGTGGTGCGACGCCGAAGGCTGCCGGCGGGTCGTCGTATGTGAAGGGTGAATCTTCACCTACGGTCGGCTCAGGCCGCACCGGCGGACGCCAGAAGAAGCTGGGCGGAGACGGTGAGGGCAGTGGCAAGCTGAACATCTCCTATGGCGAGACGCTGCCCATCGGCGAACTGCAGGAGGTGGCCGATTTCGGCAAGGGGACGAAACCGGGCAAGGCGCTGAAGCTGGGCAAGGCGGTGTCCTATGCCAAGGAAAAGGGCGACAAGGGCTCCGGCTTCAACTATGGGAAGCGCAGATGAACCACCCGGTGAAGTTCTCCAAGAAGCTGTTGCCGTCGAGGCAGGGGCTGAAGGCGCTGGATCAGACCAAGCGCACCATTACGGATTACGCCAAGGCGACGCCGCTGCTGCAGACCGACGTTGAACCGGCGTCGATCTTGCAGGCGATGAGAAGGCCGAAGAATGCCTGACGAGACCAAACTGATCGAAGCAGCGATGCGGCTGCGGGGTGTCGACTCCGATGGCTGGGACAGCTTCGTCTTAGCACTCAGGGAATACGCGGCGACAGCGACGCGCGATCTGCTGCGCGTGACGGCGGATGAACTGGTGAAGCAGCAAGGCATAGCTCTGGGACTGACGCAACTGGCGCTGCAGATGGTGAAGGCGCCGGAGACGTACCAGAAGCATTTGGAGCGAGCGAGACATGGCCGACCAGCAAGAACCGACAGCCGAACAGAAGTATGGGCCGAAGCTCCCGAAACAGATTCAGGAACAGGTTGATGCGGTTAACGCTGCACTAACAGCTGAGCCGGAACAGCCGGCTGAGGAGCAGGATCAGCAGGACGAATACGAAGAGGAGGGCGACGAACAGCCGCCGGAGGGCGAGCCGTCCGAACTGCAAGCGGATAGCTGGGAGCAGCGGGCGCGTAGCGCGGCTGGCCGGTTGGAGCAGGCGCTGCAGTCCAACCAAGCATTGGCGCGCCGGGTCTCCGAACTCGAAGATCAGATGGCTGGTCAGAAGCTGAAGGCACCAGCTGAGCCGCCGCCCTACCAGAAGCAGCCGCTGATCAAGGAGGAGGAGCTGAACGACTACGGCGAGGAGTTCTTCGACGTGGTGGGCCGCAGGGCGCGCGAGGAGATTTCACCGGAACTCTACCAGTTCGGCGAACGGTTGAAGCGGCTCGAAGGGCAGCAGCAGGTCGTCACGCAAGTGATCGACAAGACGCAGAAGCACAGCGTCTACGACATGCTCTATGACGAAGTTCCGCAGTGGAAACAGATCAATACCCATCCGCAGTTCAAGCAATGGCTTGGACAGCTGGACCCCTTTTCTGGTCGTCCGTTGGCAGAAATGCTGTCAGAAGCGATGACTAGACACGATGCCCCGAGAGTGGTTAATTTCTTTCGGGCATTTGCTGAGGCTGCCGGCCTCCCGCAAAATCCCTCGAACGGACCCGACGTAGCGCCCCCTCTACCCAATGGGAATGGCAGCGGACGTCCCTCCCTCGAGGATTTCGCGGCACCCGGCAGAGCCAGATCAGGGCCGCAATATTTGCCGCCTGAGAAGCCCGTCTACACCGTCGCCCAGATTCGTGAGATTAGCGATGCGAAACGCCGTGGCCTTTGGCGTGGACGCGAGGCCGAGCTTGAACAGCTCGAGCGGGACATCTTCGCGGCTCAACATGAAGGGCGAATCCAGTAACCTCTAAAGGACTGAGGGTTCGTCATGACTACCATCACCCCCGGCGCAACCTACCCGGTTGCTGGTGCCGGTACGACTCCGCCAATTTATCCAACTGGATCGCTAACCCCTACGCCCCCGTACTCCGGGACGTTCATTCCCGTCCTGTGGTCGACCAAGCTGATCGAGAAGTTCTACGCCAGCACGGTGCTGGCGGCGATCAGCAACACGGATTACGAGGGGGAGATCAAGAACAAGGGCGACAAGGTGATCATTCGGACCAAGCCGACGATCACCATCAAGGACTATAAGGCTGACGGCCTGCTCGAAGTCGAACGGCCCAGCTCGAACATCGTCGAGCTGCCCATCGACAAGGGCAAGTATTTCAACCTGATCCTCGACGACGTCTACGAGGTGCAGTCCGATCTCAACATGATGAACATGTGGTCGGACGACGCCGCGCAGCAGTTCAAGATCGTCGTCGACACCGAGGTGCTGAAGGGTCTGCTCGGACAGGCTGCAGCGGAAAACAGGGGTACCACGGCTGGCAAGATTTCCACCAACATCGACCTTGGTGTCACCGGCACGCCGATACAGGTGGTGGCCCGCAACCCTGCCGGCACCGCTGGCAAGGTTGAGATCGTCGATCTTCTGGTCCGTCTGGGTCAGACGCTCGACGAACAGAACATCCCTGAAACAGGTCGCTGGGTGGTGATCCCGGCGTGGATCGGATCGCAGATCAAGATGTCCGAACTCCGCGACGCGTCGCTGACCGGTGACGGAACGTCCATCCTGCGGAACGGTCGGCTTGGCATGGTTGACCGTTTCACGATCTACGTCTCTAACCTGCTGCCATCCGGCGTTGCCGCTGGTCTGGCCGCTGGTGAGTGGGTGATCTACGCAGGAACCCAGCACGGCCTGACGTTCGCATCGCAGATCAACAACGTTGAAACGCTGCGCTCCGAGATGACCTTCGGCCAGCTCCTGCGCGGTTTGCAGGTGTATGGTTACAAGGTGCTCGACGGCACGGCATTGGCACAGGCAATCGTCACTCCGGGCTGAGCCATGGCGGCACTGGACACGGTAGGACAGTATCTGGAGGAGGCGCGTCGTCTCCTCCAAGACGAGATCGACCCCTATCGTTACCCTGATGACGATCTCGTCGACGCACTGAACATCGGCATCCTCGAGGCCCGCCGTTTGCGGGCCGATCTTTTCCTGCCACTGTTCGAGATACCGTACTTCACCCCTACAGGGACCATCGATACGGATGCAATGGTAACGATGGACCCGATGTACCGACCGGCGCTGGTCTATTACATCGTCGGGCGGGCACAGCTGAGGGATGATGAATCGACGACTGATCAGCGTGCCGGTGCGCTGCTGACCAAGTTTACGCAACAGCTTCTGACGATAGCATCATGACCTGCGCGCCAACCGATAGACTGATGCAGACGCTCAAGGTGCACGTTCCCGGCGTCACCGACCCTATGCTGCAGCTGGAAGTGTTCAACGTCATGGACGAGTTCTTCCGGCGCACGTCGGCGTGGCGTTACCGGACCGGTATCGATCTGGAGGTGAACACCACCGAATACAGTTTTGCGACGCCGCCAGACGCGGAAGTCGTGCGGATGATGGGCGTCGTTCATAATGGCCAGCCACTGGTTGCCCGCGCTGCCGGCGGCACGGCGAGCAGCTATGTGCAGTCGTCACTGGGCGAACTGCTGCCCGAGCAGACCTTTCCCGACGGTGACGCCACCTACCTTCCGGCGGTCAGCGACCTGCAGCCGACTGGCATGTTCACCTATGCCATTTACCGGCCAAATTACATTTCGGTGGCTGGAGCGCCGGATGCCGAGGCGGTGAAATATCCGCTCGAAGCTGACATGGCGCTGACCGTCGCCCAGACCTGTCTCGAGTGTGACTGCGGAGACTGGCTGTTGCCGGACTGGATGTATCCGATGTTCTTCCAAGACTGGCTGGATGGGTCGCTGGCACGGCTGTACGGAATGCCCGCCAAGCCATGGGCCAATCCGACGCTGGCGACCATGCATCACAGGAAGTATCGCAACGCCATGGCTTTTCGGATGCAGGAGGCACGGCGTGGCTACGCTTATGGCGTTCCGGGATGGCGGTTCCCAAGGAGCTGGTAAATGGCAAACCAGCCCTACGACACCGCTCGCTATAAATTTGTGACGGCTGGACTGAACTGGCTGACAACGCAGCTGCGGCTGACTGTCTGGGGCGGCACACCGATATTTGTGCCGACCGATACCATGGTCAGCGATCTGACGATGCGTGGCGTGCCTTTGCTGGGCACGTCAATGCCGATCACTGTGACCACGGTCACACCTAACGGCACGGCGCAGACCAATGTGGTGGTTGTTCCCAACGTGCCGGTGGGTCCGGATGTGACCCATTTCACCATGGGCGACACGTCCGGTGCGCTGATCCTGTTCATCGATCAGGCGCTTGATTTGCCGTTTACCCCGAACGGTCTCGACATGGTGATCCAGCCCGACTGGCT